>JAEEGF010967431.1_pt1 | contig 27056 bp, 18 predicted proteins | sample 9134171 | NCBI WGS metagenome assembly JAEEGF01 (sample SAMN16246542, study PRJNA631951) | gut metagenome | biome: gut microbiome; feature: rumen; material: AP-attached | host: Bos | place: Iran: Karaj | collected 2018-10 | reverse complement strand
ATAATGCATATAGCAACTACTGGAACAAGACTAAATGCCCCCTTGGTGCTGTCAGCAATGAAGAAGTGGATGAGCGAGTTTATCAAGGAATGACCGCACAGCAGATGACGAATGAGATGTCTATCAGTGGATTCACCAACTGGGCACATGTGTACCCCATGCAGCAAGACAAAACCACCAGCGACATCGTCGTCACAACAGCCGAGCAGTTGCGCCAGATATCCAACCAGGTGAAAATTGGTTACACCTACGAGGGGCGCACTATCCGTCTTGCCAACGACATCAACGTTAGCAATGGCACCAACTGGGAACCCATCGGGTGTGCCAGTGTGGACAACTCGCAAATCCATCCGTTTATGGGGCGCTTCGATGGTCAGGGTCATACCATTAGCGGTCTGACAACCACGGGGACCTCCTACGACTATCGCGGCCTCTTCGGATTGGTCATCAATGCGCATATCTCTAATGTGCAAATCGCCGGACCTAACATCAGTACCAACGGAAAATATGTCGGTGGCGCAGTGGGCTGGGTATATGGCGGCTCTTGCTATGTGGGGCAGGTCATGGTGAACAGCGCCACGATTTCAGCCAATAGCAGCGCTGGCGGTGTGATGGGCAGGTCGAGCAACGATGCCTATAGCACGATAGAGGATTGTCAGGTATTGGGCTCGGTGAGTGCCAGTCAAGTCGATAGCGACACCGGTGCCGATGGCTGGTCGGGCGGAATAGTGGGTAACATACACGCTGGCGAGATCACTGATTGCGGCTCGACAGCCACTATCCTTGGCAAGAAAACGGGTTTGGTGGGTGGCTGCGAGCAAGCTATAACCATTACCCGCTGCTATGCTGTATCCTATAATAGTTCAAACCTGGTAAGTTACGTCAAGGATGGCGCCACCTGCACCATCACCGCCTGTCCTTCAGAGGTTTCTACCGGCGAGGGCATGAAGAGCACGCTGGGTACCGGGAATTGGTATTACTTCAGAAATGGCAATCGTCACCCCATACCCTTGGCACTTGCTATCTATGTGACTGATGAGGGCATTGTCGTTCAAGACGGTGTGGTGTATCAACCCGAATATAGTGGGAATGACATTACTAATTATTATGTCATAGGCTATCAAGGTTCGGAAGGAAACGTTGTTGTTGCTGACGAGATAAACAATCATCCTGTGGATTGGGTTGTCGCAAAGGCATTTAAGAACAATGAGACAATTACCTCCGTCACCATCGGCAACAATGTGAAGGTCGTTAGGTTCGCCGATATTCCCAATCTTCAGAGCATTACGCTGGGTGCAAAGGTAGGAGAATCAAGTAGTCCTAGTTCGTATAACTACGAGCGTGAGTTGATACGCAACTGTCCTAAACTTACCACCATCAGTGTGAATGAAAACAATCCGCGCTTGGTAGTTGTTGACGGCTTGCTCTACCATAGATGGAGATCGAGGGTAAACGAAAATAATAGTGCATGGGAACTGTTGCGCTGTCCTGTCAACAAGGCTGGCGAGTTGACGTTGCCATCTACGATCACTAAATCGAATGAGACTTTGGACATGGAGGTCGTGAGCATGCTGGCCTTTGAGGATTGCAACCTGCTGACGGGCATCATCATGCCCCAAACGCTGATGGAGGGCGAATATAATGCATCGCCATTCAAGAACAATACCGCCCTGCAGTATCTCGACATGAGAACCTGCCGTTGGAGACAATACAGAGATTTCGAGTGGTACACTAATCGTAGTGAGGATGCGTCTGGTTTCTTTGCCCGTTTACCAGAGAACACGCTCATCTATCTGCCTGCTGGTGACAAAGTTCAACAGGGATATGAGCACAACGTGATTGTTGGCAATCTGGCACAGGGTGAGCAGTCCATCACGCTGACTGACGGTGTGGACTTCTGTCCCAAGACGGACTTCACGGCTCCCAATGGTGTTACTAATGATCGCATACTCGTACCCTACGCCACGCAAGACGGCGACAATGTTGTAAACACTCCTCGCGGCTATACCGTCTGTCTGCCATACGCCCTGACGCTCTCGGACGCTAATGTGAAGGTCTATAAGCCTTCAACCTCAGCGGTTGAAGCAGGAGTCACGACCATCACCTTCAAGGAAGTGGAGGGTGGCAGCATGGAGGCTAACACACCCTACTATGTGGTGGTCAGCAGCGGTACGGCAAGCCTGTCGACGACCGCCAGTGTATCCTTTACTAAAGGTCAGACGGGCGGCACGAACAGTGGGTCCATCAGTGGCTATGAATTCAAGGGTACGCTGGTCAAGATTCCGAACGCACAGCTCTATGATGCCGACAAGCCTACTTACATCCTGCAGAGCGACGGCAAGTGGTATCAAGTGCCCAGCGGTGTGGAGGCAGCCTATGTCGGTGCCTACCGCGCCTACTTCCAGGCCACCGCGAAGTCTGGCGCCCGTAGCATAAGCATGGCGTTCGACGAAGAAAGCACTACCGCCGTTCAGCGGATACATACCATTGATGCAGATGGCACAGAGCGTTACTACGACCTCAATGGCCGTCTGTTGCCCGGCAAGCCCCAGAAGGGTGTGTACATCTTGAACGGTAAGAAGTATGTAAACAAATAAAGCAGGGAGGACGTAAAAATGAAAAAGAAATATCAAAAGCCCGAAATTCAAATAGCATCTTTCGGACAACGTACATATCTGCTTATTGGAAGTCCTGTACCCAATTTATTAGTCGATGATCCCAATTACGACAATTGGGATCCCAATGGCGGTCAGTAAGGACGGCAGCCTTTAGTAATCTCTTCCCCTCCTGACTCAGGAGGGGAGCCCGAAGGGCGGGGTGGTCTGAAGAAGCTAAACAGCAGTGCACGGGGACTGAGTAGTTACTATTGTTAAGGCACAAAATGTTTCTACCACACCCTGTGTCAGGTGTCACAGCAGGCTCCAGGCATTCTCCAGATAGGGCTGCAACTCGTTGCGGTCCGACTGGTCGAGTCCGCACTCCACCGTACTGTTTTGTTCTTGATGATACTGAGAGGGGGTGGATGTTTCTTTTAGTTTTTTTTTACGCCAAAGAAAAGGACAGAATCCTTTCTTTGAAAACTTTCTTTCGAAAGAAAGTGATTGAACGCAGTTCAAAATAACAAATTAAAAGACAATCTCCCGCAAGTGCTCTGCTGAGCCTTTGCGGGAGATTGTTATTATTCTATCCGTTTTTACAGTCCTATGTAAGACTTGATGGCAGCGATAATCTTCTGCGAGGCATCCTTGGTGTAAACATTCTGACCAAGGAATCCATCATGATGATAACCGCCTTTGTTGACGATCTTTGTCACCGCAGGATTCGTACTGTCGTCGATGGCACCACCCGTCCAAGGGTCGTCAGAGCAGTAGATGAACACCATCTTGTACGCTGACTGCGTCTTCACCCATGAGCGGAAATCGCTCATCAGCCGTCCGCCGTCCCACTGTGAGGCATATCTCTTCATGAGGGTATGGTTTTCGAAGACATCACTGATGCTGTATGCCTTGGTGGAGGAGATGGATGTTCCCTCCAGCATGGAGTAATCGTAGGCGACATTACCCAGCTCACGTGCTGCCTGCACAGAGTAAGGCATGCTCTTATCGGCATTTCGCTGATTAAGGAGCTCTTCATCAGTATATGCCGCGCGCATGCTCGCCTTATCATCTTCATTGACATAAGTAGTCATTGCTTTCAGGGAGTCGATCAATTCATCAGAACCCATGAAGGCAAATTCGGCAACCTGGCTGATGGCTTTCTCCTTGGCGTCTTTCTCTTGCTGTGTCGTCGCGGTACCTATCGCCTTGTCCACGTCAGGAACCAGTCTCGCCCAAATGTTAAAAGACACTTGTGAGAATTTATCGAAGTTAGCACTGAGGATGTAATAGAGCACACCGCAGGTCACCTCCTCCTCGGCGCGCCCGAAAGTGTTGATGACTTCTGCGTACGTTTTGGGGTCACTCTGGTAGAACTGTTTGATACATGCCTCACGCAACGTTTTGTCGTTAGCGATGGCAACAGGCATCTTCCTCAGCCGTGCGTAGGCGATGCCCTTTTCCGAGTCAGCGTCATAGCCTGCTCCGCAGCTGTTGTACAGGTACTGTCCCATGCGGATATCGTCGCTGCATGTAGGTGTGGCGGGCAGGAAAGGTGCGCAGAAGGGCACATACAGGTCGATGTCGTTCCATCCGTTCTTATCGCTGTAGTAAGCGTAGAGTGCCGTCGTGATACCGTCCTTGCTGATCCCCGTGCTGATCCACTTGTTCTGCGTGAAGAAGTTTTTCTTCATCATGTCGACAATGGCATGAAGGTCGGCAGCCGCCTGGTCGGTCCACAGGAAGTTGAAGTTCAGGTCGTCGGCAGGTTCGGGCAGCGACTTGTTGAAGTAGCGGTGCTCTACGGCGACCATGTTGGCATGGAGGTGCTTCGCCAGGTCTACATAGCGGATCTGACTGGCGCTGTCGGCCATCTCATAGCCGTGGGTATAGAGCACGACGGGTGCGTCACTGGAGAAATACCTGAGTGCCACGCGCTGGTTGAAAGTACCCATTGCAGGGTCCTTGTGGTCTACCTGCTGTTCGAAGTTAAAGAAATAGACCTTCTCCTCTTTGCTGCCTGATTTGTCAATGTCAATGGTCACGTCGGAGACACCAGGCAGTTTCTTGAGCATCTCAGAGACCTCGTCAGACAACTCCTTTTCCTCCTCGTTGTTTTTCGCTTCCTCCTTTTTTACAATTTCTGATATCTCGGTGCTCTCTGAGCATCCTGTTATCATGATGCATGCCACGAAAGCGGCGAGGAGCATCCATATATTTCTGGTCTTTTTCATTGTTCGTTCCTTTCTCTTGATTATTGTCCGTTACGGATGTATTGCAGTGCCCTCTCAAGCTGAGAGTCCTTGCCTGTTGCCTCGAACTGCTTGACATCGAAGTCCACCTCGATGTCAGGAGTGATACCTACGCCTTCCAGTATCTGACCGTCATTGGTCATCATTGCCAATGTCGGGCAGTAGGCAAAGACCGGTGTCTTATCCTCCACGCCGATCTTTCCGGAGTAGTTGAGGGTGTTGTTGCTATTGCTTGTCAGTCCGCAGAGACCGCCCCACGTGCGCTTGCCGATGATTTTCGCGTTCTTGAGGGACTTTGCAGAGAGCGATGTCACCTCCGACATACTTATCGAACGGCAGTTGGTAAGGATGACGATAGGCTGGTCGTCTACGACGTAGTGCTCATCAGGATAGGTGCCCATCACGGCAGGCATAGGTACGGAGTAGTCCAGACGACCTGTGCCGCGCTTGAAGCGCTCCTTGCCGACGAGCATACCGCCCGACGGACGCAGTGCACCGAGCGCAAAGGGGAAATCGCTTGTTGAACCGCCTTGGTTTCCGCGCAGGTCGATGATGACACCGCCTAACTTACCGGTCTTGCCGAGTGCCTGGATGGCGTTGAACCACGCTTGCCATACGTTGGAAATGCCTTGTACGTGATTCAGCAGGTTAGGGTCGTTCTTATCCAGTTCTGCCATACCCGACTCTGTCAAGTAAGTATTGAGTGAGAACTGGCTGAAATAGAAATACGCTATGTTGCCCTTCAGCAGCGCATAGCGTACTGCCATGCCCTCATCCTGGAAGCCGCTGTTGATGACTGTCAAGCCGGGGACTTTGAGGTAGGCATACTGCACCACCAGCGTGTTGTAACTACTGAGGGTCAGATTCTCGTCGGTGAGTTTCTTTTTCAGCTCCTTCAGGGCGTTCAGCTTCTCAAGCTGCTCAACGGTAGGCAGCAGCAGTTCTGAATATTTTTCTATCTGGTCGCAGACCCACATATAGCCCATGCCCTCGGTATGCATGAGATTGTACATCATAAACGGAACTATCGTGGAGTAGAAAGCGGTCTGTGGCTGACCATTCTCGTCCATCACCACCTCTCCGTTTGCCGGCGCGAGGTAGTATTTGGAGATGTCCGGCTTGTACCTCATAGAAATGCGCATATCGTCACGGTTGGCATTCCGCAGGTCGCTGGGTGACACCATGACGGAACTGTTGTTGTTATGGTGGTTCAGGAACGTGATATACATGTGTCCGTCATGAAGGTCGCTGAACGCCTCATTCATCAGTGCCTCCAACTCTTTGTCAGTGACGGGGTTGTCGGTACCTCTCTTGTCAAGGGCGGCAAACTTCGGATAGCTCGCCGCATAGGCTGAGTCCCAGTCGAGCCCGTTCTGCTTCTCGTAGTCCCAGAGGGAGTAATACTGGTTGAGTGCATTCCATGCGATCTCGTACTTGCCGCCAAAACTTGTATATCCCTCACCGAAGGCGAGATTATCATCATAATCGTAAGCCAACAGCGTGTCGCTCGACTCACGGCATGACGTAAGGGAGAGTGCCATTGCTATCGCTCCTAATACTAATATTCTGTTCTTCATTGTTTCCTTTGTTTTAGTTAAAAGATATAGCTTGCACCCAGCTGGATTGCCGTCGTTGAGTGATAGCGGTAGTCTTTGTTCCTCATATACTGCTTGGTGGTGCTGGTGGTGCTGTAGTAGTGGCGCACCTCCACCTGTGCCGCCCAGTGCTCAGCGAACCGGTATTCCATACCTACGCCACCCACGAGACCGCAGTCCCAGCGTTTGTCACGGTCGCTGTCGAACTCCACCTTCCCCTTGATGTCGAAAGACTGACCTGTGAACGAGTTTATGTCCTTACCGGAACGGTAGCTGTGAACCCAGTATCCGCCATAGACACCGAGGTTACAGAAACCGCGCAGTTTCTTGCCGCCGAAGCTGAACGATGCCATGACGGGCAGCTGCAAGTAGGTGTTACGATACTTGAGGTCGACTTCCTCAATGTTTGCCCGGTGCATCCGGTAATTCTTCTGTGTCAGGTTGAAATCGGCACGGACACCGAACCAGTCGGTAAAATTGTACTGTCCCGTAACGCCGTAAGTAACACCCCAGCGTCCGTCGAACAAAACGTCGGTCATGTACTGCTTGTCGATGGAGAACACGTTATAGTCTGCTCCGGCAGTGACACCGACCCTCCATTGTGCATTGGCAAAAAGCGTTGTCATCAGCGCGAAAGCTAACAAGAGTCTTCTCTTTTCCATTATTCCTTAAATCTTTAAATAGATAGTGATATTAGTTTCCAAACTTCAATGTTACAAAGAAGTCCCTGCCTGGCATACTGCTCGGCAGGGACTTATCTTTTTAGAACAAGGGTCACTCCTGGCGGTTGACGAACTCCATGATGACGGCAACGGCATCGTCTTCCGTCATGTGGTCCATCGAGATCACCACGTCATAGTTGCGGGTGTCGTAACGGGAACGGTCGCTGTACTTCTTCAAGTATGCCTCACGACCCTCATCCACCTCGTCGAGGATGTCAAGGGCTGCGGCATAGCTGATGCCCCGTTTCCTTATCAACCGCTCTATGCGGTGCTCAGTGGATGCCTGAATAAAGACATTCAGGTGGTTGGGATGCTCACGGAAAATCAGAAAACCGCTTCTGCCTGCCACCACACAGGACTCCTCACGAGCAAGTCCCTCCAGGATGCGGCGCTCTGTCTCGAACATGGCGGCTGTGGAGGGCTTCTCCTGACGGTTGGCACTCAGCAGCGTCTTGCAACGGTCCTGCAACTCACCCCACCAGGAAGACTTTTCCTGCGCCTTCAACTGTTCTATCTGCTCAGCGGTAAGACCGTATTTCTCGGTCAATCCCTGCACAATCGCCTTGTCGTAATACTTCACCCCCAACAGCTCTGCCAGTTTGCGACCGACAGTCCTGCCGCCGCTGCCTAACTCGCGGTTGATGGTGATGACGAAGTGATTGTTCTTGTTCATACTAAACTACACCTTGATTTCTACCTCAACACCGCTGGGGAGTTCGAGCTTCATCAGGGCATCAACAGTCTTAGCCGTTGAGCTGTAGATGTCGATCAGACGCTTATAGTCTGACAGCTGGAACTGCTCACGAGCCTTCTTGTTAACGAAGGTAGAGCGGTTAACGGTGTAGATACGCTTGTGGGTGGGAAGGGGAATTGGACCGCTGATGATGGCACCAGTAGCCTTTACGGCCTTCACAATCTTCTCTGCTGACTTGTCTACGAGTTTGTGGTCGTAGCTCTTCAGCTTGATACGAATTTTCTGACTCATTGTCTTTAAACTTTTTATTTGTTATTTAAATATGGAGGCCGCTAAAGAGTCATTTGCTCAGCGGCACTCCGTTAATTATCAATTGTCAATTATCAATTGTCAATTAGACTAAATCTGCACGGCCCTTAACCTCCTCGAGCACGGCCTTAGCCAGAGCTGAAGACAGAGGAGCGTGGTGGCTGTACTCCATAGAGCTGGTAGCACGACCAGAAGTGATGGTACGCAGAGCGGTTACATAACCGAACATCTCTGACAGGGGCACCTTAGCCTTGACGACACGAGCACCACTGCGAGCCTCTTCCATACCCTCAACCTGACCACGACGCTTGTTCAGGTCACCGATGACGTCACCCATATTCTCCTCAGGAGTAACCACCTCGAGTTTCATAATGGGCTCCATCAGCACGGGCTTAGCCTGAGCGCAGACTGCCTTGTAAGCCATCTGGGCAGCGATTTCGAATGACAACTGGTCAGAGTCAACGGGATGGAACGAACCATCCACTACGACAACCTTCAGCGAGTCAACGGGATAGCCACCGAGGATACCGTTCTTCATAGCAGCCTCGAAGCCCTTCTGGATAGAGGGGATGAACTCCTTAGGAATGTTACCACCCTTCACCTCGTTGACGAACTGCAGACCGCCGTTCTCCTTGATATCCCAATCGTCGTCCACAGGACCAACGTTCACGATGATATCAGCGAACTTACCGCGACCACCAGACTGCTTCTTGTAAACCTCACGATAGTTCATGACGGTCTTCGTGATAGCCTCCTTGTAGTTCACCTGGGGCTTACCCTGATTACACTCAACCTTGAACTCACGCTTCAGACGGTCGATGATGATGTCGAGGTGGAGCTCACCCATACCAGAGATAATGGTCTGACCACTCTGCTCGTCGGTACGAACGGTGAAAGTGGGGTCTTCCTCAGCCAACTTAGCCAGACCGTTGTCAAGCTTGGCAACGTCAGCCTGAGACTTAGGCTCTACGGCGATAGAAATCACAGTGTCGGGGAAAGTCATAGACTCCAGCACGATAGGCTTCTCCTCGTCACAGAGGGTATCACCAGTGCGGATATCCTTGAAACCTACACCTGCGCCGATATCACCAGCGTCGATAGAATCCATAGGAATCTCCTTGTTAGAGTTCATCTGGAACAGACGACTGATACGCTCTTTCTTGCCCGAACGGGGGTTGTAAACGTAAGAACCGGCCTTCACGCTACCAGAGTAGACGCGGAAGAATACCAGACGACCCATATAAGGATCGGTAGCAATCTTGAATGCGAGCGCTGAAGTTGGCTCGTCCTCGCTGGGCTTGCGGCCCTCTTCCTCCTCTGTGCTGGGGTTGGTACCCATCACCATCTCCACGTCAACAGGAGCGGGCAGGAAGGCACAAACGGCATCGAGCAGGGGCTGAACACCCTTGTTCTTATAAGAAGAACCGAGCAGCATAGGCGTGCATTGCATTGAGATGGTACCCTTGCGGATAGCAGCGATAATCTCGTCCTCAGTAATTGAGTTGGGATCGTCGAAGTACTTCTCCATCAGGGCCTCGTCATACTCAGCAGCAGCCTCGAGCAGCTTGTTACGCCACTCGTCGCACTCTGCCTGCAGGTCAGCGGGGATGTCCTCGATATCATACTCAGCACCCATGGTCTCATCGTGCCACAGAATAGCCTTCATCTTAATCAGGTCAACCAGGCCCTTGAAGTTCTCCTCAGCACCGATGGGCACCTGGATCACAACGGGGTTAGCACCGAGGATGTCCTTCATCTGCTGAACAGTCTCGAAGAAGTCAGCACCTGAACGGTCCATCTTGTTCACGTAACCGATACGGGGAACGTTATACTTGTCGGCCTGACGCCAAACAGTCTCAGACTGAGGCTGAACACCATCAGCAGCAGAGTAAGTAGCAACAGCTCCGTCGAGCACACGCAGTGAACGCTCCACCTCAGCGGTGAAATCCACGTGTCCCGGAGTGTCGATCAAGTTGATCTTGAACTCCTTACCACCCCAATTCCAGTTACAGGTGGTAGCAGCTGACGTGATAGTGATACCACGCTCCTGCTCCTGGGCCATCCAGTCCATGGTAGCAGCACCATCGTGCACCTCACCGATCTTGTGCGTCTTACCTGTGTAGAACAGGATACGCTCAGACGTAGTGGTCTTACCGGCATCGATGTGGGCCATGATACCAATATTGCGGGTCAAATGTAAATCGCGATTTGCCATGTCTATATCCTTTTTACTTTTTTACCTTTTTACCTTTTAGAAACGGAAGTGAGCGAATGCACGGTTAGCCTCAGCCATACGGTGCATATCCTCCTTACGCTTGAAGGCACCACCCTGGTTGTTGAAAGCGTCCATGATCTCAGCAGCCAGCTTGTCAGCCATAGACTTACCGCTACGCTTGCGAGCAAACGCAATCATGTTCTTCATAGAGATGCTCTCCTTACGGTCAGGACGAATCTCAGTAGGTACCTGGAAAGTAGCACCACCGATACGGCGGCTCTTTACCTCTACCTGAGGAGTGATGTTGTCGAGTGCCTGCTTCCAGATTTCCAGAGCTGACTTCTCCTCATCCTTCATCTTAGCCTTGACATTCTCAAGGGCATTGTAGAAAATCTCATAAGACAGAGATTTCTTACCATCGTACATCAGATGGTTCACAAACTTCGACACTTTCTTGTCGTTGAAGACTGGATCCGGCAGGATCACACGCTTCTTGGGTTTTGCTTTTCTCATTTTTGTTTTTGAATTAATGTCTGCTTGGGGCTGTTCTTTCTTGTTCTTCAACGCTCTCACATGAGCATTTACTCAACCTGTCTTTAACAATTCTCCAGCAAAACGATTTTTACTTTTTTATGTACGGCAGTTTCCCTACCGTGATAGTCCTCTCGGCTTATAACCCTCTCCGGTTATTATTTCTTAGCCTTAGGACGCTTAGCACCATACTTAGAACGACGCTGAGTACGGCTGGCAACACCGGCGGTATCCAATGTACCACGAACGATGTGATAACGTACACCGGGAAGGTCCTTTACACGACCGCCACGAACCAGCACGATGCTGTGCTCCTGCAAGTTGTGTCCCTCTCCGGGAATGTAACTGTTGACTTCCTTCTGGTTAGTCAAGCGAACACGGGCTACCTTACGCATAGCCGAATTAGGCTTCTTCGGGGTCGTTGTGTACACACGAACACAGACACCACGGCGCTGGGGACATGAGTCCAGCGCGGGTGACTTGCTCTTGTCAACGAGCACCTTTCTGCCTTTTCTTACCAATTGTGAAATTGTAGGCATAATTGTTTGATTTTTAAAATATTATATTATATGTATATATTCAACTTGACATAGTGCGCCCTACTCACAGGTCGCTTTTGGGCTGCAAAGGTACGAACTTTTCGCCAATCCACCTAATTAATAAGATACGAAAAAACACTTACCTTGTGATTTTTAACACAAAATAAGTGTTTTAAGAAAAATTAACTGCCTCATGCTTCCCCTTTGCCTACATTAAACGGGGAAATAGTACGTGGTTCCTGATTGGGAATCTTAATAGGACCGAACTCTCGCTCATATCTCATGATGTTCTCCTGCAAGGCGCCAAGCAGTCGCTTGGCATGCTCTGGAGCCAGGATGACGCGGCTCCTCACGGGAGCCTTCGGCACACCAGGAAGCACCCTGGCGAAGTCAATCACGAAGTCACTGCTGGAGTGTGAGATGATGGCGAAATTGGCATACTCGCCCTGAGCCACTTCCTGTGGCAATTCCAATTGCAGCTGTCCCTGCTGCTGGTTTTTCTCGTTATTTTCCATACTTTTTATTATTATATATTACTTTTTGTTCATCAGCGGAGAGGAGTCAGGGTAAAGGTGAAGATGCGGTCTTGACACGGTACCTGATAGCGAGGCAGGGCAAATCCCCAGTCGCTCCAGCTGTTCACGCCACCCACACCGGCATGTGCGCCATCGATGCAGAGGTTGGTGTACTTCGACTTAGACACCTGTGACGAATGACGCTGTGACTTCTGACCATTTGGCTCATCCAAGTCTTCGATGGCATAATGGAGTGCTGAAGCATGGAACGGTTCCGCAGCCTCAATGTGCATACCCTTTCCAGCTGCCGTTGTCTGGTTCCACCAACGGATATCTCCCTTCGTACCTGTCTCCTGTGGACGGATATAGGGATAGAACTGTTCATCGGCAGTCTGGCTATAGATACCTATACGCTGTGACAGCTTACGGTCAGGATAGTTCTCAATGGGTCCGCGACCATAGTACGCACTGCAGTCCATCGTGTAAGGCAGCTGCATCACCATACCGAAGCGTGGCATCCAGGGCTGTTTCGCATCTTTGTCGGCATTCATCTGCTGCACCACCTTTACACTTCCGTCACCGCTAATTCGGTAGGTCAATGTCAACAGGGCCTTCACATCCGGCATGTCATAGACGGCAGTGACCTCTACACACGGCTGCGGCTTCTTCACCTTCTGCACTTGGAAAGTCGTCAAAGTCAGCACAGGATTCTTCCATACCTTATGATTCTTCTGAAACTGGCCGCCCAACTCATTGTCTGTCATCGCGCGCCAAAAGTTGGGACACAACATACCGCCCTCACCGAGAAGTTGCTGTCCGCCTGCCACATAGGCCACCATGTAGCCTGTGCGCTTGTCGAATTGGATACAGACGGCATCATTGGAAATCGTCAACAGGCTGTCACGCTTGCCGTCCTTCACCTTCAGCGAGGGGAGCTTCCCTGTCGCCTCTTCCCTTGCCAGCGTTCCACCCTTGACGGTCAACTGCTGATAGGCAACGGTCTGCCCTGCCGTCATCAGCGGCTCTGCGTCCTTCAGTTTATAATCGACATTCAGCAGATACTCCCCTGCCCCATCGCAACGGCCTATAGGCAATGTCACCTCGGCAGTAGCCTGCGGTGCACAACTGATCTCGTCGACCTGTCCAGTCTTCACCACCTGTCCGTCACACAAGAGTGTCCAATCCATCCGATAGTTGCTCAGGTCTCGGAAGAAATACTCGTTGCGGATGCGTAGCCTACCCTGCAAAATGTCAACAGGCTCCGTCCAGATATTCTGATACTCATAGCCCGTCTCGTACATATGGGGATTAGGCACACGGTCCGGACTGACCAGTCCGTTACAGTTGAAGTTATTGTCCGACGGATCGTAACTGTTATAGTCGCCACCATAGGTATAGATGTCACGCCCCTCCTTATCCTTGCCATGCAGGCCCTGGTCGACGAAATCCCAGATGAAGCCACCCTGGAACTTCGGATACTTACGCACCAAGTCCCAGTACTCCTTCAGGCCGCCACCGGAATTACCCATAACATGGTTGTACTCACACTGGATAAGCGGCTTCTGTTTCCTGTTGTCTTTCGCATAGCCCTCACAATGGACTTGTGCCATATACATCGGACAGAAAATATCGGTATTGCCACCCTCGCCTGCCGGCTCATACTGGATGGGGCGACTCGGATCCTGCTGCCTGATCCACTGGTAGGCAGCGGTGAAGTTCTCGCTGTCGGCCGTCTCGTTACCCAGGCTCCAGATGATGACAGAAGGATGGTTGAAGTTGACAGCGACATTATGCTGGTTGCGCTCTACGATCTGCTTCCTGAACATAGGATCCTTTGAGGGCGACGGATTCTGATAGAGGAAACCATGACTCTCCTGATTCGCCTCAGCCACCAGATAGATGCCATACTCATCACAAAGGTCGTACCACAGCGGATCGTCGGGATAGTGACAGGTACGCACCGCATTGATATTGAAACGCTTCATCAACTGGATGTCCTGAATCATCCGCTCACGGGACACGACATAACCTCCGTCAGGATCCATCTCATGACGATTGGCACCTTTGATATAGATCGGCTTGCCATTAACCAGCAGTTGGGCATCCTTGATTTCCACCTTGCGGAAGCCTACCTTCTGAGTGACCACCTGACTGCCGTATCCGACGGTCAGCGTATAGAGATACGGTGTTTCGGCCGTCCACTTATGGGGATTCTTCACCTGCAGCGTCACACTGCCCTGTTTGGGTTGCGACTCCTGCCACGAACTGACCGTCGCCGCAGCCACCTCCTTGCCTGTAGCATCGAGCAGTCTGAGGCGTGCCTCCGAATGGCCGACAGCCCATAGCTTCACGCTGAGGGTGCCGTCCTCGTAGTTATTCACCAAGTCAGGGGTGATACGGATATCCTGGATATGCTCCTTCAAGTCCTGCGCATAGAGATAACAGGAACGTCCCACGCCACTCATCCGCCAGAAGTCCTGATCCTCGTGATAGGAACCGTCACACCAGCGGAAAGTCTGGAAGGCAATCAGGTTATCACCTGTATGTACATAAGGAGTGATATCAAACTCAGCAGCTATCTTGGCGTCCTCCGCATAACCCACATACTGACCGTTCACCCACAGGTAGATATTCGATGTGACAGAGCCGAAATGAGCTATCACCTGCTTACCGTTCCAGTCTGCAGGAATCGTAACCGTACGACGATAGGAACCGACATGATTGTCCTTAATAGGCACCTCCGGCGGATTATTCTTGAAATGTCCGCGCCAGGCAAAGCCGATATTCACATACTCCGGATCACCATAGCCATTCAGTTCCCACATTCCAGGGACAGCCATCGTCGCCCATCCTTTCTCCTCATAGTCCGTACGGTAGAAATCCGTAGGGCGCTGGTCGGCACGCTCCACCCAGAGGAAACGCCATGTGCCGTCCAACGACAACTTATTGCCCTGGGTAAAACTTGTGTGCACAGGATATCGGTTGACATCATTCACCTGAAGGTCATGCCATTCCGTCATGGTGGACTCTTGGGCTGTGACAGGCATTGATACTGCAATCACTGCCGCCATCATGATTAATAGTACTTTCTTCATCGTTCGATTACTGATTTTTGGTTATTAATGGACAAAGGTAACCATTCTTTTTTTATTTCCACAAATTTCATGAAGTTTTTCACTTCGCTTAACGAATTGGCGTCACACTATAATGCACAGATAGCCTCTTCAAGCTAAGGCGACAGGTAAACAGAGGAAAATAGGTTCCTACCCTAATTCCACACACACTTTAAACATAGTCAGATCAGACCCCTGAAGTCAGAGAAAGGATAGAGTATCCTATGAGCAACCTATGAGATGCCTATGAGATACCTATGAGCAAGGTATGAGCAACCTATGAGCAAGACATGAGGGGACAATCATTGAAATGCACCCCAAAAGTCGGAAACGGGATGACAAAGAAAAAGCCGCCGTTGCATATGACTGCAGCGGTGGCTTCTATTAGATATAGGTATTATTTACTTCTCCTCAAGAACAGGCTCTTCAGCAAAGTCGAGCACATTCTTCTTGTTGGCCTGCATACGCTCATAGTCCTCCTTAGAGCCGACGATGATCTTCTCGAACTCACGAAGACCCGTACCGGCAGGAATGAGGTGACCGGCAATCACGTTCTCCTTCATGCCCTCAAGCGTATCTACCTTACCACGGATGGCAGCCTCGTTGAGCACCTTCGTGGTCTCCTGGAAGGAGGCAGCAGACATGAACGACTTGGTCTGAAGGGCTGCACGGGTGATACCCTGCAGAATCTGCGTAGAGGTGGCGGGCACTGCATCACGCACCTGAACGATTCTCAGGTCACGGCGCTTCAGCATGGAGTTCTCGTCGCGCAACTTACGGGCAGTGACAATCTGACCCTTCTGCAGGTTCTCGGAGTCACCAGCGTCGATGACCACCTTCTTACCCCAGATACGGTCGTTCTCCTCAGCGAAGTCGAGCTTGTCGATGATGTCTGACTCGAGGAACGAGGTATCACCAGGATCGTTGATCTGTACCTTGCGCATCATCTGGCGGACGATAATCTCAAAATGCTTGTCGTTGATCTTCACACCCTGCAGACGGTATACGTCCTGTACCTCATTAACGATGTACTCCTGTACTGCCGTGGGACCCTTGATGGCAAGGATGTCGGCAGGTGTGATGACACCGTCGGAGAGTGGCGTACCGGCACGTACGGCGTCGTGCTCCTGTACCAGGATCTGCTTGGACAGGGATACGAGATACTTGCGCTGCTCACCAGTCTTCGAGGTAACGATAATCTCACGGTTACCACGCTTTACCTTACCCATGGTGACCTCACCGTCGATTTCAGATACGATAGCAGGGTTCGATGGGTTACGAGCCTCGAAGAGCTCGGTAACACGGGGCAGACCACCGGTGATATCACCACCCTTGGCAGCAGCACGCGGAATCTTGACGAGGGTCTCACCCGTCTTAACGGTCTGACCATCCTCAACAACAACGTGACCACCTACAGGGAAGTTATAGGTACCGATGACCTCACCGTCAGCACCAATGATATCGCAGGTAGGAACCTTTGACTTGTCCTTCGACTCAGTGACGATTTTCTCGGTCAAACCGGTAGTATCGTCGGTCTCTGCACGGAAGGTAATACCCTCGATGACATCATGGAACTTCAATGTTCCTGCATATTCTGTAACGATGACGGCATTGAACGGATCCCACTGGGCAATCTTGTCGCCTTTCTTCACGGTATCTCCACTCTTGAAATAGAGAGAAGAACCATAAGGCACGTTCATCGTAGAGAGCACAATCTTGGTATGTGGATCGACAAAACGAACCTCACCCAGACGGCTGACTACCATCTCACACTCACGACCATCCTCGTCGAACGGAACGGTACGTACCTCCTCAAACTCGAGCATAGAGTCGTTCTTGGCGACGATGCTCGCATTGGCAGCGGCATTGGCTGCCACACCACCGGCGTGGAACGTACGGAGGGTCAGCTGAGTACCCGGCTCACCGATAGCCTGAGCGGCGATGACACCGACAGCCTCACCCTTCTGTACCATACGACGGGTAGCAAGGTTACGACCGTAACACTTCATGCAGACACCGTGCTTCGACTCACAGGTGAGTACGGAACGAATCTCGACGCTCTCAATGGGAGAGTCCTCGATAGCCTGTGCGATAGGCTCGGTAATCTCCTCACCGGCAGCAACAATCAGCTCACCAGTAGAAGGATGGATAATATCATGTACGGACACACGACCCAGGATACGCTCATACAGCGTTGAAATGACCTCGTCACCGTTCTTCAGGGCGGTGCAAACCAGTCCGCGGAGCGTTCCACAGTCTTCTTCCGTAATAATCACATCGTGCGATACGTCAACCAAACGACGAGTCAGGTAACCAGCATCTGCCGTCTTCATGGCCGTATCAGCCAAACCCTTACGGGCACCGTGCGTAGAGATGAAGTACTCGAGCACTGACATACCTTCCTTGAAGTTCGACAGAATGGGGTTCTCAATAATCTGAGCACCCTCGGCACCTGCCTTCTGGGGCTTGGCCATCAGACCACGCATACCAGAGAGCTGGCGAATCTGGTCCTTACTACCACGGGCACCGGAGTCGAGCATCATGAATACGGCGTTGAAGCCCTGATCGGCCTCGGTCATCTCCTTCATCAGGACGTTACCAAGGTCGTTGTTGATATGCGTCCAGGTATCGATAACCTGGTTGTAACGCTCGTTGTCGGTGATGAAACCCATGTTATAGTTCTCGGTAATCTGCTGTACCTCGGCATTACCTTTCTCCACCAGTGCCTTCTTAGACTCTGGGATGATGATATCGTCAAGGTTGAACGACAGACCTGCCTCGTAAGCCATGCGGTAACCAAGGTTCTTGATACCGTCAAGGAACTCACAGGCCTCAGCAAAACCTACGTTCTTGATGACGTCGGCAATGATGTCACGCAGACTCTTCTTGGAGATGATACGGTTGACATAACCCACCTCCTTCGGAATGATACCGTTCACGATGACACGACCTACAGAGGTCTCTACCATGTGCTTGCAGGGCTTGCCGTCAACGATATCGTCAACCATTACCTTCACTTGGGCGTGCAGATCACACTTACCCTCGTTATGGGCAATGATGGCCTCCTCAGGACCGTAGAAGGTCAGACCCTCACCCTTGGCACCTGGACGAATCTTAGAGATGTAGTACAGACCGAGCACCATATCCTGTGAAGGAACGGTGATAGGTGCACCATTGGCAGGGTTCAGAATATTGTGGCTCTGAAGCATCAGAATCTGAGCTTCGAGGATAGCCTCGTTTGACAGTGGGAGGTGGACAGCCATCTGGTCACCGTCGAAGTCGGCGTTGAACGCGGTACAAGCCAGTGGGTGCAGCTGGATAGCCTTACCCTCGATGAGCTTGGGCTGGAAGGCCTGGATACCCAGACGGTGCAGTGTTGGTGCACGGTTGAGGAGCACGGGATGACCTTTCATGACGTTCTCGAGGATATCCCAGATGACGGGCTCGCGACGATCGACAATCTTCTTGGCTGACTTCACCGTCTTCACGATACCGCGCTCGATGAGCTTACGGATGATGAACGGCTTGTAGAGCTCGGCTGCCATCAGCTTGGGCAGACCGCACTCACCCATCTTCAGCTCAGGACCTACGACGATTACCGAACGGGCTGAGTAGTCAACACGCTTACCGAGCAAGTTCTGACGGAAGCGGCCCTGCTTACCCTTCAGTGAGTCGGAGAGAGACTTCAACGGACGGTTGCTCTCACTCTTGACAGCACTTGACTTACGGCTGTTATCGAAGAGAGAGTCGACAGCCTCCTGCAGCATACGCTTCTCGTTACGGAGAATCACCTCAGGAGCCTTGATCTCCATCAGACGCTTCAGACGGTTGTTACGAATGATGACACGACGATAGAGGTCGTTCAGGTCGGAAGTGGCAAAACGACCACCATCCAGCGGAACGAGCGGACGCAACTCCGGAGGAGTGACAGGGAGTATCTTCATGATCATCCACTCAGGACGGTTGATACCCTTCTCCACACTGCTACGGAAAGCCTCTACTACCTGCAGGCGCTTCAGAGCCTCGTTCTTACGCTGCATCGAAGAATCGCTATTGGCACGATCACGCAACTCATAAGACAAGGAGTCAAGATCCAGACGAATCAGGAGGTCATAGATGGCCTCTGCACCCATCTTGGCAATAAACTTATTAGGATCACTGTCGTCAAGATAGTCATTCTCGGGAGAAATCTTGTTCTCAACAATCTCGTTGTACTCTTCCTCAGACAACAGGTCGTACATGTTAGCACCGATAGCATCATTGCCATCAGCGTCCTTCTTTCCTGCCATCACACCTGGCTGGATGACGACGTAACGCTCATAATAGATGATGGCATCGAGCTTCTTGGTAGGAAGACCGAGCAGATAACCTATCTTGTTGGGAAGACTGCGGAAATACCAGATATGGGCAACAGGAACAACAAGTTCAATATGTCCTGTACGCTCACGACGTACCTTCTTCTCCGTAACCTCTACACCACAACGATCACAGACAATGCCTTTATAGCGGATGCGCTTGTACTTTCCACAGGCACACTCGTAATCCTTGGTAGGACCAAAGATGCGCTCGCAGAACAGACCATCGCGCTCAGGCTTGTATGTACGGTAGTTAATGGTCTCCGGCTTGGTCACCTCGCCACATGAATTCTCGAGAATCTCCTCAGGTGAGGCCAGACCAATAGTAATCTTGGTAAAATTACTCTTTATCTTTGAATCTTTCTTGAAAGCCATATTTCAATTGTCAATTTTCAATTATCAATTATCAATTAACGCTTAGTCCATCTTAATGCTAAGACCAAGACCCTTTAACTCATGCAGAAGCACATTGAGTGACTCAGGAATACCTGGGGTTGGCATGGGCTCACCCTTTACGATAGCCTCGTAAGCCTTTGAACGACCTACGACATCATCAGACTTGATGGTCAGGATTTCCTGCAGCACATGGCTGGCACCAAAGGCCTCCAGTGCCCAGACCTCCATCTCACCGAAACGCTGTCCACCGAACTGTGCCTTACCACCGAGTGGCTGCTGGGTAATGAGAGAGTACGGACCAATTGAACGGGCGTGCATCTTGTCCTCAACCATGTGACCGAGTTTCAAGAAGTAGGTAATACCTACCGTTGCGGGCTGGTCGAACTGCTCACCCGTCTCACCATCATACAGGTGAGTAGAGCACAGGCGTGGCAGACCGGCCTTATCGGTCCATTCTGCGAGGTCATCCAGCTTAGCGCCATCGAAGATAGGAGTAGCAAACTTCACACCAAGACGCTTACCGGCAGCTCCGAGGATAGCCTCGAAAATCTGACCAAGGTTCATACGAGAAGGTACACCCAGTGGGTTCAATACCAAGTCGACAGGACGACCGTCCTCGAGGAACGGCATATCTTCCTGACGTACTACCTTAGAGACGATACCCTTGTTACCGTGACGACCGGCCAGCTTATCACCAACACCGATCTTACGCTTCTTGGCAACATATACCTTCGCCATCTGCAGGATACCTGAGGGGAGCTCGTCACCAATGGTGATGGCAAACTTCTTACGCTTCGTCTCGGCATCGAGCAGCTTGAATTTCTTCATATAATTGATAATCAACTGGGCGATGAGCTGGTTCTTGTGCTCGTCGTTGGTCCAGTTGCTGATCTGGATGTCACCATACTCCAAGTTCTTCAAGGCGGCAATCGTGAACTTACTACCCTTAGAGATAATCTCTGCACCAGTATAGTCCTTCACACCCTGAGAAGTCTTACCCTTTGTAAGGGTTATCAGTTTCTCGACCAGGATATCCTTCAGGTCCTCTATCTTTGCCTCATGCTCCTCATCAATCTTAGCAAGCAGAATCTTATCCTGCTGCTTGGTAGCACGGGTCTTGGTAGCACGCGTAAAGAGCTTCTTATCGATAATAACACCAGACAGAGAAGGATTGGCCTTCAGAGAAGAATCCTTCACATCACCAGCCTTATCGCCAAAGATAGCACGGAGCAACTTCTCTTCTGGAGAAGGATCGCTCTCACCCTTCGGAGAAATCTTACCGATCAGGATATCGCCTGGCTCCACACGAGCACCCACACGGATGACACCATTCTCGTCAAGGTCCTTAGTAGCCTCTTCGCTGACGTTAGGAATATCAGCAGTAAACTCCTCAGCACCACGCTTAGTCTCGCGTACATCCAAAGAATATTCATCCACATGGACAGATGTCAGGATGTCCTCACGAACGATACGCTCGTTGAGCACGATGGCATCCTCATAGTTATAACCCTTCCAAGGCATATAGGCTACCAACAGGTTGCGGCCCAGTGCGAGCTCACCATTCTCTGTGGCATAACCCTCGGTCAGGATATCTCCCTTCTTCACACGCTGACCTTTCTCACAGATAGGACGAAGGTCGATAGTCATGTTCTGGTTGGTACGACGGAACTTCGGGATACGATACTCCTTCAAGGCCGGCTCGAAGCTGACAAACTCCTCGTCATCTGTACGATCATACAGAATACGGATAGTGGTTGCGTCAACGTAGTCGATGACACCATCACCCTCTGCAGTAATCATGGTACGTGAATCCTCACAAACCTGCTTCTCAATACCGGTACCTACGATAGGAGCCTCGTTATGAAGCAGAGGAACTGCCTGACGCATCATGTTCGATCCCATCAACGCACGGTGAGCATCATCATGCTCCAGGAACGGAATCAACGAAGCGGCAATAGAGGCAATCTGCTGAGGAGATACGTCAATCAGGTCAACATCCGTTGGCGGGACAACAGGGAAGTCAGCATCCTGACGACACTTGACAACAGGACGGATAAAGGTACCGTCTTCACGCAACGGAGCATTTCCCTGACCAATAACGTGACTTTCTTCTTCCTCTGCAGTCAGATAGACAATATCCTCATTGTTAAGATTGGCAATACCCTTCTCTACCTTACGATATGGAGTCTCGATGAAACCAAGTTCATTAATCTTTGCATAGACACAAAGTGATGAAATCAGACCGATATTCGGACCTTCAGGGCTCTCAATAGGACACAGACGACCATAGTGTGTATAGTGTACGTCACGCACCTCGAAGCCGGCACGCTCACGAGACAGACCGCCAGGACCCAGGGCAGAGAGACGACGCTTATGAGTCACCTCAGCCAACGGGTTGGTCTGATCCATGAACTGCGACAGCGGGTTCGTTCCGAAGAACGAGTTGATCACGCTGGAAATCGTCTTAGCGTTAATCAGGTCTGTCGGAGTGAACACCTCGTTATCACGGACATTCATGCGCTCACGGATGGTACGACTCATACGAGCCAGACCAATAGAGAACTGGTTACTCAGCTGCTCACCAACCGTACGGACACGGCGGTTAGACAAGTGGTCGATATCATCAACGGTAGCCTTTGAGTTCACCAATTGGATGAGATATTTGATAATCTCAATGATATCTTCCTTGGTCAGTACACGAACATCCATCTCTGTGTTCAGACCCAGTTTCTTATTAATACGATAACGACCCACGTCACCCAAATCGTAACGCTTGTCGGAGAAGAACAGGTTCTGGATGACCTCACGGGCACTGGCATCATCAGCAGGATCAGCATTACGCAGCTGACGATAGATATACAGAACGGCTTCTTTTTCTGAATTACTAGGATCCTTCTGTAAGGTATTGAAGATAATAGAATAATCCTGAGCTACAGATTCGTCCTTGTGGACAAGGATGGTCTGAGCACCGCTTTCCAGAATCTCATTCATATTCTCTTCCGTAATCTCTGTCTCACGCTCCATGATGACCTCATTACGCTCGATAGATACCACCTCACCAGTATCCTCATCTACGAAGTCCTCGTTCCAGCTCTTCAACACACGAGCCGCAAGCTTACGACCCTGTGCTTTCTTCAAAGAGGCCTTATTCACCTTCACCTCCTCAGCAAGCTCGAAAATCTCAAGGATGTCCTTGTCGTTCTCATAGCCGATAGCACGAAGCAGTGTGGTAACGGGCAACTTCTTCTTACGGTCAATATAGGCATACATCACGTTGTTGATGTCAGTAGCAAACTCTATCCAAGAACCCTTGAACGGAATAATACGGGCACTATAAAGCAACGTACCGTTCGCATGCACATTCTGACCGAAGAACACACCCGGTGAACGGTGCAACTGCGAAACTACGACACGCTCAGCACCATTGATAACGAACGTACCATTCGAGGTCATATAGGGAATCGGACCCAAGAATACATCCTGGATAACTGTGCCGAAATCCTCATGATCAGGATCTGTGCAATAAAGTTTCAACTTAGCCTTCAAGGGTACACTATAGGTCAGTCCACGCTCCAGACACTCGTCAATGGTATAGCGAGGCGGATCAATATAGTAATCCAAGAACTCAAGAACGAAATTATTACGTGTATCGGTGATAGGGAAGTTCTCTGCGAACACCTTATACAAACCGTCATTCTTGCGTTCCTCAGGCGGAGTATCCAACTGCAGGAAGTCTTTGAATGACTTTAATTGCACATCGAGGAAATCCGGAAACGGCATCGGATTCTTGACGCTGCCAAAGTTTACTCTGTTATCAACTACTTTTGAAGCCATATAATATTGATTAAAAAGACAAGAAAAGGTTAAGAACCTCCGACTGGGAAGTCCTTAACCATTTTTATTTTGGTTGCGCTTAAATTACTTCAGCTCAACTACGGCACCAGCCTCTTCGATAGCCTTCTTCAGGTTCTCTGCCTCAGCCTTAGCCATACCCTCCTTGATTGTAGCGGGAGCACCATCAACGAGATCCTTAGCTTCCTTCAAACCAAGACCGCAAGCCTCCTTAACGGCCTTAACAACCTGGAGCTTGTTAGCACCTACTTCTTTCAGAACTACATCGAAAGAAGTCTTCTCCTCAGCAGCCTCAGCGGCACCTGCAGCAGCAGGACCAGCAGCAACTGCAACAGCTGCAGCAGCGGGCTCAATTCCATACTCGTCCTTCAGGACTGTAGCTAACTCTTGTACTTCTTTAACTGAAAGGTTTACCAACTCTTCAGCAATAGCTTTGATATCTGCCATTTTATTTAAAATTTTAATGTTTTTAATGTTAATTGTTATACTTCTCGCTTAATTGTTACGCTCAGCGATAGCGTCAAGCAGTCCATGAATCTTTCCACCAGCATTCAGGCCAGATACAACAGTCTTGATAGGAGACTGCAGCAAAGCCACGACATCGGCGATAAGTTCGTTCTTGCTCTTGATAGCAACCAGTTCCTCAAGTTTGTCGGCACCCACGAAGAAACCCTCTTCAGCATAAGCAGCCTTCAGGGCAGGAATACCTTCTTTCTTATACTCCTTAAGCAACTTGGCAGGAACGTTGGCCTGCTGTGTGAACATCAGGGCCGTATTTCCTTTCAAACAACCATAGAGCGGTTCGAAATCAATTTCTGAAGCTTCGAAAGCCTTGTGAAGAAGGGTGTTCTTCACAACAACCATCTTAACCTCATTCTTGAAGCATTTGCGACGAAGATTGCTTGTCTGCTCAGCATTCAGTCCGGTAACGTCTACCAGATAGAAATGAGGATATTGCTTCAGCTTTTCTCCGAGTTCTACAATAATAGTATCTTTTACTTCCTTTTTCATTTTACTAAACTTTTACGGAGTTATTCAACTGATTTAGGATCTACCTTAATACCTGCACTCATCGTGCTAGAAATAAAGATACTCTTAATGTATGTACCCTTGGCAGCAGCAGGCTTCAATTTAATGATAGTCTGAATGAACTCCTTAGCGTTCTCATAAATCTGATCAGCAGTGAAGGTCACCTTACCAATTGACGTGTGCACAATACCGGCCTTGTCAACCTTAAAGTCAATCTTACCCTGCTTAACCTCTTTAACTGCCTTAGCAACGTCCATAGTAACAGTACCACTCTTGGGGTTTGGCATCAGTCCACGAGGACCAAGCACACGGCCCAAAGGACCGAGTTTACCCATGCATGAGGGCATTGTAATGATAACATCAACATCAGTCCAACCGCCCTTGATCTTGTTGATATACTCGTCAAGACCAACGTAGTCGGCACCTGCCTCTTTGGCAGCAGCTTCCTGGTCGGGAGTACAGAGAGCGAGCACACGTGTTACCTTACCAGTACCGTTCGGCAGCGATACAACGCCACGAACCATCTGGTTGGCCTTACGAGGATCTACGCCCAAGCGTACGTCGATATCAAGTGAAGCCTCAAACTTTGTCGTGGTGATATCTTTCACCAACTGTGCGGCTTCCTTCAAAGAGTATGCTTTCCCTGCTTCAACCTTATCAGCTACCAACTTTTGATTTTTTGTCAGTTTACTCATTGTTCTAATTGAAGTTATTTGTTATTTACCAGGGAAGTCCCCTTTTACAGTGATACCCATACTTCTTGCTGTACCGGCAACCAGCTTCATAGCCGACTCCACGGTGAAGCAGTTCAAGTCGCTCATCTTATCCTCAGCGATTGCACGTACCTGATCCCAGGTGACAGAAGCAACCTTTTTACGGTTAGGCTGAGCTGATCCGCCCTTAATCTTGGCAGCCTCCATCAGCTGAATAGCTGCGGGAGGTGTCTTGATAACGAAGCTAAAAGACTTGTCTGCATAGTAAGTGATAACGACAGGTAATACCTTACCAGCCTTATCCTGGGTTCTGGCGTTGAACTCTTTGCAGAATCCCATAATATTGATACCCTTAGAACCAAGAGCAGGTCCTACTGGGGGTGAGGGATTCGCAGCGCCACCTTTAATCTGTAATTTGATTAATCCAGCAACTTCTTTAGCCATTTTCTGTAAATAATTAATTTTGATTCTTTATATAAGTCTTAGGAGTGGAAGCCTCCTGCAACCGTATATATAGAACAAGCGTACCGTAACATTTACGCGTTATTCTTTCTCTACCTGTGTGAATGCAAGCTCCAATGGAGTCTTTCGTCCAAAAATCTTCACCATGACCTTCAACTTGCGTTTCTCGGTATTCACCTCCTCGATGACTCCGCTGAAACCGCTGAAAGGACCATCCGTTACCTTCACTGTCTCATCGACAGTATATGGAATGTTGATCTCTGCGCTCTCTATAGTAGTTTCCTCTGCAGTGCCCAAAATACGGTTAATTTCCGACTGGCGAACCACCTGAGGATTGTCCATGCCACCCAAAAAACCCATCACATTCGGAATAAAACGAAGCATATGAGCCACCTCGCCTTGTAAATTTGCCTGTACAAGCACGTAACCGGGAAGGAACATCTTTTCCTTGATAACACGCTTACCGTTGCGGAGCATGGCATACTTCTCTGTGGGAAGCAGGACCTCCCCTACATGAGCCTCAAGAATATCATTATGCTTTTTTGCAGCCTCAATGAACTCTTTTACCTTGCCTTCTTTTCCACTAACGGCACGCAGCACGTACCACTTCATACCTGTCTCAGACATCTTCTACTTTCGAACGTTTAGTTTGGATAAATTGAACTCATGACTGCCTTGAATACAACATCCATCAGCCATACTACTACTGCAATGATAAGAGAAGCCGAAAGCACCAGCACAGCACTTTGTGTCAGTTCTTTGCGGGTCGGCCATGTTGTCTTATGCGCAAGTTCGTCATAACATGCCTTGCAATAATTTACTATCGTCTTAAACATATCGTCAATATTTTAGCACGGGAAGGAGGACTCGAACCCACGACCCTCGGTTTTGGAGACCGATGCTCTACCAACTGAGCTATTCCCGTAAGTAAGCCCCCACCCAAAAGTGGGGGCTTGGTTTATCTAGTGTGTCTAGATATTCTAGATAGTCTAGAGATTCTGGAGGATTAGTCCTCGTAAACCTCTGTGATCTGACCAGAACCAACGGTACGACCACCTTCACGGATAGCGAAGCGGAGACCTGGGTTCAGAGCAACAGCGTAGATCAGCTCAACAGTGATCTCAACGTTATCACCAGGCATTACCATCTCAACACCTGCGGGGAGAGTGA
>JAEEGF010132101.1_pt1 | contig 27057 bp, 22 predicted proteins | sample 9134171 | NCBI WGS metagenome assembly JAEEGF01 (sample SAMN16246542, study PRJNA631951) | gut metagenome | biome: gut microbiome; feature: rumen; material: AP-attached | host: Bos | place: Iran: Karaj | collected 2018-10 | reverse complement strand
ATGATCAGCCATAAACAGGATGGTTATGTGGCCGATTATTGCGACAGTATCGATTTTGCACAGGGAATCTCCTGGTGCCTCAATGAGACCCGCCATCTCGACCTGTGCAGGCGAGCCCGTGAACAGGCCCTCGCCACCTACGGCGAGTCAGCCGTCGCCCGCCAGTACCAAGCCGTCTATCAATCAGCCCTCACCCATCTTTAATCATCTAAGAAAAGTGCCGCGATCGCGGCACTTTTCTTAGACGTTCCAATCGATGACTGTGTCAAGTTTTTTCTCGTAATACTGCTGGAGTTCGCTCCAGCGGTAGTAGGGCCCTGTAACCGGTTTAACCGGCAGGGTGGCCTCGTGCTCATTGAACAGCACTTTGACCAATACATCGGTCAGGCTATTGCCCGTAGAGCCTTTGGGGCGGTAGAACACCATCTGGATATTGCATGCCTTGGGAATGATATTGAAGTCCTGCCAGTGCTCATGCAAGGTGTTCAGGTCATCACAACTGTAGTTCACATCGTCGATTTCCATCAGACATGCCAGTGGCAACACGCAGGTTTCGTGTCCGAAACGCAGGTTGGCCCCACGCTCACCCGTGGAAATGGCAGCCCCTGCCTGCTGGATCATGTCACGCAACAGGGCTCGCTCGATGAAAGGCATACGGTTACCATTCTGAGGTGCATTAGCCCAATGGATATACCAGTAGATGTTCTTCAGACGCCACAATTCAAAGATTTCATTGTTGTTGAAGTAGTGGTATAAACTCATATCGTTGAACCAGTGGTGGCCCTGCAACGAGCCAGCGATGTCAAACACATCGCGCATCAGTTGACGACCGTTCAGGTTAGCGGCAGCCCATGCAGTATCATTCACCAGCTGAGCGATAAAACGCTCAGGGTGCAGGTACTGGTCGTACATCTCATTGGAGATAGGATCCACGCTCTTGCGCAGGTCGTTGGCCAACGTGTCCTCGCCATAGCCCCACCCCATGTAATACATGTCGTGGTAGCTGGCATCGGTGTGGATATTCAACTCGGGATTGAGTGAGCGCAGGCGCATCGTCTCGTTCTGCATCGACAGGATGCAGCGGATGATAACCGTGGACTTGGCATCGATGCGGGCGTTGCCCTGGAACACCTCGGGAAAATTCCTGAACATGCGCTCGGCAATCTGTTGATGCTGCTCGGCACCCTCATCGCTCAAGTCACCGACACGCTGTTGAGATGTCTCGTTCACAAGTGTCAGTTGACGCAGCAACAATTCACCCTGAAGGTTCAACATTCCTGCCAATTTGGCCTTAGTCAACTGTTTGAGAGGACGCTCATAGGTCTTGGCATTGGTCAACCAACGACTACCGTGACGGCCATAATGATCGATGTGGAAGGGCTCATATCCCTCAGGCGCTGGTGTCAATTTCGGTATCTCAACATCGGTGCCGAAGGGGTAGGCATAATGATTGCTGGCCGAACGGTCAAAGTTGCCGATAATCTGTTTGCGCGGCGTGGCGGCATTCACCGTCAAGCAGGTGATAACCGCTATAATTACTAGTGTGATGTGTCTCATTTGTTCGGGTCGATGAAGGGTTGGCGTGAAAGTTTATCAATGAAGTAGTCGCGCACGTCGCTCCAATGGTAATAGGGGGCAACGTCGGTCTGTACAGGAAGCGTAGCCTCGCGCTCGTTGAGCAACGGGAGCATCAGAATGTCATCACTGCCAGCCTTGCGGAAATAAACGAATTGGATGTTGGCAGCCATCGGAAAGATCTTATAGGTCTGCCAGTATTGGTCAAGTGTCTCCAGGTCGGTGGTGCGGTAGTCCATGCCATTCAAGCCCATCAGGCAACAGAAGGGCAGCACCACGCTTTCGTGACCGAATCTCAACGATGCGCCCGGTGCGGGATCGTCGCTCGTGATGGCCCGGTCAGCATCCTGGATGAAATTACGCAACAGGTTGGCCTCCATGTAGTCCACACGACATTGGGTTAACGGCGTTTCACCCGAGTGGATATACCAGTAAGCGTTATTGTAGCGCCACACACTGTAGATATCGTCGGCGCTGAACAGGTCATAGAGATCAACGTCCTTGAACGCGAGATGGCTCTGCATGTTGCCCACCACGTCAAACAGGCTGATCATCATCGTGCGGGCATCGCCGAAGTCGATGTTTTCCTTCACCCAGCGCTGGTCGGTGAACAGCTTATTCATCAAGCCCTTGGGGTTAACCCACTTATCGCGATACTGCTTGAGCGTCGGGTTCATCTGGGCGCGCAGGGGCTTTACCACGCTATCGCTATAGTTCATGTAGTACATCTCAGCCTGGCTAGCGTCGGTCCTGATGCGCAGGCGTGGATTGAGCGAGGCCAAAACGTCCACCTCGTTCTGCATCGACAGGATACAGCGGATGACTACCGTCGAGCGAGCTACCACCGAGGCGCCGTCCTGGAACACCTGCGGGAAATTCTGGTACATGCGTCGTGCGATGCCCTGATGTTGCAGATGACCGAGGTCACTCAACTCGCCCAAGCGTCCCTGACTGGCCTCATGCACCTCACGAAGGATATTCAGTACTTCCTCGCCACGGCTAGTGAGTTTGCCGGCACGCTGGCCTTTTTCCAGCATGTTCAGCGGTCGGGTATATTTCGAGTCATTGATAAGCCAGCGGCTGCCATGTCGCCCGTAATGGTTAATGAAAAACGGCTCATAGCCAGCGGGAGGCGCCGTGATGGCGGGAAAGCCCGACTCTGGATAGGCCTGGTAGTTGTTGGCGCTCAACTTAGGATTAGCCTTGAAGTCCTCGCGCACACCTGCCGTGAGGGACATCACTCCCACCAACGTCAGGCACAAGATCATAAAAAATCGTCTCATAAGTGTGGTATTCGTTTCGATTTATTCCTTTGATGTTGCAAATATAGGCAAAAAAAGTGTGATGGCGCCAAATTGACCCAACATTTACTCAATGCAGCCCTATTGCACGGGAATTTGCTACAGCATTAAAACCAAAAAGAGACTACTCCCGCAGTCTCTTCCTGGCGCTTCTTCTTGGACTTGAACCAAGGACCCCCTGATTAACAGTCAGATGCTCTAACCAACTGAGCTAAAGAAGCAATCCTCTCTTACTTAAAATATCTATCTATTATGAAAACGTGCGCTTCTTCTTGGACTTGAACCAAGGACCCCCTGATTAACAGTCAGATGCTCTAACCAACTGAGCTAAAGAAGCCTTTTCCAACACTTCACGGCAAACCCTGCCGAAAAATGCGGTGCAAAGATACTGCCAATAATTGAACTGTGCAATAAAAAAACGAAAAAACTTGAATTTTTTAATACAAACAACGTTTTTTCGCCCCTTAATACGGCCCAAATTCAAGGAATAATAGTATTTTCGCAGCCAAATATAATCATAAAGAAAATGAAGAAGACGCTCAAATATTTTGCTTGGGTTTGCCTGACGGCAGCCATTGCCGCTCCCATAGCCTTTGCCGACGACGACAACAAGGCAGTCAACGATGACGCCGCGGTGGCTCGCAGTCTGGACATCTTCAACTCCTTATACAAAGAGTTGAACACTTTCTACGTCGATACCATCGATGCCCAGAAGACCATCGAGAACGCCATCAACGCAATGCTTGAAGACATTGACCCCTATACCGAATACATCCCCGCCAAAGAGACCGACGAGTTCATGACCATGAGCACAGGCGAGTATGGAGGTATCGGCAGCTACTTGATGGAGCGCACCATCGATGGCCGCAAGGGCGTCTATATCAGCGGCCCTTACGAGGGCAGCCCGGCAGCCAGAGCCGGCTTGCGATCGGGCGACCGCATCATCATGATTGACGGTGACAGTACCGCTAGTTGGACCAGTGACAAGGTGAGCAAGCGGCTCAAGGGCCAGGCTAACACCCACCTGACAGTGACCGTGGTGCGCCCCTACGATGAGGATAGTGTCAAGACCTTCTCCTTCAATCGCGAGACCATCAGCGTCAACCCCGTGCCCTACTACGGCGTGACACGAGACAATATCGGTTACATCGATTTGACGACCTTCAACGAGAAATCGGCCCAACAGGTGCGCGAAGCCCTCATTGAACTGAAAAAAGACCCCAGGGTGAAGAACATCGTCCTCGACCTGCGCAGCAATGGCGGCGGTATCGTCGAGGGGGCTATCCAAATCGTGGGTTGCTTTGTTCCCAAAGGAACCCAGGTACTGCAGATGCGTGGACGCGACAAGTCCAGTGAACGCACCTACAAGACCACCGTCGATCCCGTCGACACCGAGATCCCCCTGGCAGTGCTCATCGATGGCGGTTCGGCCAGCGCCAGCGAAATCACAGCGGGTGCCTTGCAGGACCTGGATCGCGCCGTAATCATCGGTATGCGATCCTTCGGCAAGGGATTGGTGCAGTCCACCCGTTCCCTCCCCTATGACGGCATGCTCAAGGTCACCATTGCCAAGTACTACATTCCCAGCGGACGCCTCATCCAAGAGGTGGACTATGGCAACCGCAATGAGGACGGCACCTACAAGAAGACCACAACCGATAGCACTGCCCGCGTATTTTATACTGCACATGGGCGCAAGGTGCGAGAAGGCGGTGGAATTGAGCCCGACCTCAAGGTCGAGCCTCGCGAACTCAAGCGCATCGTCTATAATATCATGCGTGACCACTGGGACTTTGACTTCGCCACCAAGTATGTCGCAGAGCATGGCCAAGACATCCCTGACCCTGCCGACTTCCAAGTAACTGATGAAATCTTCAACGAGTTCAAGTCATTTATCAATCCCCAGAAGTTTGAATATGACAAGGTGTGTGAGCAGCAGCTTTCCACCCTGCGCAAGACAGCGACAGCCGAGGGGTATATGAACGACTCGACAGCAGCCCAATTCGACCGTCTGGAGGCCATGCTCAAGCATGACCTGGACCACGACCTGGACCTGCACCGTCGCGACATCGCTTACCTGATCGGACAAGAAATCATGGATCGCCTCTACTACCAGCGAGGCCAGGTCCAGAACAGCATCAAGGATGATGAATACCTCGATGCCGCCAAAAAGATGTTCGATACCCCCAACGAGTTCGCCCGCCTGCTCAACCTCAAGGCCAAACCCACCAAGAAGACCACCAAAGGCAAGAAGCGCTAGGAGCAACAGTGTTCCTTTGTCCTAACCATTTATTACAGGGATCAGCATTTTTTGCTGTTCCTTGTAACTCATTGTTCTTCTCAAGAGGGCAATAAAACCAGAATTAAAGATAAAGACCCCTGAAATTTTAAAAAAATCTTGCCTGTTTCCCCCGAAAGCATTAACTTTGTTACTTAGTTTCAAAAGGTAAAAAAGATGAATACGGAATTAAAGACTAGCATTAAGTCTTATCAGGTGTCTAACAGGTATTACAGCCCTGAGAATGACATTGAACTAGCATCGCTGACACGATACGAGAAAGTACCCACCACCATTGTGGAAAGTGTTGAACAGGGTGCCCTCGAAGCTGCCCTCGAAGTCACCCGAATCATCAATCACTGCGTGGAGAAGAAAGGACGCTGTGTCATCGGCTTCGGGTCGGGACGGTATGTTCAGAAGGTATATGATGAGCTCGTGAAACTCTATTTTGCTGACAAGGTGAGTTTTGCCGATGTGGTAGCCTTTAACCTATGCGAGTTAGGCGTGGGCTACGTTGATGGCCGACTCAACCTGAATGACTTGATCAACGAACGCCTATTTGCCAAGGTGGATATCGAGAGAGCCAATATCCACTTCTTTAACCGTCCCGACGATATTGAGGATGTCCACAGCCTGTGCAAGGCATACGAGCGCGAAATCGCTGATGCCGGAGGATTGGACCTGGTGCTGTGTGACCTCAACCATGACGGCAGCATCGCCTATAACGAGCCTGGTTCGGCCCGTAACAGTGCCTGCCGCCTGATGCTGTTGGGCAGCGAGTCGCGCACACGCGTTGCCGAAGCTTTCCAGAGCGAGACCGCCCCCAAAACTGCCGTCACGCTGGGCATCGGTAATATCCTGAGTGCAGCAAAGGTCATCTGCATAGCATGGGAAGAAGACAGTGCAACAGCATTGTTCAACACCATTGAGGGCAAGATGAGCGACCTGGTGCCCGCCTCTTTCCTGCAAGTTCACAGCGACGTCAGGATCTTTGCCGACCTGGATGCAGCCTCACGATTGACACGCATCAGCTACCCTTGGAAAGTGACATCATGCGAGTGGAACGACCATCTCATCCGCCGCGCCATCGTCTGGCTATGCGAGCAGACATGCAAGCCCATCCTTAAACTCACTAATAAGGACTATAATGATAACGGCCTGAGCGAATTGGTCGCTCTATATGAATCGGCCTATAATGTCAACATCAAGATATTCAATGACTTGCAGCACACTATCACTGGCTGGCCTGGAGGTAAACCTAATGCCGACGACACCCATCGGCCTGAACGTGCCACGCCTTATCCCAAACGTGTGCTGGTGTTCAGTCCTCACCCCGATGACGTGGTAGTTTCGATGGGAGGTACAGTGCGCCGCCTTGTACAACAGGGTCATCAAGTCCACATTGCTTTTCAGACCGACGGTGACGTCGGCGTGAGTGATGAAGACCTGCTGAGGAGTCTATTGCTTGCCGAGCGTCTGATGCGCCGCTATGAGTCCAACGTGGAACACCCCTTCATTGAGCGCATCAAGGAACAGCTTAATGATAAGAACATTAGTCAAGAGAATCACACCGACCTGCGCTATTTCAAGGGTTCCATCATGCTGAGTGAGGCGTTCATGGCCTGTCGTCAGATGGGTGTTCCACCCGAGAATCTTCACGACCTGATCATGCCCTTCTACGTTGATGATCCACACGGTCAAGGCAAGCTCACCGATGCCGACATCAGTATCATCCAGCAGCTGATCGAACAGATAAAACCACACCAGATTTTTATTGACAACGACCTGGTGGATCCCAACGGCACCCACGTGCGTGCAACCACCGCAGTGATGCACGCCTTGGAGAACCTGAAGGATGAAGAATTCATGCAAGATTGCCGGGTGTGGATGTATCGTGGCCAGTGGGGACAATGGGACGTGGACCATGTGGAGATGGCAGTGCCAATGAGCCCCGAGGAATTCAGTGACAAGCGCGACGCCATCCTCAAGTATCAGTCACAGATCCATGACGCGCCTTTCCGCACCAGCGATGACGGCATGCTGTCGTGGCAACGCTCCATCGAGCGCAACCGCAATCTTGCCGAGAAGTACCAGCAGCTGGGTCTTGCGACCTATGAGGCCATCGAGGCGTTTGTACAATACCGCTTCCTGGATGATGTAACTACTTGAGAAGAAAGGATGCCATGGTGACCATTGCAGTCCACTATAGCATCCTTCCTGTTTCCATAGGTAATGTGATTCAAGTGCCCGTCACGGCACGGGGCAGTTCCAAGTATTGAGGGTCAAGGGCGATGCTGTAAGGTTCGCCCTTCTTTCCCGTGACGATGTATCGCTTGACGAGTTCCGCGTCGGTAATGACATCCCTGATGCACCGATTAATGCGGGAAATCGTTTGGTTGAGGCTGTCACACAAGGGGTCGCACAAGTTCCCCACCGTCTTTCTGGCTCGCTCATCGCTGGCACCAGGCTTGACCATGGTATAGATAGCGAGAAGCTCCTCACGATGCTCGTCGATGTTTTTCAAGATGATGCCACGACCCTGTTTGCGTAGTTTCATGAACAGGATATAGAGCGTGCGGCACGAGGCAGGCATCTCAATCTCCATCTCATCATACTCGGGCAACACAATCTTCATGTCGCCATTGACCAACAAGCGTCCCGGCTGACCCACGACGACCTTTCCCTGCAGCAACTCGGCCATCAACTCCTTGGGATCCTCATGGTAACGTGCGACGTAGGCGACAATGTCACGCCTGATGCGTTCCAGAGCCTGCTTGCGCTCACGCTCCAACCTCTTAAACTCAAGGTCTTCTTCCAGCTCTTCAAGCAGGTCCTGCGGGGCCGCCTCATCGCCGCACTCAACATAGACCTCACGCTCAAGATTTAAGGACCGGGGAACAGATGATGACGTTGCACCGTCCGTCAGTTCTTCATCCAGCTCTTCCTCGACTAAGTCCATCAATTTCTTCTTTAGGCTCTTCCAGAGTCTAGGCTTTGACTTCTTGACGCGGGTATGATCCTGCGGGGCAGCCTCGGGCAAATAATCGCAGTATGACTCGCTGGCCATGATACGAGGACCATAGTCACTCGTTCGGAGCTGTACATCACCCACCCGGCGGTCACTCATGTCCAACAACACCCGGGCAAAAGCCTCAATGGCCTCATACAGCGTTCCCAGCATTCTGTCATCCTCAACCTTAAGGCGGACGATGGCATAACGTCCGATGTTGGACACATTGAAACGGCGAGCCACAATGACGCATCCATCGCTATCAGGATGATCCACCCACTGAATGTCCATCGGGAAAACCAGCCTGCGAAGCAGGTCGGCCGCTTGTTGCAATGCGCCAGAGCGCTTTTGGTTACAATAGAAGTAGATAATACCGTATTTGAGGTCTTGAAGATTGGATGTGATCATAATGCTGGAGTTGAGATGTTAATAATAAAAAATACAGCAAAAACCATGCCAAACAAGGGCCGGTTGCACTAAGTGCACTGTTGCCAGGATATCATTCCCGGCAACAGTACCAACATTATTGAATAAACCTAAATTTGAGTTGTTTAATCACACGGATACGCTTGGCATCGGGGTACTTCATCCTGGCCTTGACATAGGCTATCAGCCTGTTAGCGCCTGTGATACGGACAGTCATGTCGTCAACTTGCACTTCCCACTCGTTATAGAAAGGCATGGGGATGGGGTCACAGGTTGGAGTTTCTTTCAGCCATTCCATCAGTTTCTTTAATAATTTCTCTCTCATCTTGCTAATTCTTTTGGTGTTGATTATCATTATTCGTCATCGCCAAAAAAGTCTTCCTTATTGGCATTGCAGATGAGCTCCTGGCGCTCTTCCATGCTGCTACATGGTTCGGCCATCAGACTTGACATCTTGCGCATCCACTTGCTGCGGGCCCTGCGCTCCTTGGCAAACATGGCAACAGTGCCAGCCTCGCTCTTATCGAACTGCAAGTGATGGTCAATGTGAAGTGAGAAGGCTACCTGCTGGACGTCGTGGTCAGCACCGATGTAGGTGAACTGCCATCCCTGCTCCTTGTAGCTGTCGATGAGCGACATGATGGCCATCCTGGTAAACTCGTGGGAAGCGTTTTCATAACCGTCGGTGATGATGGTCACCAGCGCCAACGAGTCGGGCTGCTGGCTTTTGAGAGCATGCACGCGGGTAATGGTCGTACCGATGGCATCATACAGCGGCGTCATGCAGCAAGGACGATAGTCACGGTCGGTAAGGGTCTTGACTTCGGCTACAGGCACGCAGTCATAGATAGTTTTCATCTCGCAGCCACAGAAGGCTACCAATGTCACGATGTGTTCCTGGTCGGGGTTCTTTTCCTGGGCACTCTTGATACTACCGATGGTCTCGTTAACGCCATCGATGGCCTGACGGGCAATGCTACTCATTGAACCACTCTTGTCAAGCACGATCACATTGTAAACTTTAGTTTTCATCGTTTTTATCATTTAAAATAGTGAATAAATGTGGACTTACACGGAGTTGCTGTTCCGTTGATGTTGCAAAGGTAATGTCAATCTCCATGGTGTCACATTTCCTGCAAGGTTGCAGTTTCTTGATGACATAGAGCAGAAGTCCGACACAAATCTATCAGAATAGTAACCACTAAAACAAAATTACGCCATACAAAAGTCAAAATCTGAAAAAAATGTATTACCTTTGTAAGTTAAATACGATTTAATCATAACAGATGAAAGTCAAAATCCATCACGAGGGAGAAAACATCCTGATGATGTTGTTCCTGATTATAGCGGCAAGCGGCGTGCTGGCCTATCGCTTCTTTGACTATAAGCCAGTGGCCTGGGTGCTGATTGGACTGATGGCCATCCTATTCTTGCTGGTACTGAATTTCTTCAGATTGCCACGCCGCCACTTTAAGGGTGATAACAGCGATGGCACAGCTGTAGTGTCAAGTGTTGACGGCACTGTAGTGGCACTTGAAGAGGTCTATGAGGATGAATTCCTGCACCGTAACTGTATCCAACTGTCGGTATTCATGACAGTGTTTAACGTGCATGCCAACTGGGTTCCCGTCAAGGGCGAAGTCATTTACTACAAGCATCACTCGGGACGTTTCCTCGCTGCCAACCTGCCCAAGTCGAGCAGCGACAACGAGCGCTCGTCGATTGTTATCCGCACTGACACAGGCGAGGAAATCCTCGTCCGCCAGATAGCCGGCGCCGTGGCACGACGCATTGTGACTTATGTGGAACAAGGTGAGACAGTGGACATCCACGACTTCATCGGATTCATCAAGTTCGGTTCTAGGGTGGATATCTTCCTGCCGCTGGACACCGAAATCAAGGTCAAATTGGGTGACCGCACTTGGGGCGGTGAAACACTGGTAGCTCGTCTCAATAACAAGAAGAAATCATGAATGCGATCCGCAACAATATCCCCAATGCCATCACATCGCTGAACCTGCTGTTCGGCAGCATGGCATGTATTGCAGCTTTCAGTTGCTTTGACCCTGTCTGTGGTGGGCTCAAGGGCTATGAACTGGCCTTTATCTGCATTGCATTGTCGGCGGTAGCAGATTTCTTTGACGGTCTGGTGGCCCGCCTGCTGAATGCCGTGAGCGGCATCGGCAAGGAACTGGACTCGCTTGCCGACCTGGTTAGCTTCGGGCTCGCTCCGGCGATGATTCTGTATAACATGATGCTGGACCATGGTGCAGGCCATTGGGCACTGGTAGCACTGTTGCTGCCCATATTCGGTGCCTTGCGTTTGGCTCGCTTCAATGTCGATACCAATCAAGCGACGACTTTCACTGGAGTTCCCATCCCTGCCAATGCCATCTTCTGGATCGGTTTCACGGCATGGTATGCCACGTATCCTGCCCCCCTGTGGATGACCATTCTAGCGATTGTAGCGATGTCACTGTTGATGGTGTGCAACCTGCGCATGTTCTCGTTGAAGATGCACAACCTCACATCACTCAAGCAGAATTGGGCACAATATTTGCAGGTTATCGCCACAGTGGCACTTGTCATTGTCATGGGACTGCCTGGTTTGGCACCCGCGATTATGCTCTATGTGCTGTTGTCAGTCATTAAAAGAGAGAAATAAATGGGAACCTTTCTTCTATTCATATTACTCATCCTGTTCTTTATGGTGGGAATACCGCTGTTGAGAGGATGGTTATACATGCAGAACCTGCGTCGGCGCGTCAACGAATCTTTCCGAGGCCGACAGGAGCATGAGCGCCCCCGCCGTGAGCAATATGAAGAGGAAGAATACACCGAGACCGGAGAGCGCAAGATCTTCACCAGCGGCGAAGGCGAATATGCCGACTTTGAGGAAGTCAGCGGCACCGTTATCGAAGAGACCACCTCGACAGGCGACACCCGCACCATCATCGAGGAACAAGTCACCGACGCCGAATACGAGGAGGTGAAGTAAATAGATACAACAGATATCATTATAGTGTGTAACTCAATGTTTACACGCTATTTGTATTTTATGGAGGCTCATAGCGCAATGAAGTTCATCAGCGATGCACTATCCGGCTGTTATCCCACACGCTGCGAGGGCCTGCGACCCTCTTGCGCGGGGTTCACAACGAAATCTGTTCTGCGAACCGCTTACATCTTGGATGTTCAATGGCTTCGGTGGTTTTGGCGGACAATAAATAAAAATGAATTTGTAATTTTTTATTTTGAATGTCACTTACAAAAGTGTAATTTTTCCGTACAAAACAATTCCATCAACAAAAAAACGTAAGACAATGTTAAGCAAAAAAATTCAAGACGCTCTGAATGAGCAAATCAACGCCGAGATGTGGTCGGCCTATCTTTATCTTTCCATGGCAGCCTACTGCCACAGCATCGGTCGTAGCGGTTTCGCCAACTGGTATGAGGTACAGTTCCAGGAAGAGCAGGACCATGCCAAGATTCTTTTCAACTTCATCGCAAGCCGCGACGGTCGCATCGAACTCAAGCCTATCGCTGCCGTGCAACAGGAATGGAACTCCCTTCTGGAGTGCTTGGAGGACACGCTGTCACACGAGCAGAAGGTGACCGCCATGATTAACAATCTCTATGCGCTGACGAAAGATGAGAACGACTTTGCCACGCAGAGCCGTCTGCAATGGTTTATTGATGAGCAGGTCGAGGAAGAAGAGAACGCAAAGGACATCATTAATCATCTAAAGATGGTGGGTGAGGATGGTTACGGCCTCTATATGCTCGACAAGGAAATGGGCGCTCGCATCTATAACCAGACCACTGCCTTGAGCGAATAATCAGTTGCTATTGGCCTCACCTTCTTTCATTGATGACTCAAAGTAGCAAGAAAGTGAAGAAATAAGAATAACGCCTAAAGAATAGACAACAAGACATTAACAAATGCTGTGTACTCCAATTGAGTTACGCGGCATTTGTTTTATAAAACCTCCCAATCTCTTGGATTACCTTTCTAACACTCTACCCAATACAGTGTCTCTATAGAAGTATTTGGCTAACTTTATATCTCGATAATCTGGTAAACTTTCCAAATACTCAAGATTGAAGACCAATCTGGGTTCAACATCATTTGTGTCAGGATAAATTTCTGCTTTGTTGCCTATTCTCGCTACATGAATTAGATAAATATCACGGACTCCTTTTCCTTTTACATATGGCATAAAATAGTACAACTTGTTCAATGCAATGGTCGATGGAAATGTACCTGTCTTACCCGTATAGTAAATCTTTGTTGGATTTCCATCAAGGAAATAAGGCTCGTTATCTTTTTTCACAAGTCCAATGAGTAAATGCTTGGTGGGGTCTAACTTATGATTCTTTTTGACTGGATTCACTTTCAGCGTGTCATCAACATCATCAAAGAGACTTAGACTTAACATAGGTTGAGCATCTCGTTGTCGGTATATAGGTTTGTGAGATATGGGCTCTTCATCATAAATAAACCGATACAGGCTCTTGCCTACTTCTTCAACAATTCCACAAACTAATGCATTACCCATCAAAAAAGCACGCCTACCATCACTAACATAGGGGTGGAGTGTATGATTATCTGGAAACATATTCAAACGCTCTAACTCCAATGGAATTAGACGACGATAGCGACCGCTTTTGGTTTTCACCACATGCTTAAACCGAGAGGGGGCTGTTCCACCCTCGCCTGTAATCATTGTTCGTGAAGGTTTATCTGTTGGGTCAGGGAACGACATACTACCCTCGGAAAAAATATATTTAAATCCCTCTTTTGATGTACGCTCAATCTTTTTGGCACCCTTTTCATATTGCCACTTGGGAAGTTCTGAATCGGGAATATAAAATTCTTCAGGAATGAACATTTCATCAACGAGGTTGCTCCCCAAAGTTTGATAAAAACCATCGTATACAGGTTCTGCATCAACGGAATAGACTTCACGGTCTACCATTATACCTGCATTTCCAAATGGAGAGTCCTTTTTGCCTTTATTAAAATTGTCTGAAACCTCCTTTACGGTCCCTTCAATCTTAAATTCTGATTGGCTACCTCCTTTCATCACAAAAGGAAAAGCATTGGCCATAACACCATCATATTTCACCCACATGTCGTGCTCATGTATTTTGTTAGCAACAACTGAGCCTTGTTTATAGCCAACGATATAAGCACGCCTCCTACGTTGAGGCATTCCGTAATCAGCTGCATTGATAACACGCCATTCTACCACGTATCCAAGATCAGAGAGCGAGGCTAATATAATGGCGAAATCACGTCCACGCTGTTTTGCAGGAGAGCCAAGTAAACGATCAACATTTTCTAAAAAAATATAGTTCGGTCGATTGTCACCCTTTTCGTCAAGTATGCGATATATTTGCCACCAAAGTACACCTTTCTGTCCTTCAATTCCACCAGATTTACTCAGTGTTGCAGCCACCGAATAATCCTGGCAAGGGAAACCACCTACCAACAAGTCATGGTCTGGAATATCATTTGTAGGAACTAGATTTATATCAATATTTGAATGTCCTCTACGCCCAAATCGTGCTTGATACACAAGAGAGGCATCCTGCTGCTTCGTTGATGGTTCCCACTGGTTGTTCCAGATAGTTTCATAAGAATCAGATGCACCTTCAAGTCCAATGCGAAAACCACCTACACCTGCAAATAATTCAACTACTCGTATAATATGTCTAGCTTTTGCCATGATTCTTAAAGATAAGAGAGTGATTGAAGTTTATCAGCAATGTAGGAGCCTTTCAGCCAAAAGTGCTGCGGCAACATCTTAATACCGTTAACAACTTCAGTTCTAGTCGCATCAGTTGAAACATCTGCACCGCCTCTGAAAAATACGATATATTTTGAACTTTTCGGGAAATTGGGTGCGCCAATATATGCCCCACTTTTATTCTTTCGTTTATGTCCTTCCCTATCGTATTCATACTCCCATTTTAATTCACGACTATGAATTAAATAGCGAGAGTCTTCCCATGTACGTTTCACTTCGTTTTCTATAAAACTTTCATCAAATGCAAATCGTTTAAAGCCTTCGAAAGTTGTCTTGGATGAATCCTTTTCGTCATGCTCACAAAAAACGGGACAAAGAAAACTATGCTCACAGAAATAGGCATATATTGCAGAGTCTTCAAAATCCAAATCGTTGTCTGCCCATTCTTCAAAATCAATGCGACTTAACTTCATATCTTCGGTCCGACCCCCAGAAGAAGTAGTAGTAATTGTTTTCGCAATAATACCAACTTTTTTGAAATCTGAAATCTGATTTAAGCGATTACAGTTAGCTTCAAACATTTTCAGTATACATTTTGCACCAAAGTCCTTTGTAGTTATATCTGTTTCAATTGCAAATAGCTCTTTCATCTGACTGAAAGTCATACCTTTATACTTTATTGTAAGGGTATGGCAACGTTCATCCAACTGAGAAAAACTAGAAAAAGCTTCTTTCAGTCTAACCTCCGTCGCTGCACGACTTTTATCAAAGTGGCCTCGAACAATATAGTCAACAAAAGTCTGTTTCAGTCTATAACGAGGCTTCTGATAAGTGCCAGTTGATTTCTTTTTGAAACCAGGGACTAGTTCAATAAGCAGAAGATTGGGACGTAGCAAATGAGTAAAACCTTGAAGGTGCTCATTACGTTCATCTTGAGTAGAATAATTTTCATAAATATCATTAAGATAATTGCGCACTATTTCCCAATCATTTTGAAGTTTGCCTCTTTCTTCTTCTGAAAAACTATTATAACAATAATCAACGATGGGGAATTTTGCATACTCAGATGCAGAAACAACATCGTATGATTTATACTCATAGAACACAATTAACAAATGCTCAGATTTCTCCCAAAAGTGCGATGTCAAGAAGTCACGTTGAATGTCTGGTTCAAATGTTACACCAGTAATGCTAATACCTTCTTTTGCCCCAAGATAGACATTGTAAGCAGCACCCACTTTACCTTTGGCATCTTTTAAATCTGATTTAGGCACACGTACTCCTGTCGTTTTCAGTTCGGTGAGTACACCATCAATCTCGATATCACATTCCTGATTGCTATCACGTTTATATCCAAACACAGATTGTTCAATTACATCACCCGCAATGCCTGTAATCTTTCCACTCTTTTCAGTACGAGCAAATTGATGAGACTTGTCAACCTCACCCAACGTCTTTCCCTTAACCCCTTCAAGAAGATTATAGACAAAGGCTTTAGTGTATTTTCTATCTTCTGTAACCGCCATATAAAATCTCTTTTATTGAATACTACTAAGAGTATAGGTGAAAGATGGTTGAGGTTTACAACTTCAGATCATCCTCACTCTTGGGTTGAGGGGGATAGTCGATGGTGTAGTGCAGACCGCGGGATTCCTTGCGGTCCTTGGCCTGGCGTGTGATAAGATAAGCCACATTAATTATATTGCGAAGTTCGCAGATGCGGCGCGACACATTACTGGTTTTGAACAGTTTCTCAGTCTCCTCATAGAGGATATCCAAGCGGTTCCAGGCACGGTCAAGGCGCAAGTTGCTACGCACAATGCCCACATAGGTTGCCATGATTTCGCCCACCTCCTTCTCACTCTGGCTGATGAGCACCATCTCCTCGGGATGCGTCGTACCAGCGTCATCCCAGTCGGGGATGTCCTCACGCCAACTGTACTCGTTGCGGTGTTCAATGGCATGTTTGGCAGCTGCATCGGCATACACGACAGCCTCAATCAGCGAGTTGCTGGCCAAGCGGTTGCCACCGTGCAAGCCCGTGCATGAACACTCACCCACAGCATACAGGCGCTTGATGCTTGAGCAGGCATTCAGGTCCACCTTGATGCCGCCACACATGTAGTGGGCAGCAGGTACCACGGGGATATAATCCTTTGTGATGTCAATGCCCAAATCCAGACAGTGCTTGTAAATATTGGGGAAGTGGTGCTTGGTCTCCTCGGGATCCTTGTGCGTCACATCGAGGAAGACGTGGTCCTCGCCTCGCTGCTTCATCTCGTTGTCGATGGCGCGTGCCACCACGTCGCGCGGGGCTAACGACAAGCGCGGGTCATACTTCTGCATGAATTCCTCGCCGCCCAAGTTGCGCAGCACACCGCCGTAGCCACGCATAGCCTCGGTGATGAGGAAGGCAGGACGGTCACCGGGATGGTACAAAGCGGTGGGATGGAACTGAACAAATTCCATGTCTTGAACCGTACCCTTGGCACGATAGACCATGGCGATGCCGTCACCAGTTGCTACCAGCGGGTTGGTTGTGGTGTGATACACACAGCCCACGCCACCCGTAGCCATCAAGGTCACGCGAGAGAGGAAGGTATCCACTTCGCCAGTCTCCTGATTGAGGACATAGGCGCCATAGCACTCGATGCCAGACGTACGGCGAGTCACAATCTTTCCCAAGTGGTGCTGCGTGAGGATTTCCACGGCGAAATGGTCCTCATAGATATCAATATTCGGGTTGTTCCTGACGGTCTCGATGAGCGACACCTGAATCTCGTGACCTGTGTTGTCGGCATGGTGAAGGATGCGGAATTCACTGTGTCCACCCTCACGGTGCAGGTCAAATTCACCCTTCTCATTCTTATCGAAGTCTACGCCCCAACCCAGCAATTCCTGAATCTGGGCAGGAGCCTCGGTCACGACTTTCTTTACAGCCTCTGGGTCGCTGAGCCAGTCACCGGCCACCATCGTGTCATGGATGTGCTTCTCAAAGTTATCCACCTCCAGGTTGGTCACTGTTGCGACACCACCCTGAGCAAGGTCGGTGTTCGCCTCTTCCATCTTGGATTTGCACACGAGGGCTACCGTACCCGTCTTTGCCACCTTGAGGGCAAAACTCATACCGGCTACGCCTGAACCGATAACGAGATAATCATATTTACGTACCATATCTGTTTCTATTGATTACAGGATAATTCTAGATGTTCTAGATAGTCTAGATATCTAGATGTTCCAGATTATCCAATTTCTTCATTACTCCTTCTCGCCGTAGAGCAGGTCACCGCAGTCGCCCAGTCCAGGGACGATGTAACTGTGCTCATTGAGCTCATCGTCGATGTCACAAGTCCACAAAGTGGTCTTGTCCTCGGGCAGATGCTGGCGAACAATCTCAATGGCCTGAGGCGTTGCCACCACACTGGCCACATGAATGTGAGCGGGATGACCCTTGGTCACCAGAGCTTGATAGGCAAGTTCCATCGACGAACCGGTTGCAAGCATCGGATCCACGATGACCAATGTCTTGTCATCAAGGCGCGGACTGGCGATGTACTCGATGTGAACAACAAAGTCATCGGTCTTGGGGAAATACTTCCTGTAAGCCGACACAAAAGCGTTATCGGCACCGTCAAAGTAGCTCAAAAAGCCCTCATGGAACGGCAGTCCGGCACGCAGTATCGTGGCCAGCACCACACGGTCGGCCAACACGTTGCATTGTTTAACGCCTAAGGGCGTGGCCACGCCTTCGACCTTATACTGCAGTTTCTTAGAAATCTCATAGGCCATAATCTGGCCCAAGCGCTGGATATTGGTGCGGAAGCGCAGACGTTCTTGCTGCAACTCCTTGTTACGGATTTCGCTCATGAATTGTCCAACGAGCGAGTTGTGTTCACACAAGTTGATAATCTCCATATCTTTATTGTTTAGTCGTTAAATATTCATTAAGCAGACGTTTGGCATTCTCTCGGTCCTTAGTGAGCTGGCATTTGAGTTCGTCAAGCCCGCACATCTTGAATTCCAAACGCAGGAAACTGATAAATTCCAATGTAATGTCTTCCCCGTAGATGTCGTCATCAAAGTCAAACAGGTTCACCTCTATGCTCAACTGGGTGCCATTGTTCAACGTGGGGCGTCGCCCGATGTTGGTCATGCCCTGCAAGCGTTGGCCGGCGACATGAGCCAGCACGGCATAGGCGCCATTGTGTGGCAACAGTAAATTAGTGTCTATCTCTCCCACATTAGCTGTGGGGAAACCCAGTCCCCGGCCGTTGTGGAAACCATGCACCACCTTGCCCTTGAGCGTGAAAGGACGCCCCATGCAGTGCATCGCATCCACGACCCTGCCAGCAGCAATCAATCCACGGATGATAGTGGAACTTACAGGGGCATATTGACCTAAATACTCGGGGGCCTTGACCACCTTGACGCCTAAACTCTCGCCGTGGCGGCAGTAGTCCTCAAAGGTCTCTCCCCTGTTGTGCCCGAAACGGTGATTATAGCCTGCCACCAGCACGTCCACCCCATAGCGGTCATGCAACAGTTTGATAAATTGTGCCGAATCCTGCCGGGAAAAGTCGGCATTGAAGTCCAACGGCAACAACAAATCGGGACTCAGAGCCTCAATCTGTGCCAAGCGGTCCTCAAGCGGCATAATAAGTTTCAAGGTATCATCAGGATGCAGAACCTGACGAGGGTGGCGCAGGAAAGTGATGACCAATGACTGCTTTCCTAACGCAGTAGCCTGCTGTTTAAGGAAATCAACCAGCGTGACGTGTCCCAAATGGACACCGTCAAACATACCTATCGTGGCGACTGTGCTGCCCGAAGGCAGTCGGTCGATTTCACTCAACATTCTCATGCATGTGACATTAAAAAAGTGGAATTGGCCAAAGGCCATCCACCCATTATATTATTTTTTGTCAAGATGTTCTTTCAAGATGCGCATAGTGTCGTTGCACAAGCGGATGAACATCTCGCGGTTCTTGAGCATTGTCGAAGTCTTCACCTGCTTGTCGGCACCAGAGAACAAGTATCCCGTATCTTTACTCTCCAGAGCGCGGAATGTGGGCACCACACCAGCCTCGGGACTGGGAATGTTGCGGCTCAGGTAATCGGGCACACGGTCCATCCAGCGCGACATAGCGATAGCTCCACTCTTCAACAAGCCAGGATTGACACAATTTACGGCCACGCGGTGCGTCTTCATCACACTCGACATGTAGATGGAGAACAGCGTGAGTGCCAACTTACTTTGTGCATAGGCTCCCCAGGGGGTGAAGTGAGACACGGCAGGAAACTCATACGGCAGTGTCACAAAGCGGCGTGAAACACTCGTGGAGAGAATGATGTGGCCACCTTCCTCGATGAGCGGATAGACTTGCATCGACAGCAATACTGTGCTCAGGTAGTTCACCTGTACAGCATGCTCAAAGCCGTCATCAGAAATCTCGCTGCGGCGAGGCAGCAGGCCAGCATTGTTGATGAGCGCAGCCACGGGCCGATTCAATGCACGCAGGCGCTTCACAAAGTCATTCACCAACTCAAAAGAGTTGAGGTCCAGTTGCAGGCATGTGATATCCTTGTTGCGTGTCACCTTGCGCAGCTGCGTGGCATAATTCTCGGCCTTGGCAATATCACGGCTGGCGAGCAACACAGCCTTTCCCTGCTCGGCGAGTTTGCGGGTGATTACGCTACCCATGCTGTCGGTTGAGCCAGTCACGATGTATAATGGCTTCACATCAGCATCAAGCACTCTATCGTTATCGGTCATCATATCATAGTTTTTTATCGGGTCATATCTTTCCAACCTGCAAAGTTACAAAAACTCTGCAATAACTCGCCTCATATCTTCATAAAAAATAGACTGTTTTTCACTTCATACATCTTGGGCCACACGGCAATATGCTGATAAATACCGATATCGGAGCAATATCGGTTAAACTTTATTACAATATAATAGTCATATTTAAGAATAAGTAATGAGCACCTTGCCATTAACCCTAAACGACACCTGATTTATGAGACATATCATTATCTCACTTGTTCTCATCCTAACAGCAGCCACATCTCTGTTAGCCCAAGATATTGATGCTATTGCAGCAAGGATTGATTTGCAACGCCAGGAGTTTCCCCAAGAGAAAATCCATGTGATGACCGACCACGGCGACTATCTGGCAGGAGACACCATCTGGCTACGTGCCTGGGTTGTGGATGCAGCATCTCACCAGCCGGTTAATGCCAGCCAATTTATATATGTAGAACTGGTGTCACCCGACCACTGGGTGCATGAGCGTGTCAAGATACACCCCGATGCAAGTGGAGTGTTCAAGGGATACCTGCCCATCGACCTCAGCATACCCGAGGGACGCTACCAACTGACAGCCTATACCTTGTTCATGCAAAATGCAGGAGTGGACTATTTCTATAGCCAGCCCATCGAGATTGCGGCATTGCCATCGGTGCGCCGACGCATCGTCAGCAAGTGTGTGAGATATAAGGATGAAGTGGACGTGACGCTTCGTTATGAAAACAAGGCAGACAGTAGCCTGTGCCCCTACAATCAGTTCAGCTACGGTATAGCAAGTGACTTATGGTCTGAAAAACAATACAATAACCGCACCAAAGAAGAACATCTGACCATCAAGGGCGAAGAGGCAAGCCAGTCAGCTATCCTGGTAAAGTTTGACAGCTATGCCAAGTACATCACCCTGCCACCGCAAGAAGCGCTCGACGTCACCTTTTATCCCGAGGGTGGCTATCTGGTTCCAGACGTGGAAAATGCGATGACTTTCAAGGTCTTCAACACCAGTGCCACAACCTTATCACAGGTCGGAGAAGTGGTCGATGAAATGGGCAACGTGATTGCACAACTGCAGGTTGAACACGATGGGATGGGTATCGTCAGGTTCACACCACACAGCGACAAGGCCTACACGGCACAATGGAAAAACACCCTTGACGAAGAGGTTTCCTTCCCACTGCCACAAGTGCGGCAAGACGCCACCGTGTTGCAAGTGCGCCGCCACGATGAAGGTCTTATCACCCTTTCAGTCGTCGGCGCCAAGTCAAGCAATGGGCTGATCGTGCTACAACAACGTGGACAGATGTTGACCTGCGGCTACGACTCGGTGACCGTTCGGGAATCCGATTTACCTGCAGGTGTGGTGCAGGCGATGCTGTTTGACGAGGAGATGCACTGCCTGAGCGAGAGGCTCTTCTTTGCAGGCAGTTCGTCACCATCGGCGCCCACTGTGGCTACCGATCGCGAGACTTACACCGACCGTGCGCCCGTGAAAGTCAGTGTGGACTTGAGCAGTCTGGCACGCAATACAGTCAATTATGCTGTGTCGGTCATCGACGGACAAGCCTGTGAACCATCCGAGGGGAACATCTTTGCCAACCTGCTGCTGCAGAGTGAACTGAGAGGTCGCATCAACCAACCGAACTACTATTTTGAGCAAGGCGACACCATTGACAGGGAACAGCGTTTGCACCATCTGGATCTGCTCATGCTCACTCAAGGCTGGCGACGTTATGACATCCCGCGTGTGCTGCGAGGCCGCCTAGCCGAAGCGCAGTACCCCATCGAGGTGTCACAGGTGGTGACAGGACGCGTCTTGAGCGATTGGCGCAAGAAGCCGGTTGTCGGTGCAAAGGTGAGCCTGATTGCTCCGCGAGTGGAATACAGTTCAATGACTTTTACCGACTCGCTAGGCGAGTTTGTCATCAACATGCCACTACTGCCCGATAGCGTGGATTGCATCGTTATGGCCGAGAACGTCAAGGGGAAAAAACAGATGAATCTGGAACTGGATGAAGAACAGTTTCCACAAACCTACTATATGACCCTAGAGAAATCTGCTCACGAGGCAGCGACGTTCAATGACGATCAAGGGTGGAGACTGGAACGCAGTGGAGACTGGAGACACATCATTCTTAACGAACTGACCGTGAGGGCCTACAGGCCGCGACGCCATAACAACGAACGCAACCCTTATAACCTGACCCCTAAAAAAATCAAAGAAAAGGGTATCACGACTCTGGATGCGGTAGCAAGAGAGATTCCAAACCTTACGGTGATGGGCGGCTCACTCTATACTCCTGGATGCAGGCCAAAAGACCACGTGGACATCTATATTGACGGGGAACCGATAGCAGCTAACTTCGAGACCGACCAAAAAGCCGTCAGCCTATTGTCGGAGTACATCTCTCCCATTGAACCTAGACCGCAAAGCTATATCTTTTTGGGAAACCAGGGTACTGCCGAGATTTCAGACTTATCGATTGCACAGAGCTTGATATCGTTCAAGGATGTAGAGTACATTTACTTCGCAAGGGGTGCCCATGGCGGTGGCAGTCTCTTTATCGGCCACCGTGAGGGCTACACGGCCGGAGACCGCAAGGAACCAAGCATCTACCTGAAAATTACTCAACCCATGGGAGCACAGACTCCTGCCGAATTCTATTCACCACGCTATGACCAGGGTGATGACGGCCGTGAACCCGGCTCCGACCTGCGCAAGGTACTGTACTGGAATCCCTGTGTAGCAGTCAACAACGACGGCACATCCAAGTTTGATTTTTATGCCAGCGATGCCCACAACACCACCTATATCGTCACCGTCGAGGGCGTAGCTAACGACGGCACGCCATTCCGCACCACCCATCAGGTAACCAAGCGCTAACCATTTCACAGAATGGTTGAGCAACAATTCTCTAATGATTAGAGATAGAGATTTTCTAAGAAAAATGTTTTATCTTTGCCGAAGATAAACATGATTCATTATGTCAGACAAGAAGAAGAGAAAGATTTGGCCGTGGATCTTATTGGCGGCCCTGGTTTTGATAGTCGCAGTAGCGGCATGGTTTATACGCCCGCCGGCTAACACAATACCCACGGCAAGTCGAGGTTCGCTGGAACGGTTCCCGCAGTTTGAGTCACAGTTTGTTCCGGCAAGGGATGTCATCGTGTGGACACCCGAAGGATACCAAAAGGGAGATTCATGTGATGTGCTCTACATGCACGACGGGCAGATGCTGTTTGACGCCACCACGACGTGGAACCGCCAGGAGTGGTGTGTCGATGAGGTCATGGACAGCCTGATTAAGGCCGGCAAAATAAGACCTTGCATCGTGGTAGGCATCTACAATACCGACGACCGGCTCACCGAGTACTTCCCCGCCAAAACGACTCAATACGTTGCTGATGCCGACCGCGCGAAAGCCAAAATCGAGAAACTCACTGCCGATGCCTACCTGCAATTCATTGTTAAAGAGCTGAAACCCTTTATTGACAATCGCTACCAGCCCTTAACCAGCCGCGAGCACACCTTCATGATGGGTTCCAGCATGGGCGGGTTGATTTCGCTTTATGCCTTGTGTGAATACCCGCAGGTGTTCGGTGGCGTGGGGTGCCTCTCGTCCCACCTGTCGATGGCTCACTTGCCCGACGGTTTTGACGGCGAAACATGGGCAACAGGTTTTCGCAATTACGTGGACCAACATCTGCCCGAGGCCAACAGTAGCATCATCTACATGGACCACGGCACCGAGGATTTTGACGCCGACTATGGCCCATATCAGGAAAAACTCGACAGCGACATCCTCGCTAAGGGTTTGGATGCAGAGCACTTCGTGAGCAAGGTGTATAACAGCCACGGCCACAACGAGACCTGCTGGGCCAAGCGCCTGGATCAACCGCTTATCTTCTTGCTTGGAGAATAATACCGAAAAGACATGGACAAATATCTGACAGTCATCGGAGGCGTGAATATGGATATATCGGCGGCATTGACAGCGCCGTTTGTTCCTGCCGACTCTGTACCGGGACAAGTGACCCTGGGGTGCGGCGGTGTGGCCCGCAATATCGCCCACAACTTGCGGTTGATGGGCCATGAAGTGAAGTTTGTTAGCGCATTCGGTGGTGAGATCTTCGGTGAGATGTGCTGGCGAGAATGCCAAGCCATCGGGCTCGACCTCACGCTGAGTGAGCGCTGTGATGGAATGCGTAACGGACTGTATCTGTGCGTCAACGACCAGAGTGGAGAAATGCGTGCCGCAGTGGCCGACACCGAAATCATCTCGTGTATCACACCCGAATTCCTTGAGGCACGCATCAGCGACATCAATCGTTCGAAGCTTGTCATTGCCGACACCAATATATCGACCGAAGCCATCTTGTACCTCATTGACCATTGCACGGCGCCGCTCTTGGTCGATACCGTGAGTACGGCCAAGGCGCCCCGCATCATTAAAGCTTTGCAGCAAAGTCAAACGAAACGCCTGCACGCCCTGAAACTCAACCTGCAGGAAGCTCAGGCCGTCACCCATTGCGACACGGCCAAGGGAGCCGCCGACTGGTTAACAGCCATGGGTGTCAATCAAGTCTATATCACGTTGGGCAGCGATGGTGTGTACTGTAGTGACGGCATGTGCCACGAGCGCTACAAGGCTATCCCTACTCGCGTCATCAACACTACAGGGGCAGGCGACGCCTTCATCGCCGGTGTAGCCCATGCCCAGATGTGCCAAACACCTTTTCCCGAGTGTGCCCAAACAGGCTTGAAAGCCGCTCACGCTACCCTACTCTCCCTTCAAACCGTCAATCCCGAAATCAAGAACTACTTGAATTGATACAAACCATCTAGATCGTCTAGGACTTCTAGATACTCTAGAACAACATAAAACAAAGACATGAACAAATACTTATCCATTTCACCCGAAGTGCAGCAGGCACTTGACGAGGGCCGTCCCGTAGTCGCCCTTGAATCCACCATCATCTCTCATGGCATGCCCTATCCCCAGAATGTGGAGACCGCATTGAAGGTCGAGCAGACCATTCGCGACAACGGCTCCGTGCCCGCTACTATTGCTATCATCGGCGGCAAGCTCAAAGCAGGCTGCACTCCCGAGGAAATCGAATACCTAGGTCACAAAGGGCAAGCCGTGACTAAGGCTTCACGCCGCGACTTGCCCGTGCTTATCGCCCGTGGTGAGGACGGTGCTACCACCGTAACCACGACAATGATTATCGCTGCAATGGCTGGCATCAAGGTATTTGCCACTGGCGGCATCGGTGGCGTGCACCGCGGGGCCGAAACCACCATGGACATCAGTGCCGACCTCGAGGAACTGGCCATGACTCCCGTGATGGTCATCTGTGCCGGAGCCAAGTCCATTCTCGACCTAGGCCTCACACTTGAGTACCTCGAAACCAAAGGCGTGCCCGTCATCGGATACGGTACCGAGGAGTTGCCCGCCTTCTACACCCGCCATAGCGGCTTCAAGGTGGACTACCGCATTGACACCCCCGAGGATCTCGCTGCCGCATTCCACGCTAAGCTCGACATGGGTCTTCAAGGTGGTATGCTCGTCACTAACCCCATCCCCGAGGAATATTCCATGCCCGCTGATGTCATCAACAAAGCCATTGACGAAGCTATTGCCGAGGCCAATCGCCTGGGTATCAGAGGTAAGGAAACAACTCCCTTCCTGCTTGCCAAAGTCAAGGATCTCACGGGCGGAGACAGCCTTGCCAGCAATATCCAGCTGGTACTCAACAATGCCCGCTTAGCCGCAAAGACCGCTGCGGCACTACACAGACTGTAGGTCTTTTCTGCGAGAACGCCAGTCAATATTGTACAGACAAAGCCGCCAAGATTTTTACGTTAGATTAAAGACTTAGCGGCTTAGCGTGAGGAAAATGACTGAATGGTTATGAGCCCGCTGGAGACTGTTAAAATATCTTAAACATTCTCCAATAAGTTCTATACACCTTTTTTTTGAGTAATTTTGCATGTTATAAAACAGTGACTGAACTTGAGTGTTATTATTCACATTATAAACTTTTTAAAAAACAACATTTTATTATGAAGAAATTCTTTACATTAATCGCTGTGGCCGCTATGGCATTTGCCGCTCAGGCCAACGAGTTGACCGTTTGTGAGAACGGTGTGATCGGTGAGGATGCTTGGGGTGGCATTCCCGTTTATGGCTACTGGTTTGATAGTGAAGGCATGGCCCAGCAGATCTATCCCGCTGGAATGTTGACCGAGATGGCTGGTGGCAAGATCACTGAGCTGAAGTTCTACACCGCTGCTACTTGGGGTGATGACTATGCAGGTTACAACATCGCTTTCCAGGGTGGTGAGATTCTGCTCGCTCTCAAGGAGGTTGAGCAGACTGCCTTTGCCGATGAGGATCCCATGATTGGCGGCGCTACTGTAGTTGCCTCTGTAGAGCCCGAGTATGGTGGCCTTTACCTGACTTTCACCCTGAATGAGCCCTTTGAGTACCATGGTGGCAACCTGCTCGTCGAGTGCTACTGGGACGGTTCTGGTGACTGGGGTAGCACCTACTTCCTCGGTGAAGAGATGGAAGAGAATACCGCTTATGTTGGCTATGATTACTATGGTCAATGGAGCGAGGGCACATTTAACGCTCTGAGCAAGTGCACCTTCACCTATGAGGCTGGCACAACTCCCGTTGAGCCCACCGAGAAGACTGGTGCTCCCACCTTCCACGGCTACACCGAGGACGGTATCCATGGCTACTTCGTAGAGATCATCCCCACCGAGGAGAGCGTGATCTACTACCGCATCATCTATCCTGACGGCACCGAGACCGAGTGGGCTGAGTATGAGGAGATCCTGAGCTTCGAGGGCGACGGCAAGTACCGCGTTGAGGCTTATGCAGTAGCTGATGGCAAGCTGC
>JAEEGF010250050.1_pt1 | contig 27059 bp, 10 predicted proteins | sample 9134171 | NCBI WGS metagenome assembly JAEEGF01 (sample SAMN16246542, study PRJNA631951) | gut metagenome | biome: gut microbiome; feature: rumen; material: AP-attached | host: Bos | place: Iran: Karaj | collected 2018-10 | reverse complement strand
CGTAAGAGTTTTGCCCTCAAGACCGGTGTAGAGGTGACCGATACAGAATTCAAGGCAGCTAACTCTACCACTGCAAAAGTCAAGGCTCGTGGCGGTGATGTTGAGCTGGTTAGCATTTTGTCCACCGGTGGCTCTCTGATCAATGAAGATTTGAAAAAGTGGTTATTGAGCACCTATCCTGAGAAAGCAGCTATGATAGGTGTTGAGACGTTGCCTATTTATGAGCTCTTTAAAGGCAAATCAACTGACGAGCAGGAAGCCTATAAATATCTCAAGGGACTGATCGATACCTATCTCAAGGTTGATGAGAAGATGTATGGAATCATTAAAAATAAAGACGTCCAATAAGAACCTTTAAAAGATGAACAGGAACTTAACTTACTCGGTATTGGTGCTTGTTGCCGCGCTCGCGGCAGCATGCTCCAGTAGTGAGGATATGATAGGCAACGAGGGTACTGGCAACGAGAGCAATGCTCCGCTTACCATCCTCGGAACCTCTGGGCAAGGCGTCATGAATACAGGCGCCTCCTATGGGGAGTACACTGCCTTTATCAACGTGCCGGGCAAGTGGTCTGTAGCAACTTCGAAAGGTTTGGCGAATGTCTATCCGTCAGTTGGAGAAGGTCCTACGACGGCTGTTGTTCAGGTGGGTGAGAACTGGGGGGCTTTGCGCGAGAATGTGCTGACACTCACGACTCAGGGTGCAGCCACACGAGCTGGTGGAGAGAGCCAGTATAATATGTCGATTGTCCAGTCGAGCAGTCCCTCACTGGACTCCATCTCGACGGTATTTTCTGCCAACAAAGGTGCCGGCTACAGCTATATGCCCGGTGGCGACTATTGCGACGGAGCCCTGATCCAGTTGTTCAACCTTGTCACGCTCGACAGCATCCAGCGTGCTACGGGTGTCAGACTGATTTCCGATGTCATTTTCCCGCAGACTACTCAGGAAGTGGTCACCGCAGACAGTGAGAAGGGTCTCACCAAAAGCCTTACCGTCAACGCCTCGGTCGGCATGAACTTCGGTTCCATCAAGAGCAAGGGTAAGGAAAGTGGTAGCGGCAGTGGCAGTGTTGGTGTCGATGTGGGAAAAGGTCATGAAGAGAAATCTAAGAACAAGTTTGCGCTCAAGCGTCTAACGACCACCCAGTTCACCCGCGAGATTCAGTACATGAATGTCATGGACTTGTTGGAAAAGGCCACCACACGTGAAGAGAAGATGAAGCTGCTATCGCCGGGATTCTACTCCGTTCAGGAGACGTTTGCCAAGGACATTGCTGCAGCGAAAGGTAATCAGACGAAGCAATATGAAATCTGCGACAGGTTCTTGGATGAGTTTGGTCCTTGCTTCATCAGCAAATCGGTGATGGGTTCTGTGCTCGACTATCAGATCAGTGTCGATAGCACGCTGCTCCGTGACACGTTGGGTGTCAAGGTGGCTCTCGAGGCGAGCTTCCAGACCAAGGTGAAGGACAGGTCGGTAGGCGGTACGGCGACGTTCGATATTGGCGTTTCCAAAGAATCCACAGAACTGATGAGTAAGACAACGGCGACAGTCAAGGTGCGCGGTGGCGATGTGAGCCAGGTGTGTATCCTTGTCACTGGCGGTCAGTTGTATAACGATCAAATCACGGCATGGCAGAACAGTTGTCGTCCCACCCTTGCCGTGATGGTCGATATGTCGCTGGTCCCCATCTATGTGCTTATTGCCGATAAGGATGCCCGTGAAGTGTTGATGAACTACTTTAATTTAAAATTAAGACAGTAAAAATGTCTGATAATCAAAGAGTATAAGATGAAGATGAACCGTATATATTGTTTTCTCCTTCTTGCCTGTGCGCTTGGAATGTTTTCCTGCAGCAGTGACGACCCGTTGACAGATGAAGAGAAGGCTGCCCTTGCCCGTAATGGTGTCAGTGGAGCATTCTATGCCAATGGAGAGCCGGCACCAGGGGGTTACGAGTCTCGACTGCTGGCTCCTCCGGGCTTCGAGCGTGGAGTGGGCTATGCCTATGCTACAGGTGCTGAGTATCTGGAGGGAGTGACCTTCAACATCTTCAACCTCAACTATCTGGACTCCATCCAGTATGTCAAGGGATTGAACTTTGTCAGCGACGATTATACGCCGTATAGTGAGGAACAGATTATCACCGGTGAGACACGCGAAGCTGTGTCCAAGCAGTTGGCTCTGTCTGCAAGTGTTGGCGTCAACGTTATCGTGGCTGACATCAGCGTGACAGGTAACTTTTCCAAGGGAAGTGTAAAGGAAAGCGAGTCGGTGTTTGCCATGAAACGCACCAAGCGCGTGGCTTACTGCCGTGACCTTCAGTATAAGAATGTCATCATGTACTACAAGGAAACGGGCGACAGCATGGTCTTCGCACCAGGTTTCTATGCCGACTGGAAACTGCTTGAGGGCAACAACGTCAAGGAGGGAGATGTCAGCAACAAGATGGTTCTGGACTTCGTGAACAAGTGGGGTCGCGGCTTCGTAGCCCGCTCGTTCATGGGTGGCGTGCTGGAATATACATTGCAGATTGAGAAGTCTTCACTCACCGAGACCATGAGTGCCGGCGTGGCACTCAATGCCAGCATTGGACTCCTCGTCGGTGTCGAGGCATCGACCAGCGAACAGACCGAGCAGTTCAGCAAGATATCCCGTGACCGCTACAACCTTGACATCCATGTCCGCGGTGGCAATGTACAGGCTGTCACCGAGATTTTGTCAGGAGTCAACCCCGCTCCCCAGGGCATCAAGGAGTGGATGGAAAGTGTCAATTTCCCTCCCACTCCCGAAAGCGACAAATTGAAATTGTGTGCACTCACCGACGTAAAGATAGCATCCATGGCCAACCTCTTCACGGGTAAGGTGCAAGACCGTGTGAATTACATTTTGCGTACGAATGGGACGAAATAGGCAAGAAAACAGGAATTAAGTATGAAGTACACCTTATTATATTTATATATAGCAGCAGGCATGTTGGCGATGGCATCGTGCAGCAATGACGAGGATATACCCGTTGTTCCTGAGACATCTCAGGCTGCCGACGACTCCGAAGTCAGTTACGCGCCCATATCGTGGCTTGCCAGGGCCTATACCCCTGAAGATATTAAGCAAGTTGAAGATGACATCAACGCCATCCGTGGTGCCGGCTACACCTACAGGGATAATGAGTCCTACTGTGTCGGTACCGATATGGAGGTGTTCAATATGCGTAACCTGCGCGATATGGAAAAGAAGTACAATACCTCCTTTCTTGTCGACGACTACAATCCCGCTACCGAGCAAAAGTTCTTCTACAGCACCAGCGTCAAGTCCCTGAGAGATTCCCTGGCGCTCGACATCGGTTTAGGTTTTAGCGCAGGTATGTTCTCGGTCGATTTGGATGTAGCCTTCAACAAGAAGAGCTTCTCTACCCAGAAGAGCTACTATTCGTTGATGCGCCTGAAGCAGAGCTATTTCTCGCGCGACCTCAACTACCTGAACCTGCGTGAGCTGGTTTCCCATGCCGTAGCCACCTCATCGGTAGCCGACACCTATGTCAGCATTGACGCAGACTCACTGGCCAAGGTTGTACCCCTCTTTAAAGAGGTCTACGCCCCTGGATTCGCTAGTGTGATGCAGAAGTTTGTCCGGAAGGTCCATTCTGCTTCTTCAGCATATACAGCCAGCGGTTACTGCCGCGAATTTATCGAAGAGATTGGTTCTGGTTTCGTGAGACGTTCCGTCTTAGGTTGCTCGCTGGACTATTACAACACGACATCCATGGACTCCGTGTCCAATTCACTCGACGTGAAGGTGGCCCTGGAGTTGTCTGTTCAGATTAAATTTGTCAACATCCGTACCGAGATCAGTACCGAATATAAGGATGCTGCCGAGAAGTGTAACCGCAATTCAGAGAGCCATATCACCGCCCGTGGTGGTGACGTATCACTCGTGACGGCCTTCACCACTGGTCAGGAAGCAAAGATAGACTCGCTGACCTTGAAGAAATGGCAGTCAACGGTGACTCCGAAGGATGCGGCACTGATCGATATCCGCCTGGTGCCTATCTACGAGGTGGTATACGATGCCAAGGCACGTAACATACTGAGAAGCTACATGGATAAATCATTACGTAACTACGAAGATGACTGATATGAATAAATACCTTTATATTCTTTTCGCCCTTCTCCTCATTTCCTGTTCCGATGATTTGAAGGACAGTGATGTGAGCTACGACGATCTGACTAGAACCTATTCGGCCGAACAGATAAAACTGCAGCGCTTAGGCTATGCCTACAACGCCGCCGGCAGCGTGATGGACGACAAGTACTTCTCCACCTCCCCCATCGTCAACATGGAACGTCTCAGGTCCTACGAGGCAACGTTAGGACTCATCATCAATTCCGAGCGACGCCATTATACGTCCATGGACATCTTCAGCGGCAACACCCTGGAGGAGATGGGACATTCTGAGACCAAGTACACCATCGACGAAACCGGTGCCATCGCAACTGGTAAGTATTACCGTGAGAACAATGTGTTTTCCAGGACCATCTGGCACAACAGCTATAAAGCCCACATGTTCATCAAGCACATCATGGCCACCATGACCATGGATGTCGGCATGCTGCAATGTCTGAATCTGGACGAGCTGGATAACAATAACAGCATCCTCGCGGCAGACTTCCGTCAGGCTGTCAAACAACTAGTCGCCAAGACCGAGAACGGTATCACCGAAGCTGATGCCGTCACCTTCTCCGAGAAGTTCGGCACACACCTCGTCGTGTCTTCCAATCTGGGCGGTATGATTGAGCTGACGATGCAAATCGAACGCGACTCCTGCGTAGATAAGAGTTATACGATCAATCAGGTGACAGAAACCCTCTTTGGCAAGGATGTTGTAACAACCTCTCCCCCCTCTAAGGTCATCGAGAAACTCGTCAGAAACACCGTTCAGTACGAAGGCGAAATCAAGGTCAAGGGTGGCGACAGTGAAGACTGTGCCAAGCTTCACAGGACTTTCGACCATAAGAGTGCCGCTGCCAAGAAAATCGGCGATGGCGACTACTATGGCTGGGCCAACAATATCAGTATTGAGCCCAACAACTACAACGCCTCCTTCGTCAGCGGCCGTTTCCTGCCATACTACCAGCTCTTTGAGAATGCTACCACCCGTAAGGTGATGCGCAAGGTCTTTGAGCTCTACTTGAAGCAAGAAGCCCCCACCAAAGAGCCATACGAGGCTCCCTACGGTACCATACCGGTAGAGGGCAATTATGGTCAGGATGTGAGAGTCATCTATAATGATTCCAACAAAGCCTGTATCATCTGTAAGGAGTATGTTCCTTCCATTCGCAGCGACTCAACCTGTATCGTGGCTTATCCGCTGATTAAAGGTAAAGACGGCAATATGCGTCCCTACCTGTATTCCGGACTGTTCGTAGGCGATGAGAACCACCGTCCGGGACGCGTCATCTGGCAAGGCAGTGCATCGACATACATCCCCAACGACAGCATCCACGCTGAGAGCGACACCACCTATATTAGAAACCTCTTCGACCAGAAGACGAAAAGGCTGAAGAATCTGTACTTCTACTGGGGAGCCGTTCAGCCAATCCCCTGTCCTACCAAGAAAGAGCAGCTTTTGAATTATCAGTCTGTCGTCTTCACCGAACAACCCAGTGTTGTTGCTGAGCCGATGAATTTTGCGAAGGTCGCCAGCACCTTCTGGTCGGTGAAACCGGTAGCGCTGAAGAATGACAACATGCGCACATACTGGGAGAAAGACTCTGCATTTGTGGAGTTCGCCAAGAGAAGATATAAAGATTATAACGGAACACTCTATAAGAACAGCGCAGGCTACTGGTTCGCCCTGATAGACGGAGGCGACCATATCAAGCGTGCCGACGAGCGTACTGGCGACGAGGACGGCCACCTGAGATGGGCTGATGCTGTGAGCAATTCCGTCAAGGCCATCGGCCTGGAGGACTACCTGCCCTCGGTCATGGAGTCGCAGAGCATCACCAAGATGCTGGGCAACCGCATGAGCATTTTCTACAGCCACGAATTTGATGGCCGTAACATGCTCGGATTGGACTGGCCTAACGGCTACTGGGTACTCTCACATCCCAATCAACCGACGATGGCCACCACCTGGCAGCAGAATGATGCCAGCGGATTCCCTGTTGTCACAAGCGATGAAGGCGAGGCGCGCATCATGCGTGTCAGTGCTTCAGGAACCGATTTATTGCTCGATTACCCAGAGTATGTCAGTGCATTCAACTATTCCAGTCAGGAGTTCTTTAAGTTCTTCCCGATTTATATTACAATCAAAAATTTTGGCAAATGACAAATATGAAGACGAAAAAAGAAATGAGACGGACCAGCGTAAAGACAGGAAAGTCGATGAAGTGGATGCTGTGCGCAGCATTCTTCACTCTTCACTCTTCACTCTTCACTTTATTGACATCCTGCTCGCGCGAAGATGACCTTCAAACGGTATTGGAGGAATACGATCCTGCCAACGCCTATGGCGACTACACCGAGGAGTACTGGACGAGAGTACATGCCGCCCAGCGTATGGCATACATCGGCGACCTTTATCGCAGTTACGGTGTGGGTTACGGTTATAACGGTACCGGAAAGTATAGTAACTACGACGAGGTGCGCGACCGTGTCATCGATATGGATTTTATCAAGAAGTTCGATGAAGAACATGGCTCAACGACCCTGGTCGACGACGTCTCTCCCTCGTCCTTCCATCATGTCTACAGCGGCACGGATGCCACGACCATCTGCGAGAAGCTTACCCGTAAGTCATCGGTGAAGGTTGATTTACTCCTGTTTCAGGCTGAGGCCACGACAACCTTCAACAAGACCGATTTGACGAGCAACGAGTTTGCTTTCTGCATCATTAACGATGGTCTGACCGTAGCTTCGCGCCACATGGAGCCTTATGACCTCTTATATATTGCCCGCGAGCATCCCGAGGCATTGTCCCAGGGCTTCCTCCGCTATCAGCAGCTGGCTTCAAAAGCCATCAATGAAAACAATCTTACCGAGGCGCAGCGCATCATTCAGAATATGCTCCAGACCTACGGCACACATATCATCTATCATGCTCAGTTGGGCGGCAAGATCAAGCTCAGCACCACGATGAACCGCCATGTCACCGACTCACGCGAAACGGTCGACAAGCAGGCCGGTGCTACCTTCCTCTATTGCGTCGGAGGCAAAGACGGTACGGAGACACAGGACTGGGTGACCAAAACGCAGACAGACCGCGAGACCCACGTCGAGGCTCTCGGTGGCAATAGTGCCCTCGCCCTGCAGCTAGCAGGAATGCACGACAGCAGTAACATGACCTTGAAGAGCCAAGTGGTTGACCAGTGGTTCAAGTCGCTCAAGTTCACCCCTGGCGGCAACAAGGACGACAACAACGTGGAGCTCATCGACATCAAGGTTGCCCCCATCGCCGACCTGATCATCGATCCGCAGGTGGCCAATATGTACAACCTGATGGTCGGCAAGTACATCGTCCACGAGACCGACGTCATGCCCCGCGTCAGGAAGCAGATATATGCCAAGATACCTACCTCCGCCCTCAAGCTCACCAACCCTTCTACCACCACGAAGGTAGAAATCGACCACGAGATTATCGGCGAGATTGTCGACGAGTATGTCAAGAACGTCGAATACACCGTGTTCTACCCCACCCTCGGTGGCAAGATGTGTCGTGAGGGTCTGGGCCGTCGCTGCAGTGACGACAGCCTGTTCACCATCACGTGGTCTTATCTCCCCGGAGAGGAGTTCCAGGCCAAGGCCTACGTCACCCCACTGGTACGACTCAACTACGACGACTACATCTACTATAATAATGGCGACATCGATATCTCGCCCAAGGAGAACCAGAACTACGTCATTGCCGGCGACAAAAACATCAGTGAGGCTGCCATCTACATGTGGAACGACACTTGCACGGCCAACATGAAGATTGGTCCCTTCTATCTGCACCAGGGCGTGTTGGCCAGCACCAGTGAGGACAAGTCGGCCATGAATACCATCCGCACCCTGCTCAAGGATGTCCCCGTGGGTTATGAGGTCGCTTCGACGGGAAAGCTCAACAATATTATAAAGTTCATGTACAATTCCGGCCAGGTATTCGATTCGACGCGCATCAAGGAGAACGACGTTCCGCTATTCTTCAAATACAAGCGGTTTGTCGTCAAGGACGACAATACCAACCAACACGGTATTTTCATCCTCAACCCCAAAGAAGACCATTTCACGCTGTTGACGCAGGATCTTATCGGCCAGGCGTTGCTCTGGCGCAAACCGGATTTTGAACATAAGTAAATGAACGTTGAACATTGAACATTGAACGTTATGAAACAAATACTATTTACTATTCTCTTTTCACTATCCACTACCGCTGCCATGGCTCAAGGCTTTGTAACGGAGATTAAAGTTGTGGCAGTGCAGAAAAAAGACAGTCTTGCTCCCGAGGCTAACGGCTATCATGGCGCAGGTGACTTCGATTTGGATTTCCGCAAGGGACGTGGCGGTGGCTACGTGTTTGCCGTATTTAAGACCGGTACGAACCCGAAAGAATACATCACCGACGTGAAAGTAACGGCAGATAGGAAGAATGCCTATGGCAAAGAGTTCAATGAGGGGAAAAAGGATTACATACCGGCTCCCTACTACCAGGCGCAATCACAACAGGACAAGACCTATTATGGTGGACTGAACGGCCGCAACTATAGCATTTATGGAGGCGCATATCCTAAACAGGACCATGTCTATTATAGCCATACGGGCAACCAAGATTTCAACCAGCGCGTGCTCAAGTGGGCGGAGGTCAGGAGCAGCAAGCCGACGGCGGGTAAGAATCAGACCGTTAGCGGCGGTCATGCCGGTGGTGGACGCTACTTCCTCTTCACCTGGCATAATCACAAATCGCAGTACAGGAAATTGCCCAACGGAAGCATCCTCGAGCACGAGCACTATTGCAGCCTTGACGATTGCAAGCTCACCATACAAGAGCCCCACCACTTCGAGCAGGCCTATGGCCATGATGCATGGATGCAATACACCGAGAAAACCGGCAAAATCGACCCCGACTCAGTACACTACAAGAAATGTAAGGAGTGTGGAAAAGAGGTTACGGAGAAGCATAAATGGGCAACCTATTCCGCTGACTGGGGAAATCACAACCAGCGGTGTCTGGTGTGTGACTATGTCATTAAGGCGCAGCACAAGAACTTTGGCAAGGAGAAGTTGCCCGTCGACGATTACTATCACATGATTTACTGCGGCGACTGCCAATTCATCAAGAAACTCCCCCATTCGCTGGAGCGTCGCGAGGTGGTGAGACAGGACTGCGAAAACACCCTCGTGAAATATACCTGCAGCCAGTGTTACCATGTGGTATACTTTAATGAGCCTGGCACGGACCATAGCTACGACGACAACGGCTTCTGCACCAACAAGAAGTGTCTGCACCCCTACGAGCGTCCCGCTGTGGAGTATTCCGGTAGCGACAGCACCTATGTCGTCAGGACCTTCGGCAACCTCTACTGGATTGCCGACTATGTCAACAACCGCCGTCCCAAGACCCATTTCCGTCTTGACAACGACCTGATTGCCGAAGACTTCGTCAAAGTGCCGTGGCAACCTATCGGTGATACTGACAGTACGTCATTCGAGGGAACCTTCGACGGTGGCGGTCACGTCATCACGATGCTCCAGACAGAAGAACCCGTGGCAGGCTGCGGCTATCGCGGACTCTTCGGTGCTATCGGCAAGGATGGCGTCGTGAAGAACGTGGGCATGGCTGCATGCAACATGCGCGGCTGGGACTATATCGGCGCCATCGCGGGTGTCAACAGTGGAACCATTGACAGCTGTCACGTGATATTCTCTGTGATGAGCTCGATAGATATGGGCAAGAACCTCGGCGGTATCTGTGGACTCAACAAGGGCACCATCTCCAAGTGCACCACCGAAAGCAACGTATGGGTTGGCGGTGTGCGCGACTATGCCGGCGGTATCTGTGGTACCAACGCCAAGGGAACACTGACGGGGAATGTCTTCGAGGCCATCTGTGGCAGCGGATCGGATGCCACGTTGCCGGAAGCGGCGTCACAGCAGTGAGAATTGACAATTGATAATTGAGAATTGACAATTGATAATTGATAATTGATAATTGAAAGAGATATGGGCAGGAAGTTTTTTTATATTTTGACCGTTTTATTGTTTTCCCTTTCCATCAGCAGTTTTGGCTACGGGATTAAGAAGCCGTTTCTTTTCAACGGCGGCACTACGAGTGATGGGATTGTCATCTCCACGCCTGAGATAGACGGCTTCCAGATGACGGATAAAGGAGGATTAACGATCGTAGAACAGACAAAGAAAGCCACGATGATATTCTCCGTCATTGTTCCGAACGGAAAAATGGCAACCCTTGAATACAACGTCTTCATCAAGTTAATGGTAGAAGAGGGTAAGACGGCCGGTAGAAGCCGTATAATTAAGTTCACTGCGAAAAAAGATAAGATAGCCAAAACTAGTCAAGGTAAGAACTTACTTGACATTAATTCAGATATCATCACTCTTGAAGCCGGAAAGCACTATATCACTCTTGAAGCCAGTTATTCCGCACAAAATTGTATCATGGTTGGTGGCATCAACGCCATGTATATTCATGTCCATGATTTCAGCGAAACGAGGTTATTGCGTGAACCGATATGCGGTCAACGAGGTGAAAAAGAGGCTAAATGCGCAGTCTGTGGCATTGACAGCACCATCTATCTCCCTCCTAAATACAAGGAGCACAGTCTGAAGGAAAGTTCTACAACCAATACCAGCTGTCTGTCCAATATGGGAAAATTGCGTATTTGCGAGCACTGTCCCTATTCTGAAATAGAACGCAAAGACAGCATCAAATCTCATGTTTTTGGCGCGGACGACAAATGCACCGTGTGTGGACTGCACAAGCCTAAGAGTAATGCAGATCATTCGGTGTACGAAGTTTACGATGCTAGTGAGATGCGTATCCTGGCTGAGATGGTGCAGTTAGGCCAAATCCCCGGTAACATCGGTATTGACATCAAGGCCGACCTGAAATTCAGCAATGAAGTAACCATGCTGCCCTTAGGATCCTTCGAACATCCGTTCCAGGGTGTGATCAACGGCAACGGACACCGTATTCGCGGCATCGTCAACTGCTTCCAGGGCATCGACTGCTTAGGCCTCGTGGGCGTAGCTAAGGGAACGCTCAAGTCGCATGCCGTCATTGCCAATCTCATCTTCGATGCTGAAAACACCATGAAGGGTACAGCCTGCGTAGGCGGTATCGTGGGTTATGCGGCCTATTGCGACATCATCAACTGTGCCAGTTTCGGCGTATTGGAAGGCCAGAACTATGTCGGAAGTCTCGTAGGATATGCCGACCAGCACGTCACCTTCCAGAATTGTGCGTCCGTATCTCCTATCAGGACAGCAGGCCACTGGAACCCCATGGCATGCGGTTTGCCATACGGACACATCCTGAACAGCTATGGTGCTGCCACCAACAGCATGGACGGTGAGCCGGACGAACTGACGACCACCACATTCCGCCACTGTTTCACCACACATGGCGAGGCCGATGGTCTCAAGTTAGTCAGTCGTGACATGATGTCAACATACAATATGCTGGAGCTGCTTAATGAAGAAAGTGACTCGACAACCTTCATGATGTCGCAGAATGACTCCTACCCCATTCCGGTGGTCAACACCGACATTAAGGCCATGCCAAACCCTGACATTCCCACTGTGTGGAATGCCATACCGCGTCGCGTCCAATTGTCAGAGCTTTCGGAGGACGGCGGCATTGAGCTGAGTGAGAAGGAACGGGAGATAGAGATTATCGGCGGCTATTCCGACGATGACGCTATTGCCGCCTCAGGCACTTCCTTTGAGGAAGTCATCAAGAAAGATTCCGTTGATTATGCGGATTTCGATCGCACATACATTGTGACACGCATTGTCTCTGATGAAGAATTTGATGAAGGATTTGAACTGTTCAAACCCATGGACGGAGGCGAGCTGTTAAGCTTTGAGTCTTATATGCTTTCTCCCGATTCGACCTTTCTCAGAAAGTCGGAATACCTTCTCGTCTCACCTGAAAAGGTAAAGCCAGTAGTAGAGACGATTGATGACTGGTCTGGAATGAATGAACAAATCGACGAATACGCCCACTCCCTCTGGGACAACTCCCGCGAACTTGTGTCGCGTACCATCATCGAGGACGAAAATAACATCACCTATCAGGAAAATATCGATGGCACCCTAAAGACTAAATGGAACATCAGTACCACATACGACGAGGAACAAGATGCCACAATCGTCGAAGTGTATTCGCATGACTATGTTACGGGCGAAATCCGTCTGGAATATAGTACTACGTACAAGCATGACGACTCGAATGAAGGTAAAGAGGATGAAACTATTGTAGAATATGTGGACGAGGCGAGCAATACCATCCTTGTCATCTCCAACGATTTAGACCCCAACACTGGTGAGGTCACCTCCACTGATTACATTATTCTCAATGCCACCAACGAGTCTGTCCTGCAGTATTATACAGAAAAAAAGATTGATGGTCAGCCATACCTGACAGATGGCATGTACTTCATCTATGATAACGAAGGTGCCCTGGTGCAGGCTGTGGCTTACGGACCGGAAGATGAGAAAAAGCCTGGAGAAAATCTGCGTCCCTATCTGTATTATGAGTATCTCGGTGCTGGGGAGCCCAATCCGTATCCTACGGCTATCAAGGTACCCACAGCGGAAAAGCCGTCATTGCAGAAGCATACGGATTATAACGTCTACGACATGCATGGCCGTGTGGTGCGCAAGGTGACTGACATGCGTGATCCGTTCAGCGGTCTTCCCAAAGGACTCTATATCTATCAGGGGAAGAAGTACCTGAAGAGAAATTGAACGTTGAACGTTGAACATTGAACATTAAGCGTTGAACATTGAACTTTGAACGATATGAAAACATCTAGATTATTGACGGCACTGATGTTGTTTATCTCTGTCGGTGTATGGGCACAAAATTATAATATATTGAAAAGTACTCACTACCCCATGGAGCATGGAGGAGTGAGTATTAGTCCCCAGACTTGTGCTGCCGGCGGTACGGCGAAGGTCGATGTCAACCCTGAAAGTGGCTATGGCTTGTCGAGAGGCCTGTTCTATGCCAAACGAAACGCCAACGGCGGACTTGGTGTGACCAAAACGGCCAGAAACACGAGTTCATATCCGGATGATCGTGGCAACAAGACACAGAACTTCGAGTTCACTATGCCCGATGGCGACGTCGAGGTGTGGGCATTCTTTGCCCCCTTGGATTCGCTGATTATCCATCAGTATAAATATGCTTCTGACAAGTTAAAGCCGCTGTATGGTTTAGCCTACGAAGAAGACAACATTGCTGTGGTAAAGAATTTGCCTAACATGCAAATCGTCTTGATTCCCGTATTGGGCGACGATCATAAAAAAACTCACGAGCTGGTGGATGTCGAAGTCACCAATATCAATCCGAGCCTTGTCATAAAAAGTGCGGATACCGTGAAGATCACGTTGCCAAACACGAACAAGACCGTACATGTCACTCCCATCTTCGGCAAGAAGAATTATGAAGTTGTTTTGCCCAATAAGTTGGACCACATTCAGGCCACTTTGAGCAATAACACTCCGAAGGGACGCGAAGAGGTCGATCTTACGCTGGTGACAGATAAGGGCTACATCCCTGCCAATGTAACCATCACGGGCTGCAAGTCATCGTGGCTTGTGAGCACGGAGCGTCTTGAAGGCGGCGGCTGGAAGACCGTTTATCGCTTCAAGATGAATATGGAGAAAGTCACGGTCAAGTATAGTGTTGAGGAAGTACATTCTTTCAGTGTCAATGACACCAAGAAATCCAATCGCGTCAAGGCCTTCGTTCCCGAGATGATTCCCGGCTACCCTGGCGTGGCACGCGAGGGGCAAGAAGTTCCTGTGGTGTTCCTGATGCCTGATACCTTCAGTGTCAGTTACACTGCAACGGGCGCGAGCAATACGGTGGTGTACCACAATGTGCTGAAGAACAGCTATGCTGACGAGAGCATGAATAGCTGGACAGATACCTCCAAAAACGACGGCGAGCAACTTCCCGTCAAGACCTTTACCGATTCCGAAGGCAATAAATTTTGGCGCACTAGCGGAGTCAACAGCATGGAGCAGACTGTGGACCTCAGCAAATACACCTTCCCCGCCAGTGCCTGGGAAAATAACAAATTGAAGATTGGAGCCATTGCCAGCATCATGCCCTACGGTTCCCGTCTGGCAAAGGTCAGTATCGTATCCGTGGGTAATGGCAAGTCTGAGACTCAGGCTGTTGCCGACCTTCCCGGAAAGGTGAAGGACTGGGTTACCGAGTGTAAGCTCCTCACCATCGATAGCACAGCCACCAAGGTGAAGATGTTGGTAGAAGGCCAGGCCGAAGACATTAATAAGCGCAGCTATGAAGGTCCGGCGTTTGACAACCTCTGCCTGCTGCTTCCCACGGATGGCAAGTCCATCAAGAACGAACACGTGCTTGTCTTCAAGATGGGCAAAACCGACGCCACCATCGAATATACGCCGTCGGGCGAGGAAAGCACAATGCGCATCGTCAATAAAGAGCATGCCACCCTGACGCTGATCAATACAGCCACTGATGAACAGGGTACCACTATCAAGGCGATAAAAGGTGATGTCATCATCATCAAAGCAAAGGCTGATGATGGATATTGCATCAAACAGGTGTCAATCGATGTTCCTGCCGAGGGGAACACTGGAAGTGCTCCTCGTCGTGGATATGTAGACTTGCCTGATGATGAACCTGAAATCCTGGAGCCCTGCTCTATTAACATGGCTACCAATGAGACCGTCTTCCGCTACGTCAGAAAAGACGACGACAACCTCGATGTTACTCCGACTGTTGAAAAACAGAAAGTGATGCTCACAAGCTATATCGGCGGCGAGATCGAGGTCGATAAAGAGTTTGTGAAGACGGGTGAAACCGTCGTTGTCACGGTCAAGCCCAAAGCCGGTTGCCAGTTAAAGCAAATCAGGACCATCCCTGCCAACGTCGTGCAGTTCCAGGAGGTGAAGGTGGATAAGAACACCGGTGCAGGCACCTATTCCTTTGTCATGCCAACCCCTTACATCACGTTGAAAGGCGAGTTTATCGTACCCATTACTACTGCGCAGCAGTTAGATAGTCTCTCAAAGCAGTGTGGAACGTTCCGCCTCGATACCAATCTTAACCTGGGTAACGAATGGAACAAGAAAGAAATTGAACTCATGGGTGATTTCGACGGTAACGGCCACCGTATCACCTACGGAGGCAATTGCAGCCTCTTTCACACCATCGAGACAAAAGGCTCCGTTCGCCATCTCTATGTCACCGCAAATTTGAAGGGAGTAAAAATTGGAGCTGAAAGTGAAGACAATATAGGTGGCATCTGCAGGTTTAACAAGGGTGTCATCGAAGACTGCGAGGTAAGCGGCTCCGTGAAAAACGAGCGAACGGCTTCCTTCGCCTGCGGTATTGCCGGACACAACAGCTCCACTGATGAGGGAGGCACCATCGCCTACTGCCACGTCCTCTGCGACGGCTTAGATGCCCCGATGGTCTATGGCGTGGCCCGTCAGGGAAAACATGCCGTCATCAGGGACAACGTCTTCAGTGGCATGTTTGTCGCTGGCGACGGACAAGCCTATATGATATGCAACGACCAGGACAGCGTCACCATTGAGCGCAATTACTATGTTCCCAATCCGGGCAATTCCAGAGGCGAGCTCTGTCAGGGCGTGACAGCGAAGACGCCTGCCGGTATGACCGACGTAATCTATCAGGCCCCCAAGGACTACTACGTCTATATTGCCAGCCTCAAGAGCAAGTACGTGGGCGGCCATGCCATCACGTTCGCCGAGACTGCCAACGTCACACTGCAGCAACTCTCACCAGAGGCCGCCAATGCCGGCACCCTGGTCACCGCAATCGTGAGGGTGGATGGCAACAACCATCTGGAGAGCATCACCATTTCGGCACCTGACGGAAGCGACGCCTTCCAGTGCCCGTTCACCGACAATACCGAGAACGTCTATACCTTCTCCTTTACCATGCCAGACCATGAAGTCCTGATTTCCGCCAAAATCCAGGCAGGCCAGTATATCTATACCGCCAGCCAGTTTGCCGGCATCCACAATCAGGCCGGCCTCTACTACCTGGCCAGGGATATTGACCTGAATAACTGGGACAAGGAAAGGGCCATCACGCTGAAAGGCACCTTCCATGGCCGCGGTCACACCATCAGGTTCCACGACGAGGGTACCGCCGTAGGACTGTTCGCCCAAATAGCACCGGGAGCAGAGCTCGAAGGACTGCGTGTGGCCGGCACCATAGTAACCACCAAGAACTGTGGCGGCATCGCCTACGATAACCAGGGAACCATCCGCAACTGTCATTTCTGTGGCGAAATCAAGAGACTTGCTGGTATTGCTGGTACAGATATGCCTCTTAAGCGCCGTATTGGAGCCCTTATCTATAAGAATTCAGGCAATGGCCAGATAGACCACTGCTCTGCCACGGGCGTACTGACCAACACGGGCAATCAGGGCGTTGTCAACAAGAATCCGCTGTACGCTTTCAGCGGCACGTCGAAAGTCACCAACTGCATCTGGATTAACGAGCAAAATGCGTCAGCCGACGAGCGTCAGAAGGCACAGGGCAAGCTCAACGAATATCCTGTCTATGCACAGGGCATCCTCGACCGAATTGACGCCCGCATCGTCACAGGCAACAAGAGCCAGACGGTGACCCATGGCCAGACGCTGGCCGAACTCACCATCACCGATGGCGAGCCGTTCGTCTGCACCAGCGACGTCAAGGTCAATCGCGTTATCTACAAGCGTAAGGCCACGAAGCTCTACGACGAGTGGGTACTGCCGTTTGCATTCACTCAGATTGCCGGCAACGGCACGTTCACCTACCGTGAGGTGATAAAAGAGGACAACCAGCCAAAGCCCGGACCGGTCCACACGCTGACCCTCAGCAACAGTCCGCAGCCCGTCGACTATACGTTCAACAAGCCCTGGCTGATGAACAATGGCAGCGATGGTGAGGAAAGGACCTACGTGCTGAGCAACGCCGACGGCAGCCCCATCACCATCCAGGCTACCAGCGACCATCGCGTCGCACGCTATGCGTCTGCCTTAGATGTCGGCAATTTCTTTGCCGCCTACGACACCATTCCTGCCAATATCGTCAGCAACGAGCTCATGTACGCATGGAATGGCGCTCTGGGAACAGAGGGGGAATTCGTCCTTCCCGACGGCTACACCACCATTCAGCCTAACCGCTTCTACCTGCAGTTCTACAGCACTCATTCCAAGAAGACCGTCAAGTACGGACAGACCCAGTGGGCGAAGATAGCCAATGCTAAACCCGCCACGCATGCCAGTGCTCCACGACGCCTCTCTGAGGCCGTTTCCGACGGCTGGCAGCCTGTCTTCCTCGACCCGCGCGAACCGCAGAGCATCACCGAACGTATGCTCGACTACTACGACATCGCCTATCTGGTCGATATCAATGGCGAGGTGCTTGCCGAAAATACGGACACGCCGCTCAATGCCGTGTCGCTCGTTTATCTGCTGGCCGACGGTTACATGGAACTCCCGCCAGCACTCCCCCTGTTGGTACGTGCCAAGCGTTCCGATGCCACGCCGTTGGTGGACGAGAAGACTGGAGCAGAACTTGAGGAGCTCCTCACGAAGATGATGGAGGAAGAGGAGAATATTGAGGGCGAGGGCTATGATGAGGACGACTTCGACATACCGCACTACTGGTGTGCCTCGTTCGACGACCGTCTCGACATCTGGCAGCTGCCGGCTCCTGAGCGCTATGCTGATTTGGCAGAATACGGCTGCATGCTGTTCAACGACAACTACTACGACCAGTCGTTCCTTTATGCCAAGACCGACGATACCCGTAGCACGTCACCCATGAGCTATTGCATCACGCTCATCAATGCCAAGACCTACGAGCTCCTTCCCCTGTTAGGCGATCGTGTCTTCGTAGAGTTCTTCCAGTTAGCAGATGAAGCAACCGGAATTCAAGATATTGACGCCAACGTTCAACGTTCAACGTTCAACGTTCAACGTCCAACGTTCAACCTCAGCGGACAGCGCGTCAACGCGTCGTATAAGGGTATTATTCTGCAAAACGGACGAAAAATGATTAAGCGATGAAAAAGATATTTTTAGCACTGGTTATGCTGCTCAGCCTCGGCAGCACGTTATGCATTGAAAAGGCTGCGGCTCAAGACTATGTCATCCGTAACGAGAATGACTGGCTTGCGTTCCGTAATGCTGTAGGACAAGCCAATGGTAATAGGGTTGATGCCCGTTTGGAGGCCGACATCACCACGGGCGGTGGTATTGGAGTTTACGAAAACAATCCCTATTGTGGTACTTTCGACGGTAATGGTCATACGATAACAACTACTAACATTTGGCGCAATGACGGTCAGCCTTGTGCGCTTTTCTGCTATGTAAAAGATGCGACCATCAAGAACCTGCACGTGAAGGGCACCATCACTGGCGGTATCCATTCCGCAGGACTGATTGGTAAAGTTTTAGGTTCCCCTACCGTTACTGTTAACCGTGTGTGGGTATCAACAGATGTGAAAGCATCAAACGCGACCCACGCCGGAGGCATCATAGGTCATTCAGATTATGCAAGTGTGTATATGAATGACTGTCGTTTTGATGGCAGTCTTGAAACCAATGGAAAAGAAAGTGATTCGTATGCAGGTTCCATTGTCGGATGGTGTAATGGAGGCGGTTGGACCTTCCACCGTATCTGTGACCAGAGCAACTTCAAGAATACCCATTATAAATTATTCTGCATCGACTATAATGCATCCACAGGTAGTTGGAATGCCTGGTGGGGCAACGGTAAGAGTTCTGCCCTCGTGACCCATCACGGTTGGACGTCTATGACCTATTATAACAAGTCCGACCAGAGCGAGGTTGTTAACATCATGAACACTGATAAGGCTGGTTCGTGGGAAATAGTCGGCGGTCAGGCAGTGCCAAATATTAAACCACAGGGAATTGATGGTTGGAGTATTTTGTCGGAGGGAAGTTCTTCAGGCCATACCCTTTATACGGGACATTACTATGTTGATCAGAATGTGACTTTTTCCAATGGCGCTACCGGCAGCGGTCTGACCATAGCTGCTGGTGCGACTGTATATCTTTATATCCCCCATGGTGTCACACTTACAGCTCGTGGCGGTCATGCTGATGGTCAGACGGGTGCCGGTGCAGGCATTGAACTGCCTTCAGGTAGCACGCTCTACCTGATGGGTAAAGGCAAGGTGAAAGCCACAGGCGGCAACGCTGCCAATGGCGAAAATGGAAACGAGGGTAAAAATGCGTACAAAGACGACGATCACCTCTACCCAGGATTAGGAGGTTATGGAGGAGCCGGCGGTGGAGGAGCCGGTGCAGGTATCGGTACTAAAGGAGGAAATGGCGGTGCAGGTGGTGATAGCCGTTCGTATTATGGTAGTGATGTTACAAATGAGGATGACTTTTATAAAGAAAGTCAACATTCCGGGAAACCTGGTGGGAATGGTGGTGCTGGTGCTGCTGCTCTCGCCATGGGTACGCTCTATGTTGATAACACATTCGGCCTTGATGTGGATGCCCATGGTGGTGCCGCCGGAACGAATGGCAATGGAGGAAGTGGCGGTTCCTGGTATTTCATAGATAAATGGGGTCATAATTGTATTGCTGCAGGTGGCGGCGGTGGCGGCGGCGGTGCCAAGGGCGGCTTAGCAGCTAATATCGGTACCGGCGGCGGCGGCGGCGGCGGCGGCGGTGGCGGCTCCAGAGGCTCTGAAGATTATAGCAACTTTGGCGTATTCTGGGCTGGCGCATATGGTGGAAAAGGTGGTGTCGCATCTGATAATACAACAGCAGGCGATGGCGGAGAAGCAATGTATACTCCCACAAAAGGACAAGATCAGTATCTTAATGGAAGTAATTATGGAAGCCGTGGTTGGCAATATGATAATAAATGTAGACCCGCATCAGGCGGTAACGGCGGCGACAGAGGTGGTGCCAGTATCAATGAAGATCCTACTGACAACGAGCATATCCTGAAGTTTAATGTGATGAACAGCCCCAGTAGCACGGTTGTGGATCATGCGACGATTACTTATCAGTGTAATAAGAGTAACGCCAATATCCCTGTCACCATTCCGACGACCTATAAGCTGGGACTCATCAAAGCCGATAAGTATGTGACAAAATGGTACACGAGCAATGCCTGCACAGGCGATTCGCAGGCTGCTAACGACGTAAAGTATATACATCGTTCTCCCAATGCCAACAGTCCCACCAACCTTTATGGCGTGTGGCAGAACTATAAACCCATTTTCCCCGATGGTACTGGAACCAAGAGCGATCCCTTCATCATCAAGGATGACGGACTGTTAGATTTGGCCGACTATGTGAATCAAGGCGGTAACACCCGCGGTGTCTATTTCAAGCAGGAGGGAGATATCAATGCTGAGGTTATCCTGGCCCATCGCGGCATGGCAAATCAATGGGGGCCCATTGGCTATATCCAGGTCTTTGAGGGCGACTATGATGGTGACGGCTACCGCATTATCAATGCCAAGAATAGCGGCACCGAGTTGCCTTACAATGGCATCTTTGGCAAGGTGTCGGGTTCTATCCACAACTTAGGAGTCGAGGGGTGTGATCTCCAGACTTCTGTCGATGAAAGAACACGCGGTGGCGCCATAGCAGGTATACTCCTAAGATCTGACATCGACCAGTCCACGACGGCAGAAATACGCAACTGCTATGCTGCCGGTAACAAAATTAGGGCCCGCAATGCCGGTGGATTGGTGGGCTCGATGACCAATGCATCCATCATGAGCCATTGTCTGGAGTCCAGAAGTGACCTCAACAATCGTTGCGGCGGTATTGTCAGTACGATTAGCAAAGACTGCCAGGTGGACAAGTGCTTTACCAGTGGTCCATTGACCTACAACGGTTATTCTCTGGCTACGAATAGCGAGGAAAAGGTCTCTTATGAGCGTTTGGGAAACGGCGAAATTACCTGGCTGTTGAACGATCAGGCATCACATGGCGGTCCTTGGCACCAGAACATAGATTCTGATCTCTATCCCGTGCTTGATAGACAACATAATCGTGTGTACAAAGATGGCCAGACCTATACCAACGCCCCCAGCGGCGACCTCTTTAACCAGCTCACGGGACAGGGCACTGCCGAGGAACCCTTCCTCATCCAAAGCGTGGGCAACTTTAATGTGTTGGCCGCTTTCGTTAATGCCGGCAATAACTCTACCGGCATGCATTTCCTCCAGACTGCCGACTTCGACTTGAATGGTGGAGGGTTGACACCTATTGGAACTTCAAACGCTTTCCGTGGTATCTACGACGGTGGTGGACATACCATCCGCAATGGTAGTATAGCAATCGATGGCATAGCAGGTATCTTCGGTGTCGTTTCTGGAACTGTGACTCGTCTCTGCTTGGAGAACACAACTGTCAAATTCACGAAAGACGGTATGCGGGCAGGCGGTATCACCGCACGTGTCACTGGCAATGGTGTCATTTCCAATTGCCTCGTCAAGGGTTGCACGATAAGTAACGATGGGCAGCATGGCGGTGTTGTGGGAGGCATTGTGGCCGATATGTTCGACCAGGGTGTCATCAAAAACTGCCTGGTTATCAATACCACGCTCCAAGCAAGCAGAACCGCATCTATCTGTAGCGACACGGAGATTGGTAACAGTCTCGTACGATGCTATACCGACGGAAGTGCGCTGGTTAGTGGGAGCTCCTATGCAACTACGGTGGATTGCGAGCTCATCGACAATAGCCAGTTAACCAACGGCACGTACACCTATTTGCTGAATAACAGTCCAGAAGGAGATAACCTGTCCCCCGCGTGGTTCCAGAACATATCCCTTGGAGAAAACGACCCCCGCAATGCCGACCCCACGCCTGTGTTGTCGCCCGACCATGCCATAGTATTCAAACGCAGCGGGAAATACACGAACGACTACCGAAGCATCGGCAACAAAGGTTCTGGCACACAGGGGGATCCATATCGGGTGGAAAGCGCTGCAGACCTGAAGAACATCAGCGAAACCTTCGAAGCCATGAGCTATAGCAATTTCTATGTCAAACAGACTGCCGACATCGATTTGAAGGAGGCGGAGTCTTTCGCTCCCATCGGGGTTGGCACCAGCGGCTTCACAGGTCACTATGACGGCGGTGGTCATGTCATCAGCAACTGGAGCATCTCCGAATGCACAGGCATCACCAGGTTGAATGTCTACGACACAGCGCCCAAATCAATAGGTCTCTTCAACAACATCATCGGTACCGTCGAGCGTCTCGGCATCGGGAACTCTACGTTTACGGTCGATGCAAATGCGAATAACATCAACCGTGTGGGAGCCTTTGCGGGCAAGATGACGGGCAGCGGCCAGTTGCTCAACTGCTATGCCGCAGGATGCACGGTCAGCTACAATTATAGGACAAACGTTGTCGTGGGAGCCTTGGTGGGCGAACTGGCTGACCAGTCTCACATCGGAAACAGCTACGGCTACAAGAATACCGTCTTGGGAGAAACCAAGGATGATCAAAAGCACTACGGCTACATCGCAGGCTACATAGGCAGTGACGCCGCGGCCTCACGCGTCTTTACCGACGGCGCCTCGCTGTGTGCCGACGATCAAGGCGGTGCCAGCAACATCACTAATTCCGAAAAGAACGTCGACGACCTCCGCTTCAAGACGGGCGAAATGACTTACCTGCTCAACAACTCGGTGAATTATTATGGGACAAATGAAGCCCCCGTCTGGTATCAGGCCATTAAGACTGACCTCGTCCCCGTACTCAAAGCCAATGACAATGGCAAGGTTTACAAGTTCACCGAGGGAACACAGACCATGTACGCTAACAGCGTGCCTTACATCGTTACCCTCACGCTCTGGCCTAATTATAAGGATGACAAGGGGAATGATATTAATCCGACTGTGGTGAATGTGTTCCAGGCTGACGACAGATATTATGTCCCCGGCTACTATCTCGGAAACAACATCCCGGTGCGAAACAATTATTATTTTGCCGGTTGGAACACCGATCCCGACGGCAATGGGACGCACTATAATAAGGATGGTGAGATCTTGGTATCCGGAGCCACGAATCTCTATGCTGAATGGGATCTGATGGTACCTTCCGAGGGTAAACTCACCGTGACGCTACCAGAGGGTAAATCCTACTTCAATATCTATGACGCTGGCGGCAAAGACACCCCCTACGGCACTAGCTACAGTGGAAAACTCGTGCTGAAAGCACCAGACGAGGGGAGCATCATTTACCTCACTGGCACCATTGCTACAGAGGCACTCGGCGCCGGTGGCCAGAGACACGACTACATGATAGTACGTGACGGTGGCCTTAACGGTACGATGATGTCCAATGACCAATCCACCTACGTCGATGGTTTTGGCCCCGTCTTTGTCAGTGCGACGGATGGCACCGAGAAGAACATAGGCCGACTCCTGAGTACAAATGATGAGATAACCATCGAATTTTATTCTGATGGTCAGAACAACTTCAAGGGTCTGAAACTCAAGGCCACGGTCATGTCTAATATCAATCAGCTCGGATTGGGTACCCAAGATAATCCGTTCAAGGTAACCTATGCTGCAGACCTGGCAACCATCCAGGAATATATCGAGAAGACCCAAAACACCAATATTTGGATCCAGCAGACTGACAACATTGACCTGGAGGGTGCAACCCTCATCCCTCTGGGCAATCCCGGCTTTGCAGGACACTACGACGGCTGCGGATACGTCATCAAGAATGGTACAATCAGTGCCCCAACCTATGCAGGTGTCTTCGGTGTCGTCACAGGTACCGTTACCCGCCTGGGCGTGGAGAACATGGCCATCAATTACGAGAAAGTTGACGGTCGTTCAGGTGGTATCGCCGCTCGTCTCACCGGCAACGGAGAAATCTCCTACTGTTATGTCAAGGGATGCACGGTAACGAACAATGGTATTCAAGGCTATTATGGACAAGGCGTTGCTGGAGCTATTGTTTCCGACATGTTCGATCAAGCCGTCATCAAAAACTGCTTCACCTTCAACAACAAGGTCTCGGCTACCAGAGCTGCAGATATCTGTAGTGATACGAAGAAAGGCACTCGTATCGAACGATGCTATACGGACGGAAATTATATATTCAGGGAGTCAGGCGCCACGATTACGGATTCTAAACCAAACATGACTGCAAAACAATTTAGCAGCGGCGAGGTGTGCTATCTGCTTAACGGTGAGAAGACTGAAAACGTGGTATGGCGTCAAACCTTAGGCACGGACAACGTACCGGTATTCATCAGCAATCATGGTGTGGTGTTTGGTAACTTGATAAATGATATAGTTACATATAGCAATACCTATGCAAAACCAAGATATAACATCAGCAACAAGGAAGAGTTCGGACGCTTCATCAACAAGCAGGGTGATATCTACCTGACTCAGGACATTGACATTGGTTCTATAACTCCAAACGGTTACCACGTTCACGGAAACATTGACGGAGGTGGTCATACCGTCACCTACAATGGTAATAGTTCGCTCTTTAAAAAAATTAATGAAGGGGCTTCACTGAAGCATCTGCGGGTGAAGGGCGACATCATCGTGTATAAAGGCGGCGGAGGTATAGCCCTGGTAAACTGGGGCACCATCAGCGACTGCCATTTCAACGGTATTATCAAAAGGTTACCCAATCCAAAGGGTTCTGACATTGCCGGCATTGCTGTATGGGTAATGGGTAATGGCGTTATCGACCATTGTTCAGCTACGGGTAGTGTCACCATAGTAAGTGGTGAAGGTACAGCGTATCCAATCACGGAAAATACGCATCTTGCAACAAATTGCACCTGGGTTGACCCCAACGACCAGAAGCTATATGCTGCCCAGAGAGAAATAGCTCTAAGTGCACAGGCGGAATATCCCGTCTATGCTAAGGGCATCCTCGACGCCATAGGACCGGAAGTCGTCGTAGGCAATGATACCATTTACGCTTCCAACAAACATCTGTCTTCGCTGACCATCAACGATGGTGAGCGCTTCAAGTGTTCGGCAGAGGTGAAGGTAGATCAGATTACCTACAAGCGACGTGGCACGAATGGGGCCTACGAGCCCTGGGTGCTGCCCTTCGACTATACCATTGATGCCAGCATGCTAAATGGCAACGTGGAATTCTATCGCTTCGTGGAGGACAGCCTGCATAACATCCTGACGAAACAAATCGATGGCAGCGAGACCTATCAGGCCTCTGCCAATGAGCCGTTGGCTATCCGAACGCCCAATGAGTCCGAATACAACTTCCAAATGAAGTTTGTCAAGGATGGACAATCGCAGCCGATGACCATCAAGATGCCGGTTGGCGGAGAGGGTGCATCCATGGCAAGCACGAAGGATATCGCACGTCTGATGGTTACCTACGACAGCATCGCTGCCGACAGTACCGTCAAGGAACTGATGTATGTCTGGAACAACGACAAGGATGACTTCACACTCAGCGATGGCACCAAGGGAGTGCTGCCCTTCCGCTACTACCTGCAATACGCCGATAAGGCTACGGGTAACCTCGAACAGTATGAGCAAACCGATTGGGCCCGTAAACAGCGGAAAGGCGATGGGGCTGTTGAGAGGCGTGCTTCGCTACGCGCTTCGTTCTCTACGCTGATGGCTCAAGGATGGCAACCCATCTTCCTTGACCCCATGGGGTCTCAGGTGGTCACAGCACAGATGCTCGACGACTACGAGATACTGTACCTCAGCGATATATACGACGAAGAGACCGACGACCAACGCTATTCTGTGGCTGTCATCTATGAGCCTGCCGAAGAGGGCATGGAACTACCTTATGCTCTTCCGTTGTTGGTCAAGGCCAAACGTGCTGATGTCGAGCCGTTAGTGACCGAGCAGAGGGCTCGCGAACTCGACGCAATATTGACAGAGATTGCAGAACAGATGGGTGAGGAAGAAGAGAAGTCCGTATTTGACGAATTACACTACTGGTGCTCGACGTTCGCCGGACGTTACGATGTATGGCAGATACCGTTGCTGGAGAGCGACAACCATTTGGGTGAGTACGGGGCATTGGTATTCGACGAAACCAACCAGAACTTCTATCGCTTGGCGCCTTCCGACGGTTTCATCATGCATCCCATGAGCTACTGCTTCACGGCGTATGACGCCCGCACCCTCGAGAACCTGCCGTTGGCTAACAACCGCATCGAGATTATAGTCTATGGCTATTCTGAGCAGTCTGACCCGACGGGCGTAGAAGATGTAAGAGGTAAGATGGATGATGTAAGAGGTAAGATGGGTGATGCTTATAATCTGCAAGGCCAGAAGGTAGACGACAGCTATCGTGGCATCATCATCAAGAACGGCCGTGCAATTCTAAAACGATAAGTCGTTATGGGAAACAAAAGAAAATACATTAAACCCACCCTCCAAGTAGTGGAACTGCGTAAAAGCAGTTCCCTGCTTCAGAGTAGTGGTACACTGGGTGGATACCAGTATCAAGGAAATGAAGGTGGTGAAGGTTGGGAGAATGAGAATTAAAGAAATGAACGTGAAAACAATAAAGATTTTTTGCGGAATGCTAACGATGCTGGCATTCACCGCATGTTCAAGTGATAATGACGAGCGCGCTGATGCCCCTCGTTTCTATAACGTTACCCTCACGGCATCCATGGGCGACGCCGAAACCCGCGCGTTGAGTGAAGGAACAGGCAATGTTATCACCGCAACCTTTGCCGCAGGTGATAAAGTGAAGGTACTGAAATCTGACGGTACGGAGGTTGGTGAGCTAACAGCCAATACCGCAGGAGCCAGCACCACGCTGGATGGAA
>JAEEGF011840180.1_pt1 | contig 27071 bp, 16 predicted proteins | sample 9134171 | NCBI WGS metagenome assembly JAEEGF01 (sample SAMN16246542, study PRJNA631951) | gut metagenome | biome: gut microbiome; feature: rumen; material: AP-attached | host: Bos | place: Iran: Karaj | collected 2018-10 | reverse complement strand
GTAGGCTTTGTGTTCTGTGTGTTAGGATTATTTCCATTGCTCTTCTATAGCACTGTGATTTTCATCGACTCTAGCATTCGCAACCGCAGCCTTTGGGTTTGCTTACTCAGTATTCCCGCAGCCTTCACACAGTTGATGGGCTATGGCTTCGGCTTCATTGTAGCGTGGTGGAAGCGCTGCGTGCTGAAACAGGACGAGTTTACGGCCTTCGAGAAGAATTTCTATAAGTAATGGAAAAACTCAATATCAATCAGTGGGCTGAGGAGGACCGTCCCCGCGAAAAACTGGAACGATTGGGAACCCAAGCATTGAGCGATGCAGAACTGCTGGCCATACTGATCGGGTCCGGGTCACCTCAGGAAGACGCTGTGTCGCTAATGAAGCATATCCTGAACGATTGCAACAACAATCTGAACACCTTGGGCAAGCTCACCATCCACGACCTTTGTCAGTATAACGGTGTGGGACCAGCCAAGGCCATCACCATTCTGGCTGCTTGCGAACTTGGCAAGCGCCGTCAGTTGGAGACTGTCGAGGAACGGCCTGATATCGGGACGGCAACACGCATCTACAACCACATGCATCCTATATTGCAGGATAAGGACGTAGAAGAATTCTGGATTCTGCTGATGAATCAGAATCACCGCCTCATCAAGAAGGTATGTATAGCCCACGGAGGCATCAGCGAGGTCAGTGTCGATATCCGCATCATCATGCGCGAAGCCGTTTTGGCCAATGCCACCATCCTAGCTGTCTGCCACAATCATCCGTCAGGCTGTCTTTCGCCCAGTCGTATGGACAACGACCTCACCCACTCTATCCAGAATGCCTGCAAACTGATGCGCATCCGCTTCCTCGACCACGTCATCGTCACCGATGGCGCCTACTACAGTTATCATGAGGAGGGACTGGTGTAGAGATGGATGATGGAGGATGGAAGATGGATGATGGATGATGGATGATGGATGATGGATGATGGAAGATGGAAGATGGAAGATGGGAGATGAGAGGTTAGAGATATGAGCATTATAGATATTATCCTTTTGGCTGTAGCTCTGGCAATGGACTGCTTGACTGTATCCATTGTCAGCGGATTAACCACATGCATGGACAAGGAGAAAGTTGTGAAGCCCCCTCTCTCTTTGGAGAGGGCGGGGGGAGAGGCTTCCTGGCTTTACCGCATGGCCTTTCTCTTTGGCTTCTTTCAAGCCTTTATGCCACTGTTAGGCTGGTTGGGTATCATACATTTCGAGACTTATATGGAAGCCTACGACCATTGGATAGCCTTTGGCCTGCTGGCCTTCATCGGGGGCAAGATGGTATGGGAGAGTTTTGGTGACAGCGAAGAACAACACTTCAATCCCTGCCTGCTACGCACCCAGTTGCTGCTGGCCGTTGCCACCAGCATCGATGCCCTGGCCGTAGGCGTCTCCTTCGCCTGTACGGGCTATACCCAGCTGTCAGACCTCACCCTGCCTCTTATAATTATAGGCATCGTCTCTTTCCTGTTCAGCATTATGGGCTATCACTTAGGACACCGTTTTGGCAAGCCCATCACAAAGCTGATGAAGCCTGAACTCGTGGGTGGTCTCCTCCTTATCGCTATTGGACTTAAGATTTTGCTATCATCGATGAATACTACAACACCATAATAGAACAATATAAATAATTAAAAAGTAAAAAGGCGCAACGATGGCACGCTCATCAAGGACCTCTACATCGGTTCCACCAAGGTGGCACGCGTCTGCTCAGAGTTCATACCAAAGTTCAGCACTACAGAGCGGTCCATCGTCATCTATCCCGTCAGCGACAACTGGGCCAAGTACAACATGGGATTCTTCATCGGCAACAAGGCATGGCGCCCGCAGTACATCTGTTGGAAAAACGAAGGAGACCCCATCAGGCTCATGCAGGTACGCATGGTACAGCCACTAAACGTCAAGACAAAATAAAAGCGGAAAAAGTGAGAAAAAAAGTCGGAAGGTTTTGCACTTCCGGCTTTTTTTCGTATTTTTGCAGCACATAAAAAAACAAAAGGCTATGAAATCTCTCTTTCTTACATTGCTCATTGCTTACTTCTCATTTCTCATTTCCTCTTGCCAACAAGAGGACAAACACTACGTCATCGGTGTCTCGCAATGTTCAGCAGACATCTGGCGCGAGAAGCAGAATGCCGAACTGCGCATGGGAGCCTATCTTCAGAATAATGTAGAACTGCGTTTTGCCGCCGCCTACGACAGCGACGAACGCCAGATAGAGCAGATTGACAGTCTGGTGGCTACCGGCATCGACCTGCTCATTGTCGCACCGAACCAGGTACAGACCATCTCGCCAGCCATCGACCGCGCCTACGACAAGGGCATCCCCGTCATCGTCTTCGAACGTAAGACCAATTCACAGAAATACACCGCCTTTATCAGTGCCGACAACTACGAGATGGGGCGCGTGATGGGCGAGTATATTGCCTCGCAACTGCACGGCAAGGGACGCGTTATGGAAATTATGGGACTTGAGGGTTCGTCGCCAGCCATCGAACGACACAACGGCTTTGCCGACGCTCTGAAAGCCCACCCCGACATTCAGGTTGTAGCTACCCTGCAAGGCGATTGGACAGAGGCGAGTGCCGTCAAGGCCGTGAAAGCCTATCAGGGCGACCTGACAGACATCGACTTCGTCTTCGGCCAGAACGACCGCATGGCCATGGGGGCTCGCAAAGCCATACCCACCCCCGACCCCTCCCGAATGGGAGGGGAGTTATATCAGTCCTCAGACCTCAGCCCTCAACCATCACACATCAAACATCAAACATCAGCCATCAGCCATCAAACCAAATTCTGCGGCATTGACGGTTTGCCTGGTGAGAATGGCGGCATCCGACTGGTGCGCGACAGCATCCTTGACGCTTCGTACATCTATCCCACCCATGGCGACAAGATTATCCAGTTAGCTGTCGAGATTCTTGAAGGAAAGCCCTACCAGAAAGAGACGCGCCTCATGTCGGCCCTCGTGACCCGCGACAATGCCCGCGTACTGTTGATGCAGGACGAGGAGATGATGCGCCAGGCAGAATATCTGGACCAACTGCACAACCGTGCCGACAACTACCTCAAGCAGTTAGACACCCAGCGTGTTGTCAGTTGGATGGCAGTAGGCGTCATCGTGCTGCTGCTTATTACGATGGTGCTGTTCTATCTGTACTACCTCAAGAAAACTGCCATCCAGCGTGAGCATGTCGTCAACACCCTGTGGAACCTGAAACCGGAAGACATCCCCCAGGCAACACCGAAGGCTTCCGAAAACCATGAGGAACCGACCGATGACGAGCCGGTTGCCGCATCGCTCTTCATCACCCGTTTCAAGGAAGCCGTAGAGGCACGCCTGACTGAGAGCGAGCTTAGCGTCGAAGACTTGGCCGCCGACATGAACCTAAGCCGCGTCCAGCTCTATCGCAAGGTGAAGTCGTTTACCGGTTCCACGCCGGTAGAACTGGTACGCACAGCCCGTCTGAACCGTGGCTACCAATTGTTGCTGACCACCGACAAGAGTGTCAGTGAAGTCGCCTACCAGGTCGGCTTCTCTGCACCGTCCTATTTCACCAAATGTTTCAAGGAAGAATACGGCATGCTGCCAGGCGATGTGAGAAAATAATTAAGAACTGAAAACTATCAAAAATCGTTCAATGCCTAACATTATTGTTGCATTGAACGATTTTTTGCACACCTTGAAACATCTCTTTTAGCCCATATTTATAAATAAAAATACCTTTGCAGCAGGAAATTTTAATTTTACTAACCAATTATTAACAAGCAAATGAAACAAAAAAGATTCTCAGACCTCTGGTCAGAGTGTGGCGCTGCAATCATTCATGCATTAGCAAGCGTCTCCAGAAGACGACTCCTGAGCTGCCTGCTGCTCGCTGTCTGTACAATGATGTACGCGCAACAGGAGGTGACAGGTACTGTGGTCGATGCCATGGGTCCGGTCATTGGTGCTACCGTGATGGAGAAAGGCACCACCAATGGCACGGTGACCGACTTCGACGGCAATTTCAAATTAAAGGTGCAGGCCGGCAAGACGCTGGTCTTCTCGTACGTCGGTTGTCTGACGCAAGAGTTGCCTGCCCAGCAGGGCATGACGGTAACGCTGCAGGAAGATGCCCTGTCGCTGAACGAGGTTGTCGTGACGGGTTACACCACCCAGCGCAAGGCCGACCTGACGGGTGCCATCACCACCGTCAGCGTTGACGAAATGGCCAAGCAGAACGAGAACAACCCGATGAAGGCCCTGCAGGGTCGCGTACCGGGCATGAACATCACGGCTGACGGTAACCCCTCGGGTGCTGCCACCGTCCGCATTCGTGGTAATGGCACACTGAACAATAACGACCCCCTGTACATCATCGATGGTGTGCCTACCAAGTCGGGTATGCACGAGCTGAACGGCAACGATATCGAGAGCATTCAGGTGCTGAAGGATGCTGCCTCTGCCTCTATCTACGGTTCGCGTGCTGCCAACGGTGTCATCATCATCACCACCAAGAAGGGCAAGGAAGGTAAAATCAAGGTCAACTTCGATGGCTCTGTTGCTGCCTCGTTCTATACTAATAAGATAGAGACCATGAACGCCAGCGAGTGGGGTCGTGCCTACTGGCAGGCTAATGTGAACGACGGACTGAACCCCTCGAACAACAACCTGGGTTACAACTACAACTGGAGCTACGACCAGAATGGCAGCCCCGTGCTGAACGGAATGACCATGAACATGTATCTGGACGACAATGCTACGGTTCGTGCAGGCGATACCGACTGGTTCAAGGAGGTCACACGTACAGGTGTCGTCCAGCAGTATAACCTCTCTGTCAGCAACGGTTCCGACAAGGGTCACTCATTCTTCTCGCTGGGCTACTACGACAACCAGGGTACCATCAAGGACAGCTGGTTCAACCGTCTGTCAGCACGTGCCAATGCCGACTACAAGCTGTTTGACGGCTTGCTGACCATCGGTGAGAACTTCACGCTGAACCGCAACAAGGGTGTGGATGCACCTGGCGGAGTGCTGAGAAATGCCCTGGAGTTCAACCCCAACTACCCCATCTATGCCGAGAATGGCAAATATGCCCAGGCGCTGGGTGCCTACTCTGAGCGTGAGAATCCGCTGAGCATGATTAGCAATGCCAAGGACAACGAATACACCCTGTGGCGCATGTTCGGCGATGCACATATCAGCATCACCCCGTTCAAGAACTTCACACTCCGCTCTACCATCGGTATTGACTACAGCCAGAAGGAGCAGCGCTTCTTCACATATCCTATTGCCAACGGTAAGGTGATGCGCACCGAGACGGCTGTTGAGAGCAAGCAGGAGCACTGGATGAACTGGATGTGGAACGCCATTGCCACCTACAACTTTGAGACGGGCAAGCACCGTGCCGACGCTATGGTCGGTATGGAGGTGAACCGCTACGACTTTAAGTGGAGCAGTGCCAAGCGCTATGAGCTGTCGGTGCTGAATACCGACTACATGTGGCCAAGTGCCGGTTCTGGCAAGCAACTGGCTTTGGGTTCCGGTGAGGGTTACTCACTGGTATCATTCTTCGGTAAGGCCAACTATAGCTATGCCGACAAGTACCTGTTGTCGTTCACCCTGCGTCATGACGGTTCGAGCCGTTTCGGTAAGAACAACCAGTATGGTACCTTCCCTTCGGCATCTGTTGGCTGGCGCATCACTGAAGAGCCTTTCATGAAGTTTGCTCAGGGCGTTCTGGACAACCTGAAGATTCGCTACTCTTGGGGTAAGACCGGTAACCAGGACATCCCCATCGTGGCACGCTATACCATCTACAAGCCCGTCACCACTACCGGACTGTGGGGCAGCGGTCAGGCAGGTTCTGCTTACGATATCTCAGGTATGAATGGCGGCTACGAGCTGAGCAGCGGCTATGTTCGCGACCGTCGCGGCAATGAGGACATCAAGTGGGAGACCACCACACAGCATAACATCGGTGCCGACTTCACCCTGCTGAGAAACGAGATTTACGGTAGCTTCGACTGGTTCCACAAGAAGACCACCGACATTCTGGTCGATATGGTGGGTATCGGTGCTATGGGTGAAGGTGCCAACCAGTACATGAATGCCGGTGAGGTCAAGAACACCGGTTGGGAGCTCAGCCTGGGCTATCGCCACAAGATGGGTGATTTCTCATGGGATATCAACGGCAACATCAGTGCCTACAGAAATGAGATTACCAAACTGCCAGAGACCGTTGCTGCCAACGGAGCCTTCGGTGGTAACGGCATCAAGAGCGTAGTAGGTCATCCCATGTTTGCAGAGGTTGGCTATGTGGCCGACGGCATCTTCAAGAGCCAGGAGGAGATTGACAACCACGCCATTCAGGAAGGTGCCGGACTGGGACGTATCCGCTATAAGGACCTGAACGGTGACGGCTACATCACTGAGGCTGACCGCAACTGGATTTACGACCCGACACCCGACTTCACATGGGGTCTGAACATCTATCTGCAGTACCGCGACATCGACTTCACCATGTTCTGGCAGGGTGTTCAGGGTGTCGATGTCAACTGCTACGACTACAAGAAAGAGACCGACTTCTGGGCTAATACCGGCGTCAACGTACCTTATCTGAACAAGGGTGTCCGCGTGCTCGACGCCTGGAGTCCTGCCAACCCTGGCAGCGATATTCCTGCCCTGACCACTGCCGACCGCAACAACGAAGGCAGTCTGTCGTCATACTACATCGAGAATGGTTCATACGCCAAGTTGCGCACCGTACAGCTGGGTTACAACATGCCTAAGAGCATGACCGAAAAGCTGAAGATGGACCGCATCCGTCTGTACGTCTCTGCCCAAAACCTGCTGACCATCAAGAGCAAGAAGTTCACTGGCAATGATCCTGAGCGTCCCGGATTTGACTATCCTATACCTCTCAACCTTACTTTCGGTGTCAATGTAGGGTTTTAGTAAGGTAAAAAGGTAAAAAAGTAAAAAAGTAAAAAGCATTATGAAAACGATATATATGAAATACATCTGTGTCCTCTGCGCCATCTGTAGCCTGACAGCGTGCAGCAAATTCTTGGAGGAGCAAGTTCCTCAGGCCACGCTCATACAGGACGAGGTGAAGAATCCTGATTATATTGACAACGTGCTGATTACGGCATACGCCGGACTGGTCAGCATCGAGGATATGAATGCCTCGTTCTCGCTCTGGAACTACGACACCCGTTCGGACGACGCATACGTCGGTGGTGCTGAATTCTCGGATGGTGCACCCTTCCACAACTTGGAGAAGGGTACGGGTATCAAGACTGACGACTGGCCCTTCAGCTCTATCTGGGGCAAGTTCTACAGCTACCTGTCGCGCGTCAGCCTGTCACTCGACATGCTGGCAGAAGCCGACCAGACAAACACGACCATCCAGCAGCGTACTGGCGAGATGAAGTTCCTGCGTGCTTACGGACATTTCCAGCTGAAGCGTCTGTTCAAGAAGATTCCTTTCGTCAACAAGCTGAACATGACCGAGGATGCCTACATGACCCTGTCGAACACGGAGTACAGCAACGACGAAGGCTGGCAGCAGATTATCAACGACCTGCAGGATGCCTATAGCGTACTGCCTGAGGTACAGAAGGAGAAAGGTCGCCCCACGAAGGCTGCCGCTGCCGCCTTCCTGGCAAAGGTATATCTCTACAAGGCTTATCATCAGGACGATGCCAACACCAACCAAGTGACCAGCATCAACCAAGAAGACCTGCAGAAGGTGATTGAATATACCGACCCCAAGCTGTATAGCAACTACGGGCTGGAGAACGACCTTCACAACAACTTCCGTCCTGAGGAACAGTACGAGAACGGCAAGGAGAGCATCTGGGCCATCCAGTACTCTAAGAACGATGGTACCACATGGGGTAACCTCAACTTCTCCAACCGCCTCATCGTTCCCTACATTCCCAAAGTTCACGAGTCGGGCTGCGACTTCTACAAGCCTTCTCTGAATCTGGTCAATGCATACGTCACCAACAGCAACGGCCTGCCCTTACTGGACAGCACACCTGCCACAGACTATACGGTAGGCTCGGCACAGACTGTTGACCCGCGACTCTTCGTGACTGTCGGCATGCCTGGCACACCTTATATGTTTAACACCACGTACATGATGAGCGCCTCTGGCAATTGGAGCCGTTCGGGCGGCACCTACGGTTACCACTGCTCGCTGAAGCAGAACGTGGATCCCGATCTGACCAATATCTACATCTTCAACGCCGACAACCAGTGGGCAAGTTCCATGAACCGCGTCGTGCTGCGCTATGCCGACGTGCTGCTCATGCGTGCAGAGGCTCTGGCTCAGTTGGGACAGACAGCCGAGGCTGTCGCACAGGTCAATCAAGTTCGCCAGCGTGCTGCCGACATGGCCGACAACAGCATCGTTTCCGGTTACAAGACCAAGTACGGCGTACACTATGCAGTAGGCATGTACAGTGGTTCTTATACGAAGGAAGAGGCATTGAAGATTGTGAAGATGGAACGCCGTCTGGAACTGGCTATGGAGTGCGAGCGCTTCTTCGACCTGGTACGCTGGGGCGACGTAGCTACCGTCATCAACCAGTTCTACAGCAGCGAGAGCCAGAAGATGACTTTCCTCAAGGACGCTCAGTTTACTGCCAACAAGAATGAGTATCTGCCCATTCCTCACGAGCAGATGGCTGCCTCTAACGGACACTACACACAGAACTGTGGACAATGGTAATTTAGAAATGGATAATTGATAATTGAAAATTGAGAATTATGATTACATCTTATATCAGACATCTGACATCAGACATCTTACATCAGACATCTTACATCAGACATCTTACATCTTACATCTGCCTGCTCGGACTGCTCCTTGGCTTTACAGCCTGCAGCAAGGACGACCACGGAACGGGCAGCGTCAACGTTGGCGGCTCGTGTCTGGTAGAGCAGTTCGTGCTCGACGGGAAATACGAAGGTACCATTACTACTGATACCCGCCTTATCAAGGTTAAGGTTCCTGTAGATTTCACGCAGTTGGCCGACATGGAGGTGACCAGCCTGAAAGTTGCTGATGGTGCAACGGCCAGCATCAAGGTTGGCGACCACCTGAACTTCAATGCCGACCATACGCTGCGCGTAGTCAATGGCGACCTGCAACTGGACTATCGGGTAACGGTTCGCAACGACGAGGCCCTGCTGAAGAACTTCGTGCTGGAGGGTGTCAAAGGTGCCATCAACCAGCAGGACAAGACTGTCACCGTATCGGTAACGGGCAATAGTGGCATCAATCTTGCCAACGCCACCTTCGAGGCAGAGTGCAGCGAGGATGCCGTCTGCAGTCCTGCCAGCGGTACGAAGGGCAACTTCACAGAGCCTTTCGTGCTGACAGTGACCGACAACACTGCCGTCAACACCTATACGATCCATGTCACACTCATCGAGAATCCCGTGGCTCTGTTCGTAGGCAATGCAGCTACTGTCGAGGAGCTGAACGACGAGGAGAAGGCTGCAGCCAAATGGCTGACGGGTAACGTCTCTGGTGCTGCCTACGCTTCGTGGAGCGACATTGCCAGCGGCAACATATCCATGGCTGAGTGCAAGCTCATCTTCTTCCATCACCACCACGGCAGCTTTGGCAACTACAAGGCATTTATGGAACACGAGGACGAGCAGGGTGCCATGACGGCACTGGCCAAGATGAAGGACTACTGGCAGAAGGGCGGTGCATTCGTGCTGGGCCGCAGTGCCGTGAACTATGCCATCGCGCTGGGAGCCATGCCTGAGGATGCTTATCCTAACAACGTCTGGGGCGAAGCAACCGGAGAGGGTGCTGACTTGATGGGCGACGATCCCTGGCACACTTACGCATACGACATCAGTCACCCACTGTGGAAGGGTCTGAAGACTTATCCTGGCGCACCTGATAATGCTATCTACACTCTCGACAAGGACTACACCATCTGTAACACGACGTCGCAGTTTGGATTCTGGGATACATACGCCGGCGGCAAGGATGCCGTGGAAGCCAAGACCGGTGGTCGTGCGCTGACTGGCGACAACAGTGTGAACGCATGGGAGTTGAAGGCCTATAACGGCGAGTATGGAAAGGGAGGCATCATCTGTCTGGGCTCAGGTCTCTACGACTGGAACTCGCCTACCCCATACGAGTCGAACTATCACGACAATATGGGCAAAATCATGCTCAACGCACTGGAATACCTTGGGAAAAAGTAAAAAGGTAAAAAGGTAAAAAGGTAAAAAGTAAAAGTGAATTAAGCATTAAGCATTAAGCATTATGAAGACAATGATATTTTCAACATTCGCATTCATGCTGTCAGCCATTGTGCTGACGGCATGCAGCGACGACGATGCCACGGGCGACTCTCCCAAGGACTGGCAGGGAACCACCACGCAGTTTGTATCGTCGGACGCTCAGGGGTTCGCAACCTATTATATGCCGTCAGTAGGTCGTGTGGGCGACCCCATGCCCTTCTACGACCAGAAGGCGGGCGACTTCAAGGTGCTCTACCTGCAGGAGTACGACAACAATCAGAGCCACCGCTTCCACCCCATCTGGGGCGTCAGCACCAAGGACGGAGCCAACTATCAGTCCATGGGCGAAGTGCTGCCCTGCGGCAGTAACGACTATGTACAGGACGCTGCGCTGGGTACGGGTTGCGCCTATTACGACGAGAAGGCGGACGTGTACTACATCTACTATACCGGCCACAACGGCAACTGCAAGTATCGCGAGGTGGTGATGCGTGCCACCTCCACCGACTTCAAGACCTGGAAGAAGGACGAGCTGTGGGCACTCAACGGTCCCGACTACGGCTATTCGGGCAACGACTTCCGCGACCCACAGATCTTCGTAGCCGACGACGGGCTCTACCGCATGGTCATCGCCACCTATCCCAAGAACGGGGGCGACCCGCAGTTTGCCGAGTTCAAGTCCGCCGACCTGAAGAATTGGGAGCACGTCGGACCGTTCAAGATGATTTGGGACCGCATGCTGGAGTGCCCCGACATCTTCAAGATGGGCAACTACTGGTATCTGGTCTATAGCCAGAGCTACCGTGCCTCGTGGAGCCGCAAGGTGAAGTATATGGTAGCCGACAGCTGGAGTGCGCTGAAGGACTGTTTCAACAACGGTCCCAAGTGGCCTGCCGACGGTCCCTTGTGGCGCGAGGGTAATCTCGACACCCGTGCCTTCTATGCAGGCAAGACAGCCTCTAACGGCACTGACCGTTACATCTGGGGCTGGACACCATACCGCTCTGGTGCAGATATCCACGAAAAGAACATCAACGTTGGTGCTGGTGATGGCAATGAGCCTAACTGGAGTGGTGCACTGGTGTGCCACCGCGTCATCCAGCATGCCGATGGTACGCTGTCGTTGGGTGCTGTGCCCGCCATGGCTGCCAAGTACAGCAAAACCCAAGAAGCAAAGGTAATGGCTTCCAATGGCTACGACAATGGCAAGCTCAGTGGCGACGATGCCTATGTGCTCTACAGCCGTCTGGGTACCTGCAACCACATCTCGTTCAAGGTGACCACCTCTAACAACTGGGATAAGTTTGGTATCTCCTTTGTACGCAGCACCGACCCCGACTACTACTATACACTCGTTGTCAATCCTGAGGAGGAGAACGCCCGCAAGGTGAACTTCGAACAGGAGGGCTATCGCATCGTTGAAGAATGGAGCGAGGAAGAGAAGAAGATGGTGGAGAAGAAAGTCAATGGCAAGGGCTTCATCGAGGGTGCCGACGGCTACGGATTCTATCGTCCTGAGAACAACGAGTACAACATCGACATCTACACCGACAACAGCGTCCTCGTCATGTACATCAATGACATCGTCTGCTGCACCCACCGCATCTATGGCATCCAGAAGAACTGCTGGAGCATCAACAACTATGGTGGCAACATCACCATTAGCGACCTGAACATCAGTGAACAGTAAACAGTGACATTTTTTAAAAAAACATGAAACGTATGAAAAAGATTTTTATATTCAGCATGCTCTTTGCAGCAACAGTATGCAACGCACAGGTAGTCCTGTGGGATGGAACAGACAAGGAAGCCGGCTCGGACGGCGGTTTCTGGAATCGTGCCGACCCCACCGTTGTAGAGGAAGACGGCAACAAAATCATGAAGTTCACCCTAAAAGCCAACCCCGGCGGCTGGGGCGACGAGCACCACAATGCAGCACTGCCCGTCGGTGATGTTGACTTCAAGGCCCTGCGCCGCCTGACCATGCGCCTGAAGATGGCCGACGCCCACAATGTGCTGGTACAGCTGGAGGGCAAGGACGGCGCCTACAATGCAGAGCGCGTAGCATGGTACGACGGTGGTGACGGATGGCAAGTACTGGTTTACGAATTTGCTGCCGGTCCCGACTTCGACAAGATTACCGACAGCGGCAACAACGTACTGGCTATCTGGCCTTTCGAGAAGACGGTACAAGGCGAGGGCAAGACTTTCTATGTTGACGACATCAAACTGGAGGGCACCATGGTTAACGACAAGGGTATTCTGGCCTGCGCCGACAATTCGCTGACTGGCGAAGTCAAGGTCAGCGGCGTCATTGGCAAGGGCACCTATCAGTGCACGTGGAATGGCGACTGGCATCCTGAGGCTTACGACGACTACGCGCTGTTGGCAGCCAAGCTGGCTCCTACAGCCACCGTCCTCGACGTGACCGATGCTGCCCGCTGGGACGAGGACTGGACGGCCATCAAGGCTAAGTGCCCCAACATCGAAATCCGCACCACTGCAACAGCCATCAGCCTTCAGACATCAGACATCAGCCGTCAGCCATCAGACATCAAATACCATAACCTGGGTGGCCAGCGTGTAGCCCAGCCCGTCAACGGTCTGTATATTGTCAACGGCAAGAAGGTCATCAAGCGGTAACTCAGCACCCGCATCCCTACGGCATATAACATTTTTCAAAGCCACCGGAGGCAGAGCGTCGAATGTATAAACCCTTCACCGTAGGTCTGGACGGAAGGCGGTGCCCGTCAATCGCGTACCCGGAGACCCTCTGCCAAACGGAGGGCTGGTTTCCGCCAGCGGGCATTGTAGTGATGTCAACGATGCCCGTCTCTTCTCCCTTCATGAAGTCGAAGGATACGGTGCCGTCGGCCGACAGACGGATGTTGGTGATGGCTTTGCCCATGAACAGCCGGCCGTCGGCAGCAGGTGTGAAGAGCGTGGCTGCGGGCGACGACTCATCGGTAAGACTGTTGTTGACGGTGAGCGTCGTTGGGTCGGCATAGGGATAGGGCGAAGTGCTGAGATAGCGGCTGCGCAGCCAGTTATCCTCAGTCCATCGGGAGTAGTCCGTGCCGGTGTTCTTCGGGCACCATGCGCGGAAGTCCATGCCTGAGGCGTGGAACAGGCCATAGCGATAGTGCTGGTCGGAAGTGTTCACCAGACAGTTCCGCCATGCATCTATATCGAAATCGACGTGGAAGATGAGGAGTCCGTTGCCTGGACAACCATAGTCCCAGCCCTCCTGCCGGCGGTTCTCCAAGAGATAGAACTCATTGCTGTTGGATGTGCTGCGCACGAGATAAGTCTTGCCACCCTCGCCCAGAGGCTTCATGTCCACGACGGTGGTAGGGGCCGTCAGTTCTTCGGGTGCATCCCAGCCCAAGTACATCCGTTCCATTGCGCTGAGGTTGGGCGGACACCAGCCATAGTTGGTTATGTTGCCACCATCCATCAGGTCCCACTCATCGACGGTAGAAAAGGCAGTGCCGGAGCCAAAGGGATAGAGGTCGGGCAGTCCGAGGCTGTGGCAGAACTCATGGACGATGGTGCCGATGCCGCTGAGTATGTCGCCCTGCAGACGTTCGCAAATCAGGCTGTAGTAGTAGTCTATGCCGCCAGGCAGTTGCGTGTTCGGAATATGGAAGAAGGAGGAAGGTCCCAGGTAAGAGGTTCCGTTCGTGGAATTGCCCATAAGGCCGGCGGCAACGAACACCACCTCGTTGGCTTGGCCGTCGCCGTTCCAGTCGTAAACGGTAAAGTCGGCATCGGTAGTTTCCGACAACAGGCTGAGGGCCTTTCTCATGTCCTCACTACCATCGCTATGATAGGCGTGGTCACGCGCTCCCTTGTCAATCTTCACGGGGCCGTAGATGTCGAACTGCAGGTTCAGGCGGCCTGCCGATTGGTCGCGGAAGTAGTCGGCCACACAGCCCTTTCCCATGCCCTCGTTGAACCCCGGCTCATTAAAGAGGCGGTTGTAGTACGCCACAGGATGGTCCATCGAGAAATCCAGATCGCTGAACGAGAAGAGCACTACGGGCACTCGGTAGGTCTTCTGCGCATCAAACTTGTATGGTTCAGGCAGCATGTATGAACTGCCACTCCGCGTCGTGACACTACGGTGAAGACAGCCTCTGCGCTGCGCCTGAACACTTGCGATGGCCATAAAAGCTGCTGCTGCCAACAATAACATCTTTCTCATTGTAGTCCTTTTTATCAGTTTGACGCTGCAAAGGTACACATTGTAACGGAAAAAACCAAATTTCCAAGGTGGTAACACAGTTACTGGGACTTGTTTCACGCACTCATAAAAAGAAAATCTGAAAAACATATAACCATCCAGGCTCCGAGTTGTTGCCCAAAAGACAATAAATGCTGCGTTTTCTTGGTCATATTCCGATTTTTGTTTATCTTTGCCTCCTGAAAAGTAGATGATGATATTGACCATTATGAAACAGACTACCTTATTTATTATATTACTCGCGGCTTTAGTGCTGGCAGCCTGTTCGCAAAAGGAAAAGACGTATAAGATAGCCGTATCGCAGTGTTCCGTCGGAAACTGGCGATTTAAGCTGAACAACGAACTGCTGGCGGCACAATACCTGTACGACCAGAACGTGACGGTGGAAATCATCAACTGCTACGACCGCTCGGACGTGCAGGTGCGCCAGATTGACAGCCTGTCGCAAAGCGATATCGACTTGCTGGTGGTGGCTCCTAACGAGTATGAGGAGGTAGCACCCGCACTGCGACGTGCCAAAGAACGCGGCGTGCCCGTCATCCTGTTTGACAGGAAAGCCGATACCGACGACTATACCGCATTCATCGGCGGCGACAACGTGGCAGTGGGAAAAATGGCAGCGGAATACGCCATGCAACTCGTGGAGCAATCCACCGGAAAGCACATTCTGGAGGTGACCGCATTGCAAAGCACATCGCCCTCGCTGGACCGCCATCGCGGGTTCGAGGAAGTGATGCGCCGTCATCGCCAGATGGACTATCATTGCATCTTCGGCGACTGGGACGACCATCATACCCACGACATCGTCAAGGAACAGCTGGAGCAAGGCTGGCGACCCGACGTCATCTTCTGTCATAGCGACTTCATGGCACGCGGTGCATACTGGGCCGTCAGGGATGCCGGACTGGAGGGTCAGGTGAAGGTGATAGGCGTTGACGGACTGCCGGGTGCCGACGAGGGCATAGAGCACGTGCAGAAGGGGCATTTTGCTGCCACTTGCGTCTATCCCACACATGGCGAGCAGATAGTGAAGCTGGCCTTGGACATCCTGACGGGAAAGCCCTACGAGCGCATCAACTACCTGAACAGCATGATGATTACTCCCGAGAATGTCGATATGGTGTCGCTCTACGGCAACGAACTGCAGCAGCAAAATGCCGACATCGTGGCCATACAGGACAGGCTGGAGGAATACTTCGGACTGTATAGCGTCCAGACCAAAGTGATATGGGGCGGTGCCGTAGCCATCGTACTGCTCGTAGTGGCCGTGCTGCTGACATGGCGCGGCGTAGTACAGATTCGCAAGGCACACCGACGGCAGAAAGCCATGAACCGCGAACAGACGCAGTTCTACACCAATGCCAGCCACCAGCTGAAAACGCCGTTGACGCTGATTGCAGGTCCCGTCAAACAGCTGCTGGAACGCAACTGTCTGAAAGGCGACGACCGTGAACTGCTGGAAATCGTGGGGCGCAACGTGGCACAACTGGAGGCTCTCGTATCCAACGTGCTGAACTTCCGCCGTGAGGTGCAGCATGCCGTCAGCGACGAAACGGCGGAAAGTGCCGTCAACACCATCGCGCCCAAGGATATCGTGCAGGAAGGACATCTGGACATGCTGAACCAGGAAGACACCGACGAGCTGCCCAACATACTCATCGTGGAGGACAACGAGGACATGCGGCGCTATCTGCGCACACTGCTTGCCAACAGGTTCTACGTGCTGGAGGCCAGCGACGGACAGAACGGACTCAGACTGGCACGGGAGAGTGTGCCCGACCTCATAGTCAGCGACGTCATGATGCCCGTCATGGACGGACTGCAGCTGTGCAAGCATCTCAAAGAAGACTTCATCACCAGCCACATCCCCGTCATACTGCTGACGGCTCGCAGCGAAGAACACCAGCAGATGGAGGGTTACGAGAGCGGGGCGGATGCCTACCTGACAAAGCCCTTCAGTGCTACGCTGCTCATAAGCCGCATCGACAACCTGCTGGCCATACGCCGCCAGCTGCGCCAACTCTTCGACACCAACAGGCAGGGCTTCGCGCCGGATGACGTCAAGCCGACCACGCAGGACAGCCTCTTCATAGACCAGCTGAAGGAAACCATAGGCAGCAACATGGCCAATCCGAACCTGAAAATGGACGACCTGGGCGAACAGCTCGGCATCAGCCGCGTACAGTTGTACCGGAAAGTGAAAATGCTCACAGGGCTCTCGCCTGTGGAACTGCTGCGGCAGATGAGACTGCAAAGGGGAAAAACACTGCTCAGCACTACCACCAAGACCGTGGCAGAGATAGCCTACGAGGTGGGCTTCAACTCGGCAAGCTACTTTGCCAATTGTTTCAAGAAACAGTTTGGCAAACTGCCCATGGAACTGCGCGAATAGGGTTGGACAAGCCGGCATACAAAATATCATAAAAAGCATCACAAAATAGTTACATGTAACATTTTTGCTGATGGTTTGAACGTTTTATTATAGCGTTCAGACCCTATTCATTTGTAATTTTGCGACATAATCTGAAACAACAGTATTAACATTAAAACAAAATGCAAATGAAACAAGTGAAACGATTCTTACTGAGTTTCCTGACGCTGACACTTTGTACATTAACGTACGCGCAGACAGAGGTGACGGGTACGGTGACTGACGACATGGGGCCAGTCATTGGTGCTACTGTCATGGAGAAGGGAACGGCGAACGGTACGGTGACTGACTTCGACGGCAACTTCAAGCTGAAGGTGCAGGCCGGCAAAACACTGGTATTCTCGTACATTGGCTACAAGAGCCAGGAACTGCCTGCCAAGGACGGCATGCAGGTGTCGATGGAGGAAAACGCCAAGGAACTGGCCGAGGTGGTGGTGACGGGCTATACCACCCAGCGCAAGGCCGACCTGACCGGTGCCGTTGCCGTGGTGCAGACCAAGGAGCTGAAGACCAGTGCCGATACCGACCCTATGCGTGCGCTGCAGGGTAAGGTGCCTGGCATGACCATTACCAGCGACGGTTCGCCGGTTGGAGCCGGCACGGTGCGCATACGCGGCATCGGCTCGTTCAATTCGTCACAGGACCCTCTGTTCATCATCGACGGCGTGCCCACGACGACTAACCTGAACACGCTGAACATGAACGACATCGAGAGCATGCAAGTGCTGAAGGATGCCGCCTCTGCCTCCATCTACGGTTCGCGTGCTGCCAACGGCGTGATTATCATCACCACCCGCCAAGGCAAGAAGGGCGACAAGGTAAAGGTGGACTTCTCAGCCAACCTGACCGCCCAGTTCTATAACAGGCAGAGCATGATGAAGCTGTCGAACTCTGCCGAATACGCCACTGCTATGGCCCAGGCAGCCATGAACGACGGCCTGAACCCCGAACAGTATGCCAACAACTACGGTCTGACCCTGCATGCCGAGAAGGGTACGCCCATTTCTGCCTATAACCCTGCTACAGGGCAGATGGAGAACTATACGGTCAACGGCCGTTATGACGGTTTCTTGAACGAGAAGCGCACCATGCGCTACAGTGATACCGACTGGCTGGACGTCATCTCGCGCACAGGCTTCGCACAGAACTATGACCTGTCCATATCAGGGGCTACCGACAAGCACGCTGCCCTGTTCTCGCTGGGCTATAAGAAGAACAAGGGCATCCTGAAATATACTGATTTCGAGAGCATCTCAGGCCGACTGAACACCAGTTTCAAACTGAACGACATCATCACCGTCGGCGAAAACGCTACCATCACCTATTCTAATCAGGTGGACTGCCGCCCGTTGGAGAACGCACTGAAGATGTCGCCCACACTGCCCGTCTACGAGGAGGACAACGTAACCTTCTCAGGTCCCGTGGGCGGCATGAGCGACCGCCAGAACCCCCTGCGCGAACTGTACCACAACCGCGACAACCGACTGAAGATGTGGCGCATATTCGGCAATGCCTTCGTCAACATCGAGCCGGTCAAGGGCTTGCTGCTGCGCTCGAACTTCGGCATCGACTATTGGGCAGAATTCATCCACAGTGTGACCTACACATGGCACTCGGACGTGGTGAACAACGACACGCCATCGGCAACGCTTGGCAACAAGACTTCCATGAAGTGGACATGGTCGAATACGGCGAACTATGGTCTCACGCTCTTCGGTGAACACACGTTCAGTCTGTTGGCTGGCATGGAGCTACACAGAGACATAGAAGACCGCTCGTCGGCCTACGCCCAGATGTTTGCCCTGGAGAACTATAAGTATATGTGGCCCGATGCCGCCACGGGAACACAGCGTGCCGGTGGTATTGAGGAGGGTTACGCACTGGTGTCGTTCTTCGGCAAGGTTGACTACAACTGGAGGGACTTGGTGCTGGCATCGTTTACCATACGTCATGACGGTTCGAGCCGCTTTGGCGAGAACAACCGTTATGGTACGTTCCCTGCCTTCACCCTGGGTTACCGCCTGTCACAGAACCTGAAGCTGGAATGGCTGGACGACCTGAAGATTCGCGGATCGTGGGGACAGACGGGCAACCAGGCCATCTCGAACTATGCACGCTATGGCATGTATGCCGCCACATACGGTGGTGAGCGTAACGAATCGACAGCCTACGACCTGTCTGGAGCCGGCAGTGGAACCTATCCCTCAGGATTCCGCGCTACCCAGTCGCAGAACAACGACCTGAAGTGGGAGACCACCGAGCAGCTGAATGCCGGTCTTGACTTTACCATGTTCCGCAACGCCCTGTATGGTACCGTGGATATCTACAAAAAGAAGGTGAAGGACATGCTCATCAGTCCTGCCTATCTGGGTTCGATGGGTGAAGGCGGTGCCTCCTGGCTCAATGGTCCCTCGCTGGAGAACTGGGGCATGGAGTTCGCACTGGGATATCGACATACCACCGACTATGGCCTGAAGTATCACGTCAATGGAAACCTGGACTTCTTCCGTTCAAAGGTGACCTATCTGCCTGAGACGACGACGGGTTCGTACGTACATACCTCCAAGGAGAATCTGGTGGAGTCGGGCAAGCCTTACGGTTCCATCGTGGGTTACGTCGTTGACGGCCTGTTCCAGAACCGCGAAGAGGTGCTGGCCAGCGGGCAGGAGAATGCACGCGTAGGCGGTTTGAAATATGCCGACCTTGACGGCAACGGCATCATCAACGACAAGGACCAGACATGGATATATAACCCCGTCCCCAACTTCTCGTGGGGTCTGAACATAGAACTGGCCTACAAGGATTTCGACTTCTCGATGTTCTGGCAGGGCGTGGCTGGCAAGGACGTCTATAACGACCAGAAGTTCCAGACGGACTTCTATTCCGTCACCGACCCGGGTTCCAACAAGGGCAGCCGCATGCTCGGCGCATGGACAACGGCCAATACGGGCAGCGACATACCTGCCCTGACAACCAACAACACGGGCAACGAGAACCGGACGTCGAGCTACTTTGTAGAGAACGGCTCGTACGGCAAACTGCGCCAGATACAGCTGGGATACAACGTTCCCAACAAGTGGCTTCAGAAAGTGAAGATGAACAGTGCACGCGTGTATGTATCGGCTCACAACGTGCTGACCATCAAGAGCAGTTCGCTGACCTGCACTGATCCTGAGAACCCCGGTTGGGCTTATCCTAACTCTACCTCTATCTCGTTTGGCATTCAAACATCGTTCTGAAAGGATAAAGTGAAAAGTGAAAAGTGAATTAAGCATTAAGCATTAAACAGTTATGATTAACAAGATATATAAAACATTCTGCGCTGGTCTGGCGGGCTGCGGTTTTGCTGCCATACTGACAAGCTGCAACAATTTCATTGATGTCGAACCTCAGGGTGTCATCGACGAAAACCTGGCTATGAACCAGCCCAACGAGATGGTGACGTCGGCATACGCAAAACTGGGTGACGACTGGTACACTTATCCCTTTAACCTGTGGCCATACGGCGACGTGTCGTCAGACGATGCCATGAAGGGTGGGTCAGGAACAACAGATACGGACTATCACTCTGTAGAGGTGTGGACAACGCTGACAGCACTGACTCCCGGCGGTCACATGGACGAACTGTGGTATCAGCTCTACTGCTCTGTCAGCCGTTGCAACCGCGCACTCGTCTCTTTGGAACAGTATGGCACCGGTGTGCTGGGTGAGGAGAAAGCCAAGATTCGTCGTGGCGAGGTGCTCTTCCTGCGTGCACACTTCTACTTCAAGCTGGTGCAGCTCTGGAACCGCGTACCCTGGATCAACGAGGACGTCTATCGCAACCACAGCGAGGAGCAGACCTCTAACCGCGAGTTTACGCACGACGAGCTGATGCAGAAGATTGTGGCCGACTTCAAGACAGCCTACGACCTGCTACCTGCGAAACAGCCTGAACTGGCGCGTGCCAACAAGATAGCTGCTGCTGCCTACTTGGCCAAGTGCTATCTGACGATGGCTTGGGGCGACGGATACGAGGCTACTACGGGTGTCAGCCACATCAATAAGGAGTATATGCAGGAGGTGCTGAAATATACTAAAGTTGTGGAAGACTCAGAATACGGCTATCTGGAGGACTTCGGCGACATCTTCCTGCCTGAGTACAAGAACTCGAAGGAGAGCGTCTTCGCCGTACAGCACTCTAACTACGAGGAGGACAACACCCGATTCGGACGTGCCAACTGGTCGAATATGCTGAACGGCTGCTGGGGCATGTGGTCGTGCGGATGGGACTTCCACAAGCCTACACAGAATCTGGTGAATGCCTTCAAGACGCAGAACGGCCTGCCCATGTTCGATACCTATAACGACGACATCGCATATCCTGTGAAGGGGGCTCCTACGGCACAGAAGTGGGATCCGCGTCTGTTCCACACCGTCGGCATGCCTTCGTTCCCTTACAAATATGAGGATGCTTACACCATGACCAAGGACAACTCGCGTAACCCCAGTACATACGGCTACTACACCTCGCTGAAGGAGGTGCCACAGCGTTCGAAGGGTGAGACATACGACAACCCCTGGCAGGCTTTCGCCATGAACGACTACGTGCTGCGCTACACTGACGTCATGCTGATGCGAGCCGAGGCTATGGTGGAGACGGGCGACCTAAACGGGGCTCTCGCCATAGTGAACGACATTCGCCAGCGTGCCAAGAACTCAGTTGGCAAGCATATCGGCTATGCTGCCGACCTGTGTGAAATAAACCTCTACTCAAGCAATGATTTCTCGACTGCTGAGAAGGCTCGTCTGCGCGTACAGTGGGAGCGCCGTCTTGAGATGGCCATGGAGCAGAGCCGCTTCTTCGACCTTCGCCGCTGGGGCATTGCCTCGCAGACGCTCAACAAGTTCTTCGAGAAAGAGCAGAACAGTGTCTATGACGGTCAGGAGTATGGCATGTACTACAAGGATGCTCATTTTACACCTGCCAAGAACGAGTACTTCCCGCTGCCTTACAACCAGCTGTACTATGTACCTGGACTGTACGAGCAGAACAATGGATATAATTAAGGCGCTTCGCTAGTGAAAAGTGAATAGTGAATAGTAAATAGTGAAAAATGAATAGGGATATGAAAAAGATAATCGTAAAAATAGGTTTAGGTTTGGCTTGCTGCTGTCTGACGGCAACGACGCTAACCTCCTGTCAGGACAAAGACTACGACCGCGAATCAATAAAGGTCGCTGCACCTGATGCAACTCTGATAAGCGGTCAACTCGCAGGTGATGACTACACCCTAACTTGGCCAGCATTGGGCAACGGGCAGACGATGATGATTTCCATTTATCGTGACGGTACGCTGTCGTCGGTTGAGCGCGCAACGGGCAATACATTCACTCAGAAGAATGTGCCCACAAACGTACAGTTTGAGTATGTGTTCAAAATTGTTGAGGGCGAAAACAGCTCAACAGGTGTTGTGACGCGCTATATGCGTAAGGGTGCTACCAGCCTGACTGGCGTACAGATGCGCCAGGTGGATAAGTCGGGCGGTTACGATGCGCTAGTAGAATGGGATATGCCCGTTGACGCAAAGGCCATCCACCTGACGGCAACCAATAATGCCAAGACCATCAAGCAGGACTTGGCAGGCACCGCTACATCGTTCACCATCCCTGACGTGATGACTGGCGACACCTGGAACGTCAGCCTGGTAGCTGAGAACGAGAATGGTACGGCACTGACGGTGTCAACCTCACTGCGCATTGGCAAGACGGCTATCGGCTTCTTGAGCGTCTATGCAACTCCTGAAGACTTGGTGACCAATGGTGACGACGACGAGGCGTCGGCATGGCTCTGGTTGCACGACAACTATCCCAGTGCTAAGTTCGTGCCATTCAGCAGCATTAAGGCGGCAAGTGACGTAGAGCCCTTCCGCGTACTCTTCTGGCTGCGCGACCTGGAGGGTGTAGGCGAGGCTGAGGTTTTTGCAATGCCTGCCGACGTTGCGGATGCCACGCCTGTCATCAAACAGTGGTACAAGGACGGTGGCTCGCTACTGCTTTGGAGTCATGCCACCGTATATGTCGGTCATTTAGGGCGCGTCAGCCTGGACGACATGAAGAGTAATGACCGTGCTATCGGCGCCGGTTCTGGTGGCATTAACAATGACACATGGCGCATGGCTGTTGAGTTGAATCCTGACCATAAATTCAAGAAGGACCACTCGTCACACCCCATCTACAAGGGACTTGAGGTTGAGACGAATGTTGACACGAAACTTATCGCCTTCAAGGGTCCGGGATGGACGGAAGACCACAACTGCCTGTTCTTTAACCTGCCCTCATTATGGACTGGTAAGGGCAATCAGGACGAGGCATGCTACACGCAATGTACCCAGACCCTCGGCATCTATCCATTGGGAACATGGGACAGCCAGATCTGGTGGGTTAGCCAGCTCAATGTCTGGGAGGCTCAGCAAGGTAATACCGACTTCAAGGGTACGGTGCTCTGCATAGGTAACGGTGGCTGCGAGTTCTCGATGAAGAATCCCGACGGCACGCCTGACAAGAGTGCTTATCCGAAGAACAACATCTACCAGGACAACGTCCTTACGTTGGCTAAGAACGCACTGGAATATCTGAAAACCAGATGAAAAAGCGCTTCTTGTAAAGGTAAAAAAGTAAAAAAGTAAAAAGTGAAAGTTTATGAAAAGAATATCATCGTTTACCTATATGGCAGCTGTCGTCGCGACAGCTACCATGATGGGTTGTAGCGAAAAAAACGATTATTCGCAGCAATACAATCCACTCATTGATGACGCTAAGGAGCATGCCGAGGAACCTGTTGACCCTGACACGCCTTCTGGCTACGACGAGAAGTACCGTCCGCAAATTCACTATACACCAGCCAAGAACTGGGTGAACGATCCCAATGGCCTGGTCTATGCAGACGGCGTTTACCACTTGTTCTACCAGTATAACCCGAAGGGTAACGAGTGGGGCAACATGTCGTGGGGACATGCCACATCGAAAGACCTGATGCACTGGGAGGAACAGCCCGTGGCACTGACGCGTGATGAGCTGGGCGACATCTTCAGCGGCTCGTGTGTCATAGATAAGAATAACACGGCAGGGTTCGGTGCTAACGCCATGGTGGCTGCCTATACGTCAGCTGACGGCAAGCAGCAGCAGAGCATTGCTTACTCGACTGATGGCGGTAAAACGTTTACCCGCTTTGCGAATAATCCCGTCATTCCTAATGACGACGATAACCTGCGCGACCCGAAGGTGTTCTGGCACGAGGGCTCTCAGCAGTGGATTATGGCTTTGGCCAAGGGGTGGAAAAAGGGGGTTGACTTCTATGGCTCTAAGAACCTCACCAACTGGACGTTCCTGAGCAACTTCTTCGTCGATATGAGCAATAGCGGTCGTAAAGATCTGCAGTGGGAGTGTCCTGACCTCATCCAGTTGGGCAACAAGTGGGTGCTGTTGCTGAGCGTGAACCCCGGTGGTCCTTGGAAAGGTGATGGTCTTATGTACTTCGTAGGCCAGTTTGACGGAACAACTTTTACGGCCGATCCGCTCGACTATCCGTTGTGGCTTGACTATGGCATGGACAATTATGCGGCTGTGACATGGTCGAACACGGGAGATCGAAAGATTATGATAGGATGGATGAACAACTGGAGCTATAGTGGCAACGTTCCCTGCTCGCCATGGCGTTCGGCTTTCACACTGCCTCGTGAACTAAGTATCACGGAGTATGATGGCAAACCACTTGTCACCAGTACTGTCGTCAAGGAAATCGACCATATTGCTGGCGAATGGAAGGAGGTCAATGGCACGATTGATGCCAAGGAGGCTTATCAGTTGCGTGTGACCCTTAACCTTGACAAAAACTCAACAATCACACTGAAGAATGAAAAAGGGGAATACTACGCCATTGACGTGAAGGCATCTGTCCGCGAGATTTTTGCTCACCGTAATGCGCATACAGGAGATGTGTCTTTCAGCGGCGAATTCTCACTACCCGTCATGCGTGCTCCGCTGAAGGTCGAAGGCGACAAGGTGGTGCTTGACTTCTTCGTCGACCAGTCGTCGGTAGAGATTTTCACACAGCAAGGTACGATGGCTATGACCAACCTGGTGTTCCCATCGTCTATCTACAACCGCGTAGAGGTTGAGGGGGCTGAGTTCAAGTGCGAGGCCCGTAGTCTGAAAAGTATTTGGAGTGCTTCGCCAGTGAAGAGTGAAAAGTGAAAAGTGAAAAGTGGAGGGTGAAGAAACGTTCATTGTGCGTAAAAATGTTGCAATGAACGTTTTTTATTAGTGTTTGTATCAATATTTATACAAAAAACAGGAGAAATGGCGTATCTTTGCAGCATATTTCTTTAAAACTAAAAACTTGAATGAAGATGAAAAAGACTTTTTTGTTGTTGATGGCGATGCTGACAGCACTGGTAACCGAGGCTCAGGTGAAACCGACAGTGCTGGGCGACAGGCATGCCATGCTGAAAGTGAAACAGGGTGAACGGTATCTGCTGCTGCCGGTGCAGGAGTCGGAAGACATTGCTGCCATTGCAGTGTTGAACGGCAGGAACGACATGGTGCAGCGACTGAACGTGAAGTTGGCTATTGACCGCGTAGATTACTATGTGCCCTACGAACTGAAGGGTGCCGCGCTGCTGGACATCGAGTTTCACGGCGACCGCCGCCAGAAGGGTGCCGTGGGTGAGTTCGTGTGCTGGAAGGAGATGAAATACTCGGATACGTTCGACACGACAAACCGCGAGCGGTTCCGCCCTGTCTATCACCATACACCACAGTACGGATGGATGAATGACCCCAATGGTATGTTTTATAAAGATGGCGTATGGCATCTGTATTACCAATGGAACCCCTACGGTTCGCAGTGGGAGAACATGACGTGGGGACACTCTACGTCGCGCGACTTGATTCACTGGGAGGCACAGCCGACGGCACTGGAAATGGACTGGCTGGGCAGCATCTTCAGCGGATCGTGTGTCGTCAAGGGTGACGAGGTGGTGGCCATGTACACCTCTGCCGGTCATCACCAGACGCAATCGCTGGCCTTCTCGAAGGACGGCGGTCGCACGTTCCAGAAATATGCGGGCAACCCCGTGCTGACCACCAGCGACGTGGCAGACTTCCGCGACCCGCGTCCGTTCTGGAACGAGGACATCAAGGCATGGAACCTGATTCTGGCTGCCGGGCAGGAGATGCGCATCTATTCGTCGAAAGACCTGAAGGACTGGAAATACGAGAGCTCGTTCGGTAAGGAGTATGGCGGTCATGGCGGTGTATGGGAATGCCCGGACCTGTTCAAAGTGAAAAGTGAAGAAATGAAAAGTGAAAAATGGGTGCTGATTTGCAATATCAACCCCGGAGGTCCCTTCGGCGGCAGTGCCACCCAGTATTTCGTAGGTCAGTTTGACGGCAGGAAGTTCACCTGCGAATCGATGCCGAAGGTGACGAAATGGCTCGATTACGGCAAGGACCACTATGCCACGGTGTCGTTCTACAATGCGCCAGAGAACCGGCGCGTGGTGCTGGCATGGATGTCGAACTGGCAGTATGCCAATCAGGTGCCTACGAAGCAGTTCCGCAGTGCCAACTCGATTCCCCGCGACTTGGGGCTGTTTACTCACGGCAACGAGACGTATGTCAGCGTGGTGCCCTCGAAGGAGATGCTGGCAGTACGCGGCAACAAGGTGAAGAAGCCTACAGAGACTTGCGAGATAGTGGTTGACGTGAAGAGTCAGGCTGAGTTCATCCTCTCGAACGGCAAAGGCGAGCAGGTGGTTATGAAGTATGACGCTGCCAAGCAGACCTTCGCGATGGACCGCACGAAGAGTGGCATTGTCAACTTCAGCGAGGCTTTCCCCTGCACAACGGTGGCTCCTACGCATGGCGTCATCAAGCAGCTGCGCATATTCATTGACCGCTGTTCGATAGAGGTGTTCGATGCCGACGGCAAGATGGCCATGACTAATCTCGTTTTCCCATCGGAGCCTTATAATACCATTAAGGTAAAGGGCGGCAAAGTAACTATTTACGATATCAAACATTAAAAACTATATGAAACAGAACAAATCTATT
>JAEEGF011425029.1_pt1 | contig 27075 bp, 25 predicted proteins | sample 9134171 | NCBI WGS metagenome assembly JAEEGF01 (sample SAMN16246542, study PRJNA631951) | gut metagenome | biome: gut microbiome; feature: rumen; material: AP-attached | host: Bos | place: Iran: Karaj | collected 2018-10 | reverse complement strand
TTCCCTGCGCTGTCAGCCATGAGGATATTCAGAAGCTTTAAGAGCGTTACGATATTCTCTGCAATATTGTCGGTGATATGTGCTTTTGGCGGTATGGTCATATCTATTCTTGCAGGTACACCAGTTGGATCAACGATAGTTGCAGTGGACGTAGCAGCTTTTGCCATATGCAGCATTATCGGATTTATATCAGGCAGAAGATAAAGATGATAAGTAATATAAAGAAGAAAAGTAAGATAATGAAGCACCCGAAGGAGTAATAGATCATCATGAAAAAGAACATATGCTTATTGTATATTATATCGCTAATGTGTATAGTATCAGGCTGCGGAGATATTGCGCCGTCATCTAGAACTACAAGTCTGTCGCCAACTGTTGGAGACGTACTTGAAGCAGGAATAGAAGCAGAAGACAGTAAGAATACCACTTCAGAGAAAAACACTTATGAAAGTGAAAACAGTACCTCTTTTCAAGATGCTGCATCAGACAATGCCGCAAGCAATATGGACTCTCAGGATATAGCATCGTCTGATAATTCTGCAAGCGGCAGATCCAGCGGTGTGAATGAAAATGCTCCTTTACCTGAATCGGTGGATGATTCTGCAGTGCTTGGAAATAGCGAAGAAGGCATCGATATAGATCTGACAAATGCCTCAGCTACAGTAGTGTATTCTGAAGTATATGACATGATGTACTTCCCGGAGAACTATGTGGGCAAAACCATAAAGATGGACGGACTATTCACCTATTACTATGATGAAGCCATGGACAAGTACTACTTTGCCTGCATTATTATGGATGCCACAGCATGCTGCTCTCAGGGAATTGAATTCGAGCTTACTGATGATTATGTATATCCTGATGATTATCCTGAGGATGGCGGAGATATCTGCGTAGTGGGTACATTCGACACCTATGAAGAAGACGGCTTTACTTACTGCGTGTTAAGGGATGCAAGGCTTTGCTAGTGTACTGACTCCTTCATACTTAATTAAATTACTTGGCTATGAATTTATCTACATCGTCATAAAATCTTGCCAATGGTTATAGCTGTATTTATGTGTTGTTTTTCCTGAATTCACCAGCGGTGATCCCTTCAAGTCTCTTAAAATTTTTACAAAAATAGCTGGCGGTGCAGAATCCTGTATCTTCAGCTATTTTTTCTATGGAATAGTCGGTAGTTGAAAGCATTTCTTTTGCAGTCTGAAGGCGTTTTCTTGTTATATATTCCATAGGGCGCATATGAAGAGACTTCCGGAAGAGATGACAAAGGTGCTGCTTTGAAACGTTGCTGACACCGCAGAGATCTTCCATGGTGACGTTTTCAAGAAAATGCTGATTGATATAGTCTAATGCTTTGTGAAGAGCAGGACTATAATAATTCCCGGATTCTTTGAGCGTTATCAGACGGTAGAATTCCAAAAGAAATTCATAAAGATATCCGGCACAGCGATAATTGCCCATAATATCGCCCGAGTGAAGTGCTTCGTGCATGGACCTGAAGATGGTCTCAAGCCTGGCTGTCTTAGCTAACTTGTAAACAGCAGGTTCTGTCAACTGAAAATGCTGTAGCAGCGCCGGAAGAGCAGAGCCGCCCGGTACCACCCAGTGGATGTCCCATACATCTTCGTTTGGGTAATATTTGTGAGGTACGTTTTCAGGCAGAAAAATAGCCATGTGCGCAAGTATCCGGTATCGTCTGCCGCCTACTATCAGGGTCCCGCTTCCTTTTGTGCAAAACAATATCTGCGGAGAAGAAAATCCTTCTTCTCTTTCTACATATCCCTGACATTCATGTAAACCCATATTTAAAAGGTATAGTGGAAGTTCTTTTTCAAATCCTATGATAGGGTAATCAAAATATATCAAAATTTCATCCTCATATTCATATTGTTATATTTAAAGAATATTGTTTCATGACATGAAAGTCAATAAATAGTATATTGAGAGCGTATCAGATAATTGAGCATGGCTGCTCAATAAGAGACAATCGGAAAGGCGGTACTATTATGGATCTAAGTAAGATTGCAAAGCCAGGCAGCCCCAAAAGCAAGATGATCTATCATGAAGACATGGACAATCTTCATATTGGGACACTGGACAAGCATTGCTATTTTATACCATTTGAAAAGGGTGAGGATCCCTTTGCTGACAGAGAATCCTCAAAAAGATTTGAATTATTGAACGGAGACTGGAAGTTCAGATACTTTGACAGCGTGATCGATCTTGAGGATGAGTTTGTCGGGCAAGATACGGACAATACAATTCCTGTTCCATCAAACTGGCAGCTTCACGGTTATGACATCCCGCAATATACAAACGTATTATATCCTATCACCTTTGAGCCTCCTTATGTGCCGGATGAAGTTCCTGTGGGTGTATATAGTAAGACCTATGAATACAGCAATGACGGACTTGACCGTATCCTTGTCTTTGAAGGCGTAGACAGCTGTATGTACCTGTATGTAAACAATGACTTTGTAGGCTATTCACAGGTATCTCATTGTACATCAGAATTCGATATCACACATTTCCTAAAAGAAGGTGAAAACCTCATAACCGTTGCAGTACTCAAATGGTGTGACGGTACCTATCTTGAGGATCAGGACAAGATCCGTCTGTCCGGAATATTCAGGGATGTATACGTGCTGAGTCGTCCAAAGAAAAGACTACTTGACTATAGGATCGTTACTGATATAGATACAGGTAAAGGCTCTGCAGAGCTTTCTTTTACCCCTTATGGCAGTGACGCACATATTACTCTCTATGACCCTAAGGGAAACGTCATCCGTGAAGAAGATACCAAGGACTCAGAAGAAACCAGACTTTCAGTAAGAGATGCGAAGTTTTGGTCGGCTGAGTGTCCGGCACTCTATAGCTTAAAGATTGAGTGTAGCGATGAAATTGTCGGAGAATATGTGGGATTTCGTAAGATCTCTATAGATAACGGCGTTGTGAAGGTTAATGATGTACCCGTTAAGTTCAAAGGCGTTAACAGACACGACAGCTATCCGGATACAGGTTATTACTGTACCAACGAGCAGATGCTTAGAGACTTGCAGCTTATGAAGCAGCACAATATAAATGCTGTCAGAACCTCTCATTATCCCGATTCGCCCAAGTTTTATCAGCTTTGTGACAAGCTGGGACTCTATGTGATAGATGAAGGGGATATGGAATCTCATGGCTGCGTGGATGTGTACAATGATTTTAAGTGGTCAGCCAATAATGGTTACAATGGTATAGCGCTTATTGCTTCAGATGATAGATTCAAAAAAGCAATCCTTGATAGAGCTGAAAGCCTTGTGAAGCGTGATGTAAACCGACCCTGCGTGCTTTTCTGGTCTCTTGGCAATGAAAGCGGATATGGTACCAATATGAAGGCGGCAGGAGAACTGGTCAAAGAACTGGACAGCACTAGACTTCTTCATTATGAGAGCCTCCATCATCTGGATGATACATCCAATGCCGTGCTCGATGTATATTCCCAGATGTATACCTCTCCTGAAGGCATGCAGAAATACCTTGAAAACAAGGAAGAAAAAAGACCTTTCATCCTGTGTGAATACTGTCACGCTATGGGCAACGGCCCTGGAGACCTTGAGGACTATCATGAGGTGTTCTATTCAAATGAGAGATTCTGTGGAGGCTTTATATGGGAATGGTGCGATCATAGTGTGATTCTGGGGACAACACCGGAAGGTAAAATAAAATACGGCTACGGCGGCGACTTTGGAGAACGTCACAACGATGGCAATTTCTGCATGGACGCTTTGGTATATCCTGACAGAACTCCTCATACAGGACTTCTTGAGACCAAGCAGGTATACAGGCCTGTTCGGGTATCAAAGGGTGAAGGCAGGTATGAATTTGAGTTTAAGAGCTTTCTTGAACATGTAAGTCCTTCAGACATATTTAAGTGCCATTATGAAGTAGAATACGATGGTGGCAAAAAAGACGGCAAAGATATTTCTTTTGACCTTAAGCCTCTTGGAAAGTGTCTGATAGAGCTTCCGGAACTTTCCGAGTTTGATGATAAGGATGCTTATGTACGCTTTATATTTAGCTACGCAGAAGATACGGATTACTGTAAGAAAGGCTATGAGGCATGCTTTGACCAGGTAAGGATCGGCGTATCTGATGTTAAAGAAAACAAAACAAAAGCCGAATATACACAGCCGAAAGTCTCTGAAGAACCCCTTAACATCACTGTGGATGTGGGCGATGTCAAGTATATTTTTAGTAAACGTTTTGCGAAGATCATATCCATAACCCGAAGCGGAAAAGGACTTCTTCAAAAACCGCTTGAGTTTAACTTCTTCAGAGCTCCTACTGATAACGACAGCCCTAGAGGAGACTGGTACAGAGCACATCTTAATGACTATATAATCAAAGGGTACAATACGGAAGTGACATCTGCAGATACCAAGGCTTTTATAAAGCAAAAGCAGACCTTTGGCTGGAGCATGTATCAGCCTTTTGCAACTATTGACGTAGTATACACCTTTAGCAGCGAAGGCCTTGATATCCACTGCGACCTTGAAGCTGGCAACAAGCTTCAGTTCCTTCCAAGATTTGGTCTTAGGCTCTTCCTTGACAAAAAATATGACAAGGTTTCCTATTACGGCTATGGACCATATGAAAGCTATATTGACAAGCACCGTGCGGATTATATCGGTAACTTCGAAGCAAAGGTTTCCGATATGCATGAAGACTATATCAAGCCTCAGGAAAACTCTTCTCACTATGGCTGCAGGCATGTGACAGTCACGGACGGAGATGGTAAGGTATCCTTTACACATGAAAATGGCCTTTCCTTTAACGCTTCCGAATATACTCAGGAGGAGCTTGCGGGCAAGCGCCACAACTACGAACTTGAAAGATCGGGATTTACAGTCTTGTGCGTAGATGCCTATATGGCAGGCGTTGGATCAAATTCCTGCGGCCCTATGTTAAAAGAATGCTATAGAGTCCCCCTTCCAAAACTTACGGCGGATTTTCATATGATCATCAGTTGACGTACTGTGCTTTAGTAACTTTTTAGCTAACTGTAACTTCGCACTTGTCAAACATACACCACCCTTTGAGGTAGCACCGATACGGACAGTTTATAATGCATTTTCGTATCATGAATGTGTTATAAATTCAGGGCATGATATCTGAATCTTTATATTCTGGGGTCCGAAACTCGCTTACGCTCAAACATGCGGACCCCAAGAAGAATATAAAGATCCATCTATCATGCTCCTGAATTAAATAACACATTCAAAAGATACGAAAATGCATTATAAACTGTCCGTATCGGTGCTACCCCAAAGGGTGGTGTATGTTTGGCAAGTGCGAAGCTTGAATTAGTAACTAAACAGGTAAGTAAAAACCTCTTTAGGTTGTGGTATACCCTAAAGAGTTTTTGTGTTTTGGCGTCTGGAATCATATCAATGACGAACCCGGGAAAATATTTTTCTATATTCTGGAAAATTGATGTAAATTAATATTAATATTGATATATAATAGGTTGTTCGAATAATACATGGTATGCTAATGACATATAAATCAAACTTCAGCTTAGGCGGTAAGTATCCTTGAAGGCATTGATGGGGCAGACAGATAATAAAACATTTCCACGCTTTTAACTGTTTTATAAAATTCATGAGCGTGATAGATGGAGTTTTTTATTCTGCCCGGGGTTCACCTGCCCCCGCGAAGCGAGTTTGAACCCCGGAATAAAAAGCTCCAGATATCATGCCATGAATTTATAAAACAGTTAATGCGTGGAAATGTTTTATTATCTGTCTGCCCCATCAATGCCTTCAAGGATACTGTTCCATCTATGTGTTGAGTCAAGAATCAAACAGGAGAGATATAGTGAATCTTTTTGACATAATTGGCCCTATAATGGTGGGCCCATCCAGCTCCCATACTGCAGGAGCTGTAAAAATCGGATACGTATCAAGAAAGCTGATCGGAGAGCCCATAGCAGAAGCAACTATCAATCTGTATGGCTCCTTCCTTGCTACAGGTAAGGGACATGGTACCAGATTTGCCATAGTGGCAGGACTTCTTGGTATGAAGCCTGATGATAAGAGGATACCGGACAGTTATAAGTATGCCGAGGAAGCTGGTATGAAGCTGACATTTGGAGAAGCAGAGCTTCATGATGTACATCCCAACTCTGCCCAGCTTATATTAAAAGGAGTCTCTGGTAAAGAGCTCGAAGTAGTCGGAGAGTCTGTTGGAGGATCGCTGATCAATATAGCCCAGATAGACGGAATCGCTGCTAACTTCTCAGGAGATTATCCGACACTGATAGTTCATAACGTAGATCAGCCCGGTCATGTTGCAGAAGTTACCAGTATGCTTGCACATAAATCTATTAATATAGCAACAATGCAGCTCTACAGATCCAGTAGAGGCGGCGAGGCTGCAATGGTAATAGAGTGTGACAAAGAAGTTCCTGCAGAGTCCATTAAGTGGCTTGCGCATCTTGAGGGAATTAATAAGGTTACGTATTACAGTCTTTTGAACTAAGAATATATATGAGGTTAAGTTTGAAAATGATTCATTTTCAAACCCAAATTGATGACGCGAGCTCCATCAATTTGAACCATTAGTCACTCGCGACATGAGGTTATAAATGAGTTTTTCTAAATTGACAGATATAATAAAGCAGGCAGATGAGCATAATATAGCTTTCTGGGAAGTGATAATGCATGATGACATGCAGGAGAGGAATGTCACTGATAAGGAAAGTTTTGATGAGATGCTGGTAATGCTACGTGCCATGAGAACAGCAGATGAAGAATATGATCCAAGCCTTATCTCTGCAAGCGGACTTGCAGGAGGTGATGGCGAGAAACTTCATCAGTATAGACTTAAAGAAAATAAGCTTCTTGGCGATTATATATCTCAGGTTATGGAGAAAGCTATCAAGATGGGCGAATCCAATGCCTGTATGAAAAGAATCGTAGCAGCGCCGACAGCAGGTTCCTGCGGAGTTATCCCTGCAGTCCTTCTGACTTATGAAGAGCAGCAGGGCGTATCTGAAGAAGAGATAGCTAAGGCACTATTTGTGGCAGCAGGAATAGGAGAAGTTATAGCAGCAAGTGCCTGCATATCAGGGGCTGGTGGCGGATGCCAGGCTGAGATAGGCTCTGCAAGTGCGATGGCAGCAGGAGCTCTTGCTTATCTTGAAGGCGGAACCAATGAACAGATAGTTCATGCAGTAGCTCTTTCACTTAAAAATATGCTGGGACTTACCTGTGACCCAGTAGCAGGACTTGTTGAAGTTCCCTGCATTAAAAGAAATGTGTCCGGAGCAGTTAATGCTGTAGTATCATCTCAGATGGCTATGGCAGGCATAAAAAGTGCCATAGAACCTGATGAAGTCATAGATTCTATGAGAAGAATCGGCAAGCAGATACCGGAGTGCCTTAGAGAAACATCAAGAGAAGGCCTTGCGATCACTCCATCTGCAATAGCAGTAGCCAAAAGATTAAAATAAAGAACATAAACTTTTTTACAAGCTGGAAATAACGATTATATATTTAAACTTCCCACTTGGACGGTGCAGTATCACCCAAGGCTTTGCTGGTCCGTCCAGGTGGGAAGTTTTGTTTATCTATAACACTATTTATCAGAAAGTCATCGTGTATCCTTCTTCGAAGATCTCGCCTTTTCTTAATACATTTCCATATTTTCTGTTTTCGAGCTTTTTGTCAAAGTCTTCGCCATCTGCTCTTCCGTACCAAGGCTCTATGCACATGAAGGGAGCATCCTTGCCGGCAGGAGACCATAGACCAAAGAGTGGTGCATCGAAGTCTACAGTTACAATCCTCTTATCATTTTCATATAAGGATACGCTTGTTGCCTGCCTATCCTCTACTACCAGTGCATCGCCTGCAAACAGTTCATTTGAAAGGTGAAGCTTACCATTATCAAGATCATACTTTTGCGTACTATTAGTAATAAGCCCCTCACTATTAAGAATATATGATGTGATGGAGTCATTTACAGGAGTCTTTGAAGATTCATCACTTATCTTAGCGAATGTAAGATAAGAATCTTTGAGGCAGCAATTGAAGGCCGGGTGAGCACCTATAGAGAAGTACATGATATCCTGATCCTTGCCGGATACACGCCAGCTCACAGATACGCTCTTACCTGTAAGAACGTATTCAACTTCAAGCATGAACTTGAAAGGATACTTGGCAAGTGTTTCTTCAGTTTCTTCAAGGCGCATTACTATGCGGTCCTTGGAACTATTCACAAGATCAAATTCCATATCTCTGGCAAAACCGTGCTGTGACAGAGTATATGTCTTTCCATCATATACAGACTCTTTGTCCTTATAATTACCAACAAGTGGGAAAAGAATAGGAGAAGTACGCTTCCAGTACGTTGGATCAGCCTGCCACATATATTCGAGGCCATTCTGATCTTTTATAGAGCGGATCTCTGCTCCGAAACTTTCTACAGATACTGTCAGTTCTTCGTTTGCAATGTTATATAACATAATAAATCCTCCGATATATCAATTTGTGGTTTTTGCACATGCCTTTGTGAATGACTGTATAGATTGGATCATCGTCTTACAAAATCAAAAACTGTGCGGAACTTTGAGATACATTCAAGCCTACATGTGTTTTAATTATACCTCAAAAACCTTGGCCTAGGTGAAAAGACATAATAGATAGGGTAAGTTTAAAAATTCTATTTTTTCACAAAACATTTACAATTCTTTTGACACTCATATCAGCATCATGATATCAATCATATTTTGAAGAACTTTTGCAAAACAGTGGAAAATATAACGGTATTTTCATTTTAAACTTAAAAAGTCTACTGGAAATAAGTTTCCTTAAAAGGTGCGCATTTATCTCTTGTATAGTTCGTGAAATTTATATTTAGTTTATAAAAGTTATGGAAACTGCACAAAAACGTTTATATAATAACGGGTTATGGATAGTAAAATACACAAAAAACCATTGATTTGAGTTTATATAATCTTTATAATCTGATTATAAATTCATAATAACAGGAGGGAATACAGTATGCTATTTCAACTTTATTCATCTAGTGCAGCTATGCAGCTCCTTGGATGGATTCTCGTATTTGCGGGACTTATCCTTTTCAATGAGATCGGACGCCGCACTAAGATTGGTGGAATGATCGTATTTGTTATCATTCCGGTGATACTCACTGTATACTTTATAGCTATTCAGGCAGGTGCATTTGGAGGTCTTTCCAATCCTACCAGAGCATATATGAATGGCTGGTTCCATTACTTCAAGCTCTATGCTGCAGACATAGGATGTGTCGGTTTCATGATGATCAAGTACAAATGGGGCCTTGGCAAAAAGGAATGGTTCAAATGGTGGCCTTGGTTCATCGTATCAGCTAACATCATGATCGCTAACGTATCTGACCTTGAGTCTGCATTTGCTGCAAGAGGAATCACAGGTGATTTCTCAGGCGCATGGTGGGCTTCCAACGAAGGTGTATTCATCTACGGTGGATGGTGGAATATCCTCAACTTCATCGCAGGTATGATCAACATCTTCTGTATGACAGGTTGTGTTAAGCTCCTTACTTCCAACGACAAGAACAAGAGCGATATGCTCTGGCCTGATATGACTATCTGGTTCATTCTTGCATATGATGTATGGAACTTCGAGTATACATATCTCAATCTTCCTACTCATTCATGGTACTGCGGTGTTGCACTCCTTCTTGCTCCTACTTTTGCAAACGCATTCTGGAACAAGGGTGCATGGATCCAGAACCGTGCCAATACACTGGCTATCTGGTGTATGTGGGCTCAGGTAGTACCGCTCTTCCAGCTCAAGGGCAGATTTGCTGCAGCACTTCCGAGAATATACGGCGGCGCTACAGAAGCCGGAATCACAACCATGGATCTGTACGAAAAGGCTATAGCAATCTTTAATGCAGGTGAGGGTAAAACAGTTGCAGCTAATGAAGCTATGGCACAGATGGGCATAACAGCTGATCCTACAGCACAGGGCGTAGTAGCTATCGCAGCCGTAGTGATCAACGTTGTCTGCATCATGGTTATCATCAAACGCTCCATCAAGGCAGGACGTAATCCTTATTCCAACAACGTATTTGAAGGAACAAGAGATTTCGAAGAAGCAATGGCAAGAGCTGAGAGATAAGGTGATTACAGCATCACAGTTCATTTTGATATATGGTAATTAATGGGTAACTAGACTCCTGATATGGCATTTCGCTGTATCAGGGGTCTTTTTATATCCAGTTATAGGAAAAAGCTATTATACAAATCTGAAATAGGGTGCTAGAATACAATCATTCAAATCCTATAGAAATAGTATGAAAACAGCAAACACGGTCAAAGGAGGAGACAATTATGGGAAAATTATTTACATCAGAATCAGTAACAGAGGGACATCCGGACAAGGTAGCAGATCAGATTTCAGATGCAATACTTGATGCACTCTTAGAGCAGGATCCTAAGTCAAGAGTTGCAGCAGAGACAACTGTAGCGACAGGACTTGCACTCATCGTAGGCGAGATCACAACCAAGGCTTATGTAGATATTTCCAAGGTTGTCAGAGATACGATCAGGGAGATTGGATATACCAAGAACTCAGATGGATTCAATGCTGACTCCATAGCAGTCCTTCAGTCAATCGATGAACAGTCTGCAGATATCGCACTTGGCGTAGACAAGGCATACGAGTCCAAACAAGAAGGCGCTTCCAAGGACTACGGAACAGGCGCAGGAGATCAGGGTATCATCTTCGGATATGCAACCAATGAGACACCTGAGTATCTGCCTCCGGCTATCTCTTTTGCCCACAGACTTACAAGACAGCTTGCCAAAGTCAGAAAAGATGGCACACTTGCTTACCTTGGACCTGATGGTAAGAGTCAGGTTACTGTCGAGTTTGATGACTCAGGCAAGAAAGTTAAGAGAATAGATACCATCGTCATTTCCACTCAGCATAGCGCTGATGTAACTCAGGAACAGATCCACAAAGATATAAAAGAATATGTCATCAAAGCAGTTATCCCTGCAGAGCTTTTAGATGAGGCTACCAAGTATTTCATCAATCCTACCGGAAGATTCGTAATAGGTGGACCACAGGGTGATTCAGGACTTACAGGTCGTAAGATCATCGTAGACACTTACGGTGGAGCCGGACACCACGGCGGCGGAGCTTTCTCAGGCAAGGACCCGACAAAGGTAGATAGAAGTGCAGCTTATGCAGCAAGATGGGTTGCCAAGAACCTCGTAGCAGCAGGCGCTGCAGATCAGCTTGAGATTGAGCTTGCTTATGCTATCGGCGTTGCCGAACCTGTATCTATAACCGTAGATACATTCGGAACAGGTAAGTACTCAGATGAGAAGCTCGTTGAGGTTGTTAAGAACGTATTCGACTTAAGACCTGAAGCTATCATTGATTCACTTGATCTTAGAAGACCTATTTATAAGAAGACTGCAGCATACGGACACTTTGGAAGAGACGATGCAGATTTTACCTGGGAGAAGCTTGATAAGGTTGAAGCTATTAAGGCTCAGCTTGGCTGATCTTATATAGAAATAATATCCTTGGCAGTCCTAAGATAAAAGGATTGCTAAAGAATATAATGGCAGATCATATTGGTATACATTTTTGAATCAAAGATTCAAAAATGCAGCAATAGAGCAGGTTGAGTTCACCTTCGGTGAAGGCTCTATTGCCAACTGATTCATTGAATCACGAAACACGCAGTAAATGCGCGTTTCTGTAATTTAAGTTCAAGAAGTCATACATTCTGTATTTAAGTTTAGTAATACCTATGATGAATTGAAATGTGAGGAGAACGGAGTATGAAATATTATGAATCTTTAAAGGAAGCTATAGGTAATACGCCCATGCTCAAGCTCCAGAGGGCAGATGAAAGCATAACATCAGATATATATGCCAAGCTGGAGCTTTTCAATCCTTGTGGCAGCGTCAAGGACCGCGTTGGATACGCAATGGTCGAAGATGCTGAGAAAAGAGGAATATTAAAACCGGGAAGTGTGATCATAGAGGCCACAGCGGGGAATACCGGTATAGGAGTAGCTTTTGGTGCTTTGGGGAAAGGATATAAGGTTATCTTCGTAGTTCCTTTAAAGTTCTCTCCTGAGAAGCAGACTCTCATGAGGATGCTGGGAGCTAAGATTATCAATACACCTACAGAAGGGGGCATGCAGGGAGCTATCAAAAAGGCTGATGAACTTGTAGCTTCTACGCCGGGAGCTGTCCAGCTGGGACAGTTTGTAAATCCTGAGAATCCCGCTGTTCACTACCGTACAACAGGACCTGAGATCTGGAGAGATATGTCAGGACATATCGACTATTTTGTAGCAGGTGCCGGAAGCGGCGGTACATTCTCCGGAATTGTCAAATATTTAAAAGAGAAAAATCCTAATATCATCGCAGTTCTTGCAGATCCTGTTGGCTCTACCATGGGCGGCGGCGAGCATGCTGACTATAAGATAGAAGGAATAGGCAACGACTTCATAGCAGACACAATGGATATGTCTCTTGTAGACAGAGTTGTGAAAGTTAATGACGATCAGGCATACGGTCAGGCAAGAGAACTTGCTCATACAGAAGGTGTATTTGCAGGAAGTTCATCAGGAGCAGCCCTTTATGTTGCCAAGCAGATAGCAAGAGAAGAAAAGGGCAAGAATATAGTCACAGTCTTCCCTGACAGAGGCGACAGATACTTTAGTGAACATCTGTATGAATGATATTAAACATCATCTTAATTAGAGAGGTAACGGTCATGGCAATCAGCAGATTCAGTAATCATAAAATAGAAACAAAACTTATACATGGAGGAATATACGGCGACGAGCTAACAGGAGCTGTTAATGTCCCGATATATCAGACATCTACTTACGAGCAGGAGATCCCCGGAGTTCATAAGGGCTTTGAATATTCAAGAACAGGCAACCCTACAAGGAAGGCTCTGGAAGCCCTTATTGCAGATCTTGAGAACGGGACACAGGGCTTTGCTTTTGCATCAGGCCTTGCAGCTATCACAACAGTTCTTAGCCTTTTCAAACAGGGTGATAAGCTCATCATATCTGACAATGTATATGGAGGAACATATAGACTTCTTAGCAAGGTATTCGATAACTTCGGTATCAGCTTTGTATCAGTAGATACAACAGATCCAGCCAAGGTTGAGGCAGCTATAACAAGTGATGTCAAGGCCATCTATATAGAGACTCCAACCAATCCACTTCTTGGTATCACAGACCTTCAGGCTATATCCGATATAGCTCACAAGCACGGACTTCTTCATATAGTAGATAACACTTTCTATACACCCTATATCCAGAGACCAATAGAGCATGGTGCGGATATAGTGATCCACAGCGCTACCAAGTACCTTGGCGGTCACAGCGACCTTGTTGCAGGACTTGTAGTAGTCAATGATGCAGTACTCGGCGAAAAAATTGCATTTATTCAGAACGCGGCAGGAGGTGTCCTTGGACCTTTCGATTCATTCCTTCTTATTAGAGGCATCAAGACTCTTGGCGTTCGTCTTGACAGGCATGTTGATAATGCAGTAAAGATAGCAGATGCCCTTAAGAACAATGCTGATGTCAAGAACGTATACTATCCTGGATTTGAGGATCATCCGGGACATGATATTAACCTTAAACAGGCCAAGAACGGCGGAGCTATGATCTCTTTTGAGCTTACAGAAGGTCATGACATTAATAAGTTCTTCAGAGCTCTTTCTATCTTTGCTCTTGCAGAGAGTCTTGGCGGCGTTGAGTCACTTGTATGCCATCCTGCAACTATGACACACGCTGCTATTCCGAAGGAAGTCAGAGACAGTGTTGGCATCACTGATGGTCTTATCAGAGTATCTGTAGGTATCGAAGACGGGGATGAACTTACAAGAGATCTTCTTCAGGCGATAGAAGCTTCCCGCGTCTGATGACACGAGTTCGCTTTGCTTGTGACATAAGATAATATTTATGCAAAAAAACTGTGTTTTTTACAAGCACGATTATTTACGGACTATGTGCAACAAGTACTAATTATATGGTTTTTGCCATCAATAATATACTTGTGCAGTATACAATAATAAATGTGTATACTGCATTTTTATAAAAAATGTATAGTTTTTGAATCAAAAATCTTCTTTTTTTGAAAAATACGTCAGTTATATTTTAAAACTATAACCGGAAATATCTTACAAGTATTATTCAAAAAAAATTACAAATGATATAGTGCTTAAAACAACAAATCAAAGTTTAGTTTTCAGGCAGGAGGAAAGAAATGGGCAAGTTGGACATAAGCATACCCGAGGTTTCCATAAGAGAGATAAGACTTGGATCCATCACAGGATATCAGGGGTCAGCCAAAGGACTTGTGGATGGATATGGATGCGGCGGACTTAAGAACAGAGATCGTAAATTCCAGCAATGTGCAGGATGTTCGATCAGTAAAGCTGCATGTATGGTAACTCTTATTCAGGATGCAGCGGTTATAATACATGGTCCTGTAGGATGTGCATCATGTCTTCATGAATTCAACTTTACATACTATGTAAATGCAAAATCAAGAAGAGGCATCGACAATCCTACTCAGAGAAAGATCTTCTCAACCAATCTCAAAGAAACAGACACAGTATACGGCGGAGCAAGAAAACTTGCAAAAGCTATACGTGAAGTAAATGAAAGAACAAATGCATCAGCTATATTCGTACTAAGCTCCTGTGCATCAGCAATAATCGGTGATGACATCGAGAGCGTAGCAAATGAAGCTGAAGAAGAGATCGGAAAGCCGGTAGTTGCTATCTACTGTGAAGGCTTCAGATCCACAGTATGGACAACAGGTTTTGATGCAGGCTATCACGGAATCGTAAGAAAGCTTGTAAAGCCTCCGGTTAAAAAAGACAACGGACTTATAAATGTAATAAACTTCTGGGGATCAGATGTATTCTCAGAGTGGTTCAAACCATTTGGTGTTAAGCCCAATCTCATCACACCATATTCTACTGTAGAGGGCCTGTCACATGCATCAGAAGCATCTGCTACAGTTCAGATATGTCCTACGCTTGGTTCATATCTTGGTGCGGCCCTTGAGCAGGAGTATGGAGTTCCTGAGATCAGAACAGCAGCACCATACGGAATCATCCAGACTGACAGATGGTTCAGAGAACTTGGTAAGCTCCTTCACAAAGAAGATGTAGCAGAACAGGTTATTAAAGAAAAGAAAGAACAATATCTCCCTAAGATAGAAGAACTTCGTAAGAGACTTAAAGGCGTAAGAGCATATGTTACAGCGGGATCTGCTCATGGACATGCACTTCTTAACATCGTAGGAGACCTTGGAATGGAAGCAGTAGGAGCCAGCGTATTCCACCATGATCCGACTTATGATGGAGGCGACGGAGCCGCAGATCTTCTTGAAAGAAGAGTAAGAGACTATGGCGATGTACCTAACTATAACGTATGCGCTAAGCAGGAATTTGAATTTGTCAATGTTCTTAACAGGATCCGTCCTGATATCCTCCTTGCAAGACACGGCGGAATCACACTTTGGGCAGCTAAGCTTGGAATCCCGTCACTCCTTGTCGAAGACGAGCAGGCCAACATGGGATATGAAGGACTCATAAGCTACGGTGAGAAGATCGTAGAGACTCTTGAAAATACAGAGTTTATTGAGAATCTTTCAAAGCATGCAACTAATCCATACACAGACTGGTGGATGAATGAGCAGCCTGACACATTCCTAAAAGAAGCTAAGACGGAGGTTATATAAATGGGAGCAGAAATAATAGAACAGGAAAGATTTACATGTGCTCTTGGCGCGATGCAGACAGTAGTTGCTATCCCAAAGGCGCTTCCCATCCTTCACTCAGGACCTGGATGCGGAGATATGGTATCAGGCTTTTTCCAAAGGTCTAAGGGATATGCAGGCGGAAGTACAACACCTTGTTCCAACTTCTCGGAAAAAGAGGTTGTATTCGGTGGTGTCAACAGATTAAGAGAACTTGTAGATAACTCATACAAAATCTTAAATTCAGATCTTCAGGTTATTTTCACAGGATGTACTGCAGGAATCGTAGGCGATGATGTACAGTCAGTTGCTGAAGAGTTCAGGGATCAGGGTAAACCAATTGTATATGTTGAAAGTCCCGGATTTAAGAGTAACAACTATGTATCACACTCAGTAGTAGTCAATGCCATCATCGATCAGTATGTAAGCCAGTACGAGGATGAGAGCACATTCAGAAGCCAGAAGAATACAGTCAATGTATTTGCTTCAATTCCTTATCAGGATATGTTCTGGAGAGGTAACCTTGATGAATATAAAAGACTCCTTGAGGCTATAGGACTTAAGGTCAATATCCTCTTTGGTGACAGATCAAGAGGCGTCAAGGAATGGCAGAGTATACCAAAAGCAAACTTCAACATCCTGGTATCACCCTGGTATGGCAAAGATATAGTTGATCACCTTAAGGATATATACGGACAGCCTTATGTTCAGTATCCTAACATTCCGATAGGCGCCGGTGAGACAGAGAAGTTCCTTAATAAGGTAGTATCTTTTGCCATAGAGCAGGGCGCAGACATCAACGAGGTCGAAGCCAGAAAGTTCATCAAGAAAGAGTCGGATGCTTACTATGCACAGCTTGAAGATCTTGCGACATTCCTTCTTGAGTTCAGATACGGACTTCCAAATCATGCACATATAATCCATGATGCAGGCTATGTTCTGGGACTGTCCAAGTTCCTTATAAACGAGACAGGGGTTATTCCTAAGGAGCAGTTCATAGTAGATGATACACCTGAGAAATATCAGGAAGAGATCGCCAAAGAGCTTCAGAGTATATCTACCAAAAGGCAGATCCCGGTATTCTTCTCACCTGATGCCGGCAAGGCTCAGAACAAGATAAGAGAGCTAAGCCATAAGGGTAAGGGCGTCATCATAGGCGCAGGCTGGGACAAGCAGATAGCAAGAGAGAAGAACTACGACTTCATATCAGCAGCGATCCCTACTGATTACAGACTTGTCATGAGAACAGGTTATGTGGGATTTGCTGGAGGCTTAAGACTTATAGAGGATATTTACAGTAATACACTTTCTAAATTTGCTTGAATTCTGGCCGGAATTATCGTTTTGGCTCACAAGAAGCTGCAATATAACACATGGTTTTCTGAGGAGTTTTAAGATTTATATGAATAAATTTATAAAGGCTTAAAACTCCCGGTCCTTAAAAGGGCCAAGAGGAGAATATTATGGGAAAATTAAGAGCTGCATTTGCAAGTAGTAATAATGCATATATAGACGAGCATTTCGGATCTGCACAGTATTTTCAGATATATGATATTGATGAAAAAGAAGCTGAATATGTAGAAGAGCGCAGGATAAATCCCTTGTGCAAGGGACACTGCGAAGGCGGATTTGAAGCGGCATATGATCTTCTTAAAGATACAGATGCAATATTCGTACTAAGAATAGGCGAGTCTGCTGCAGGATATATGATACAGCACGGAAAGAGAGTCTTTGAAGCTCACGGCTTTATCGAGAATATAGTTAATGAGCTTATAGGCGATGGCTTTGCCAAAGACTCTGATACGGACAATGATAACGAAAACGTAGTTCTTGCAAGCGGCGGTGCAGATCTGCTTGCAGGTGACGAAGGGCAGGCATATAGAAAAGAGGCAGTATAGTGGCAAAAAGTTACCAGGAGCTTACGCAGAATCATCCATGCTTTGCCCGTGGCCAAAAGAGCAATAAAGGAAGGATACACCTTCCGGTGTCACCTGGCTGCAATATAGCATGTAAGTTCTGCGACAGACAGATTAACGACTATGAAGACAGGCCGGGAGTTACTAGCGAAGTAATATCCCCGGAAGAAGCACTAGAAGCTGTTGGCAGGGCTATTGAACTTAATCCGGATATCCATGTTGCAGGAATCGCAGGTCCGGGAGATACGCTGGCAACAGACTTCGCGCTTAAGACATTCAGAATTATCAAGGATAGATATCCGGAGCTTATCAAGTGTATGAGTACCAACGGTCTCATGCTTCCTGACAAGGCTGATGAGATAATTGATGTCGGGGTTGATTCTCTTACAGTTACAGTCAATGCTGTAGATCCCAAGATTGAAGCTAAACTTAACAGCGCTATTGTATATCACGGTAAGAGATATACAGGAGAAGAGGCAGCAGGGATCCTCATTCACAACCAGCTTGAGGGCATCAGAAAAGTTGCAGCATCAGGAACATCAGTCAAGGTAAATACGGTACTGGTACCTGAGATCAACAAGGATCATATAGAGACTATAGCAAAAACTGTAGCACAGGCAGGAGCTAAGATCTACAACATCATACCCCTTATACCGCAGGCAGAGCTTGCATGGTGCAGTGCACCAACCTGCCATGACATCGAAAGAGCCAAGGCGGTAGCCATCAAATATCTGGATGTATTCATGCACTGCTCAAGGTGCAGAGCTGATGCAGTCGGCGTACCGGGAGGAGTAGATATATCTAAATACGTATGGCTTAAGGTTCTTAACACAAGACAGACTTTTAGTCATGGCTGATAGGTAAGTAATGCAGACAGCTTAGCGATGCTGATGATAAGTAATGCGGATGGATAACTGATTCAGAAGATTACCAAATGCAGGCGGTTACTTGATTGAGATAATGACTAATAACAAATAGTAACTTAAGAAAACAGTAACTTTAAGAAATAATAACTTGAGAAAAATATATGCCAATAATTTAAAAATATAGTTATTGGTATACATGCCTATAGGAGGAGAGAAATGGCTGAGAAAGAACTTAGACAGATTGCAATATATGGAAAAGGTGGAATCGGAAAGTCAACAACAACACAGAATCTTACAGCAGGACTTGCTGAACTTGGTAAGAAGGTAATGGTAGTAGGATGTGATCCTAAGGCTGACTCCACAAGACTTCTGCTTGGTGGCCTTCACCAGAAGACAGTTCTTGATACACTTCGTGAGGATGGCGATGTACAGCTTGATTCGATCATGAAGGAAGGTTTTGGCGGAACAAGATGCGTTGAGTCAGGCGGTCCTGAGCCAGGTGTTGGATGCGCTGGTCGTGGTATCATCACATCGATCGGCCTTCTTGAAAGACTTGGAGCGTATACAGAAGATCTTGATTATGTATTCTATGACGTTCTTGGTGACGTTGTATGTGGCGGTTTCGCAATGCCTATCCGTGAAGGTAAGGCTAAAGAGATTTACATCGTAGCATCAGGTGAGATGATGGCTTTGTATGCAGCTAACAATATCTCAAAAGGTATCTCCAGATATGCTAGAACAGGCGGCGTAAGACTTGGCGGTATCATCTGCAACTCAAGAAATGTAGATAGAGAAAAAGAGCTTCTTGAAGCCTTCGCTAAGGAACTTGGAACACAGCTTATCTACTTCGTACCAAGAGATAACATCGTACAGAGAGCTGAGATCAACAAAAAGACTGTTATCGCTTATGATCCTAACTCCAAGCAGGCAGATGAGTACAGAAGCCTTGCTGAAGCAATCGACAAGAATACATTCCTTACAGTACCAAAGCCTATGACTCAGGAGAGACTTGAAGAGATCCTTATTGAGCACGGTCTTATCGATACAGAGGAGTATTCTAAGGCTATTTGATAATAAAAAACAGGTCGGAGGTCACATGGCAGAATTTGTAACAATTAAAAACCTTCATAAGAATTTCATAAAAGATTCTGTTGAGATCAAAGTCCTAAACGGTGTCAATCTTACAGTTAATAAAGGGGAGATCTTCGGAGTCATAGGATTTAGCGGCGCCGGCAAGTCTACTCTTGCAAGATGTATCAACAGACTTGAAACTCCGGATAGCGGTGAGATCTATGTTGATGGTACGCAGATCCTTGCTCTCTCGGAGAATGAGCTTAGGAAGAAGCGCAAGAAGATAGGAATGATATTCCAGAACTTCAATCTTTTCGAATCCAAGACTGTATACCAGAACATAGCGTATCCCCTTGTTATAGACGGCTATAAGAAGTCTGATATTAAGAAAAAGGTTCTTGAGACTGCTGAAATGGTAGGCCTTACAGATAAGCTTTCGGAATATCCGGGAGCCTTATCCGGAGGCCAGAAGCAAAGGGTTGGAATAGCAAGGGCTCTTGTGGGTGATCCTGATCTTCTTTTGTCAGATGAATCCACATCTGCTCTTGATCCTCAGACTACTATTCAGATCCTTGACCTTCTCAAAGAGATCAATAGGAAAAAGAATATAACTATTCTGATGATCACTCATGAGCTTGATGCTATCAAATATACCTGCAAGAAGATGGCTGTACTTGAAAACGGAGAGATCACAGAAGAGGGGCTTGTAGAGGATATATTCAAGAGTCCTACAAGTAAGACAGGAGCTCTTTTTGCTAAGGTATTCAATCAGATGCAGCATGCAGAACTTGGTGATGGTGCAGGAATCTAATAATAAAAGAAAAGAGGAAAGCCATGAGTTTATTGAATGAGCCATTTTCTAAAGTTTTCATAGCATCTTTTTCCAAAGATGTGTGGGACAGTATACTGCCATCAGTATCAGAGACTTTGTACATGACACTTGTAGCCAGCGTCATAATGCTGGTGATAGGGGCAGTGCTTGGAGTAGTCCTTACAGTGACCAATCCAACAGGACTTGCACCTGTAAAGCCCTTGTATACAGGAATGGGAGGATCCATCAACATCTTAAGGTCACTGCCGCAGATGATAATGATAATACTTATGATTCCGGTATCAAGGGCGCTTTTTGGTAAGTCCTACGGAACCAATGCATGTATCATCGCTATCGCAGCCAGTTGTATCCCAATGTATGCAAGAATGGTAGAATCAAGCCTTCTGGAGATAGAAAAAGGTAAGATCGATGCAGCCAAGGCGCTTGGAAGTACCAACTTCCAGATAATAACCAGGGTCATCATTCCTGAGACGCTTCCATCTCTTGTAAGAGGATATACTCTTGCTGTCATATCAGTAATATCTATGACAGCTCTTGCAGGAATGTTCGGCGCAGGTGGAATCGGTGATATCGCCGTAAGATTTGGTTATCAGAGGTTTCAACACGATGTTCTGTTTGCAACTGTATATGTCCTTGTAATACTGGTGCAGGGCATACAGCTGATTGGAGACCGTGTTTCGAGACATATACTAATAAAAAGGCACCTGCTATCATCCGGAGCAGGGCTAAAAAGGAGGAGACATTATGAAAAAAAATCTGACAAAAACACTGAAACTAACAACATCACTACTGGTGTCAGCAGCCATGTTGGCAGCCTGCGGACAGACAACTAGTACAGATAATAGTGGTGCATCACAGGAAAGCAGCAATGAAAATGCCTCCGATGCTCTTGCTATTACAGACACTCAGGTACCTGATATAGATCTGTCTGCATATGACATATCACAGTCTAAGCTTGGTACTGTTAACTCAGACGGGCTTAGAGAGATCACAGCTATCGCAGATCTCACACCTCACTCAGAGCTTCTTGAGTATGTAGAGCCGGCACTTGAAGCTGCAGGACTTAAGGTAGTACTTGTAGCAACAGCTGCTGATGCCACAACTCTTGAAAAGACTCAGAACGGAGAGATCGACTTCAACTTCTATGCTCACTGGCCATATGTTAACGATCAGAATAAAACTAATGGTTTTACTATAGTCAATGCAGGTGACATTCATGTAGAGCCTATCAGAGCATATTCGGATAAGTATACATCAGCTGATGAGATTCAGGATGGAGATGTTGTAGCTATCCCTAATGATACCACTAATGAGTACAGAGCTCTTAAGATCCTCGAAGATCAGGGACTTATAACACTTGATGACAGCACAGATTCTACTCTTAGCGCTACTGTAGACAGCATCGTATCATATGAGAAGCAGATAGAGATCGTAGAGCTTGACTCAGCTCAGATCATTCCTACCAAGGATGACTTTGATTTCTTCATTACCAATACCAATAAGGCACTTGAAGCCGGCATCACATCTAATGTTCTCTTCTCAGAAAGCGGAGATAACAACCCATTTGCCAATATCATTGCGGTAGCAGAAGGCAATGAAAACGATCCTGCAATTTTGGCAGTAGTTGCAGCACTTAGATCAGATGCAGTTAAGAAGTTTATCGAAGAGAAGTACAACGGAGCAGTTATACCGGCAGAATAAGATAATATCTTTTCTTCGAAATAATTATGGGTTCTAAAGGACCTTGGAAGATTATCTATGGCAAGTTAACCAATCATTTATCTTTTGGCAGGGAGCAGGTGCAGACTATATGACAATCAATCAGATAAGATATGTGATCTATATAGCTAAGTGTGGTTCTTATAACAAGGCAGCGGAGCAGCTCTTTGTAGCTCAGCCTTCGCTTACCAATGCAATTCAGGATCTTGAGAAAGAGCTTGGAATAACAATTTTCATACGAGGATCTCACGGTGTGTCACTTACTCCTGATGGTGCAGAGGCGCTGCTTCACTTCAGACACTTGTATGACCAGTATGAGGACATCGTGGACAAATACTGTGTCAATCATGATATCAGGAAGAAATTCGGAGTTTCGACTCTGCACTATTCATTCGCGGTAAAGGCTTTCGTAGAACTTGCAGAAAGTCTTGATACAGCCAAGTACGATTTTGCTATCAGAGAGAGCAGAACCCTTGATGTCATAGAAGATGTCAGGAAGAAGCGAAGCGAGATTGGAATACTGTATCTTAACGATTTCAACAGAGTCTTTATCAAAAAATTACTTAGACAAAAGGAGCTGGAATTTCATCACCTTAAAAGTTGCAGAGCGTATGTATACCTTTGGAAAAAACATCCTCTTGCTGACCGTACAAAAATAAACTTTGATGATCTCAAAGGATACCCATGCCTGTCTTTTGAACAAGGTGATGAAAGCTCTTTTTATATGGCTGAAGAAGTCCTTAGCACAGAAGATTATGACAGAGTCATAAAGGCCTGTGACAGGGCTACGATGCTCAATCTCATGAAGGGTCTGAACGGTTATACGCTGTGTTCAGGAATTATATGCGAGGAACTTAATGGAGACGACTTCGTAGCTGTTCCTTTTGAAGATGCAAGGATTCAGACAGATAGTTCCATGGAGATAGGATATATCACCGGCAAGCATATAAGTCTTAGCAGTATCGGACAGATGTATATCGATGAGATCAGAAAATATCTAGATGATATTGAAGAGCAGGGCAGTGAAGATACAACAGAACCTTTAAAGAAAATCGTGTAATGAGTATTTCCACTCTGGAGGAGCAGTATCTTCGAAGAATTTGTGAGTATATATAGTTCCCCATGTGGGCTGATGATAGAAAGCTGAGAGATGTGTTAACTCTCAGCTTTTTCTATGACCATGTCTTTAAGAGCATACCTGACTATTTCTTCAGGATCTGACGATGGGCTTATCCAGTCATCAATCTTATCTGTTGGAAGTATGAGAGGCATTCGGTCGTGAATCTTGGCCAGTTCTTTGGTTGGATCTTTTGTCAGGACGACAAAGACAGGATAGCCTTCTTCAATGCGGTACAGGCCGCATAGCCAGGTTACAGTTAATCCGGCAGGCTGGATCGCAAACTTATCACCGGTTTTTTCTTTGCCATCAGGGCTTTTAAAGTGTTGCCATTCATAATAATAGGAAGCCGGGATGATGCATCTGTGAGATTTCCAGGCATCTTTAAAAGTGGGCTTAACACTTGCTGTTTCCATGCGGGCATTGAAAAGAGTTCTCTTATTATCTTTGGATAGAAAGCCCCATTGCATGGGATAGGCGCTTCTTTCACCTTTGGGATTTGGAGCAAGGACAGGTACGATATCAGTAGGGCGGACTTCGCCATAAGTTATGAATGGCCTTGCGTAGCTATCAATAAATTTCTGTACGAGTCTCGATCTTGAGGCTGCATCTATTATATCTTTTAATTCAGGAAGGTCTTTTTCAAGAGCATATCTGGTACACATAATATTTTCTCCTGCAGGTAAGTGTCTGACTTTACAATGAACATATGTTGTCATGACAGTTATACAATAATTCGCCTACATATTTTGTTCGAATAGGTAAGATGGACTGCTTGTTATATGAACTGATTTAGGGTGCTTCATCTATGTGGATTGTATCGTCGAGGTAATTGTCTGTTACATCTGTCTGCATCTTAGCAAGTTCGTCATCAAATCCTTTAAGTGCATCAAATGGACTGAATATCTTCGCCCGTCTTGAAAGGTCCATGGCAGGATGCTTTAATGAAAAACTGTCGTATTTATCATGCACAGGTTTTCCTTTCTCTAAGACATTCTTATATCTGAAAGAGGAAGGAAATGCATTGTTATATGTGGCATTGTACATTGTGGTTCCTTCTTCGTTAGACTTAGGCCTTATGCCCACCAATCTGCTCGTTTCTCATTCTGGTTGTTGCACCTTCTAAAAAGTTTGTTCCTTTTAGTAGGGCATTGGCTCCGTACTTGTTTCTGACTTCAAGAAGAGCAGCGTGAATTCTCTTCTCCCTATCTAAGGCATCATAATCAGTAAAGAGATCCAGCTGATATATTCCATCATCGCTTGTAACATCGCAGGCACTGACACCGAGCCTTCTAAGCAGGATCCTGTGATCGCTCTTTTTGGCAATGTTCTGCATGATCTTAGGAATGATGATATTTGCAGCATTAGTAGCGGCAGTTAATCTGATAGTTCCGTTGGAGTGAGCAGGATGGAGCCTTCCGTACCAGTCGATGGATAGTCTTCCATCATATTCAGGGAAGTACTCCATGCTTTTGTAATCGTAACTTATCCACCAGGTGAATCTTGAGGATACAAGGTTCTTTTTGTACATATCGCAGCACAGTACGTCGATCATCTCTTTAAATACAATGCAGGCCTCTTGGTATTTGTAAGGTCTTGGAAGTACCTGACCATTGGTAAGGGAGTGGTTGTCGCTCTTGTAGTGCTTAATATCATACATGGTGACAGGTTCTATCCCCCATGCATGATCGATCAGTATTTCTGCATCAATACCGAAGATTTTATACAATAACTCTTCATCCAGCTGTGAACGTTCAGCTATATCACCCATGGTGTACATATGATTGCTGGCAAGCCTTGCAGCCTTACCACGACCTATCTGCCAGAAGTCGGTGAGAGGCTTATGCTCCCATAAAAGAAGCCTGTAGCTTTCTTCCGTAAGTGATGCGATCCGGACCCCGTCTTTATCGGCCGGAGCTTTCTTGGCCACAATGTCCATTGCAACCTTGGCAAGGTATAGGTTGGTTCCGATCCCGACAGTTGCCGTGATGCCGGTATTCTTGAGCACATCACGTATAATGGTCAGCGCCATGAAGCGGGCCGGATGCTGGCAGGCCTTTCTGGCGGCATCTTCATAGAAGTGCAGATATGGCGTGCAGTCAATAAAGCATTCATCAATGCTGTATACATGGACATCTTCGGGTGATACATACTTTAGGTATATTCCGTATATCTGTGCAGAGATCTTTTCATATTCCGCCATACGTGGAGTTGCCGTGATATAACGGACTTTGGTATGGTGGAGCTTTTCATATTTACTTATCGCTTGTTTGGCTTCAAAGAGTCTGGGCCTACTGGGAACGCCGATACCTTTAAGAGCAGGAGATACCGCAAGGCAGATGGTCTGATCGGATCTGCTTGCATCTGCTACAAGAAGCTTGGCACTTAAGGGGTCAAGACCTCTGGCTACACATTCAACAGATGCATAGAAGCTTTTCATATCTATGGCGATGTAAGTTTTTTGGTTAATATCCATATGATCTAATGACTTTAATGGTGCAAATCTGAGCACTGATTAGGACTTGTCAATCAGGATGTGTTCCTATCAGGCAAAGATGCTTAATCTGTGGCGAGCTTGCCAAATATTTTGAAAGTATTATATTCGCCTACTTCAATAGGCTTGTACTTGGCATTGAGTGATACAAGGAATGTTCCCGATTTATTGACTACATATTTTTTGATATAAGTCATTCCATCCAGAAAAAAGAGTCCGATGTCACCTGATTCGAGCATGTCTTTCTGTTCGATCCAGACAAGCTCTTCGTCATGGAACCTGGGTTCCATACTGTCTCCTGTAATGTATACGCCAAAGTCAGCTTTCTTAGGAACAGGTTCTGTGATCTCCATCATTTCGAAGTTCTCTTCATCAAGAAGATTACCGGTACCTGCTGAAGCAGAAATAAGGGCTATCTTCATGAGACGAGGCCCAATATCGATAATATCTGAGCTGTGCTTTTTGTAATCTCCGGACTTTTTGAGAAGATCAATGTATTCGAGTGCCTTCTGAGTTCCTTCAGAATTAAGTTCTTTAAAAGGATCCAGAGGATTCTCACCAATGAATTCTGTGTAAATATCGCTTATCTTAAGTATCTCACAGACCGTCAGAAGAGCTTCGGCGCTGGGGGTAGTGTTCCCTTTCTCCCAGGCACTGATTCCTGCGTTGGTAATTACGATATTGTGCTCTGCAAGCTGCCTGGCAAGGTCTATCTGGGATAACTTCATCGCTTTGCGATGTTTTGCAATAACTTTACCTATGTCTTTCTTCATACTTTAACCTCATGTCGCGAGAAAAGCGAGTGACTAATGGTTCAAATTGGTGGAGCTCGCGACACCAATTTGGGTTTGAAAGTGGAACACTTTCAAACTTTCCTTTCTGTTTTTTGCAATAGCTGTTATAAGGGAAATGATTAAATCTAAAATCCAGTTCAATGCCCTTAACAGAATGTAAGTGTGCAAGGAGTGTTATCATCTGGAATTTGCTTTCAAGTCTGCTTTCAAGTCTATAATCAAAACATAACATATTTTTACGCAAAAATCAATTCACAATTGACATTTGCAAGTTACGTTGTATATAATATCAATGTATAGTAGATTGAAGTTTAAGATGCAATTAAAGTATTCAAAGGCAATACTGCAAGATGGCTGTTTCTTACACATCCAGAAATCAAAACTAAGCTTTGGGGTGGACATTTATGGAATCCATCATATTTTGTAGCAACTGTAAGTGAGCGCACCA
>JAEEGF011821007.1_pt1 | contig 27087 bp, 21 predicted proteins | sample 9134171 | NCBI WGS metagenome assembly JAEEGF01 (sample SAMN16246542, study PRJNA631951) | gut metagenome | biome: gut microbiome; feature: rumen; material: AP-attached | host: Bos | place: Iran: Karaj | collected 2018-10 | reverse complement strand
CCGATATGATCGAGCTGATGTCGAAGGAGATCGAGCAGTACAGCAAGCGGGTGAGTCTCGGCGAGAACATCGGCGACGAATTCGTGCTGGACATCAATCAGCTGCAGGAGAACACGATGCTCGTGCGCGAGAACATCGTCGACAAGCAGCGAGTCATTTCGAGCATCCTCAAGAGCGAGAAGACTCCTGACGAGATCAACGCCAAGCTGTCGATCATGCTCCAGGATATATCGTCACTGATCAACCACACTAACTTCAGCTTCGAACGTCTTGAGTATCTTCAGAATACCGTCCTTGGCCTGATCAACCTGGAGCAGAACAAGATCATGAAGATATTCACCCTCGTGTCCGTTCTGCTGATGCCTCCGACCCTGATCGCGAGCTTCTATGGAATGAACGTCGAGCTGCCTCTGATAGGGGGTCACTGGGACGTCATTATGATCGGCGCGATAATGCTGATTACGGTGCTCGCCGTCTTTTTCATCTTCCGACGTCGTCGGATGCTGTAAAAATCTTTTGATAATCAGGGATTTTTCCTATATTTGCGCTCCCTTTGGAACCAAAGGGATTATAAATATTGTCTAACTCCTTATTAGTTAATTTATTACAAACTATGGAAGAAGAAAAAACCGTACAGGAAACCACTCCCGAAGTGGCAGCAGTCGAGACCAAGGAAGTCAAGGCTGAAACCCCCAAACACAAAAGCAACGCATCAGTAAGCAACGACAGCTTCAACTGGGACGAGTTCGAGAACGAAACCCCCAGCGGAGTTGACCGTCAGGCAACTGAGGATGCTTACAACCAGACTCTCTCACGCATCAGCGAAAATGAAGTTGTCGAGGGTGTCGTTACCGCCATCAACAAACGCGAAGTAATCGTAAACATCGGTTACAAGAGCGAAGGCGTCATCAGCATCAACGAATTCCGTTACAACCCCGAGCTCGCAGTAGGCGACAAGGTTGAGGTTTACGTAGAGAATGCAGAGGACAAGAAAGGCCAGCTGATCCTTTCTCACAAACGTGCACGTTCACTCCGTTCTTGGGACAGGGTAAACGAGGCGTTCGAGAAAGACGAGATCGTGAAAGGCTATATCAAGTGCCGTACGAAAGGCGGTATGATCGTGGATGTGTTCGGAATCGAAGCGTTCCTGCCCGGTTCACAGATAGATGTCAAGCCCATCAGAGACTACGATGTATTCGTCAACAAGACAATGGACTTCAAGATCGTCAAGATCAACAACGAGTACCGCAACGTAGTAGTTTCTCACAAGGCTCTTATCGAGGCTGAACTCGAAGCTCAGAAAGCTGAAATCATCAGCAAGCTCGAGAAAGGTCAGATCCTCGAAGGTGTTGTCAAGAACATCACCTCTTACGGTGTATTCGTCGACCTCGGCGGTGTGGACGGACTCATCCACATCACTGACCTCAGCTGGGGCAGGATCAACCATCCTGAAGAGGTCGTTTCACTCGACCAGAAGATCAACGTCGTTATCCTTGACTTCGACGATGTCAAGAAGCGCATCGCCCTCGGTGTCAAACAGCTTACTCCTCATCCTTGGGAAGCTCTCGACCCGAACATCAAGGTTGGTGACAAGGTTAAAGGCAAAGTTGTCGTCATCGCTGATTATGGCGCATTCGTTGAGATCCAGCCCGGCGTAGAAGGTCTGATCCACGTTTCAGAAATGAGCTGGAGCCAGCACCTGCGCAGCGCACAGGATTTCTTCAAGGTAGGCGACGAGGTTGAGGCAGTCGTACTGTCACTCGACCGCGACGAGCGCAAGATGTCTCTCGGCATCAAACAGCTCAAACCGGATCCCTGGGCTAATATCGTTGAGGAATATCCTATCAACAGCAAGCACACCGCCATCGTTCGCAACATCACCAACTTCGGTGTGTTCGTAGAGCTTAAGGAAGGTGTCGAGGGCCTCGTTCACATCAGCGACCTGAGCTGGACCAAGAAGATCAAACACCCGAGCGAAGTCGTTTCAGTAGGTGACAAGATCGATGTCGTAGTTCTCGACGTTGACCAGGCCATCCGCCGTCTCAGCCTCGGCCACAAGCAGCTTGAGGAAAGCCCTTGGGAAGAGTATGAGTCAGTTTACACCGTTGGTTCAGTTCACGATGGTACCATCGTCAGCATGAACGACAAGGGTGCTGTAGTTGCCCTCGCAGACGGTATCGAAGGTTTCGCTTCAAACCGCCAGCTCGTCAAGGAAGACGGCAGCAATCCTGCAGTAGGCGAAGTGCTTCCTTTCAGGGTTCTCGAATTCAACAAGGCAAGCCGCAAGATCACTCTGAGCCACAGCCGCACTTACTCTGACGCACGCAAGGAAGAAGCTGCTAAAGAGCAGAAAGAGCAGAACGCTGAGGCCAACAACACTCAGAAGGCAGTGAAAAAGCTCAAAGCCAACCTCGAGAAGACCACTCTCGGTGACATCAGCTCACTCGCAGCCCTCAAGAGCGAAATGGAGAAGAAAGAAGCTGCTGCAGCTTCAGAAGCTACCGAGGAATAATTCCGGATGGAGTTCTCTCTGACTACTTTGGGAACGGCTTCGGCCGTTCCTTCAAACAATAGATTTTCAAGCGCCCATGTAATGAACGTACGCGGGCGCTTGTTTTTAATTGACTGTGCCGAAGGCAGCCAGATCCTGCTGGCCAGGCACGGCATCTCCCACGCCAAGATAGAGAACATTCTCATCTCGCATCTCCACGGCGACCACGTGTTCGGCATAATGCCGCTGCTCTCCACTATGGCGCTCAAGGGCCGTACGGCTCCGCTGTACATCTATGCCCCCGAGGCATTCTGCCATACACTGAAGTTCTTCAAGAACTATTTCGCCGACGGAGTCAAATTCGACATAAACTTCGTTCCGCTGAAAGCAACCGCTCCTGAAGAGATCATTGCCACGCGCAACAGCAAGGTTTACGCATTTCCCCTGAACCACAAGGTGGAGACCTACGGCTTTCTGTTCCGCGAGGAAGAACCGGCCCTCAATGTACGAAAGGAGTTCATCGAGCAGGATGCCCTGACCCTCCAGGAGATAGGCTCTCTCAAGGCCGGTAACGACGTGGTACGCGAAGACGGCAGCGTTCTCGAAGCGGCTAAATACGCATATAAGCCTTACGTGCCGCGCAGCGCCGCTTACTGCAGCGATACCGCTCCGTTCCCCGAACTGGAAGAATGGGTGCGTGGAGTTGACGTGCTCTATCACGAGGCTACATTCGGCAATGATATGCGCGACCTTTCGTCAGAGTATTTCCATTCGACTGCAGAAGATGCGGCCAGGGTCGCTGCGGCAGCAGGAGCAGTAAAGCTCGTAATCGGCCATTTCTCTTCACGCTATCCCGATGTGAATGTACTTCTGGAAGAGGCCAGGCAGGTCTTTCCGGAAACTTATCTGGCGGAAGAAGGTATGATTTTTGATGTCCCCGTCAAAAAACTATTCTGATGAAAAAAATCTCCGCTTTCCTTGCAACGGTAATACTTGCTGTCATAATGCCTGTATGCGCCAATGCGCAGTTCTCGCGCGAGCAGTTCAGCAAGATTGCAATGGCTCTTATGTTCATACAGGATTATTATGTGGATACGCTTGATTACGAGTCCCTTGCCGACCAGGCAATCGAGGCCGTAGTTTCGTCCCTCGATCCTCACACTGTCTTTATGACAAGGCAGGCTACGGAGGAGGCAGACGAGTCGATGAGCGGTGAGTTCGACGGCATAGGCATCGAGTTCGCCCTCATCAAGGACACCCTGACAGTCCAGAACGTAATTGCTGGAGGACCTGCATCGAAAGTGGGAATACAGACAGGTGACAAGATCGTAACGGTCGATACTGTGACTGTGGCGGGCGTAGGCATCACGAACAACAAGGTTCGGGCGCTGCTGCGCGGCCGTCGCGGCTCTAAGGTGGATGTCGGCGTGATGCGCAAGGGTGTCCCCGGAACGCGCACGTACCGCATCACCCGCGACCGCATACCGATGGAAAGCGTTGTAGCAACCTACGAAGCCGCTCCAGGCATAGTTTATGTCAAGCTGAGCCGGTTTGCCGCCACCTCGGGCCGGGAGGTTTTCGATGCGATCAGGAGCCTGGGTGTCGTGCCTGATGGCGTGATCCTGGATCTCAGGGGCAACGGAGGCGGACTGCTGAGTTCGGCTCTTACGATAGCAAATATGTTCCTTTCAAAAGGCCAGCTGCTTATGTATTCCGAAGGAGCAAGGGTCAAGACTGACGAGCAGTTCGCCACCGGCAACGGAATCTATCAGGATGGTCCGCTTGTGATAATGGTCGATGAAAACTCTGCATCTGCCAGTGAAATCGTGGCTGGAGCCATTCAGGACTGGGACCGCGGCACGATAGTAGGCCGCCGCACCTTCGGCAAGGGCCTTGTGCAGCGTGAGCTCCCGTTCAGGGACGGATCTGCCCTGAGGGTGACTGTCGCACGCTATCACACTCCGAGCGGCCGTGTCATCCAGAGCCCTTACGAAGAAGGCAACAGCCAGCAATACTATCAGGAGCATAATGAACGCTACCAGAGAGGGGAGAGCTTCAGCCGCGACAGCATCAGGTTCGACGAGTCCCAGAAGTTCACCACCCTCGTCAAGGGACGCACCGTCTATGGCGGCGGAGGCATTATGCCTGACATATTCGTGCCCCGCGACACATCTTATGTCTCAAGGTTCTATTCTGCAGTCGCATCCAGGGGACTGCTGCAGGAGTTCGTGAACGGCTATATGGATTCCCGCAGGACTGCGATGCAGCAGAAGTATGCATCCTGGCAGGAACTTGTGGCTGATCCTGCTGTCGACGCAGCATATGCTGAGTTTCTGGAATATGCGAAGACAGAAGGCGTCAAGGCTTCTGACGAAGAAATCGAGAAGTCTACACCTGAGATAAAACTTGCGATGAAGGCCCTGATGGCCAGGGCTGTCTGGAACGAGAGCACCTATTACCAGGTCATCAACAGCGAGGATGACGACTACCGGGCCGCGCTGGAGGAAGTCCTTGCACTCAAGGCCCGCTGATAGGCCCGGGCGTTCCTGAGATGGTCGGCGTAGGTGACGGCGAAGTTGTGCTGTCCGTCGAACGTGTCCTTGGCGCAGAAATACAGATAATTGTGGTGCTGATAGTTCAGAACGGCCTCGATGGCTGATTTCGGAGCTATCGTGATGGGTCCCGGAGGAAGGCCGGGATGAATGTAAGTATTGTACGGCGAGTCGACCGAAAGGTGCTTGTTGAGTATCCTTGTGACCCCTTCCTGGTTCAGCGCGAACTTGACGGTGGGGTCGGCCTGCAGCAGCATCCCCTTGTTGAGACGGTTGATGTATACGCCTGCCACAGTCGGCATTTCGGGTTCATACTTGGTCTCTTCTATGACTATCGACGCAAGCGTCATCACCTGGTCCCTGGTGAGTCCTATGGCTCTGGCCTTGGCCGTGCGGTTCTCATTCCAGAATGCGTCGTATTCCTTCTTCATCCTTTTGACGAGGTCTTCAGGAGATATCGTCCACCATACTTCGTATGTGTCCGGGATGAAGACGCTCAGGTAAGTCTCTTTGGTGAAGCCTAGGTTCTTCATCAGGTTGGTGTCGTGCAGGGTGTTGACGAATGCGGTGGAGTCGTCGTGCAGCCTCCTGCCGAGGTATCCAGCCATCGCCTCCGGCGTGTGGATGTAACCTTTGACCTGCAGCATCACCGGGGTCTGGTAGCCGTTGGCGAAGATCCTTACCATTTCCTTGTTGGTGAGGCCCTGCTTCACGTTGTAGTGTCCGGCCTTCAGCACGTCGGCCAGCCCTAGCTTGTCGGCGGCCTTGGTGAAGGTCTTGCGGTCTCTGACCACTCCGTTGCTGAAAAGGGAGTCGAGAAAGGCGTCGTATGTGCCGTCGGCATAGACGTAGATGTCAGCTTCGTTTGCGGCTGAGTTGGGCTTGTAGTAGGTACGGTAGTAATTGTATCCGACCAGTAGAGTTATTGCCATAAGCGCTATGAGCGCCAGCAGTATTGCTTTTTTCATTGTTTCCTGAGGTTGATGATGCTTCCGGGTTCAGGCTCCCTGCCGGCGCTCAGGCCCGGATTGTATTTGTAGAGGTTTTTCAGCCTTACAGCATATTGCTGGCTGATCTCGTGCATGGTCTCGCCTTCTTCGACGACGTGTTTGTCGAGGAGTCTGGCGGCCTGCTTCTTCTTGGCCTCGATGTATACTGTCTCTCCGTCCTGCAGCATACGGTCGCGCTTCTCGTCGTTGAAGCGGAGTATCTCCCTGGGGAACAGGTTGAACTCACGGGCTATCGACGAGAAGGTTTCATACCCGTTGGCTATGACGTAGATCACATTGTTGCGCTTGAGGATCTCTCGCTGGAGAGAAATCTTGTAGAGGGGGCTTGTGGCCTTGAGCTCCACCTGTTCGGGCAGCTTTGCGACTACCGGAGTCACCGGCAGGTCTTCGGGACTGACGGCGCCGTCGTACTGCTGCAGGTCATAGCGTTCGATAAGGTCTATCAGCCGCGTGGCATACTGAGGGTCTGTGGCGTATCCGGCGGCCTTGAGCCCGTAGGCCCAGCCTTTATAGTCGGTGGGATCAAGGTCGAACAGGAACGAATACCTGGAACGGTAGCGCAGGAAGTCGGAATGGTCCTGGAAGGAGTCTTCCACCTTGTCGTACACGCGGAAGCAGTCGTCCTTGACGTCATCGTCGACATACATCTTGCGCCCAGTGTAGTCGTGGCATTTGATGCCGAAATGGTTGTTGCCCTGTGTGGCCAGGGTGGACGTGCCGAAACCGGACTCCAGACAGGCTTGTGCGAGCGTGATGCTGGCCGGAATGCCGCTGCTCTTCATCTGGGCTATCGCTGCATCCTTGTATTTGAGAATATAGTCCGTCCTGTAGTCGGATGCGGCCTGCGGGAGCCCTGCGCCGGCGGCAAGACCGGTGAAAAGCATCAGGCAGCAGAGTGAGAGATAGACGGCCTTCATAAGAGCGAAATTAAGCATTTTTTACTAATTTCGCATAAATACGCCTTGCCGCCATGCAAAACAAGCAACTCAACATAAGCTATCAGGTATATCAGTCGAAAGACGAACTTCCGGCCGAGTGGAAGGCTCTTCTGCAGAAGGCGATCGAAGCTACGGAACGTGCCTATGCCCCTTATTCCAACTTCAGGGTCGGTGCGGCCATATTGCTTGACAACGGAGAGGTGGTGTGCGGCTCCAACCAGGAGAATGCCGCATATCCTTCCGGGCTTTGTGCCGAACGGTCGGCCTGCTACTATGCCGGAGCCGCCTATCCCGGGGCCAGGATGCTGGCCATCGCCGTGGCCGCCTGCTACGAGGGCGGACTTACCGAGACTCCGACCTATCCTTGCGGAGCCTGCCGTCAGGCACTGGTGCAGTATGAAGAGATGGGTGGCGCGCCGATGACGGTGATTGTCGGCAGCGCTGGCAGGGTGGAGGTGTTTGCCTCAGTCAAGGATTTGTTACCCTTCTATTTTGACAATCTGGAGGGGTAACAAAAAAGGGTAAGCTTATTACATCGCACCGCTACAACCATCTACCCTTGCTGCCTTCCGGCCCTGGGGGAGTTCGACAGGAGCTGGTCGTGTAAGACTTACCCGGCACAAAGGTAGTGGATTTTTTTGAATCGCAATAAAAATTGTAGTAATGAAAATTGCAGTCGGTCTTTCCGGTGGAGTTGATTCGAGTGTCGCGGCGCTTCTTCTGAAGAATGCCGGACACGATGTGTTCGCTGTGTTCATGCAGAACTGGAATGACTCGACAGGCACCCTGCACGGCGACTGCGAGTGGGAGGAGGAGCGCAGCGTTGCCGAGATGGTGGCCCGCAAGATAGGCATTCCTTTCCATTTCGTGGATTTGAGCGCAGAATACCGCAGGCGCGTTGTGGATTATATGTTCGACGGCTATGAGCGAGGATTCACTCCCAACCCCGACGTGCTCTGCAACCGCGAGATCAAGTTCGATTCGTTTCTCAAGCACGCGCTCAGCCTCGGGGCTGAATATGTCGCTACCGGGCATTACTGCCGCAAGGACACGGTGACTGAAGCCGACGGGCAGACGGCATACCGCCTGCTGGCCGGTCTTGACGGCAACAAGGACCAGAGCTACTTCCTCTGCCAGCTGACACAGGAGCAGCTTCGCTACGCCCTTTTCCCGATCGGAGACCTGACAAAGCCGGAAGTACGCAGGATAGCCAGGGAAGCCGGCCTTCCGAGCGCTGAAAAGAAGGATTCCCAGGGAATCTGCTTCGTGGGCAAGGTCGACCTGCCCGTATTCCTCCAGCAGAAACTCAAGCCGAAGGAAGGAAAGGTGATTGAAATCTTCAGGGATTACTACGACGGGCTCAAGGAGCCGGAGACAATAGAAGAACTCGCAGCCCCGGTAGTCTATTCAGAGAATGACGGAAAACTAGCGGGCCGTCACGACGGAGCGCAGTTCTATACCATCGGGCAGCGCCACGGGCTGAATATCGGCGGACACAAGAACCCGCTGTTCGTCATAGCCACGGATGTCGCCGGCAATGTCATATATGTAGGAGAGGGACAGGACCATCCCGGCCTCTACCGCCGGGGACTCCGCATCGAGCCCCGCGACGTCCATTGGGTGAGGCCGTCCCTTGCCCTGGCCGAGGGAGAGGAGAGGGACTGCCTCGTTAGAATCAGGTACCGTCAGCCGCTGCAGCAGGCGAGGCTCATCTGCCGTGGTGACGGCCTGTATATCATCTTTGAGAAGCCTCAGCGCGGCGTGACTGCCGGCCAGTTCGCCGCCTGGTATGACACTGAAGGAGAACTTCAGGGAAGCGGAGTGATTAACAGGTGACAGGAATGGAAGGCATAGTTCAAGTATTAGTCGTAGGAGGAGGTCCGGCGGGTATGATGGCAGCCATCAAGGCTGCCGAAAGCGGAGCGGAAGTGGTGTTGATAGAAAAGAACCATCTCTGCGGCCGCAAGCTTGCCATCACAGGTAAAGGACGCTGCAACATAACAAACACCAAGCCGTGGAGCGAATTCGCCACACACGTCCACCCCAAGAACAACTTTGTCAGGAGTGCCTTCTTCAACTTCTCCAACGAGGCTACGATAGATTATTTCAATAGCATCGGCCTTGAAACCGTGGAGACCCAGGGCGACCGTGTCTTTCCCAAGTCGATGAATGCATTCGACGTTGTTGACGCTCTTGTCGGCAGGATGAAACAGGTCGGCGTGAAGCTAATCCCGGATGCTGATCTGCTTGCAGTCTGCACGGACGGCAACATATTCAAATGCACGTACAACGACCTTTCGTCACCACGCTTCATAAGGACGGATGTCATAACCTCGAAGGCTCTGGTGATTGCGACGGGAGGACTGTCGTATCCTGCCACTGGTTCGAACGGCAGGGGCTATGAGGTGGCCGAGTCTCTCGGGCACACTGTCACCCGCTGTTTTCCCAGCCTCGCCGCACTTATGCCCAGGAACTATGACAGCCGGCTGTACGACGTGGAACTCAGGAACGTCGGACTCAACCTCTTCGTCGACCACGACCTGATACAGTCCGAGATGGGAGAGGTTACCTTCACCGAAGACGGCATCGAAGGCCCGCTGGGTTTCCGTGTGAGCCGCAAGGCCATCCACGCTCTCGAGAACGGATCTTCCGTAGAACTGGTCATAGACCTAAAGCCCGCCATCCCCATCACCGAACTCAAGGAAAGGGTCAAGAAGGAAGTGGCATCTTTCAAGTGGGAGGTGCCTATGATAAACGAAGCCAGGATGAAGAAGATACTGAGACGGTTCATGCCGGCGGAGATGATAGAACCCTTCTACGCTATGTCGAAGAATCTGACCGTCAATACGCTTGCGGACCGTCTGAAGGACTGGCGTTTCCCCATTGCCAGGCACGCGGGTTTCCGAAGGGCGGTGGTGACGGCAGGCGGCGTGTCGTTGGATGAAGTCATCTCAAAGACGATGCAGTCAAGGTTCGACAAAGGTCTTTTCTTTGCTGGAGAAGTGCTTGACCTTGACGGAGATACTGGTGGTTATAACTTGCAGATGGCGTTCTCTACCGGAGCCCTTGCGGGCCTCAGCGCCGCCAAATATGTGGCTGCATTATAGTATGGACACCTTGTGTCCTGCAAAGGAGAAAGAATCCCCCTTGTGAAGAATGATCGAAGAAGGCAGGCAGACTGCCAGCAGATCCGCAGCCCTCAGGGTGCTGCGGCGGCTGACCGTCACCACTGCGTCGTGGAGCATCGTCGCGCTGAATGCTTTGCCATCGTACCAGGGCTTTTCGTTGACAAAGACTTCGAACGTCGAGTCCTCAATCCCTGACAAGGGGAGTGTGTCGCCTGAAAGATATGAGGTTCCGTCGAGACATATCGCTTCCATAGGATCGGCTCCTTCTGCGTCGAGCAGGACTCCGAAGCCGAAATTGTCTACATATCTTCCGGCAAACCTCCCGGCTATGCACTTCCCGGCCTTTACGACCTTTGCATATATGCAGGGGGTGAGCGATACTGCTTCCACTCCGTCAGGGAGATAGTAGTCCCGCGCTTCCCTGACGAGGGTGTTGTCGGGTCGGAAACAGTAATTGCCGGAGGACTTCAGGACGGCGATGTTCATCTTTATTTCTTCTTTGACTCCAGATAGATGTCGGTGAGCACTTTCTTGGTGTCGAGGGTGAAGTCACCGTTCATCATCCAGTCATAATAGCTGGGTTCGGCGCGGAGGACGTCGATCACCTTGCGGCCCCGGTGCTTTCCGAAATTGAAGACGGGCTCGTCCTGGTCGTTGAGTATGATGCGGCCTGCATAGTCTGCCAGACGGTTTCGGGTGGTGAAGTCGGCGAGGAACTTGACGTCGTTCTGAAGTGTGCCTTCATATCTGTCAAGCTGCGCCTTGAGTACTTCGTATGTAGCCCTTACGTCACCCAGGGCCGAGTGGGCGTCATCGAGGTTTTTGTTGCAGTAGAACGCATAGGCGGCAACCAGAGTGCGCTGCTCCATCTTGTGAAAGATGTTCTGCACGTCGATGAGCTTGCGCTTGCGGAAATCGAAATCGACGCCTGCACGAAGGAACTCCTCTGCGAGCAGCGGAATGTCAAACCGGGTGGAGTTGTAGCCTGCGATGTCGCAGCCTTCCATCCACTGGGCGAGCGACTTGGCAACCTGCTTGAAAGTGGGCTGGTCCTTGACGTCCTCGTCACTGATGTGGTGCACATCCTGGGCTTCCTTCGGAATGGGAATCGTGGGGTTTATGAGCCTGCGTTTCTCTTCAACGTGGCCGTCGGGAAACACCTTGACGGCAGCGATTTCGACGATGCGGTCGCGCGAAATGTCAAGCCCTGTCGTTTCCAGATCGAAAAACAACAGGGGATTCTTGAGATTGAGTTCCATTGCGGACTATGAGTTGAGCATGATCGGCATCAGCAGGGCGCAGAGCTCTTCTGAGGGATCCTTTTCGTCGGCTGAAACGATGAGGGCGGCACGGCACCTGTCGGCGAGGCACATGCAGATGTTCTCGAAGGGCAGGTTGCTGAGGATCTCTGCAAGGAACGGAGCCTTGAAACCGATCTCGATGTCGACGCCGTCATACTGGCAGTTCAGCTTCTCGTATGCTGAGATTGCGAATGAGGTGTCTTCTGCAGAAATCATAATCTCGCCTGCTGAAATCTTGAGGATGATGTGGCTGGTGGCCTGGTTTGAGCAGACGGCCACGCGGCGCACTGCGTTGAGCAGTTCTACACGGCCGATGATCATCTTGTTCTGGTTGTTCTTCGGGATGACGGTGCGGTATGCCGGGTAGTTGCCGTCCACGAGGCGGCACACGAGAACCGTATTGTCGAACGAGAACATCGCGTTGCGCTTGTCGAACTTGACGGAAATGTCGCCCTCGGCCTTGCCGATGATGTTCTTCAGGACTGAAGCCGGTTTCTTGTGCAGGATGAAAGAGCACTTCTCGGCACCCTTGACTGAGAACACCGTGTAGCATACCAGCTTGTGGGCGTCTGAAGCCACGATTGACGTGCCGACGGTGTCGATGTCAAAGAAGATACCGTTCATCACGGGCCTGAGCTCCTCTTCGGCAGTGGCATAGATGGTGTCGTTGATGCCGTTCAGGAGAATCGGGGCTGCGATGTCGAGACTGTTGGCATCCTCTGCGATGACGGGGAACACGGGGTAGTCTTCAGCGGGGAAGAACGGAATCTTGGAAGCACCGCTCGACCAGATTATGTTGAGCGAAGACGCTTTGTCAGTGAGGAACGAGAGGGGTTGGTCCGGAAACTCCTTGAGGGAGTCGATCAGAAGCCTGGCGGGAACTGCGGCTGCACCTTCTTCGAGGACCTGCTCCACGTGGATGCTGGTGCGGAGAGTGGTCTCTCCGTCAGATGCAGTGACGGTCAGGGAGTTGTCCTTGAGGTCAAAAAGGAAATTGTCCAAAATTGCAAGGGCAGGCTTGTTTGCTAATACTCTCGAAACGGACACCAGTCCGCGGAGAAGTTCCGAACTTGATAATACGAATCTCATATCACTGATGTTAATTATTAATCTTTATGGTAACACACAAAGATAATAAAAAACAACTGAAACTCCGTACCCTTTTGGCATATAATTTGACCGCAAAAGCCCCCGGAAATTATCAACAATTACAATATGAAAAAAGGTCTATTGATTGCGGCTTTGTCTGTCATTTTGTCAGGCTTAGTCTCTTATGTGGTTGCAGGCAAGGTGTCTGCGAAGACCAGCGAAGTAAGCGAGTTCAAGGAAGAACTCATCAAAGAGAGAAACGACTCTCCCCAGGACAGGAAAATAGTCCGCAGTGAGAAAGATGTGATGACTGCCACTTATTTCAGCGATGCCGCCGAGATGGCTGTCAATTCAGTCGTATATGTCAAGGTTGTCAAGAAGGCCAGCCGTCAGCAGTCGCCTTCATCGATGTTCGACTATTTCTTCGGATTTGCCAACACTCCCCAGGACCAGGTGGGTATCGGCTCCGGCGTCATCATTTCCGAGGACGGATATGTGGTGACCAACAACCACGTGGTTTCAGGCGCTGACGAAGTGCAGGTAACCCTCTATGACAATTCTGTCCATCAGGCCAAGGTCATCGGAACCGACGCCGCTACCGACCTCGCGCTGCTCAAACTTGACGGCAATGGCTACCAGGCACTCGAGATGGGTGATTCTGACGAGCTCAGGCTCGGTGAGTGGGTGCTTGCCATCGGCAGTCCATACGATCTGCGTTCGACCATCACTGCCGGTATCGTAAGCGCAAAGGGGCGTTCTTTCCCGAACTATGACGGTACCTACAGGGTAGAGTCGTTCATCCAGACCGATGCTGCAGTGAATCCCGGCAACAGCGGCGGCGCGCTCGTCAACACCAGCGGCCAGCTTGTCGGCATCAACACCTCAATCATTTCCCTCACCGGTTCATATGCAGGCTATGCATTTGCAGTTCCCGTGAACATCGTCAAAAAGATCACGGACGACTTCATCCAGTACGGTTCCGTGCAGCGTGCAGTGCTCGGCATTTCTATGATGGACACCGACCAGGGAGTGACCATCGCTGACGTCCGTGCAGAGACTCCGGCCGCTGCAGCAGGCCTGCGTTCAGGTGACATCATCAAGGAAATCAACCTGAACAAAGTCAACACTGCGTCGGAAGTCCAGGTGCAGGTTAGCAAGCTCCGTCCGGGCGAGAAAGCCGTAGTGACAGTGTTGCGCGACAATGTTCAAAAAGAAATCATGGTAAATTTGTAATATCTTGATTTAAATATATATATTTGCGCGCTATGGCCTCCAGTGGCCAGATATCATTATCGATTAATGAGACAACTTAAAATTACAAAGTCGATTACGAATCGAGAGAGCGCATCCCTCGACAAGTATTTGCAAGAAATTGGCAGAGAAGAGCTAATCACGGTAGAAGAAGAGGTGGAGCTTGCCCAGCGTATCAAGAAAGGCGATCAGGAAGCCCTTGAGAAACTGACGAGAGCGAACCTCAGGTTCGTGGTTTCGGTCGCCAAGCAGTATCAGAATCAGGGCTTGAGCCTTCCTGACCTCATCAACGAAGGTAACCTTGGCCTGATCAAGGCTGCGGAGAAGTTCGATGAGACAAGAGGTTTCAAGTTCATCTCCTATGCTGTATGGTGGATCCGCCAGTCAATCCTGCAGGCTTTGGCAGAACAGTCGAGGATCGTTCGCCTTCCGCTCAATCAGGTTGGATCGCTGAATAAGATCAATAAAGCTCTCAGTAAGTTCGAGCAGGAGAATGAGCGTATGCCTTCTTCTGATGAGCTGGCAGAGATTCTCGGCATTCCGCGCGAAAAGATCAACGACACGCTGAGAGTGTCAGGCCGCCACGTATCCGTGGATGCACCGTTCGTCGACGGCGAAGACAACAGTCTTCTGGACGTGCTGGTCAACAATGACTCTCCCAACGCTGACAGAGGTCTCGTGAACGAATCCCTCAACAAGGAGATAGAAAGGGCCCTTTCTACTCTGACCGAAAGGGAGAGGGACATCGTGAGGTATTTCTTCGGCATAGGCTGCCAGGAAATGACCCTCGAAGAGATCGGAGAGCATTTTGGCCTGACGCGCGAGAGGGTTCGTCAAATCAAGGAGAAAGCGATACGCCGTCTCCGTCACAGTGCCCGCAGCAAGCTGCTCAAAAGCTATCTGGGTTAGTCTCCCATCTGGTGAATTAAGAGGGAATCTGATAAGGAAGCCCTCTTTTTTTTTGAATAGAAACAGAACAATATATGAAAAGGATTTTAGTAATGGCAATCGCAGCAATGAGTTTGTGCGCCTGCGTAGAGAAGAATCCTCTCCTCAAGGAGTGGGACACTCCCTTCGGCATTCCTCCTTTCGAGGAAATCAAGACTGAACATTTCGTTCCCGCAATAAAAAAAGCCATCGAGGCTCACGACGCGGAGATAGCAGCCATCGTAAACAGCAAGGAAGAACCGACTTTCGAGAATACAGTGCTGGCTTATGACAAGTCAGGCGAACTGCTCTCCGATGTCTATGGAGTCTTCGGCAACGTGGAATCTATGGCCTTCAATGACGAGGTCGCAGAAGCTTCGAACATAATCACTCCGTTGATGAGCGAGCATTCCAACAACATACAGCTGAACGACGCTCTTTTCCAGAGGATCAAGTCAGTTTACGACCGGAAGGACCAGCTTGGTCTCGATGCCGCCCAGCTGCGTCTTGTGGACAATGTATACAAGAGCTTCGCACGCAACGGCGCCGCCCTTCCCGAAGACAAGAAGGCGGAACTGAAGGAAGTCAATGCCGCCATCTCGAACCTGCAGCTCAAGTTCTCCCAGAATCTGATCAAGGAGACCGCTGCCTGGAAACTTGAAATCAAGGACAAGGCAGACCTTGCCGGCCTGAGCGAAGACTTCATCGCAGAGGCCGCTTCAAGGGCCAAGGCCGCCGGACTCACCGACAGGTGGATAGTCGGCCTCGACAATCCGAGCGTGATGCCTTTCCTGCAGAGCGCTGCCAACAGGGATCTCCGAATCAAGGTGCTTGACGCTTATCTCAACCGTTGCAACAACAACAATGCTGAGGACAACAAGGACATCTGCGCCGAGATCATCCGTCTGAAACTCCGCAAGGCACAGATCCTCGGCTTCGACACATATGTGGATTTCCAGCTCGATGACCGTATGGCCAAGAATTCAGAGAACGTCTACAAACTTCTCGGCCAGGTATGGAAACCGTCACTTGCTGCTGCTGACAGGGAATTGAAGGACATCAAGGCTATGGCGGCCAAGGACGGCATCACTACCGTGCAGGCAGCCGACTGGAGATATTACTCAAGCCTTGCCAAGGCCGAAAAATACAGTATTGACGAAGAGGCTCTCAGGCCTTACTTCCGTTATGAGAATGTCCGCGAAGGCATCTTCTATGTTGCCAACAGACTTTTCGGAATCAGCTTCGAGCGTCTCGAGAACGTTCCTCTGCCGCATCCCGAGGCTGAAGCTTTCGAGTGCAAGGACGTTGACGGCAGCAGCCTCGGCGTCATCTTTATGGATATGTTCGCCCGTCCCGGCGAGAAGAGCAACGGCGCCTGGTGCGGCGGCTATCGCGACCAAAAATATGACGAGAACGGCAACAAGGTCACGCCGATCGTAACCATCTGTGGCAACTTCGCCCGTCCTGTAGGGGACAAGCCTTCTCTGCTTACCGCCGACGAGACAGAGACCTTCTTCCACGAATTCGGTCACGCGCTTGCGTCCTTCCTGATCGACGTCAGATACCCCGGCATTTCGTATTTCGACCACGACTTCGTTGAGGTTCCCTCGCAGCTCAACGAGCACTGGGCATTCGCCCCCGAAGTGCTGAACGTATACGCAAAGCATTACCAGACAGGCGAGGTCATTCCCATTGAACTCGTCAATAAATATATAGAATCGAAGAATTACGGACAGGGTTTCGCAATGACCGAACTGATCGCTGCGATGTATCTCGATCTCGGCCTCTATGCACAGAGCGAGATTCAAGACAATTACAAAGTGCTGTCCGCAGAATCCAGGATACTCAAGGAAATCGGTCTTATCGACGAGATTCCGCCACGCTACAGGGCTCCTTATTTCCTCCACATCTTCTCGCACGGCTATGATGTGGGATATTACAGTTATCTTTGGGCACAGGTTCTCGACAACGACGCCTTCAGGGCATTTGAAGAAACCGGCGACATTTTCAACCAGGAACTGGCTCGCAAATATCGCTATGAGATTCTCAAGCGTGGCGACGAAGCCGACGCAGATGAACTCTACAGGAACTTCCGTGGCCACGACGCTACTGTCGATGCACTTCTTGAACATAACGGACTGAAATAATATGACAGACTCGATAGATTTGTTAAGCGGACTTGCCGCTGATGCCGTAAGGGCTCTTTATGGTGTGGAGCCCGCTCCCGGAGCGTTGCAGTTTCAGGCCACACGCAAGGAATTCGAAGGCGACGTTACCCTCGTGGTTTTCCCTCTGCTCAGAGTGAGCCGCAAGGCCCCCGAGGCCACTGCGACGGAGATAGGAGAATATATGAAAGCCAATGCGGAGAGCATTGAATCTTACAACGTGGTCAAGGGCTTCCTCAACATCAAGTTGTCCGCCGCATACTGGGGCGGAGTCTTCAATGAGATTGCCTCTGCATCCGACTGGGGACAGCATCCGTCCAACGGCCGTACAGTGATGGTGGAGTTCTCTTCGCCCAACACCAACAAGCCGCTGCACCTCGGACACATACGCAACATCCTGCTCGGATGGTCGGTGTCTCAGCTTCTGGCAGCCGCCGGCAACAATGTGGTCAAGGTGAACCTTGTGAACGACCGCGGCATCCATATCTGCAAATCTATGCTTGCCTGGCTCAGGCGCGGCAACGGCGTCACCCCTGAGTCTTCCGGCAAGAAGGGTGACCATCTGGTGGGCGATTTCTACGTAGAGTTCAACAATATGCTGAACGAGGAGGTTGCCGAAATTATGGAAAAGACAGGCCTTGACAAGGATGAAGCTGCAAAGCAGGCTCCTTGTATGAAAGAGGCTCAGGCTATGCTCGTGAAGTGGGAGCAGGGCGACCCCGAAGTCCGCGCTCTCTGGGCCAAGATGAACGGCTGGGTGTACGAAGGTTTCGACAAGACCTATGCAGACCTCGGCGTCGGTTTCGACAAGATCTACTACGAATCGCAGACCTATCTTCTCGGCAAGTCACTAGTGGAAGAAGGCCTTGCCAAAGGCGTGTTCTACCGCCGTGAGGATGGTTCAGTATGGTGCGACCTCACTGCAGACGGACTGGATGAGAAACTCCTCCTACGCAGCGACGGTACATCAGTATATATGACGCAGGACCTCGGCACCGCCTGCCGCCGTCACGACGAATACAACTTCGATGAGATCATATATGTAGTGGGCAACGAGCAGAACTACCATTTCCAGGTGCTCAAGCTCATCCTCGGCAAGCTCGGAATGTCTTGGGCTGATGCCATCTACCATATGTCATATGGTATGGTGGAACTCCCTGAGGGCAAGATGAAGTCACGTGAAGGCACAGTAGTCGACGCCGACGACCTCATCGATAAAATGTATGCCACCGCCCGCGAGACCTCCCTGGAACTGGGCAAGCTCGAAGATATGGACGAAGAGGAACGGAAAGAACTGTTTATGACCATCGGCCTGGGTGCGCTTAAATATTTCATCATCAAGGTGGACCCTCGCAAGACGATGCTATTCGACCCGAAGGAAAGCATCGATTTCAACGGCAACACAGGTCCTTTCATCCAGTATACATACGCCCGCATCAAGTCTATTCTCCGCAAGGCTGCAGAACAGAACTTCGCAGTCGGAGCCACCGGCGCCGGATTCATTCCCAAGGAGATAGAGATAGTAAAGATACTGGCGTCGTTCCCCGACAAGATCGCAGAAGCCGCAGAGGCTCATTCTCCCGCACTTGTCGCCAACTATGCTTATGACCTGGCCAAGGAATTCAACCAGTACTACCACGACGTGAGCGTGCTCAAGGCAGATGATGACAAAGTGCGTTCACAGAGGCTCGCGCTTCTCGCAGCGATTGCCAAGGTTATTACCAAGGCTATGACTGTCCTCGGAATCAAGCTTCCCGAGAGAATGTAATTATGATAGCGCCCACCACCAGAAAAGAAATGGATGCCCTTGGCTGGGATGCAGCCGATGTGGTTCTGTTCACCGGAGATGCGTTCATCGACCATCCATCTTTTGGTACGGCGGTGGTGACCAGGGCGCTGGAAGCCCGTGGCTACAAGGTGGCAGTAGTTCCCCAACCCAACTGGAGAGACGACTTGCGCGATTTCAAGAAGATGGGCGTGCCGCGGCTATTCTTTGCCGTCAATTCCGGCAATATGGATTCGATGGTCAACCACTACACGGCTTCGAAGCGTCTTCGCAGCAATGATGCATATACGCCGGAAGGCCGTGCCGGTTACCGTCCCGACTATGCTGTGACGGTCTATACCCAGATCCTCAAGAAACTCTATCCCGACGTGCCGGTGGTTATCGGCGGCATCGAGGCGTCGCTTCGCAGACTGACCCATTATGACTACTGGCAGGACTGCCTCAAACCCTCGGTCCTCGTGGAATCGGGAGCTGACTATCTGGTATATGGAATGGGAGAGAGGCCGATGACGGCTCTTACCGATGCCTTTGCCGAAGGCTGGACGCCGGAACAGATAAGGCAGATACCGCAGATCGGCTATCTGTCGGACACACCTCCCGATACCGACTATTTCGACCTGCATTCCTTCGAGGACTGCAAGCGCAACAAGATAGCTTTCGCGCAGAACTTCAACATCATCGAGAGGGAAGCGAATTCAATGCACGCTATGATGCTCGTCGAGCAGACAGGAAAGTCTTTCGTGTGCATCAACCCGCCGTATCCTCCTATGACCACGGAGGAGCTGGATGCCGTGTACAGCCTGCCTTTCACCAAGCTGCCGCATCCCCGCTACAAGGGCAAGCGGATTCCTGCCTACGATATGATAAAGTTCTCCATAACCACCCACCGCGGTTGTTTCGGAGGATGCAACTTCTGCACGATAGCCGCCCACCAGGGCAAATTCATACAGTCCCGTTCCGAAGAATCGATAGTGGAAGAGGCCTGCAGGCTGAAGGACCTTCCCGATTTCGCGGGAAACATTTCTGACCTCGGCGCTCCTACAGCCAATATGTACCGTATGGGCGGCAAGAACAAGGCCCTCTGCGACAAATGCACCCGCCAGAGCTGCCTTTTTCCCAGGATGTGCCGCAACCTCGACCATTCTCACAAGGACCTTCTGGAACTCTACGACAAGGTGCTTGCCGTCAAAGGCATCCGCCATGCCTATATCGGCAGCGGCATACGCTACGACCTTTTCCTTGACGAAAACGGCTATCTTGACGAAACGTCACAGCCATATCTTGAGGCCCTGATCACCAGGCATACCAGCGGCAGGCTGAAGGTAGCTCCCGAACATACTCAGGACAATGTGCTGGCCGTTATGGGTAAGCCTTCTTTCCGCTTGTTCGAGGTGCTTCGCAGCAAATTTGATGAGATCACGCGTCGCCACGGGTTGAAATACCAGCTTGTGCCGTACTTCATCAGCGGCCATCCGGGCTGCTCTATGAGGGATATGGACGCCCTGTCCAAAAACAAGTATCTGAAAGGCCTTTATATGGAGCAGGTGCAGGATTTTACGCCCACTCCGATGACTGTGGCATCAGTTATGTATTACACGGGGCTGGACCCTAAAACGCTCAGGCCGCTTTTCGTGGAGCGCAACCTTGAACGCAAGAAACGTCAAAAATCATTTTTTTTCAACAAATAAATCCAAACATAGGTTGTATTTGAAAAAAATGCCTATAATTGCGAGGTAAAACGAAAGGAAAAATGGCAATAAAATACCCTGATAAGAGAAGAGCTGTCATCAGCTACGAAAACATGTCTGATGAACTGCGTGAGGCTTTCGAAGAGAAATATCCTCACGGCTATGCCGACTATCTTGGCGACCTTGTGAAGATCGACAAGCCGGACGGTACTTCTTTCTATGCAGTGACTGTCGAGATCCCCGACGCCATCTATCTGGTCAAGGTAAAAGTCCATATGGACGATTACGAAGATGCAGAGAAGGATCTCTTCAAGGACGATGACGACGATGCAGTAGTGGGAGAAGGGGAGAACGAAGGATTTCCTGAGAACGAAGGCGATTTCGGAGAAGCGCCTGAAGATGACATTGACGAATAACAGAAACATAATCTTACGATTGGCAAGTGCGCTCAGAAACAAAATATCTGAGCGCAATTTGCTTTTGTTACTCTCTGTATTGGTCGGACTTGGCAGCGGCCTTGCTGCCGTAGTACTGAAGAAACTCATTGAGCTGTTCCAGAATCTCCTGTTCGGAGGCCAGACCTTCGGCGAGCACTGGTGGATGTATATAGTGATGCCGGGCGTAGGTATGCTGCTCTCGATGCTGCTGGTCAAATATGTGGTGAAAGACAAGATCGGCCACGGAGTCACCAAGGTGCTTCTTGCCATCTCCAAGAACGAGAGCCACATCCGTCCCCATAATATGTGGTCTTCCATTGCGGCCAGTTCCCTAACCATCGGTTTCGGAGGTTCGGTAGGAGCAGAGGCCCCGATCGTCTATACGGGTGCTGCGATAGGCTCCAACGTGGCGAGGGCTTTCCGTCTGTCGTACAAGAACATCACCATACTCCTGGGCTGCGGTGCCGCAGGTGCCGTGGCCGGTATCTTCAAGGCTCCGATGGCAGGCATCCTGTTCACTTTCGAGATCCTGCTGTTCAACCTCTCGATGTCGTCCGTCCTGCCTCTGCTGCTGTCATCGGTGACGGCCACGATGGTTTCCTATTTCGTGCTGGGCGATATGGTGACCTTCTCCAATTCAGTGGAGCAGTTCGCGATGCGCAACATTCCATATTACATCATACTCGGAATATTCTGCGGCCTGATATCCCTGTACTTCCTGCGTACGACACTGAAGGCTGAGGACCTGCTGCGCAAAGTGCAGAAACCCTTCGCCCGCTGGGCGATATGTGCGGCTTCGCTCGGAGTGCTGATATTTATGTTCCCTCCGCTGTTCGGCGAAGGCTACCTTTCCCTCAGCTCGATGCTCAACAAGAATGCTCTTGTAGCGTTGGAGGGCGGATTCATCGCAAGTCTCATATCTCCCGACAACGAATGGGCGATCGTGATATTCTTTGCCGCAGTGACTTTGCTGAAAGTGCTTGCTACAGCATTTACAAATGCCGGAGGCGGAGTTGGAGGTACCTTCGGTCCGACGCTTATTACAGGTGCCTTCGCCGGCTTCGTGCTTGCCAGGCTTCTGAACATTCTCGGTCCGGTGTCCCTGCCTGAGGAAAACTTCGTGCTGGTGGGAATGGCCGGCCTGATGGCAGGTGTGATGCAGGCCCCTCTGACGGCAATATTCCTCATCGCTGAAATCACAGGCGGCTATGCGCTGCTGTTCCCCCTGATCATAACCTCTGCCATTTCATACGCCACAATCAGGACGACCGAGCAGTATTCAATCTATACAAAGCGTATTGCGGCTTCGGGAGAACTGCTCACGCACGACAGCGACAGGGCTGTGCTCACGCTGCTCAAGCTTTCGGATTTCATAGAGACCGATTTCGTGCCTGTCCGCGTGGACCGTACCCTGGGCCAGCTTACGGATGTGATAGCCCGTTCCCACAGGAACATCTTCCCGGTGGTGGATGACAAGAACCACTTCCTCGGAATCGTTTATCTGGATGACGTCAGGCAGTATATGTTCCGTCCCGAGATGTACGACAAGCTGTTCATCTTCGACCTGCTGAAAGAGAGCGATTCGGTGATTGTGACGGACCGTATGGAAACAGTGATGGACAAGTTCGAAACGACGGGAGCGTGGAACCTGCCTGTGCTTGACAAGAACGGACTGTATCTAGGCTTCGTGTCGAAGTCGAAGATATTCTCATCATACAGAGAGCAACTCCAACAAGTTTCCCATGACTGACGCATATATCAAATACATAGCGGAGAGGCTTCAGCTTGCCGCCTGGCAGGTGGAGAATTGCGTGGAACTCCTGGAAGAGGGGGCTACCATTCCTTTCATAAGCCGCTACCGCAAGGAGCGCACCGGCGGCATCGACGAGACCTATGTGGCTCAGATCAAGCATTATTACCTTTATCTCACCGACCTTGACAAGCGTAAGCAGGCCATCGTCAAAAGCATCAGCCAGCAAGGCAAGATGACAGACGAACTGGCCGCTGAAATCGAGGCTGCAGTTGATGCAAGGGTACTGGAGGATATTTATCTGCCCTACAAGCCCAAAAGACGCACACGTGCCTCCATCGCCAAGGAAAAGGGACTCGAACCCCTGGCTGTCAAGCTGTACGGCGTGCAGGTGGACGACATTTATTCCGCTGCGGCTCCTTTCTGCAACGACGCAGTCCCCACCAAGGACGATGCCCTTGCAGGCGCTTCCGACATCATTGCCGAGTGGCTGAGCGAGGACACTGCGGTCCGCGGAGAACTCAGGGACCTTTACTGCAAGTGGGGTACCATCGTGTCGAGAGTCGCCAAGGGCAAGGAGGATGACGAGAAAAGCGAGAAATATCACACCTACTCCAACTTCTCCCAGAGGGTTGACAAGATACCGCCTCACAGGCTTCTCGCAATCCTTCGCGGCGCTTCGGAAGAGGTGCTGTCTGTGAAGATCGACGTCAATGAGGATTATGCGTTCGAAAGGATGGAACGCTGCGCCCTCAAGGGCAAGAGAAAGCCTTCGTCGCAGCTCCGCCGTTTTCTGTCTGACACCATAAGCGATGCCTACGGAAGGTTGCTGCATCCATCTATTGAGAACGAAGTACTGGCGATAGCAAAGGAGAAGGCCGACATAGAGTCGATCAAAGTGTTCGGCGAGAACCTGCGTCAGCTGCTGCTTGCTCCTCCGGTGGGGCAGAAGCGCACTTTGGCCATCGATCCCGGTTTCCGCACCGGCTGCAAGGTGGTCTGCCTGGATGCCGAAGGAAATCTGCTGCACAACGACACCATATATCCGCATCCTCCGATGAACGAGAGGACTCTCGCGATGAAGAAAATATCGCATATGGTGGAGTCCTACAAGATAGAAGTGATAGCCATAGGCAACGGCACGGCCGGCCGTGAGACTGAATATTTCATAAAGAAGATAGCGCTGCCGGAAGGCGTAAGGGTCTATTCGGTGTCTGAAGACGGCGCCTCTGTCTATTCCGCTTCCGACGTGGCGCGCGAGGAATTCCCCGAATACGACGTCACCGTCCGCGGAGCTGTCTCCATCGGCCGAAGGCTTATGGACCCTCTGGCCGAACTGGTCAAGATCGATCCCAAGTCGATAGGGGTGGGGCAGTATCAGCACGACGTGAACCAGACCTTGCTGAAGGAAACTCTCGACAATACCGTGGAGAGTTGCGTGAACAGCGTCGGGGTCAATCTCAATACTGCCAGCAAGCATCTTCTCAGTTATGTGTCAGGCATAGGCCCGGCTCTAGCCCAGAACATCGTGGATTACCGCAGCGAGAACGGAGCCTTCCTTTCAAGGCAGGATCTGCTGAAGGTCCGCAGGCTTGGCGACAAGGCTTTCGAGCAGTGCGCCGGTTTCCTCAGGATCACCGGTGCCGCCAATCCCCTGGACAATTCCGCGGTGCATCCCGAAAGGTACGGTCTGGTGGAGCAGATAGCAAGCGATATGGGCGTTGAGGTTTCCCAGCTTATTTCCAACGAGCAGCTTTGCTCGAAGATCGATGTCAACAGATATGTTTCCGACGTGGTGGGCCTGCTGACCCTGAACGATATCGTAAAGGAGCTTTCAAAGCCTGGCCGCGATCCCCGCAAGATTATCAAGGTCTTTGAATTCTCCGAGGAGATAAAGACCATCGAGGATTTGCGCGTAGGAATGGAACTGCCTGCAATAGTGACGAATATCACCGATTTTGGAGCGTTCGTCGACCTCGGTATCAAACAGAACGGACTGATCCACGTCTCGAAGATGTCCGATCGCCGTATCAGCAGCCCGTCGGAGGTTCTCAAGATACATCAGCACATCCACGTGAAGGTCGAAGGCGTCGACCTGAACCGTCAGCGCATCAGTTTGAGTTTGGTTATTGAAGGAAAATAAGTTAACTTTATCCTTCCCTAACCATCCAGAACAATGAGCGCCGACAAGAAAGTTATTATAATCCCGACCTACAACGAGATCGAGAATATCGAAAAGATGCTCCGCAAGGTGATGAGCCTTGAGGACGGTTTTCACGTACTGATCATAGACGATGGTTCTCCTGACGGCACGGCCGACGTGGTGAAAAAACTGATGGCAGAATTCCCGGAAAGGATATTCATCATCGAGCGCGCCGGCAAGCAGGGCCTGGGTACTGCATATATCACCGGTTTCAACTGGTCTGTAGGTCACGGCTATGACTACATTTTCGAGATGGATGCCGATTTCTCGCATAACCCGGATGACCTCCCGCGCCTATATAGGGCCTGCAGCGAAGAAGGGGCTGACCTCGCCATCGGTTCGAGGTACTGCAACGGCATCAGCGTCATCAACTGGCCCATCGGCCGCGTGATAATGTCCTACTATGCTTCGGTATATGTTCGCAAGGTGCTTGGAATGAAGGTGTATGACTGCACGGCAGGTTTCAAGTGCTATCGCCGCAAAGTTCTGGAAACTATCGATTTTGAGCGTATCCGTATGCGTGGCTACGGCTTCCAGATCGAAATGAAATACAACGCTTACAAGCTCGGCTTCAACATCAAGGAGGTTCCCATCATTTTCGTCGACCGCACTGAAGGTGTGTCCAAGATGAGCAGCAGCATCTTCGGCGAAGCGTTCTGGGGAGTGATAAAGCTCCGTTTCAGGAAAATCAAACCCCGTCAGCAATGAAGTTCTACCTCAAGAATGCCACTGTAGTCAATGAAGGTGCCCTGTTCCCTGCGGGCATCTTTATTGTTGATGAGCGCATCGCAGCCGTATGCCGCTATGACGACCCTTCGGGCTTGGCGCTGGAGAAGGACTGCATTGCGCAGAGCGATTCCGTCATCGACATTAAGGGCAGCTATGTGGCTCCTGGAGTCATAGACGCCCACGTCCATTTCCGCGAGCCCGGAGCTACGCACAAGGCCTGCATAGCAACCGAAAGCGCTGCGGCGGCCTTGGGAGGTGTCACCTCGTATATGGATATGCCGAACAACAATCCTCCTGCAGTAAGCAGGGAAGCCCTGGCCAGGAAGTTCGACATCGCGGCCCGCGATTCCGTGGTCAACTATTCGTTCTACATCGGAGCCACGGCTGACAACCTGCCTGAAGTCCTGTCCTGCGATTTCTCGAAAGTCTGCGGAGTGAAAGCGTTCCTGGGCTCTTCGACCGGCAACCTTCTGCTCGACGACGATTCGGCGCTGGCACGCCTGTTCGAGGAATGTCCGGCTCTGATTGCCGTCCACTGCGAAGACAACTCCATAATAGCCGCAAACCTAAAGAAGGTCCAGGGACGCTACGGAGACAATATACCGTTCTCCGCCCACCCTGAAATAAGATCGGTGGAAGCTTGTGTCCAGGCTACTCTCAAGGCAGTGTCGCTGGCAGAAAAATACGGCACGAGGCTGCACGTGCTGCACGTCTCGACAGCTATGGAAGCGGCAATCCTTGCAGAAATCAAGAAGCGCTGTCCCCGCGTCACCGCCGAGACCTGCGTGCAATATCTCTTCTTCTGCGATTCGGCATACGAAGAGCTAGGATCGCTGGTGAAGTGCAATCCGGCTATCAAGGCCCACCGCGATATGCTGGCTCTGAGGACTGCCGTCCGGTCGGGCGTGATAGACAATATCTCTACCGACCACGCCCCGCATCTGCTTGACGAGAAGCGCCAGCCCTATCTGCAGTCACCTTCGGGCATACCTTTGATTCAATATTCTCTCCCTATGATGCTGGATCTTTCTGATCACGGAAGCTTCAGCCTGCCTCTTGTCGTAGAGCGTATGGCGCACGCTCCGGCACGTCTCTACAATATTGCAGGGCGCGGATTCATAAGGGAAGGGTACTATGCGGACCTGGTAGTTTTCACTACAGGCCGCCGTCGCGCGGTGCCGGCTGCGGCTTCACGCTGCGGGTGGTCTCCGGTGAAACGGCTGAGTGGCATCGTGGTGCATACGATAGCCAACGGACGCTTCGTCGTGCGTGACGGAAAACTCACAGGAGAGCGGTCTGCGAAGCCCCTGGAATTCCGTTAGGATTTTTTATCCACAATCCGTGAAAAAAAATTTGTCAGATTAAATTATTGGGCTATATTTGCAGCCCGTTTCGGAAGAAGCGTAGGAAAAGTTGATTGAAAAGATGGAAGACTAAGTACTTTGAAAAGTACAAGGCAATTGTAGCATAACAATTGAAAGAGCAAGCGTGAATTTCTTTGAATGAAGAGAAGCGGAGCGGGGTCGGACTGAAATTTATAAAGATTATACAATGGAGAGTTTGATCCTGGCTCAGGATGAACGCTAGCGGCAGGCTTAACACATGCAAGTCGAGGGGCAGCGCGAGGTAGCAATACTTTGGC
>JAEEGF011102667.1_pt1 | contig 27088 bp, 26 predicted proteins | sample 9134171 | NCBI WGS metagenome assembly JAEEGF01 (sample SAMN16246542, study PRJNA631951) | gut metagenome | biome: gut microbiome; feature: rumen; material: AP-attached | host: Bos | place: Iran: Karaj | collected 2018-10 | reverse complement strand
AACCGAGAATACCATCTTCGGCGAAACGTCCATGTAATCGATCCTCTTCTTTTCGAAGGAAGCGGTATCTTCTCTGAAACGACCGGAAACGTTGTTGTTTATGAAATAGCCGTTCTCGTCAAGAGGCTCGTTTGCCTGCGCGATAACGTGCTTATCCTCTTCATCCGCGGTAAGGTAAACAACCTCATCGGTAACCCTGGGATTGAGCGGATCGGTCTTGTCGGTCTTTCTGTAAGGAGCCTCGATGAAGCCGTACTGGTTGATACGCGCATAGCTTGCGAGTGAGTTGATAAGACCGATGTTCGGACCTTCGGGGGTCTCAATGGGGCACATTCTGCCGTAGTGAGTATAGTGAACGTCTCGAACTTCGAAGGACGCACGGTCACGTGAAAGACCGCCGGGACCGAGGGCCGAAAGACGTCTCTTGTTTGTGAGCTCGGAAAGAGGGTTGTTCTGGTCCATGAACTGTGACAGCTGGGAACTTCCGAAGAATTCCTTGACTGATGCGGTCACGGGCTTGATGTTTATAAGGGTCTGAGCGGTAACGCTCTCGATGCCCTGTGTGGACATTCTCTCACGTACAACACGCTCCATACGCGCGATACCGATACGGTACTGGTTCTGAAGGAGCTCGCCTACGGCACGGATACGACGGTTTCCGAGGTGATCGATGTCGTCCTTTCTTCCGATGCCATATTCAAGATGGATGTTGTAGTTGATGGATGCGAAGATGTCTTCCTTTGTGATGTGCTTCGGTACAAGGTCGGACATATTCTTCTTTATCTGCTCCTTGAGCTCGTCGAGGTCTGAGCCGTACTCATTCATGAGCGCCTCGAGAGCGGGATAATAAACGTTCTCGTCGATGTCGAGCTCGGCAGCGGTGCCTTCACCGAGATATGCATCGATGTCTACCATAAGGTTTGAAAGGATCCTTACGTTCTTTTCTTCGGTCTGGACATCAAAATACGGAACAGCCGCGTTCTGAATCTGATCGGCTATCTCTTCGGTGATCACGGTGCCCACTTCGGCGATGATCTCGCCCGTCGAAGCATCGATTATGTCTTCTGCGGTCTTGAAACCGACAACGCGGTTCTTTAACGCAAGCTTTTTGTTGAATTTATAACGTCCTACTTTTGCGAGGTCATAACGTCTGGGATCGAAGAACATACCGTGGATGAGTGAGGATGCGGTATCCACTGCAAGAGGTTCGCCGGGACGGAGCTTCTTGTAGAGCTCTAACAGGCCATCCTTGTAGCTTTCGCAGGTATCCTTGCCGAATGTAGCTTCAAGCTTGGGCTCGTCGCCGAAAAGTTCCCTGATCTGCTCATTTGTGCCAAGTCCGAGCGCACGCATCAAAACGGTAACAGGAACCTTACGGTTTCTGTCCACACGTGCCCAGAACACGTCATTTGAGTCGGTCTCGTACTCTATCCACGCACCACGGTTGGGGATAACCTGGCATGTATAGAGAAGCTTACCGATCTTATCGTGCTGAACATCATAATAAATGCCCGGGGAACGAACAAGCTGGCTGACAATGACTCTCTCGGCGCCGTTGATGACAAAGGCACCGGTTTCGGTCATAAGAGGAAGCTCGCCCATGAAAATGGGAGTGATGACGCGGCTCTCATCCTCGGTGCGGTAAAGCTCTACCATTACCTCCAAAGGAGCGGAGTACGTGGCATCTCTTTCCTTGCATTCCTCGATGGTGTACTTCTTTTTGTCCTCGCAGAGACGATAGCTGAGGAATGAGAGTTCGAGATTCCCTGAGAAATCCTTGATCGGAGAAACATCGTCAAAGACTTCCTGAAGGCCCTTCTTGATAAACCAGTCATACGAGTTCTTCTGGATCTCGATGAGGTTCGGCATCTCAAGAACTTCCTTCTGCTGAGAATAGCTCATTCTCATGCCTTTCCCTACGCTGACGGGATGCATCCTGTTCTTTTCCATTGACATTTTCACCTCGTAGATAATTATTTGTAGAAAAAGTCTTTTCATATCGCTCATTTTGTGGTATAATAGACCTGTTAGGCATACCAAACCACAATAGAGCATTATCCATAATAACACACCGCATTTCTACAGTCAAGTAGAAATTTTTTTTGTTTATTAACAATAAAAAAATCTCCGAAGCCGTATCCGGTTCCGGAGATAGTTTTTTTAGTCGAGCGTAGATTACTTAAGAGTAACCTTTGCGCCTGCCTCTTCGAGCTTCTTCTTGAGTTCCTCAGCCTCTGCCTTGGAAACGCCCTCTTTAACAACCTTGGGAGCAGCCTCAACAAGAGCCTTAGCCTCACCAAGTCCGAGACCTGTGATCTCACGAGCAACCTTGATGATCTTGATCTTTGCGTCAGCGGGAACTTCGGTGAGCTCAACGTCGAACTCTGTCTTCTCCTCAGCTGCTGCTGCGGGACCTGCTGCTGCAACTACAACGCCTGCTGCTGCAGAAACGCCGAACTCTTCCTCGCAAGCCTTTACGAGGTCATTTAACTCTAATACTGTCATGCCCTTTATGGCATCAATGATTTCCTGTGTTGTCATTTTTATTTTCCTCCTGTGAAAATTTGAATAAATGTTTGTCATGCCGCCCGCGAAACTGTCGTTTCACGCAATACTACGATGTAATATAGCGTACGTGTTATGCGGCAGGTGTCGAATCCTTCTCCGCGATCTGCTTGATGACTCTTGCGAAGTTTGCGATAGGACTCTGGATGCTTCCGAGGAACTTGGAAAGAAGCACGTCTCTCGAAGGGATCTTCGAAAGGGTAACAACTCCCGCCTCGTCATAATATGTGCCGTCAACCACACCGGCTTTGAATGTGAGTGCGTCGATGTTGTCAACATACTTTGCAAGTACTCTTGCAGGTGCTGTTGCATCGTCAATGCCGAATGCGATAGCCGTAGGACCGTCAAGATGGGAATCGAGCTGAGCGAAGTCTGTGCCTTCGAATGCGCGCTTAAGGAATGTGTTCTTGTAAACCTTGTAAACAACGCCTGCCTCACGAAGCTCTTTACGAAGCTTTGTGTCCTGCTCAACGGTAAGGCCGCGATAGTCTACAAGAACTGCGGATGATGCGCGTCCAACGACTTCCTTGATCTCATCGATCACGGGGGCCTTAAGTTCAACCTTTGCCATGTTTATTACCTCCTGTTCAGATTTTTGTGCGGTTTTCTGTAAAAAAGAAAACTGCCAACCGAAACGGAAAGCAGTCTGAATGTCATATTCATGCATTTCCCTCGGCGGGCGCACTTACGTGCTTACGGGTTTCCCCACCTGCTGTCTTCGGTATTATCACGTTCTGCGTACAGTCTGTTACGCAGAACGTGACATATATTATAACAAATTTATTGGTTTGTCAACCATCTGCCGGAAAAAATTATGCAAGGCGTGCAGCGTTAACCTTGACACCGGGACCCATTGTGGAAGTGATGGTAACACTCTTTAAATACTGTCCCTTTGCTGTAGCCGGCTTTGCTTTGATGATCGCACCCATAAGCGTCTGGAAGTTGTCTGCGAGCTGCTCCTCTGTGAAGGAAGCCTTACCAACGGTCACGTGGATGATGTTGGCCTTGTCGAGTCTGTACTCAACCTTACCTGCTTTGATATCTGCGATCGCCTGTGCAACGTTCATTGTAACGGTACCTGCCTTGGGGTTGGGCATGAGACCCTTAGGTCCGAGCACTTTACCAAGACGACCTACAACGCCCATCATGTCGGGTGTGGCAACTACCACATCGAAATCAAGCCATCCCTCGTTCTGAATTCTGGGAATAAGCTCGTCTCCGCCAACATAATCTGCGCCTGCGCTCTCTGCCTCACTTACCTTGTCTCCCTTTGCGAAAACAAGTACGCGAACCTTTTTACCGGTTCCGTGAGGAAGAACGACAGCACCACGAACCTGCTGGTCAGCATGACGTCCGTCGACGCCGAGTCTGACATGAGCTTCGATGGTCTCATCGAACTTTGCGACCGCGTTCTTTTTAACGATGCTTACTGCCTCGGCAACTTCGTACTGCTGAGTCTTGTTGTAAGCACTTACTGAATTATTGTATTTCTTTCCTCTTTTCATTTCTTTAACCTCCTGGTGGTATTCACGGAAGGTCTGTCAGTTCCACTGACAGACAGATCCTCCCACGTCTTTACATTGGAATCCTTAAGATCAACCCTCGATGACTTCGATACCCATGGATCTTGCGGTACCGGCGATCATGCTTGTTGCAGCCTCAAGAGAACCTGCGTTGAGATCGGGCATCTTGAGCTGTGCGATCTTTTCAACTTCGCTCTTCTTGATCTTTGCAACCTTGTTCTTATTGGGAGCGCCTGAAGCGGTCTCAATGTTGCAGGCCTTCTTAAGAAGAACCGCAGCGGGCGGAGTCTTTGTGATGAAGGAGAAGCTCCTGTCGGCATAAACCGTGATGACTACGGGGATGATCATGCCGGCCTGATCTGCCGTTCTTGCGTTGAATTCCTTTGTGAACTGAGGAATGTTGACACCATGCTGACCAAGTGCGGGACCAACCGGAGGTGCCGGTGTAGCCTTTGCAGCAGGTATCTGTAACTTAATGTAACCTTCGATCTTCTTTGCCATTTTTATTTCCTCCTGATGTGGTATTATCGGAGTGTGACCCTCATATCATGGGTCATTCCTCCCACTGTTGCCGCGTGGCATGCGGCGTTTAGTACTTTTTCCTTACTGCCGTGAAACTGAGTTCAACGGGAGTTTCGCGTCCAAACATGTCGATCGCGATGATAACGGTCTGCTTGTGCTCGTTGATCTGCTTAACGATACCGGTCTTGTTTTCCCAGTTACCCTCGAGGATGACGACTTCATCGCCCACCTCAAAGTCAAGCTCGATCTCGGGAAGCTTTTCTTCGGCTTCCTTGTCGAGACCCATGTTCCTTACTTCCGCATCGGTGAGCGGAACGGGCTTGGATCCCGGACCCACAAAGCCTGTGACGCCTCTGGTGTTCCTGACAACGTACCATGTCTCATCATTCATTTCCATATGGACAAGCACGTAACCGGGCAACATCTTTCTTTCGACGTTTTTCTTCACACCGTTTTTGACCTCTACCGCTCTTTCGAACGGAACGGCCACCTCAAGGATCTGATCCTCGAGACCGCGGTTCTGGACCGTCATTTCGATATTGGCTTTTACTTTGTTTTCATAACCAGAATAGGTATGAACAACAAACCATTTAGCATCTGCCATAGCTACCTCCGCATTACCTGTCAAAGGATCAGGTCGACAAGATATTTAAGACCTGTGTCGAGAAGTGAGATGATCACTCCTAAGATAATGGTGATAACGATAACGGCAGCGGTCTGCTTGGCTACGGATTCCTTGTCAGGCCAAACGATCTTTTTGAACTCTGACTTAAGGCCCTTCCACCACTGTTTAAAGCGACCCTTTTCTTTGGTAGTAGTTGCTTCCGCCATTTGAAATCCTTTCCGTCGCCATCACGACATTATTTTGTCTCTTTGTGTAATGTGTGCTGCTTGCAGAATCTGCAATACTTCTTGGTCTCCATCCTGTCCGGATGTTCTTTTTTGTCTTTGGTCATGTTGTAGTTGCGCTGCTTGCATTCTGTACATGCCAATGTGATCTTTACTCGCACGACTTCCACCTCCGTAATAGTTTAGTTTGCGTCCTTTTTCACGTATCGTCACACGCAAAAAAAAAGACTATTCGCTTCCATAGCCGTTAGATTGTATCACGGTCATGAGGAATAGTCAAGTTTTTTTTATCAGAGTCAATGGGGATAAGTAAATGAATCACTTTGGCCTTGAGGTAAGGCAAGTATAATACATTTTTGTCAATGCTATATATACGGACGAATAACGACTTATCTCATAAATGATCATCTCATCACCCTGAACACGTTTCCGCCCTTTTCAAGTTTCTCCTCGAGAGTGTTTATCCTGGTAGTGTAGCTCTTCCTCGTGGAAAGCACGGTGTAGGTCACCTGGTTCTGGGTATAGCCGGTGACAAGAATGATGCTGCCGTCTTCAAGCATTGAGTACACGGGGATATCCTTATAGACAAAGTAAAACATCTCGGGTAAGGTTGCGTGGTTAAGGTTCAGAAATGCGTCGATCGCGCTGTCGGTGAGCTCAAGCGCCTTTGTGACCGTCTCTTCCTTCAGGTCGTCATTCTTGTTCTGCACGCCGCGTTCCCAGAATATCCTTCCCCTGCGGTCGACCACGGTTCCCACGGCTTCGTCCGTGTCGGCAAGGGCGATGGCCTCTGTGGGATCGTCTTTGATCCATATGATGCTTCCGAAAGAATAGACTTCATAATGCTCATCCTGGGTTTCCAATGCCTGAACGCGCACCAGTGTGTTCTCCGCGATGACCGTAACGTCAGACACGGTCTGCTTTGGAACTGTATCTGCCTTAAAAGATGAGGGCAATGAAAGATAATACTCCGTGAGCATGCTCTCCGTGACTCTGACATCCACAGAAAAGCTCCTGTTTTGATCCTCTTCATAGATCAGTATATAGTCGTCGGGCGCCTCATCATAGACATTCTGCCCATCATCTGTTTTTACCACCCTTTGAAGTCTGATTGCCGTGTCGGTTGCGGATACACCGGTGATGTAATACCCCGGCACATGGTAGTTTTTAAGCACCTCCTCATGCTCTCCGAGGATCTTCAGCTCAGAGATGGGATAATACACGCTTCCGTCGGAATATGCGGCATAATCGGAAAGGCTGCCGTAGCCTGTGATCATATTGTCCCCTATGTAGCCGAACAGTTTTATGAGCTTGTCACCGTCCACGTGAAGAGTGCGTCTCGCGTTGTTTTCAAGGTAAAGTATGAAAATATCGCTGACATTTCCCTCCTCCTGCCATGCCACGTACGAAAGATCACGGCAGAACACCACGTCGCCGCTGACCTTTTGAGCCGTAAGCCCTGTCAGTTCGCCCGTTGTCATGTTGTAGGAATATATCATGCCGTATGCCATGAAAAAGAACACATCCTGTGCGTTCATATAGCTGAAGGCACCTATTTCCTGTCTTATGTGCTGGTTTGTCTCGGCAACGGGGATATAGAGCAGTTCTTTTATGCGGTTTTCGGAGCGGTAATAGACATACAGCAGGATTCCGGTCTTTCCCTCATATTCACCGTTGTTCATATATCCCGACACCATGAACGTCACGTCGCCGTTGTCGTCCATCCTGAGGATCCTCAGATCATGCTCGGGGCAGACCTCCGAAGGCCACACATAGCCGCTGTTCATGGAATATACGGAAAAGAGCGTATTTTCGGGGATATTGTAGTACCAGACTGTATTGTTGCGCACAAAACAGAACATGGAATTGTCCTTTGTCCATGCCATGTCGGGCTGTGTGTCGGGAGTGATACCGAGTTTCAGCTGCGCCTGTGAAAGGCTGATGAGCTTTGGGTCGAACACCGCGTTCATATCGCGCTCATAGTTTAAAAGATAGACATAGTCACCGCCGAGGCTTATCCTGAAGCGCTCCGTGATGACATATTCCTCGTCGCCCGAAGCCGTTTCCATCTGAACGGTGTATTTGAGCGTTCCCACAGCGATATACTTGTAGATCTCGTTGATCGTGACCTTGATGTCGCCAACTATCTCCGGCTCGAGCTTTCCCCAGCAGACCATCTGGTAACTGTCTTTGATGTCAACATGGGCATAATCCGTGCCCTCTCCGCGGTATGTGCTCTCAAGGAAAGGGATGACATAGTCGATGTTCTTGTCGCGGCACGCCTTTGAAAACTCAAGCATGTAGGCCACTTTTTCGGCAAAATATGCCTCATCGTACTGCTTAAAGCGGAAATAGTAATGCACACGCTTACTCTCCGAAGTGATCAGCGTGACCTCTGCCGAATATTCCCTGCCCTGCTGCGTTTCAATGTCGAGTTTGAGTCTGGCGTTCTTTGTTTTGTCGGTATAGTCAAACGCGCTTATCTGCCCGTCGGTGAGTTTTTCCCCGGTCTCCGTGTCAAAGACCTCGTAAAGCAGCTTTCTGACGTCGGTAGCTCGTTCGTTTATCAACAGGTCGATGACATTGTCGCTTTCAAGCGTGACAAAATTTTCCCGTACAATGAGGGGATCGAGCTCGGCGGCATAGCCGTACAGGCTGTTTACCGTGACTCCGTCGCTCCTCAGCGAGATCACAGGCAGCTCCGATGTTCCTGCCTTTGTGGTCGATACATATTCATCCGAAAGCTGCTCCACCATTTTGTTTCCGAAGAAAAAAACAGATCCCGCAAACAAAACTATGAACCAGCATATTTTTACAAAGTATTTCATGACTTGCCTTTCGATGTGACAGTGCGTACTGTCCTGTTTTTCAACAAAACCCCATAATATTTTAAATGCTTTCCGCGGAAATGACAACACAAAATTTATTGAACGCGGGGGGCATAGATGGTATAATATGACAACAATCACAAACAGTCAGGAGGTTTCTGAATGAAACTCTTAACGGTAACCATTCCCTGTTACAATTCCGCCGCATACATGGGACATGCCATAGAATGCGCCGCTGCGGGAGGAAATGATGTCGAAGTCATCGTCGTGGACGACGGCTCGAGCGACGACACTTTAAAGATCGCAAAGGAATACGAAGAAAAATACCCGGGCATCGTCATTGCGGTGCACAAGGAAAACGGCGGACACGGAAGTGCCGTAAACACAGGTCTTGAGCGTGCAACCGGAATCTATTTCAAGGTGCTCGATTCAGACGACTGGTTCAAGGAAGAGGCCTACAAAGAGGCTCTCGCACTCCTTTCCGACATGGTAAAGAGCGGCACAAATCTCGACATGCTGCTTTGCAACTATGTTTACGAAAAACAGGGCGAAAAGCACAAAAAGGTAATAAACTACAGGACTCCGCTCCCTCAGGGCAGGATATTCACCTGGAGCGATGTGGGACATTTCAAGACCGGCCAGTACATTCTCATGCACTCTGTCTTTTACCGCACAAAAATGCTCCGCGACTGCGGCCTGAAGCTTCCCGAGCACTGCTTCTATGTTGACAACATCTTTGTCTATGCTCCGCTCCCCTACGTAAAGACCATGTACTACCTTGACATCAATCTCTACCGCTATTTCATAGGGCGCGCGGATCAGTCGGTGAGCGAGGCCAACATGATGAAGCGTATCGATCAGCAGCTTCTTGTCACCCGCACCATGATCGATCTCTACGACCTTCAGGCCATCAAAAACCGCAGACTCCGCATCTACATGACGAAATATCTCGGCATCATGATGACCATTTCTTCTGTTTTCCTCATGAAGATAGGCGACGAGGAGGCTCAGCAGAAAAAGAACGACCTGTGGGCATATCTTAAGCAAAAAAACAGGCACCTGTACAATCACATAAGTGCCTCTTTCCTCGGTACCGCCTGCAAAGCCAGATCCCATACCGGCCAGGAGATCGTAAAGGCCGGCTATGTTGTGGCAAACAAGCTGTTTAAATTCAATTGATCTCAGGCTCGACGTTTTTGAGCTTTGTCCTGTAAGCCAGGAAATAAAGCGGAACGCAGAGCAGGCACGCCGCCGCTACATCCACCACGGAGTGCTGCTTCAAAAACATCGTCGAAAGGCATATCAAGGCTGCGACTACGATACTTCCGTATGTCACGGCCTTGTTTTTGTTTAATCTGTCGCTGTTGATCACAGATACCGCAACACCAATCGAGTTTATGACATGAATGCTGGGACATACGTTCTGCGCCGTGTCCACCTTGTAGAGCCTTCCCGTGACATGAATGAACATATTGTCGCGCCCGAGCAGAGTGAGGTCAGGGCGGAGATTCAGTCCATTGTGCCAAAGTGTGCAGACTATCATCGCCAGTGTCATTCCTGAAAAGATGAAGATGCAGAACCTGTAAAACTCTTCACGGTTTGTGAAGAAATAGAAAAAGCCTGCGAGCGGGACAAACAAAAACCATATATAGTACGGGATTATGAAATATTCACAAAAAGGTATCATATCGTCAAACGGCGTGTGGATGATATGCACGTCGGATGCGCGTGAAACTATGCCCTCAAGCCCGAAGAACCATAAAAAGTAGATCGGGATATAGATGAGGGCCCAGATGTGTCTGTATTTATGAAGGAGCGCTTTAAAGCCCTTCCTGTTTTCTGTTTTTTCTGTTTCTCTTGCAGTCAAAGCCATTTCAGCCTTCCTTTCGCAGTTTCGGTAAACGCACTTATCCTACCACTTTCCGCGAGAAAAGGCAAGTTGTCAAAATTCACGAGAATTTAAACAAAACTTAAAAAATTCCCGGCGTTTTTTCACGCCGGGAAATGTACACTTATTTAAGATGTGCCGCCTCTATTCGTATGAGCGCTCTTCTCAGAGCCAGCTCGGCACGCGCCGTGTCTATGTTTGCATCACCGCTCTTTAAGCGGGTCTCGGCACGTTCCTTTGCGCGCTCCGCACGCTCCACGTCTATCTCTTCGGGCCACTCTGCCGATTCGGACAATATCACGATATGGTCCCTGAATATCTCGACAAAGCCGTCATGCACCGCTGCCTGCTTCACTTCCTGACCGTTGTGGATCTTGATGATCCCGGGCACGAGGATGGAAGTCAGAGGGATGTGGTTTCTGAAAACGCCGATCTCCCCTTCGGAGGTCCGCATCTCCACCATATCCGCTTCGCCCTCAAAGAACACGCGGTCAGGCGAGATTATCTCAAGCCTCAGGAGTTTGCTTTCGTCTGCCATGGCCGACCCTCCTTAGTTCTTCTTGGTACGCTCGATAACGTCGTCAATGCTTCCCGCATTAAGGAAATAGCTCTCGGGGATGTCGTCGTGCTTGCCTTCGAGGATCTCCGCAAAACCGCGGATGGTCTCGGAGATGGGAACATAGCGTCCTTCAAGGCCTGTAAACTGCTCGGCAACGTGGAACGGCTGGGAGAGGAATCTCTGAACACGACGTGCTCTTGCAACAAGAAGCTTTTCGTCTTCGGAAAGCTCGTCCATACCGAGGATCGCGATGATATCCTGCAGTTCCTTGTAGCGCTGGAGGATCTCCTGAACGCCGCGCGCAACGCGGTAGTGCTCTTCGCCGACGATCCTGGGATCGAGGATCCTGGATGTGGATACGAGCGGGTCAACGGCAGGATAGATACCGAGCTCAACGATCTGACGTGAAAGCGCGGTCGTTGCGTCGAGGTGCGCGAATGTCGTTGCAGGTGCGGGGTCCGTATAGTCATCCGCAGGAACGTAAACGGCCTGAACGGATGTGATGGATCCGTTTCTTGTGGAGGTGATGCGCTCCTGAAGAGCACCCATCTCTGTCTGCAGTGTAGGCTGGTAACCTACGGCTGAAGGCATACGTCCGAGAAGTGCGGACACTTCGGAACCTGCCTGTGTGAAACGGAAAATGTTGTCGATGAAGAGAAGTACGTCTTTACCTGTCTGATCACGGAAATATTCCGCCATCGTAAGACCTGTAAGGCCGACTCTCATTCTTGCTCCGGGGGGCTCGTTCATCTGACCGAAAACCATGGTGGTCTTCTCCAGAACGCCCGATTCCTTCATTTCGTAATAGAGGTCGTTACCTTCTCTGGTACGCTCTCCTACGCCGGTAAATACGGAATAGCCGTTGTGCTCGGTCGCAATGTTTGTGATGAGCTCCTGGATAAGAACTGTCTTACCAACGCCGGCACCACCGAACAGACCGATCTTTCCACCCTTCTGGTAAGGGCAGAGGAGGTCAACGACCTTGATACCGGTCTCGAGCATCTCGGCCTTTGTGGACTGTTCCGAGAATGCGGGAGCTTTTCTGTGAATGGGATAATATTGTACGCCTTCGGGCGCGGGTTTTTCGTCAATGGGTTCACCGAGAACGTTGAACATCCTTCCGAGTGTGTTCTCACCTACGGGTACGGATATGGGCGCTCCGGTAGCTTCGGCTTCCATGCCTCTTACAAGGCCGTCGGTGGGTCCCATGGCGATGCATCTTACCGTATCGTCACCGAGATGCTGGGCAACTTCGACAACGAGCTTTTTTCCGTTGAGATCGATCTTAACGGCTTCGTTTATTTCCGGAAGTCCTTCATCCGGAAACTTTATGTCAAGCACCGCACCGATAACCTGAGTGATCTTTCCGATTTTAGCCACTTTTTTCACTCCTTTGTGTTTTTTAGTTTAACTGACATGAAGGTCAGTTGATTGCGTTTGCACCGCCCACGATCTCAGTGATCTCCTGCGTGATGGCGCCCTGACGGGCACGGTTGTACTGGAGCGTGAGTGTTGAGAGCATCTCCTCGGCGTTGTTCGTCGCGGAATCCATCGCCTGCATCCTTGCGCCGTTCTCACTTGCAAAGGCCTGTGTAAGGCCGCCGTAGATCAGCGAATTGATGTATCTCGGGATGATCTGCCCTATAGCTTCGTCGGCCTCGGGCTCATAGTTCATGAGCGTGAGCCTGTCGATATCCGCTTTCTCTTCCTCAGTCTGCTTTTCGCCGGAGGTTGAGAAGGGAAGGAGCTTGAGAAGAGTAGGTATGTGGCTCACGGTGTTTTTGAACTCCGTATAGGCCAGATATATCTCTCCTATCTTTCCGTCCGTGAAATCCTGCATAACGCGGCGTCCTATCGCGATCGCGTCGTTGAAGACGGGACCTCCCATCACTTCGGAGTAATCCTCCGCGATGGTGTAGCCGCGGCGGGCAAGCGTTTCCTTGCCTTTTTTGCCAACGGCGTAGATCACGCAGTCATCCTTCGGGATGTCGCTTCCCATGACGAGCTTTACAATGTTTGAATTGTATCCGCCCGCAAGGCCGCGGTTTGAAGTGATGACGATGACCGCCTTTTTCTTTGTGGGATCTCCCTTAAGATACGGATGGTCGATGTTGCCCGATTTTTCAAGCATCGCGAGTATCGCCTCGTACATGTGCTTGAAATAGGGTTTGCTCTTTTCGGCTCTTGTCTTGGACTTCTGAAGCTTAACGGTGGAGACGAGCTTCATGGCCTTTGTGATCTGACCGGTGCTCTGAATGCTCTGTCTGCGCCTTTTTATGTCTTTCATTGAAGCCATGGTCGACTACCTCTACTTAAAGCTTGCTTTGAATTCCTCGATAGCCTTTTTGAGCTTTGCTTCGGTGTCGTCGGAAATGACTTTTTCTGTCTTGATGGCTTCGGGGATTTCGGGATACTTGTTATCGATAAATTCGAAAAGCTCTTTTTCGAACTGCTGTACTTTTTCAACTTCCACGTCAAGCAGATATTTCTTTGTTGCCGCGTAGATGATGATTACCTGCTTCTCGACCGGCATGGGCTGGTACTGGGGCTGCTTGAGGATCTCCTTGATGCGTGCGCCCTGAGCCAGCTTTTCCTTTGTATCCGCGTCGAGGTCGGAACCGAACTGCGCAAATGCGGCAAGTTCTCTGTACTGAGCAAGCTCGATACGGATGGGACCGGAGATCTTCTTCATCGCCTTGATCTGTGCGGCGCCGCCTACTCGGGAAACCGAGAGACCTGCGTTTACCGCGGGACGGAAACCTGAGTTGAACATTTCAGTCTCAAGGTAGATCTGACCGTCGGTGATGGAGATGACGTTGGTCGGGATGTAAGCGGAAACGTCGCCCGCCTGTGTTTCGATGATGGGAAGCGCGGTGAGCGATCCTCCTCCGAACTCTTCGGAAAGTCTTGCGGCTCTCTCGAGAAGTCTTGAATGGAGATAGAATACGTCGCCGGGATATGCCTCACGTCCGGGCGCTCTCTTTAAGAGGAGTGAAAGTGTACGGTATGCTGCGGCGTGCTTTGAAAGATCGTCATAGATGACGAGCACGTCCTTGCCGTTTTCCATCCACTCTTCTCCGATGGCGCAGCCGCTGTAAGGTGCGATATACTGGAGGGGAGCAAGCTCCGATGCTGTAGCGCAGACTACAGTGGTGTAGTCCATAGCGCCATATTCCTCCAGTGTGGAAACGAGCGCCGCAACCGTTGATGCCTTCTGTCCGATGGCAACATAGATGCAGTTAACGCCCTGTCCCTTCTGGTTTATGATGGTATCGATGGCGATGGCAGTCTTACCTGTCTGACGGTCACCGATTATGAGCTCACGCTGTCCTCTTCCGATGGGGATCATGGAGTCGATGGCCTTGATACCTGTCTGGAGCGGTGTGTCAACCGACTTTCTGGTGATAACGCCGGGAGCAACTCGCTCGATCTGTCTGAATTTGGTCGTCTCGATGGGACCCTTACCGTCTATGGGCTGTCCCAGAGCGTTTACAACTCGTCCGAGCAGTGCGTCGCCTACGGGAACCTCAACCACTCTTCCTGTGGTCTTTACGGTGTCACCCTCGGAAATGCTCTTTGAATCACCGAGAAGAACGGCGCCGACGTTGTCCTCTTCGAGGTTCAGCACCATGCCGTAGATCTCGCCGGGGAACTCAAGAAGCTCACCCTGCATGGCCTTTTCAAGCCCGTGGATCCTCGCGATGCCGTCTGCAACCTGGATAACAGTGCCGACGTCGGAAACTTCGAGCTTGGCCGAGTATCTTTTTATCTGCTCTTTTATTACCGAACTTATTTCTTCAGGTCTTAAGTTCAAGATCTAAGCACCTACCTTTCTCTGCTTGTCCGTAAAAAACGGAAAGCCGTTTAGTTTGCCAGGCTCACTTTTCTGAGTCCTGCGGTCATCTTGTCCAGCTGGTTCTTTATGCTGGAATCCACGACCCTGTCTCCGATGCGGACGGTCATGCCGCCGATGAGGCTCTCATCTACGGCGTACGTTGTTTCAAGAGACGTATATTTCGTATTTTTCAAGAGATTCGCTTCGATTTTCTTTTTCTGATCGTCCGAGAGGGAAACGGCAGATGTGACAAACACGATGCCGATCTTTTTGTATTCGTATACTCTCGTCTTGAAGTGGGCGAAGATACCTTCGAGTTCCTTTGCCCTCTCCTTTTCGATGATGAGTGAGATGAATCCCGTGATGCTGTCGTCAACCCTTCCTTCGAGGATATTCTTTATGCATTCAAGCTTTTCCTCGCCGGTGATCTTTGGATGCGTGAGCAAAGTCTTCAGATCGGGATTCTCTTTGAACACCTGCGTCAGGACCTCGATCTGCTCATAGATCAGATCGATCTTGTTCTCTTCTCTGGCAAGATCAAAAAGCGCGTCTCCGTATGTTTTTGTGATCAATTTTGCCATGTGTTCTCACCCATTTCACTGATCGCACTGTCAATGAGCGCGGCCTGGGCGTTCGCGTCAAGCTCGGACTTTACAAACTTGCCGGCGATGGCGCCTGCAACCGAGATGACCTCCTGTTTGAGATCGTCTCTGGCCTTGCTCTTTTCAAGTTCGATATCTTTTTCGGCGCGGTCTCTGATCCGTTTTGCTTCTTCGTTGGCCTCGGCAACGATCTGGTTTTCTCTCGCGATGGCTTTCTTTCTGCCCTCTTCGAGTATCTTGTCCACATCTTTGCCGGCTTCCTTAAGCTTCGTCTCATATTCTGCCTTCATGGTGCTTGCCTTTTCCATGTCAGCCTTTGCCGTATCCATTTCGTTCTTTATCTTCTCCCTGCGCCTTCTGATGAGGTCGCGCGCGGGATTCCACAATATGTATGTGAGGAAGAAGAAAAGGAAACCTACGGCCAGAATCTGGACGAGCGCATCAAACAGAAGCTGTGGATCGAGTCCGAATATCCTGTTCGAAAGACCGCTTTCCAATATAACAAATCCGTTCATTTGGTCCGGCCTCCTTATCGTATTCTGAATGTTTTATCAAAGCTTTCCGATAAGGGGATTTGCAAACATAAGGATGATGGCTGTTGCGAAACCGTAAAGACCTGTTGTCTCGGCAACGGCCTGACCAAGAAGCATGGTGGACATGATGTCGCCCTTTGCTCCGGGATTACGTCCTACGGCATTTGCGCCGAGACCTGCGGCAATACCCTGGCCTACACCGGGTCCGATACCGGGGATCATCGCAAGACCTGCGCCGATAGCGGAACATGCTAAGATTAAACCTCTGTCAGTAATGTTACTCATATTGATTGTCCTCCGTGTTTATTTGTTATGATTTTGATTTCCGTACCTTTGTCCGCGTGAATATCGCGGAAGTCGTTAAACTGCGGCTCTTAAGCCTTTTCGTCTCCGAAGCACTGCGCCGTGAATACCATGGTCAGCATGCAGAAAACGTATGTCTGGATGAGTCCTGAGAATACATCGAAGTATGCGTGCAGGAATCCGAATACCGGGAACATGAATATCTGAAGCACAAATGGAAGCAGTCCGTACAACAGGCCCATCATTATCGTTCCGGACATTATGTTTCCGAAAAGACGGAGCGACATCGACATGGGCGTTGCCACTTCTCCGATGATGTTGATGGGAGTAAGCAGCACGGGCTGGAAAAGTTTTCCGACGTGCATTGCTTTTTCATGTTTGAATCCGTTGTAATGGATGATCACAAATGTGATGAGCGCAAGTCCCAAAGGACATCCGTAATCGGCCGTCGGCGGTCTTAAGCCCATAAGTCCGCTCAGGTTTGCAAATACCAGATACAGGAACAATGTCCCGATATAGTTTGAAAACCTTCCGCCGTATTTCTCACCCATATTTGAAACAGTCAGGTTGTCGACTGCCTCGACAGCCATCTCGACGATAGTGAGAAACGGACCGGGAACCTTGTCGGGGCTGCCTTTCAAGACGGCTCTCCGTGCGATGAGCGCGAATATCACGATCACGATCATCACGATCAGTACGCTCACATGAGTGGTCGTTATCCAGAGTGTCTGTCCGAACAGCTGAAAGCTCTTGAGGCCGTTAACGCCCAAGTCGAGCTCTTCTTCACTGTTCGCGAGATACGGCAAGACATGGATCATATTGCCAAGTCCCACTCTATCACCCTCCTTTGCTTAAGATTTTTAAAACAAATTTATCGGTCAGCGGCTGCATGAGCGCCGATGCCTTCATTGCAAGTATCCCGATCATAAGCGCGAGTATCGAGATATAGTTCGGAAGTAGCGCCGCGGCGGCGAGACTCGCCACCATCATCAGCATTCTCAGAAACGCTGCGAGCCTTGTTTTGCTCTTTGCTCTTTCCTTGTCGCACAGGATCGCTTTTTCAAGCGTCTTGTACATGTGTACCGCCATAAGGAGCGCTACGGTCATTCCGAGGAGTATCCCCAGGGTGTACGCAAGTCTGTTCTTCACAAAAGCATTTCCGTTTTTGATGAAAATGTTTCCGAGGAGCGCGACCAGATCGATCAGAACGATGCCGGCCATAAGCTCGAACAGGGTGCGCTTTCCCTTATCCTCCAAAAATGTCATTAAGGTCGTCTTCATCCGTGTCTGCCTTCCGTTCGGCGGATGTCTTTCCGGCTTCCCTGTTTTTCTGACCTTCGGCTTTAAGGCTCGCGATGTAGTCGTTGGTCTCTGTTTCTCTGTTCTTTTCCCGCTTTGTGTAGCTCTTTACGAGGTTCCAGGCTCCGCGTATGCCGCCTCCTATGCCGAGCACCAGAAACGGTGGCATGAACCATATCGTGTTGAACTTTTCGTTGAGCCATACAGCGGCGAGAACGCACATAAACACTGCAACGAGCATCACCAGACCTATCTGGAGTATCAGTGTGAAAGCTTTTCCGACCGGATTTCTGTTCATAATGGTTAATTTTATCAGATTCTCGCCGGAAAACTATTTGATTTTCCGAACGTTTATCTTATTTTTTTATAAAGTTTCGTCTGTCAGCGGTTTTTGTACATCTTTTCGTAGTAATCCATGTACTCTCCTGAGATGATCTCTTCCCACCATTCGCGATTGTCGAGGTACCATTTGATGGTCTTTTTGATGCCGTCGGCAAACTTGGTCTCGGGAAGCCATCCGAGTTCGTTGTGGATCTTTGTGGGGTCGATCGCATAGCGCATATCGTGTCCCTTGCGGTCCGTAACGTATGTGATGAGGCTTTCGGGCTTTCCGAGCTCGTGGCAGATGATCTTTACGATGTCGATGTTTGCCATCTCGTTGTGGCCGCCGACATTGTAAACTTCACCTACGCGGCCCTTGTGGATGATGAGATCGATCGCTCTGCAGTGATCCTCCACATAGAGCCAGTCGCGCACGTTCTTTCCTTCTCCGTAAACAGGAAGAGGCTTGTCGTTGAGCGCGTTTGCTATCATAAGGGGTATGAGTTTTTCAGGGAAATGATAAGGGCCGTAGTTGTTTGAGCAGCGGCTTATGGAAACGGGAAGGCCGTAGGTCCTGTGATATGCGAGTACCAGAAGGTCCGCTCCCGCCTTTGAAGAGCTGTAAGGAGAGCTGGTGTGGATGGGTGTCTCCTCGGTGAAGAAAAGGTCAGGACGGTCGAGCGGAAGGTCTCCGTATACCTCGTCCGTGGAAACCTGATGATATCTTTTTATGCCGTATTTTCTGCAGGCGTCCATGAGAACGGCGGTTCCCATGATGTTTGTGCTGAGGAATATGCCGGGATCTTCGATGGAGCGGTCAACGTGGCTCTCTGCGGCAAAGTTTACGACGATGTCTGGATGCTCTTCCTCAAAAAGCTTGTAAACAGCGTCTCTGTCGGTGATATCAGCCTTTACGAAGCGGAAACGGGGATTGTCCATCACACTCTTTAAGGTGCTCAGGTTTCCGGCGTAGGTGAGCTTGTCAAGGCACACGATCCTGTAGTCCGGATAGGTGTCGAGCATGTGAAAGATGAAATTTGAGCCGATGAAGCCGGCGCCGCCGGTTACGATTATGGTCATAAGTATGTCCTCCTGGTTGATTTTCGATCAGTATCTTACTCTGCCTTCGGCAACGTTCTTAAGATGCGCTCCGTAAGGCGATTTTCCGTATCTTTCGGCGGATACGAGCAGGTTGTCCTTGTCGATCCAGCCGTTTATGAAAGCTATCTCTTCAGGCGCCGAGATCACTACAGACTGGCGCTTCTGAATGGTCTTTACAAAGTCAGTGGCTTCAGCGAGAGAATCCATCGTGCCTGTGTCAAGCCATGCGTAACCACGTCCCATGAGGGTAACATCGAGAAGGCCTTCGTCAAGATACATGCCGTTCAGCGTTGTGATCTCAAGTTCTCCGCGCGCTGAAGGGCGCACTTCCTTCGCTTTCTTTGAAACACCTGCGGGATAGAAATAAAGTCCCGTTACCGCATAGTTGCTCTTGGGTTCTTTGGGTTTTTCCTCAATGGATACGGCCTTGCCGTTCTCATCAAATTCAACGACGCCGAAACGCTCGGGGTCATTTACGTAATAGCCGAATACGGATGCTCTTCCGTTCTTTTCCGCGTTTTCCGCGGCGCTCCGGAGTGCGCTCCTGAAGCCGTTTCCGTAAAAGATGTTGTCTCCGAGCACCATTGCGCATGCATCGTCACCGATGAATTCCTCACCGAGGATAAAAGCCTGTGCAAGGCCGTCGGGACTGGGCTGCACCTTGTAGGAAAGGCGCACTCCTAATTCCGATCCATCCTTTAAAAGTCGTTCAAAATTCGGGAGATCCGTGGGTGTGGAGATGATGAGGATATCCTTGATCCCTGCGAGCATCAGGGTGGAAAGCGGATAAAATACCATCGGCTTGTCATATACGGGAAGAAGCTGCTTAGATGTCACCATCGTGAGCGGGTAGAGCCTTGTGCCGGCGCCGCCGGCGAGAATGATTCCTTTCATTTCTGTCCTTTCTTGTCATGCGGAATACCGCGTTTCTTTTTAGTATGAGCCCTCTCTCTTTACCACCACGAGCACGGTCTTAAAGAGGATGCGGATATCCAGCCAGATGCTCCATTTATCGATATACTCGGTGTCGAGCTTTACTATCTCGTCAAAGTCGGTGATGGCCGATCTTCCGCTTACCTGCCACATTCCGGTGAGACCCGGCTTTATGGAGATACGGCGCCACTGGCCTGTCTTGTACTTTTCAACCTCGTCCAGCGTCGGCGGACGTGTGCCCACCAGCGACATCTGGCCCACAAAGATGTTGAAAAACTGCGGCAGCTCATCAAGGCTCGTAGCCCTTATGAAGCGGCCCACGCGGGTAATTCTCGGGTCGTCCTTCATCTTGAACATAACGCCGCCCGCAATCTCGTTTTTGGCCATGAGCTCGGCTTTTCTCGCCTCTGCGTCCTTGTACATGCTTCGGAACTTAAGTATGCTGAAGTGTCTTCCGTTCTGTCCCACTCGTGTCTGCTTGAAAAGAACGGGACCCGGCGAATCGAGCTTTATGAGAAGTGCCACAACGAGCATTATGGGGCTTAAGAGCACTATCGCGATGCCTGATCCGATGATGTCCATCGTTCTCTTTAACATCTGGTCGAAAACGTTCAGCGATATCTTGTGATATGTGATGACTGGGAAGGTACCTACGGAAGATACATAGCTTCTCGCGTCGCCCGCATTGTAAAGGTCGATGACGAATTTTACGGTAACACCCATCTCTACGCAGAGATCCAGGTAGTTCTGCGAGAACTCGACCTGATCGCCGTGTCTCTGCATGATGTAGACCTGGTCTATGTGATACTGTCTTATTATCTCTTCAAGGTCTCCGATCCAGCCGATGTAGCCCTCTTCTTCCCTGAAACGGTGTTCGGAAAAGGCAACATAGCCCACGAAGGTCTGTCTGATGTTTGTTTTCTGCACGAATGACTGGAATTTGTCAAAGCGTCCTCTTTTTCCCACATAGAGCACACGCGGCGAAGGACCTGACTGAAGGAGCTGCTTTCCTGTTTTGTAAAGGAGCACCTTGTCCACAAGGAAAAAGAAATCGAGCGCGGCAAAGCAGATGAACCAGCTGTAGTCTTTTCTGTCAACGCGGGACGTCAAAAGGAGCCCCACTCCCACAGCAAGTGAGATGATGTATGCGTACATTATCTTTTTGAAGACTCTGTCGGTGTAATAGAAAAGAGTGATGTTGTAGAGATATTCCACCCAGCAGACCAGGAGATAGATCAGGATGAAAACAAGTCCGATGGCCATCAGCGGCAGCACGGATTCCTGTTTTCCGAAAAGCTGGCAGAGCACCATCGCTACGACGAGCGAGACAAAATTGATGATGATATCTATTCCTATCTGATGAAGGTCGGTATTGGCATTTTTGTTTGAATGATTCATCTTTAAGAAATTCTCCCGTCAAAGTTCTATAATTATTGTATCTTTGTGGCAGTATGAATAATTATAGACAAATAATCTGAAAAAGTAAATATATTCTTTGGTGATGACAAAATTGTTCATAAGTGTTAAAATCATATAAACAATTCCGGGCGGATTTTTTATTTTTACGGAGGAAACATGGACGTAATAATCGTAGGCTGCGGGCGCGTAGGTTATATACTCGCGGATCATCTCTCAAAGGAAGACCACAACATCACACTTGTCGACACCGACGAGACCAAGCTCCAGCCGGCGCTCGCAAACCTTGACGTTCAGGCCGTTATAGGTAACGGCACCACTTCATCCTGTCTCGAGGAGGCAGGCATCAAAAACACAGGTCTTCTCATAGCCGTTACGGATATGGACGAGATCAACATGATAAGCTGCATCATGGCAAAAAAGGCAAATCCCAAATGCCAGACGATAGCGCGTATCAGAAAACCCGAATATCTGCCCGAGCGCAACTATTTCAAACAGGCGTTCGGCATGTCAATGATAATAAATCCCGAGCTTGCGGCATCAAACGAGATAAACCAGCTGATAAACGTTCCCGCGGCGCTTGAGCTCGATTCCTTTGCACGCGGAAGGCTCGACCTTCTCCGCATCGTGATCACTGAGACCTCGGTGCTCGCAGGCATGCGCGTGATGGATGTCTCAAAGAAGTTTGACCGTAAGGTCCTCATCTGCATAGTTGTCCACAACGGCGAGATCATCATCCCAAACGGCATGAGCATGCTCTCTGCGGGCGACTCCATTTCAGTCATCATTCCCAAAGCGATGATCCCGACTTTTTACAACACAGTATGTGACACCGCAAGCCTCAAGGTCATAAAGAACGTCATGATCTGCGGAGGCGGCGTTACAGCGCATTACCTTGCCGAGACTCTATGCGACAACGGCGTCAACGTAAAGATCATCGAGGATGACCGAGAACGCTGCGAACAGCTCAGTGCGGAGCTTCCCAAGGCTGACATCATAAATGCCGACGCCACCAACCACGACGTGCTCCTCGAAAACGGTCTGGAAAACATGGATGCGTTTGTTGCGCTCACCACTGTTGACTCTGAAAACTGCTTCCTTTCGCTCTATGCGAGCAAGGCGGCTCCCCGCTGCAAGCTGATCACACGCGTGCACAGACTGGAACAGGACGAGATCATCACGACGCTCCCCATCGGTTCCATCATCACGCCCAGAAGGATCACGGCGGAAGCCATCCTCCAGTTCGTCCGCGCAATGCAGAACAGCAAGGGTTCAAACGTGGAAGCGCTTTACGAACTCATGGACAACAAGGTCGAAGCGCTCGAGTTTTCCATACGTGAAAACAGCAAGGTGCTGAACACACCTCTGCAGACCCTGAAATTAAAGAAAAACCTGCTTGTCTGCGCGATAGTCCGCGGGCGCAGGATCATCACCCCTTCCGGTAAAGACACATTGCAGCTCGGCGACACAGTGATCGTTGTCACCACAAACCTCGGACTGAAGGATATCAAGGATATCCTCGCAGACTGATAAGGCAGGAAGGATCGACGGTCATGAATCTTAAAGGCATTTTCAAGATATTGAATTATGTTGTGGGCATCGAAGGTGTTTTCCTTCTGCTCCCTGCCCTTGTGGGTGTTATTTTCAGGCAGTACCACGCGGCTCTTGTCTATTTTGCCGTAGCCGCAGTATGCATTGTTGTCGCGGCTCTGTTCATCTTCATACAGAGGCATGACCCCACAAAGCGCGGTTTCTACGGAAAAGAAGGCTTTGTCGCAACAGCGCTCAGCTGGTTCATCCTCAGTCTCATAGGCGCGGTCCCGATGTATCTCACAGGCGACATTCCTAACTACGTTGACGCTCTGTTTGAGAGCACCTCCGGCTATACCACGACCGGAGCTAGCGTTATACCGGACCTTTCGGTGATCTCACTCCCCACCATTTTTTTCCGCAGCTTCACACACTGGATAGGCGGCATGGGAGTGCTGGTCTTCATCCTTGCGATCCTTCCGATGTCAGGCGGATCGCCGCTTTCCATCATGAAGGCAGAAAGCCCGGGACCTTCTGTGAGCAAGATGGTGCCAAAGCTCCAGCGGACGGCCATGATAAGCTATGGTCTCTACATTGCGCTTACCGTGCTCGAATTTGTGCTTCTCCTCTTTGACCCCGATATGCCGGTATTTGAAAACATCTGCCACACCATGGGAACAGCCGGAACAGGCGGCTTCTCCGTGACAAACTCGGGCCCCGCGGGATATTCGCCGTATGTAAAGGTCGTGACCACCGTGTTCATGATGCTTTTCGGCGCAAACTTTTCCTTCTATTTCCTGCTGATCACAAAGAAATTCCGTGATGCTTTCGGGCTTGAAGAGATACGCTGGTATGTAGGCATCTTCCTCGGCGCTGTACTCATGATCTTTTTGAACCTTCATTTTTCAGGGTTCGACGCAAGGGAAAACCTCCTTGGGATCTTTTATTCCTGCGCTTCTCTCATGACAACCACGGGATATACGATAGTCGATTTCGGAAAATGGCCCGTGTTCACGCATGTCGTGCTGATGACGCTGATGTTTGTCGGCGGCTGCGCGGGTTCGACGGGCGGCGGCTTTAAAGTGAGCCGTATCATGCTGATGCTGAAGCAGGTGGGAAAAGAAGTAAGGCAGCAGATCCATCCCAACCAGGTATATTCCATCCGAGTGGACAAAAAGCCCGTTTCCGCGGATGTGCTCAAATCCTGCAACATAGTTTTCATCTCTTATGTGATGATACTGATCGCTTCTTGTCTTTTGGTATCGCTTGACGATTTTGATTTTACGACCACGTTTTCCGGCGTACTCGCGACCTACGACAACATAGGCGTAGGCTTCGGCAAGGTCTGCGTAGGCGGATGCTTCAACATCTTCTCATGGCATTCAAAGCTTGTGATGGTGCTTGATATGATAGCCGGACGTCTTGAGATATTACCGGTGTTACTTTTGTTCCACCCCGCAACCTGGAAAAAGTAAGGAGGATACCATGTACGAAAATGTTGCACTTTTCAGAAGGCGCTATGTGCCGAATGAACTGACCTGGCTGAAGGACGACGAAATCCTTTTCATGGACGACGAAAGGATCGTCACCCGCTGGAAATCGCTTAAGCCCCGCAAGGATTTCAGTGGCGGAGTTTCCACCTACTACCGCAAAAAGGGCCTTAAGATCAGCCGCATTTTCGACCATGAGGGGCATTTCCTCCACTGGTACTGCGACATTGTGCTCGAGCAGGGGCCGGAAGCCCTCTCGGACATCAACGGAACTGAATTAAAAAACGGGGCGGCGGCTTATCTCAAGTCACCGTCCCTGAATCAGGACAAGGTCATCGTTTTTTCCGATCTCCTTATCGATATAATCGTAAATCCCAACGGTCTCATCGAAGTCGCAGACCTTGATGAAGCCGCAGATATGCTTCAGTGCGGCATTCTCTCGCGTGAAAACGTGAGCTTTGCGATGAAGACCGCAAATGAATATCTGCACGTACTCTACTCAAGATACTCGCATGATACCGATTTTACCTCGGAAGACTTTGTAAAGCCGGTGTAAAAACGGTGCGCCGTGTGGCTGACATATGGCCCGCAGTGGTTCATCACTCTTCCGCGATCCGCTTGAACTGCGTGTTGTACAACTCTGTATAAACACCGCCAAGCTTCACAAGGTCCTTGTGCTGGCCGCGCTCCACTATCTCGCCGTCCTTTACCACAAGTATCTCATCCGCCGCAAGAATGGTGGACAGACGGTGCGCGATGAGTATCGCGGTGCGCGACTCGATGATCGGGTCTATCGCTTCCTGTATCTTGCTCTCGGAAATGGAATCGAGAGCAGAAGTCGCTTCGTCAAAAATGATGAGCGCAGGGTCTTTAAGAAGCACACGCGCTATCGAAATGCGCTGTTTTTCTCCGCCCGAGAGCTTTAAGCCACGGTTTCCGACCATTGTGTCAAAGCCCTGTTCCTGCGATCTTATAAAATCATAGATGTTCGCTTTTTCACAGGCATCCACAAGATCCTGTTCCGTCGCATCCGGCTTTGCATAGAGCAGGTTATCCCTGATGGTTCCGTTGAAAAGATAGGTTTCCTGAGAGACCACGCCCACATTTTTTCTCAAGAACGAAAGATCCAGTTTTCTTACGTCTTCTCCTCCGAAAAGCACTTCCCCGCCGCAAACATCATACAGTCTCGGAATAAGGTTTATTATCGTGCTCTTTCCCGAGCCGGACGGCCCCACGATCGCCATGCTCTTCCCGCTTTCAAGCGAAAAAGAGATGTTTTTTAATATCTGTCTTTCGGGCTCGTAACTAAAATCCACATTCTTAAATTCCACGCGTCCGTCCGTTTTTTCAGGCGTGACCGCTTCTTTTGCGTTCTTTATCTCGACAGGCATGTCAAAGTAGTTGAAGATCCTTGTAAACAGCGCCATCGAGCGCATCCAGTCGACCTGGATGTTTAGCAGGGAATTCACCGGCATGTAGGTCTTTCCGAGGAGCGCAACAAGGACCGTAATGTCGCCGACTGTGAGCGTGCTGTTGTATTTCATCATGAGTATGCCGCCCACAAGGTAGAGAAGCATGGGGCCGATGTTTGTCACAGTGTTCAGCACCACAAAGAACCATCTGCCCGCCATGCGCTCCTTGATGTTCAGCTTCACCATCCTGGAGTTTGCGTCTCTGTAATGCTCCATCTCCTCTTTTTCTTTGCAGAAGAGCTTCACAAGGAGCTGACCGCTCACAGAAAGCTTTTCGTTTAAAATCCCGTTTATCTCGTCATTGCACTCCTGTGCCTCTCTTGTCAGCGTCCATCTGGTCTTTCCGGCTTTTCTCGTGGGGATCACGAACAGGGGAATCACTGCAATGCCAAGGATCGCAAGGATCCAGTTTTTCTGGAACATCGCGATTATCGCAAATACAAGCGTTATGGAATTTGAAAGGATGCTTTTGAACGTGTTGGTGACCACGCTCTCCACACCGTCAATGTCAGAGGTCATGCGGGTTATGATGTCGCCCTGGTTGTTTGAAGTGAAGAACTTCTGGGACATCCGCTGCAGATGATCATACATCTGGTTTCGCATGTCAAAGGTGATATGCTGCGCGATCCAGGTATTTATGTAGCTCTCGAGCACGCCTATGAGGTTCGCGGCAAGATTTGTGAGGAGCAGCGCCACGATGAAGATGATCAAAAGCTTGAGATCACGCCCGATGAGGCCTTCGTCGATGATCTTACCTGTAAGTATCGCAGGCATGAGATTAAGCACGGAAGAAACCGCTATCGCAAGCAGCACCAGAAGGAGCTGCTTCCAGTATGGCAGGAGATACGAAAACACGCGTTTTATCAGTCCTTTTGTGACTTTCGGCACGGCTGCCTTTTCCTCTTCAGTCATGAAGCCCCTGGTGATCGGGCCTCCCATTCTTCCACCTTGTGCCATGTTTTTTCCTTTCTGCGTGAACGTCTCGCGGCTTGTGTTTTGCTCTTTGCGGCGTCTGTTTTTCGGCTTGTGGCCTTGTACCTTGTGATGCACTGACTTTCCTGGGATTATAACATATATGCGCTGTTTTTTGAACTTGTTTTGCTTGGTTTTCCGGCCCGGGCGAAGCTTGTCCCGGGCAGAGTCATATAAAATAGCTTGCTCCCCGCAATCTTATATGCCTCCGCGCCATAGGGCTCTTAATAGTGTCACTATAGATACAACCCCAGAATTGTAACTACCACTCCTCTCAACAAGCGACTCAAACATTTTTCAAAGTGAATAACAACCGACGATGCAAGCCGGAGCGTGTCTGTACCTCGGGAGCATTATTTGACCGAGCGGTCACTTTGAACACACTTCTGTACCCTTCCACCGCGAGGGAGACGGAATGCGGACTAGGATACAGACCGCGAAGGCGCGCCACGACGGCTGTGTCTCACTATAAACGCAACCACCGAAGCATACAAACCCCCCTGCCACACAAGCTACTCAAACACATTGCCGAGTCAAGAAGAACCGA
>JAEEGF010777756.1_pt1 | contig 27092 bp, 7 predicted proteins | sample 9134171 | NCBI WGS metagenome assembly JAEEGF01 (sample SAMN16246542, study PRJNA631951) | gut metagenome | biome: gut microbiome; feature: rumen; material: AP-attached | host: Bos | place: Iran: Karaj | collected 2018-10 | reverse complement strand
GATAATGCTGTCCGTCGCTGTCGATGGTGATGGCATAGTCGAAGCCCATGGCTTTGGCTTTCTTGAAGCCTTGCTTCAAGGCATAGCCTTTGCCTCGGTTGCGGCCATAGTCGACCACGGTGATGCGTTCGCCAAACGATGCCAGAATCTCTGCAGAGTTGTCGGTGCAGCCATCGTTGACCACGATGACGTCGGCGCAATAGGTCAGCACACGTTCCACCACGTCGCGCAGTGTGCCGCCATTGTTGTAGGTCGGCATAATGGTGCAGACTTTCCTTTGCTGCATCAGGTTCCGTGTCGCTATGGCATCAGACGGGTTCATAGCTAAAGGTTAGCGACATTTTGGTGTAGACGGAAGCTTCGTCGGCAATGACCACCTGGACTTTGCATTCGGTCTCGCTCTCAACTATATTCGAAAAAGTGAAACGCACCTCTTTGCCCTCGGCGGGAACCAGCACGTTGAGGTATTTGACATTCTTCGACGCTTTCAGGAAAAACGGACGGCCCAGTTTTCGTTGTAGCACCTCACTAGCAGTTTGTAGCAAGCAGGCTCCCGGAGTGATGGGATTGCCTGGAAAATGGGCTTGATAGATCAAATGGTTGGAATTGCAGCACAAATTAGCTGTGAAGCCGTTTTCATTGTCTTCTATCGATTGAAGGATAAAGAGTTCGTCCAAGAAATGCATCGTGATTTCGTTTATGAAGAGGCAAAAATAAAGATTTTTCCTTTTAACGGGAAATCACCCATATAAATAGACGAAAAGACCCATATCTTTTCGTCCAGATATGGGTCTTTTTCCGTAAGGACAAAGGATCATCTTATTCCTTCACGAATCTTCTGATTTCGACAGCGCTGTCGGTGGTCAGACGGATCATGTAGGTTCCGGTAGCATAGGTATCAACATTGATTGCTATCTTGTCAGAACAATTGTCCATTGTGCATACCAAAGCTCCGTTGAGGGTGTAGATCTCAAGCTTGTTAATAGGCTCAGAAGCTTCGATAATCAGTTTGTCTTTTGCTGGGTTCGGGAACAACGAAACCGTAATGCCTCCTTGTTCAGCAATGCCATCCGACTGCAAATAAGCAATGTAGTTGCGGTCTTCTGTCACAACAAAAGAGATGCTCTCCTCGTCGGAAACGACTTGGCCGTCCAAAGTCCAATTGATGAATTCGTAGCCGCTGTGCGGAGTGACTGTCAACGTGCAAGTCTCACCATAGTTGTAGAAGCCAATGCCCTCGATGTCACCTGTGTTGTCGGGATAGGTATTAGCCTTGATTTCATAAACATAGGGACGGAAGTTCGCCACATATTCGGCATTTTCCCTTACCATGACAGGATGGATGGCATTCGAGGAGATGACGACACCATCTTTGGTCCAGTTGATGAACTCATAGCCTTCGTGGGCGATAGCGCGCAAAGTGGCGATATGTCCATAATCGTAGGTTCCGCCACCATAAACGGCACCTCCCTCAGCAGGCTCTGCCAATACAGTGATCGTGTAACGAGAAACAGCGAAGTGAGCTACATAGTCCCCGTTATCGGTAACGGTGAAGCTATAGCTGGCATTGCTGCTTACCACCGATCCGTTCTTTGTCCAATTGACGAAAGCATAACCTGTATTAGGTGTAGCGCTCAACGTGCAAGTCTCACCGTATGTGAAGCTGCCGCCACCAGTTGCGGTACCACCGACTTCGGGATCCACTGAAACGGTGATGTTATAGTGGTCGAGGCTGAAGTGTGCAACAAGGTTGGTGTTTCCACTCACTGTGAAGGTATAAATGGCGTCTGTGGAGACCACTGTGCCGTTTACCGTCCAGTTGGTAAAGGTATAACCTGCGTTAGGCACGGCTAAAACGGTGCAGTTGTTTCCATAATGGTATGAACCACCTCCATACACTATACCACCCGCTATCGGGTCGGCCGAAACGGTGATCATGTACATGTTGAGGTTAAAGTTGGCCACATAAGCGGCATCCTCCGTCACAGTAAAGCTGAAGGCTGGATTGCTTGACACCACTGTGCCGTCCTTTGTCCAATTAGAGAAAGTATAGCCTGTGTTGGCCGTGGCGGTCAAGGTGCAAATTGAACCATGAGAATAAGAGCCAGCACCCGAAACACTACCACCCTCTGTCGGATTGGCGGTAGCCATAATTTGATAGCTACCAGAGTTGAAGTGGGCAACATAGGTTGCGCTTTCCGTCACAATGATAGTGAAAGAGGCATTAGTCGAAACCACAACGCCATTCTTAGTCCAGTTAACAAAGGTAAAGCCTGGATTGGCAGTGGCAGTCAGTATAGCTGTAGCACCATAACCATAGGTGCCAGTACCTGTAACTGTACCACCATTAGATGGGTTGGCCGTAACATTGATTTGGAATTCATTCGGAGCGAAAGTAGCCACATAATTACCACCCTCTACAACCATAAAGGTATAAATCGCATCGGTGGAAACCACAACACCATTTTTGCTCCAATTGACGAAGATGTAGTTTTCGGCAGGAGTAGCGGTCAAGGTGCAGGAAGCGCCATAGTTAAAGGTGCCTCCGCCAGAGACAGTACCGCCTGTGGTCGGGTTGGCTGTCGCTGTAATTGTGTAGCTGCCGATACCGAAGTTGGCCTCGTAAGCAGCATCTTCTGTCACGATGATAGTGTAGTTCGGGCTGGTGGAAACCACATTGCCGTCCTTGGTCCAGTTGATGAAGATGTAGCCTGCATCAGCCGTAGCGGTCAAGGTGATGGAAGTACCATAGTTGTATGTGCCAGCACCTGTAACCGTACCGCCATTTGACGGGTTAGCCGTAGCCGTAATGGTATAGCTGTCGATTTGGAAGTTGGCAACGTAGGCGCCGGCTGTCATGGCACTGACGGTGAAGGCGTACGAAAGGTCGGTGGAAACCACCGCGCCGTCCTTAGTCCAGTTGCTGAACGTGTAGCCCTCGGCCGGGATAACGGTCAACATGCAGGTCGCACCGTAGTTGTACGTGCCTGCGCCATCGATCGTTCCGGCTCCGGTCGGGTTCGTCGTGGCCGTGATCTCGTAGCTGTCGACACCGAAGTTGGCAACATAGGCACCGGCTGTCGCGGCGCTCACGGTGAAGCTGTATGACAGGTCGGTGGACACCACCGCGCCGTCCTTAGTCCAGTTGCTGAACGTGTAGCCTTCGGCCGGGGTAACGGTCAACGTGCAGGTCGCACCGTAGTTGTAAGTGCCTGCGCCCTCGATCGTTCCGGCTCCGGTCGGGTTCGTCGTGGCCGTGATCTCGTAGCTGTTGATTTGGAAGTTGGCAACGTACGCGCCGGCCGTAGCGGCGCTGACGGTGAAGCTGTAGCTTGCATTTGTGCTTACCACGGTGTCATTCTTCGTCCAGTTGATGAACGTGTACCCTTCAGCCGGGGTAACGGTCAACGTGCAGGTAGCACCGTAGTTGTAAGTGCCTGCGCCATCGATCGTTCCAGCTCCGGTCGGGTTCGTCGTGGCCGTGATGTCGTAGCTGTTGATTTGGAAGTTGGCAACGTAGGCACCCGCTGTCGCGGCGCTCACGGTGAAGCTGTATGAAAGGTCGGTGGAAACCACCTCGCCGTTCTTAGTCCAGTTGCTGAACGTGTAGCCTTCGGTCGGGGTAACGGTCAACGTGCAGGTAGCCCCGTAGTTGTATGTGCCTGTGCCCTCGATCGTGCCAGCTCCGGTCGGGTTCGTCGTGGCCGTGATCTCGTAGCTGTTGATTTGGAAGTTGGCAACGTAGGCACCGGCTGTCATGGCGCTGACGGTGAAGCTATAGCTTGCATTGGTGCTTACCACGGTGTCATTCCTCGTCCAGTTGATGAAGGTGTACCCTTCGGCCGGGGTAACGGCCAACGTGCAGGTGGACCCGTAAGTGTATGTGCCTGCCCCCTCGATCGTTCCAGCTCCGGTCGGGTTCGTCGTGGCCGTGATGTCGTAGCTGTTGATTTGGAAGTTGGCAACGTACGCGCCTGCCGTAGTGGCGTTCACGGTGAAGCTGTAGCTTGCATTGGTGCTTACCACGGTGTCATTCCTCGTCCAGTTGATGAACGTATAGCCCTCAGTTGGGGTAACGGCCAACGTGCAGGTGGACCCGTAGGTGTATGTGCCTGCCCCCTCGATCGTTCCAGCTCCGGTCGGGTTCGTCGTGGCCGTGATCTCGTAGCTTTTGATTTGGAAGTTGGCAACGTAGTTACCTGCCGTAGTGGCGCTGACGGTGAAGCTGTAGCTTGCATTGGTGCTTACCACGGTGTCATTCCTCGTCCAGTTGATGAAGGTGTACCCTTCGGCCGGGGTAACTGTCAACGCGCAGATAGCCCCATAGTTATATGTGCCCGCGCCCTCGATCGTTCCAGCTCCGGTCGGGTTCGTCGTGGCCGTGATCTCGTAGCTTTTGATTTGGAAGTTGGCAACGTAGGCACCTGCCGTGGTGGCGCTGACGGTGAAGCTGTAGCTTGCATTGGTGCTTACCACGGTGTCATTCCTCGTCCAGTTCATGAACGTGTAGCCCAGACTGGGTGTCACCGACAATGTGCAAATGTCTCCAAGTATATAAGTGCCACCACCGCTGACAACACCACCTTCGGCCGGTTCGGCAGAGGCAGTGATGGTGTATGATGGAGGAGTCGGGCCTCCATTGGTCGTAAATGTCAACACATAAGGTTGCAACAGGTTTCCAAGACTTTCATCTGCAATAAAAGTGGTGTTAGATAAGCAAGTCACATCCAATTCTTCACCTGCTTCATGATCCCAGATTCTAAAAGTGATTGAATCACCTGATAGCACATTGCTATAAATTTGCATCTGATAAAAATAACCTTGCGCAAAAGGAGCCGGATTAAGATCTGCCATGAAACTACCACGGCATTCTTCGCCACAGAAGGCTCCAATTTCAAGAAATGCAGATCTCGCATTGTTCACCAATGATTCTCCATCCAGATTCAAGACACCTGTCAGTGACATGTTGTACTGAGTGTGGAAATTGTATGACCAATGCGTTCCTACAACTCTATCGTCTTCAAGATTTGCAGCATTTGCCAAAAACGCAAATGCCGTCATCAACGTGATTAGAAAAATTCTTTTCATTTTTCATTTATTTAGTGATACTTTTGTTATAATTTCTGTTCATATTAATGTCGTCATATAGAGGATATTGCATCCTTAGCATAAGATTTTGTTAGAGATATTGGCTGCAAAACTACGGAAAGTAAATGCTGCTTCCAAGTTTTTGAGCAAAAAACGACAAAAAAATCCCGCAAGATCATTGTCCAACTTTCAATGTTCAATTCATTTTTATCCTGCAGGATTTTCATTACAATAATAGATTGAGACGGAGTGCCATTTTTATTTTACCACCAGCTTCCTAACAACCGTCCCCTTCCCTTCCACAGTGATGCGCAAGGTGTAGATGCCAGCGACCGCAGGAGCTGTCAATGTAGCAGGTGTCTGTACAGACGTTGCGCGCAACGTCTCTACACCCAACGCATTGACGATTTCAACACGGACAGGACCCTTCACATCCTCAGCAACGTTGATGCTGAAACGTTCGCCACGGTTGACGGGGTTTGGATAGAACTGCACCTTATTGGCCAATTCGTCCACTCCCGTCGTGCCTCTGAAGTGAACCACATACAGCTCGCTTGCATCACCCACGATGGCGTTGGCAACGAAGCTGAGGCTTTCCTCGGCATCGTAGTATTCCATACCCGTCTCCGTGTCATAGAGCCTGAAGCCCAGCTCGGCGGCGTCCTTGCCCGAAACAGTAAGGAAGGCCACGTGGCGGTGCAGCGGCTCGGCAAATATGAGTCTTACGCTGCCTCGGCATTCGCCATTGGCAAAGGCGGCCAGCTCGTAGTTGTCGGAAGACAACTCTGTATCACCCAGTTCCACCACGGCCATCACCGTCATGTTGTCGGGATAAGCGTAGACGTTCGGCTTCCAATGGTTGTGCTCCGAGGTGAGATTCTGCTTCAGTTCTCCGCCCCTGCCGTTATTGGGATAGGTGAACGTGACAGGACCACCGTTCGATGAGTAATACATTAGGCCCATACCTGACTCGATGGTGCTAAGCGAACCATACCAGCCGTAGTCCGCATAGAACTCCGAGTAGCCTTCTTGTGACTTCAGCATGTCGCCGGCAACGGCTTCCAATCCAGACAACGCCTCATTGACATCCATAGCCACAGATGGCACATAGCCTATCCACGTCCAGCCATAACCGAGTGTGATGGGATGCTGTGAAGGATCGGCCTCCTGACCCGTTATGATGGCAGTGCAGGGCTCATTGGCATTGATCTTGTATGAAGATTCATTGTTGATGACTGCGAGTGAGCCATACCAGCCGTAGTCGGGATAATAATAGGTATAACCAGCAGCTTGCGAAACTATGCCGACACCACTTTCTCCAAGGCTATTCTCCAACATACTCAGGCCGTCAATACCTTCCTGCTCAACGTAGGTGCTCCACCATGTCCAACCCTGGGCAAATTCGGTAGTTTGATTGACAAGGCTTTCCACGAAGTTAGCCACATAATCGCCAGCTTCGGTAACCGTGAAGCTATAGCTTGGATTGGCGGAAACTTCCGCGTTGTTTTTGGTCCAATTCACGAAGGCATAACCCGGATTGGGTGTTGCTGTCAAGATGACTGTGGAACCATAGACAAACGCTCCTCCTCCGCTCACTGTACCGCCTTCTTCAGGTGAAGCCGACACCGAAACCATAAGATTATAGTTACCATATTCAAACTCCGCCTCCTCTTTCATCGCTTCCACATTCCCTACATTGTCCTCGCCAAGGCAGAAGAAACGGTAGCAATGGTCATATTCAGTGAGATAAGTGGCGGTGGTACCGACAGGATAGGTGTCGTATAGACTGTATGCGCCATAGTTGTCCGACACATAGAGTTTGTACTGCTTGATGCCGCACCCTCCTTCATCGTCTTGGCCGCTGAACTGCAACAACACTTCGTTGTTGCCATTATCCGTGCCCGTCAGTTGCGTGATGGGCGGCAGGGCATCCACCGTGTTGTACCACACATTGGTGGGGATAGCCTCGTTGATATCGAAGACGATGCTCGCCGAGGCGGTGAGTTCGTCTCCCGTGATGCAGGCGTTGGCCTTGGGCTTGATGGTGAACGACACATAGCCTTCACCGTTGTGGTTCTCGTCGTTGACGGGAAGGAAGCCCTGTTGCGTGCCTTGCGGCGGCAGACCCGTGGCAGGGTCTATGGATTGCAATATCCAGAAGGCCTCGCCCGCCACAATATCGATGCCAGCCACCACATCCACATAGATGCCCATGTCTTGTGTGAGGTCTAACCGCTGCTGGTAGGACGAGCGGTTGCCCTCCACGGTAAAGACATGGCTGCCGAAGCCGAAGGCTCCAATGGCGAAGGTGGAAATATCTGCCTTGGCATGAAGCCTGTGCCTCACCTCCACCTTTTGCGCAGCAGCCGTGGCCAATTCCGGGTCGTTCTCGAAATAGATGGTGTAAGGCAAGGAAACCGTTGCCGCCACCCATTGCAGGGTATCGCCCAAGGCATCGTAACCCCTTGTGCCGATGATTTCGTTGGGATCCATAGGGACATATACGCTTGTTTCTGATGAACTGGATGGATGTGAATCTATTTTAGATGGAATGCTATCCATTAGTTTATCATTACCTTGCTTGCATGGGTCTTTGCTTTGGCAATAAACATTGTTGACCAAAGAAAGGGCAATTCCTAATAATATCGTTTTTATTTGTTTGTTCATAATTCTCCTTTATTATATATTAAGTAATAAGTATGACATATTTTCCACTTTCTGCATCGTAGTCGTAGCCTTATTCCCTATAATCCTTATTTGTAGTGATCCCAATAGCATCCAGTTTCAGTACAATAAGTATTTGGCAAAGGACCTGGTCTGTATCCTTTGCTCGGTGGAGCTGAAATGTAGAACTCTCGTTTTGGCTGATATTGTTGTGCATTTTTGAAAATTTGACGCATATCTTTTCCTAATTGATAAAGTAAGGAGGAGGCGGTCAATACTAAAACCGGTGCCCATCCTACAGTAAGAACTCCAATAGTTTTTCCAACTCCAACAATCAATCCTGCTCCACTTAAAATGAGACCACCATAATCTCTTTCCTTACCAGAAGCAATTGTAGAGCCAAGAGAAAACAGGTCTCCAAAACCAGGAATTGGACTTAATAAAATACAAGCATAAGGATATTCAGCACAAAAAAGAGAAATTTTTGAAGTAGGACTAGGGATAGGAGGCCTTTGCATAAAGTTGGGCGGTAAAGGTTTATATAGTTCGCATTGGCTCTGCTGTGTTTTGCTATTTCCGTATTGATCTTCATAGATAATTGGCATATTCCCAACGTAACTATACAAGTTATACCCATCCACATACATCAGCGGGTCATGCTGCATAAAGCGACCAAGGCCAGAATGCATAGTGCGGGCACGGTAGTAATACAAACCCGTTTCCGCATCATAATCACGACCTGTGAACAAGATGCTGTTGCCTACGGCAGATTGGCTCAAAGCATTATTGTTGGCATCCAAAATAGTGGGTTGCCCGTATGGGTCGTATTCGTAGCGTTCCACCACGGCGCCATTGCCATCGGTGAGGGCCACCACGGAACCCAAATGGTTCTTGTGGTAGTAATAGGTGTTGCCGCCACGCTGCATTTGCAGCACATCATCCACCGAAATGCCGAAGATGTAGGTGGCTTGCACCGCATTGTTGGCATCGCGTTCTTCAATGGCTTGGTCACCGCAATAGTAGTAGTTGGTCGTCGTTTCGACAGACTCAACGACCACTTTTTGGATACGGCGGTTCAAAGCATCGTATTTGTAAGTGGCGGTTTGCCCATTGTCCACGCTCACAAGGCGGTTGTTGTAGTTGTATTGGTAGGTGTGGGTGCCGTCACTGGTCATGTTGCCGTTATCGTCATATTGCGGGCTCATGTTTTGGCCTCCCGTAAGGGCGGTGTAGGCATTCATGTTGTTGGCGGTGTAAAGGGTCGCCACGCCGTTAGTGGTCACGATGGTGCGGTTGCCCAAGGCATCCATCGCATACTGCACCTGCTTCAATGGGTTGGGAATCTCCACGCCTGTGGTTATCTCGCCTTGCTTGAAACTCGTCAGACGGTTCAGCGCATCGTAGCCATACACCTCGCTCTTGGTCGGACGAAGCAAGTCCTTCTTCGAGAGCATGTTGCCCACGGCATCGTAAGTCATCTGCACGTTGGCAATGTTGGGGTTGTCGGTCAACTGCGTCAACTGGTTCAAGGCATTGTAAACGAAGGTGGTGGTCGTGCCGTTACCGTAAGCGCGTTGGGTCAGAAAGTCGTTGGCATTGTAGCCCAAGGTCACGAAATAGTTGTTGTTTTCCTTCAACCCTGTCAGGCGTTGGCGGTAGTCGTACTCTTCAGTTATCGTTCGTCCGCTCGGATAGTTTTTCGTCACCGTCCTGTTTCGGGTGTTATAGGCATAATTTGTTGTCTTGCCGTTCAAAGTTTCCGAGAGCATACGACCACCGTTGTCGTAGGTGAACGACACCTGCGCATCGGCATTGTTGGCGGTCAGCATATTGCCGTTGGCATCGTAGGTGAAACTGTCCGTTGTGTTGTTCGGATAAGTCTTTTGGGTCAGACGGCTCAAAGCGTCATACACAAAGCCCATCTGATGGCCGCTTTCGTCGGTAAATGTTACCGTATTGCCGTTAGCATCGTAGGCAAACTGCTGGGTCTTGCCATTGGCAAAGGTGATTTTCGTCAGTTGGTCATTGGCATCATACTGGTAGGAAGTCGTGCTGCCTCGAGCATCGGTCACCGAAGCAAGGTTGCCATTGGCATCGTAGGTATAAGTAGTCACATTATTCAAGGCATCACGCTCGGTCAGCACTTGGTTCATGGCATCGTATGTGTAGAGTGTAGTGTTGCCTTTGGCATCGGTGTAACTCAATACATTTCCGCTGTTATCGTAGGTGTAATACTCCGAATGGCCTTCCGCATCAGTCGTCTGCATCAGGCGGTTCAAGGCATCGTATTGGAAAGTGGTCGTATGGTCTTCGGCATCCGTCAGCGAGACGACATTGCCATTGGCATCATAAACGTAGGTTTGCATGGTACCCAATTGGTCGGCCACGCTAACGAGGCGGTCCAAAGCATCGTATTGATAGGTGATGAATTGTCCCGTAGGCATTTCCACGCCTATCACCTGCCCGATGTTGTCATAATAATAGCGGGTGGTGTCGTTCAAGGCATCAATGCGCATGGTAATCCAGTCATGGTCATCAAGGACGACACGCGACACGTGATTCATCGCGTCTTGGGTCTGCACCACCTTACGCTTGGCGTTATAGGTGTATCGCACCACACCGTTTAAGGGGTCTTTCACGGTCAAGGGCTGTCCCAAGGCATTGTAAGTCATCCACGTAGATTGCGACAAGGCGTTGGTCACCTTAACGATGTCGCCCTTGCTGTCGTATTCCATCGAAAAAGTATGATTCAAGGGATTGGTGGATTGTGTCAACTGGTTCATGCGGTTGTACACGAACTGCGTCTCGCCCATTTTCGGGTCGGTGATAGACTGCACCAAGCCTTGCACCGTGTGGGTCATGGCCGTAGTATGTCCCAAGGCATCGGTTGTCGAGGACAGATTGCCGTATGTGTCATACAGATATTGCGTTGTGTGGTTGTTGGCATCAGTTACCGTCAGCACCTGCCCATATTGGTTGTAAGTATAACTGGTGCTCGTGTTCATCGGCCCATTGGAAGCTGTCAAGTTGCCGTTGGCATCGTAAGTAAAGGTGTAAAGATTGCCTTTCTTGTCGGTGTAGGCAGTCACATTGTTGTAGGTGCTTTCGTAGGTGTAATGCTCCGTATTGCCCAAAGCATCCGTCGCCGTGAGCATATTGCCGTTTTGGTCGTAAGTATAGGTGGTCACATGACCGTTGGCATCTTCGTGGCGGATGACGTTGTTATCCTCATCATAGGCCAATTTACTGCTGAAGCCACAGCAGTTGCCCACCTTTTCAATGACACGCCCTTTCTCATCCCAAACGTATGAACTGAACTGGTTGTTCCCATCGGGAAGGTAATCTACAAAGACCGTTCGGTGCTGCGCCAACTCGTAACGGATAGATTTGTCCGTCATGTCCGTCTTGATGCGATGGGCTTGTCCATCGTCGTTGTATGTGACGTGGGTAGAATAACCTTCTTCATCAGTAAAGGTCTTGATACGGTTGTCACGGTTATAAGCATAATACACAGTGTAACCCATTGGATTGGTTACGCTTGTGAGGTTTTTCTGTTCATCGTAACCGTAGGTCCACATGCGGTCGTCAAACGAGGTGCTCAATTGGGTCATCAGGGTGTCGGCGTTCCATTGGAAGTGGATGCTGCGCCCGTTGATGTCGGCAATAGAAGTCAAGTTGCCGTATTGGTAACCAAAATCGAGCGTATTGCCATATCGATTAGCAATTTGTGTCACCTTTTTGGAAACAGGGTCGGTAAAGCGATAACTGGTGCCATCCTTTGCAGTAAGTTTGTATCCAGCTCCATCTATCGTTAAGGTGTTGAACACACCAGCAGGAGCCTCGAAACTATTGCCGTAACGGGTGTAAAGGTCTTGCCGACCGTCGCCCTGCTCGATGATAATGCCCAATGAATCTTCAATGTAGCGCATCTCGTAACCGAGACTCCAGCCATTGCCATAGCCGTAGTTCTGCCTGTTGTAGGAACTGTTATAGTAAAACACGGCTTCCAAATCCATGCCACGGTTGGGGATGGAGAGGTCGGCCCGCTGGTAGAACAGCACACCATTGTAGCTGTTCACCCAAATGTCATTCGGGCAGGCAATCTTAGGCCGGATGATGTTTTGAGCCTGCGCCGAAGCCAAAACAAACATTAAAGCAACAAGGATTATATTTCTGTTTTTCATTGTATTATCCTCCATTATTTAGTATTGTCTTCTAATTGCGAAAACCGCTAAACTAACATAGGTAGAAGGTGTTGCCTTCACCATAATGGCTTTGGTGCCAAGGTAGCCTGGACGAAGCACATCAGGGTTACCGTTGCCTTCGGCAGTGTAGAAAGTGAGTTCGGTTTGTCCTTCCTGCAACTCCTCCGTCGAGAAGCCAATAGGGTGACCATTGCGGCTCACGACCACAAAACCAGACACATTCAAGTCGGTAGTGCCAATATTACCGTATTCAATGTTCACAGCGAAAGTATTGCCGCTTCTCACGCTTGCCGGTGCCACGATATTGATGGCCAACTCAGCAGGCAGCCCCTCCTCAATGGTGAAGGCACCATCCTTAATGGTGATGATGCCGCCAGGCAGTTCTGCCTCCATCGCATAAACACCAAGCGGCATCTCAGCAAGGTCGAAGGTGGTGTAAGTCTCCGTGCTGTTGCTGAAGAACACCTTTTCGGCAGGCAGGTATTCATTACCCTGCACCAAACGGAAATCCATGATGCTGTCAAACTTCGCGCCCGTAATCTTCGTGGTGATGGAACCCGTGTTGGCACCGTGGTCGGCATCGATACTCAGAATCTCAAAGTTGATGATAGACGTGGAAATGGAAATATTTTGCTCAAGGACAAGGTATCTTGTCGGTTCATTATGTATTGATCCAACTTGGAATGCGGCTCCTTGAGCCATAAGGTAATAAGTACCTTGTTTAAGTGCCGGAATGAGGATTTCCTGCTCGTAAGAATAAGGCACGAAAACACCATAATCAAAATCTGACGGTGTCGGCGTTGATTCATACGAAAGATAAATTCCATTTGAAACGCTTAAATCATGGTCAAGTGACTCAAGGTGACACATCAAAGTCTGTCCTTCGTATTCTTGACCCACTTCAATCTTGTAATAAAGATATCGTTCAGGTAGCATAGTACGATATATTGTTTCTCCAATCACCAAAGTCGGGAAACCAATCTCCGTGGTCAGCATGGAGACACAAACATTGTTTTCGTAGGTGGATTCATTCAAGGCATTTAGAATATTCACCCTAACGATAACATAATGGTTGCCTTCGCCAAAGCCCGTCAGTACTCCGCTCAGTGAGCAGACTTGTTGCCCGTTGTTTGGAATATTGATGTCCATATCGGCATAACCGAGCATCATATCATCGCTGCTCCATTCGGCATCAGTAGAAAGGTAAACCGCGTTCCTGACGCGACCTATAGCAGGATTGTATCCAATATTGCGCAGTTGCCAAGAGACCATCATATCTTCGCCTGAAACCAAAGAAACTGGGAATTCCGGCTGTATGGCAATCAAATCGCAAGGGTCGGAAGCCTGCACAGTTACTGGCAAGGCCAAAATGTTGTCATCCTCGTTGTTATGCTCATAAATCTGGTTCGTCCTATCGGTAAAGCCAACGAGGAAATAATCACCTTCCAAACCATTCGGGATGAGGATTTCAATGGAATCCGTGTAGCTCTCCCCCACTTCCAACGCGCCATGATGAATCTTGGAACTCAACTGAAATGCACCAATGTGGGTCATGGCTTCACCTATAAATAAGGCATCCGTCCAATTTTCCTTTTGCGTCACCCTTTCGCCTTCATTGACAACGGTGTAATGCACCCAATAGGCACGGTCACAAGTTAATTCTTCCTCTACTGTCAGTGAAGTGATGCGCAAATCGGGAAGCGAGCCTAACTGCACCTCAATCGGAATAGACTTGACATTGTTCAAAGTGTCGGAATCATAAGTCACACGGGTAGCATCACTGACGCAAAGCAGGTATTGTGCGCCAAGATGGGTATAAGGCAGTGTCACAGACTGTTCGACCGTGTAAGTACCATTGGGTTGAACCACCGTTGACCTTGCCATGGAACATAGTTCAATGTCATCATCGCTCAAAACCGCATCTGTAGACACAAAAACCTTATCCACCCACGGTTGTGGAAGCAATTCGCCTTGGATCAAGGTATAAGTGCCATTTTTCTTCACATACAGCGGAATCTCGCCCGAAGGACATGTACCGATGTTTTTCACTGTCCAAGTTAGCGAAGTGGTTTCACCCGCCCAAACTGATTCTGTGACTTGCAAAGCCGTGGTTTTCAAATCGAAAGGATAATTCAAAACCGTCACCACCATAGTTGTGGCGTTATTGTCATCGTTGGATTCCAAAACAAGGTTCTCTTCATCCAATACGACTTCAAGAATATTGCAAGAAGCGTTGGCCATCGGAGGAACAAAAACATTTTGCGTAATCGAAAGGATTCCCCCAATCGGTATGGAGTAACTGCCGACCTCAGGGCTGACTTGCAGCACCAAAGGACATAGAATTGTATCCAATGCCGACCTGACATAAACCGTGGTATTGAAACTGCCCTCAAAGTTTGCTGTTCCATTGTTTTTCACAATGAACGAAACCTGATTTTCTACACCTGATTGTATCGCTGTAGCCGAAATGTTAGTAACTACAAGGTCGGGAAGCGGGCAATCCAACACCGTGGCGGTGGCCGTATAGACATTGTTGGTGGTGTCCAACTCAGGGACAAGACAGCCTTTGTTGGCAATCAACTCGAATGTCGAACAAGCTGAAGTCACAGTAGGTGGCACAAGAACTGTTCGTGCAAAATGCACCGTCTGCCCAATGCCGATGGAAACCGTGCTGCCCAACGGCAATGTTTGCGACTGCACCGGGCACAGGATTTCTTTATCATCCCACGCTGCATAAATATTAAAAGTGCAATTGCTGTTGAGCAAGTCCATGTCACCGTTGTTGGTGATGTCAAACTCAACTGCTACATTCTCACCCGCCTGAATAACATCGGGAATTGTCAACGAAACGGGTTGCAAGTCGGGCAAAGGCTGGTGCAACACACTCATCGGATAATGTGAAAGCGTGTTATTACCCTCGTTTGATTCGTTGATTTCGTCGTCGCAGTCGGTCAGCACTATTAAATGATAGGTGCCATCGGTCAGCTGGTAAGGAGCCAAATCGTTGCACATTACAGTAAGGCTTTGCCCAGCAGCCAAATACACATTGCGCCTGATATTGGCAATTCTAATTGTGTCCGTCATGTTCCCCGAAGAGGAAATATAGACCCTATCGGTGACCATACTATTTCTGACGATACCTTCAGCCGCATTGGTCAAAGTGTAGCTCAGATTCAACGGATAGCCTGCCTTGATTTGCTCAGGAGCCGTAATCTGGGTCACCTGCAAATCGGGTTGGATGACATTAATAGCATTGGAACGGGCCAAATTGTTGCCATCATACAAGTACTCAAAAACGGCATTGTTGGCATCGGCATGGACATACAGATAGTAAGTCCCCGAAGTAACATTTGATGGCAAGACCATGCTCTCACTGACCGAATAGTTTGCCCCAGGTTGCAGTCCGCCATAATGACTGACCGTTTTCAACAGAATGGCAGAGGCATCCAAAATATCAGCATTTTGGCAAAGGTAAATCTTATCCACCCAATTGTTCACATTGGGATTGCCTGCACCGATATTGTTGACTTTGTAACTATAGGCAAAAACCTCTCCCGTGCTGACCGTAGCAGGTACAGTCAAATCGGACGGCTCCAAGTCGGCAGGCGGCGAAAGAATGACATTCACCGCTTCTGACATTGTGATATTATTGTGGTTCAGCACATGCTCATATACCTGCTCGTAACAGTCCGTATAGACGAAGAAATACGCCTCACCATACATGGTCAACGGAACTTGTCCCGCAAATTGAACTTGATAGGACTGTCCAACAGGCAACTGTCCAGAATGGGGAACAACCGCAAGACAAACTGTTGAAGATGAGTTGAAATCGGGTTCCGAAGCGATATAAAGCGCGTCCGCCCAATGGTCGGTCAAGGTAGTGTTCTCTCCCAAATTATTTATCGTTGCCGTAACGTTCACCGTTGATCCAGAGAAGAAATTGGTCTGCGGGATAATAGAAGTCACCTGTAAGTCGGGTAGAATGGGAACCTCAATATTAACCAGTTCGTAGAAGAAGTTGTCGTTGTATATACTTCCTGGAGGATAGCCGTGTACTTTCTCTGATTGCTCATAAATCACATTACCACCGTGACTAAAGCAACTGATATATGGCGGTGGATTATAAGGTATTGGTACCACATTATTGTCCCAGTTGATTTGATAAGCGTCGTATGCGTCTGTCGTCACGAAAAGGTAATAGTCGTTTGAAATCTCCAAAGGAATGTTCACGGTTTTTGTTTGCGTGTAATACTCGCCTACGTTCAATGCGGAGAGGTTATCAAAAGTACCCAACAGAATGGGATTGTTACTATTGACATTCACGTTGCTTTCTATCGAAAGCCATACACGGTCACTCCACAAAGCACCATTGGGTGTTGAAGCCGTACCATCATTCTGCACGGTCCAACTGATGGTGGCCTCTTGTCCTGCCACAAGGGTAGAATGGGTAATACCTGTAATATGAAGTTCAGGCAGACCTAACGAGAAATTAGCCACATAATTGGCGTTCCCCGTCACCGTGAAACTATAGGTTGGATTGGTGGAAACCACATTGTCGTTTTGAGTCCAATTCAAGAAGAAATAGCCTTCGGCGGCTGTGGCTCCCAAAGTGCAGGTAGAACCAGCTGCATAATCTCCGCTACCGCTGACTGTTCCCGCTCCATCGGGTTGTACTGTTGCTGAAATGGAGGCACAATTTTCATAATAGTTAGTGAATTGATCCCACCCCGATGCATTCTGATAGGCTTCAATTGTGCCGCATGGTACCGTGACAGGAATATTGAAAATACTAGAAAAAGCATTTGTTCCAATCGAAGGAGGGATTTCAGCATAGCTATCCAGAGATGAAAAACCACCAGAACCCCAGAAAGCTCTAGAACCTATTTCAGTCACAGAGTTCCCAATAATTAAATTACCAGTAAATCTATTGCTACGGAATGCTTCGTCTCCAATCGTTATCACAGAGTTTGGAATAATCAAGTCGCCTGTAAAACCAATACAGTCCCGGAAAGCCTCATTGCCTATTGTAGTTACGGCATTGCCGATAGTTAAGCTCGTGAAGCCACTGCAGTTCCGGAAAGCCCTTCCGCCTATCGTTGTCACAGAATTCGGTATTGTCAAATCACCAGTAAAACCTATGCATTGACCGAATGCGGCACTATCTATCACTGTCACAGAATTCGGTATAGTCAACTCACCCGTGAAACCACTACACCCGTTGAAAGCAAAACCACTTATTGTGGTCACAGAATTTGGAATAATCAAATCGCCCGTAAAACCGCGACAACTTTGAAAAGCTACAAAACCTATTGTAGTCACAGAATTAGGTATCGTCAACTCACCCGTGAAACCAATACACCCATTGAAAGCGCCATCGCCTATCGAGGTCACAGAATTTGGAATAATCAATTCGCCCGTAAAACCGTAACAATATTGAAAAGCTGCTAAACCTATTGTAGTCACAGAATTAGGTATCGTCAACTCACCCGTTAAACCACTACAATGATCGAAAGCAAAATCGCCAATCGCGGTCACGGTGTAGGTGACGCCATCGATGGTCTTGAAGGCAGGAATGATGAGCTCGCCCGTGGCATTGGTGCCATCCACGTGACCAGTCACGGTGACGGAAACACCATCGTCGTTGATGGAGTAGGTCAAGGGGTCATCATTACCTGGGTTATGAACTACCTTTACAGCGTGGATATAGTTTTCTGAAGCTGAGGTCTGGTAGGCATTTGAGCCCACATAACAACCGATTAGGTTGTCACTCTGGAAACTGAACCAGAACTCGCTAGGGACGGTGGTATTATCCACACTATTCGTGAAAATATTCTCAGAAGAATTGAATATGGAATTGAGTTCAGGATTGGTAATATCGTCAAACGCTTGTTCCCAATACCCGTTGTCAACATTGCGGTAACTGACATAAATGTTTCTCAAGTAATAGCCGGTATTTGGGTCTTCTCGAGTGATGTTAGGAGCCGAGTAGGCGCAGGCGATGTTGCCCATTGGGTCGATAGAAAGTGCAGGGAATGTGGACAGGCCGCTACGTGATTTGTTGAAATAGTCATTTTCGTGGAAGAACTTGTCGTTATCAAAATAATAACCATCATACATTGGAACATAACCAATCCATTTTGTGGGGTCATTGTGCATTGTCAAATACTCTGGACTCTCAGGGTCGGGCCACCAAAGTCTCAATGCATGGTGAAGGTTGCCGTCTTCTGATTGGATGGGAGCCTCTTGGGTATCATTCCAGTAGTAAATGCCATCAACGTTACGTCCGCAAAATGTGGTATAATTGCTGCCTAGTTCAGAGTGGATGTACTCGTAAGTGCTCATAGCCACGTGAGTAACACCATTGTTGTCAATAGCAATAGCAAGGTTGGCGGGGCCATATACCGTATCGGAGTAAATAGAGTTGGGATCCGTTTCCCAGTCGTAACCATAGTAAGGATTTTGCCAAATTACTGTTCTCGTCCATGTCTGGCCGTCGTCAGTGGATTTATACATAACGACATGGCTTTGGGGATCGTCACCATAGATTATGGCTACGTTATGGCCGTTGGCAGTGATGCTGTAAGAGTCAGCAGAGTAGTGACCGGTTTCTTCATTGTCTTGAGCAAGGGGTGAGTAGCTGATTTCCCAGTAATCGGCATCTTCCGAACGGAGATAGACTTGGTAGTGCTCAACCACATCGCCTGAATGCTGGATGTCAGCAATCACGTGAACGATGTTGTGGTTGTCGCCAGAAGTGGCAATTCTCGGCCATGAAGCGTCGTCCGTGTAAGGATATTCATCAGGGTGAATCGGGAGTTCACCTCTGTAGACCCATTCGCCTTCGCCGGCAACCTCTCTGGTCCAGCAACGCATGGGAGCGTGGTTGATGAGGATTTCACCTGTCTCGCCCCACTGAGCGATGGAAGGCCAACCGGTTCTTACATTTTCGATACGATTCTCGGGCATATCCTGCCATTCTTCTGTTTCGGCGTTGTAGAAGTTGTAGCCCGTACCACGGTCAGCACTGTTGGTTATGTGTGACATGGTAGCAGCCACGGCGACCGAACCATTAGACAGTTGATACATGCGGTTTGAGCACCAGCCGTTGGATTGCAAGTCATAGTAGGTCCACATGGTTTCACAATCTTCAACATCACCATACCTGTTGACGACAGCACTCATTGCTGTTCGAGGAGCTATATTAGTTCCTGACGGAGTAGAAACCTCGTTACCTAAAGCAACGCCCTTTTTGCTGTCCACTTCAAAAGACCTGATGTCATTCTTCGCAACGCGCTGTTGTGCAAACACATTCGTCACTCCAGCCAAACTCAGCAACAAGACAAATAGGGCGGCTATTAAAGCCATTCTAAGTTGTAAAGTGTTTACTTTCATTGATTTAGTTATTAATTGATTTGTATTTTTCTCTTTTCCTTACATCTCCATTAACAAATAAAACCAACAAAAAAACACGCAAATATCAACTTATAAGCCTAAAATGTGTTATGGTTAGTAGTTTCCAAAGCACAAGCTTTAATAAGCTAACGCTATTTCATTTAACCATGTCTTGGTGGAGTTATTTGTTCATTGGTGGTTTGGTGAGACTTTTGTTTCGTTTGACGGGCAAATTTAAGGAATTTTTCATTTTGGACAAGGGAAACGGTAAAGAAATGTTTATATTTGTACCGAAATCGAAGATTGGCTTCGCTGAAATGCCATGCATTAGCTTCGCTGAATCTTTGATTTCGATGTAATCAATCAGAGATTTCAACGTAATTAAAAAACATTTTTTCAGCCATGCTACCCATAAGACCGTTTCGGATTGGATGGTTGTGAAAGAGCAGGTTTCCCTGCTGAAATGGATTGTTCATTTGTGAACTTGTAGGGCTGTCACATCGTGGCAGCCGCTTAGATTCCATTTTCCCAAGCGGCTGCCATAGTATGACAGCCCTACAATCCATTCCCGAGGGAATCTCATTTTATCATTTCACCACCAATTTCCTAACAACCGTACCCTTCCCTTCCACCGTGATGCGCAAGGTGTAGATGCCAGCTGTGGTGGGTGCCGTCAATGTAGCAGGTGTCTGTACAAACGTTGCATGCAACGTCTCTACACCCAGCGCATTGACGATTTCCACATGGACAGGGTCCTTCACATCCTCAGCAACGTTGATGCTGAAACGTTCGCCACGGTTGACGGGGTTTGGATAGAACTGCACCCTATTGGCCAATTCGTCCACACCCGTCGTGCCTCTGAAGTGAACCACATACAGCTCGCTTGCATCGCCTACGATGGCGTTGGCAACGAAGCTGAGGCTTTCCTCGGCATCGTAGTATTCCATACCCGTCTCCGTGTCATAGAGCCTGAAGCTCAGCTCCGCCGCGTCCTTGCCCGAAACAGTAAGGAAGGCCACGTGGCGGTGCAGCGGCTCGGCAAATATGAGTTTTACGCTGCCTCGGCATTCGCCGTTGGAGGCAAAGGCGGCCAACTCGTAGTTGTCGGAAGAGATTTCAGCACCCTCCAGTTCCACTACAGCCATCACCGTCATATTGTCGGGATAGGCATAGACGTTCGGCTTCCAATGATTGTGCTCCGAGGTGAGGTTGGCTTTCAGCTCTCCTCCCCTGCCGTTATCGGGATAGGTGAACGTGACAGGATCTCCGTTCAACGAGTAGTACATCAGGCCCGTACCTGGCTCAATGGTGTTCAGTGAACCAAACCAGCCATAGCCCGCATAGTACTCCGAATAGCCTTCTTGCGACTTCAGCTTGTCGCCTACTGTGGCTTCCAAGCCAGACAACGCCTCGTTGACACCCAGGACTGTCGACGACACATAGCCTATCCACGTCCAGCCATAACTGAGCGTGATGGGATGCTGCGAAGGAACGGCCTCATCGCCCGTCAGGGCAACCGAGCAAGGCTCGATGGTCTTGATCTTATACGACGACATGTTGTCAATACTCGAAAGAGAGCCCCACCAACCGTAATCTTCATAGTAGTTGGTAAAGCCGTTGGCCTGTGAGTAGATGGTGATGCCGTTGTCGCCCAAGCCTTCCTCCAGCATACCCAAGCCATCGATGCCCTCCTGCTCGATGTAGGTGCTCCACCAGTTGTAACCTACTGCTAGTTCATTGGTTTGGGTGACGTTGCCTCCGATGTTTGGAGCTGATATTTCGAATTGGGTGTTCGGGCGGGTCGAATTGCTTCGGTACATATCATAAGAGTTGCTTTCTACCTCATAGGCTTCATTATCGGTGTACTTGTATGCCATGGCGTAGAAACCTGGGTTATGGGTTTGCCATTGGATTGTGCTATTCCAACTGCCGTTGTTGCGTTGGCAAAGAATCAACACGTTGCTTTGACCGTCCCATGTGAAGGAGTTTACATTGAAGATGAACTTGTTCCAGCCGATTTCTGGGGTACAACTGCCTGTGTAGACCTTCGTCATGCCAAGAGCGTTTGGTGAAGTGGTTGACACTTCTGTATCTGTAACATTGGCCATCCAAATGGTGATGTTCTGCTGCTCGTAGCCCGTAGAATTGGTGGCATACCAGCTCAGACCGGTTATCGTAGAGGCAATGGCTCCAGCAGTCTCAAATTCACTAGCGGTGAATAATGCGGTGGCAATGCTATAATTATACAAAGTATAAAATGGGAAATAGCCCGTTGTGCCGGTACCATCACCGATTTGAACAAATTCTGAAAAGTTAGCTACATATTGGGAACTTTCAGTTACCTCGAAGCTATAGGAAGATTCGGTGGAGACCTCTGTTCCGTCCTTGGTCCAATTTAAGAATCTATAGCCTTCGGCAGCTGTAGCCTCCAATGTGCAAGTCTGATTGTAATAATAAATTCCAGCCCCAATCACCGAGCCTCCTTCAGCGGGGTTGGCAGCAACAGTGATTTGATAGACGATATCCTCAAAGTTGGCCACATAGTCACCTGTTTCGGTAACGATAAAACTATAGGAAGCATCAGTGGAAACTTGAACGCCATCTTTGGTCCAGTTGACAAAACTATAGCCAGGATTGGCAGTAGCCGTCAGTGTGCAGGTGTTACCTTCAAGGTAGGAACAGCCTCCTGTCACCGATCCGCCTTCGGTCGGGTTGGCACTGACCGTGATGGTGTAGTAGTTGCCCGCAGCGATTTTGGCCGTAACATGGTTGGAGGCAGGTGACTCACCCGCATAATAGTTGGTCTTCACGTAGTATTCGTAAATGTTAGGAGCCAAGTTGTTGTCGTTATAGTAGGTGTTGCTGAAGCCGTTGGCAATGCAAGTGCCGTTTCTATACAGATTATAAGTATAGATGCCATCGGTAAGGTATGTGTGGATAAGAAATGCTCTACCATCAATAGTATTAACACCAGAAGCGGGATTCCGGGAATAATAGTTTCCTTCGTTGCCTGAATAATTGCAACATGTGGCCGGGTGATTAAGGCCATTCACATCACGGAAAAACACCCAATAGTCAAGTGAAGCATCTATTTGGACTTTTTCTGGCAAAACAATGTCGTGCCACCCCTCTGACTCAATCCAAACAGCCTGTTGACGAACCAGTGTTTGAGGATGCCCGTCTATTGTTCCTTCATAGACCAGCAATTCATAATCACCAGCTATTCTCGCATAAAATGACGCTTTATAAATGGACATATTTGAATGGGCAGTCAAACTCGATGCTGGATAACGATGTCCCCAACAGGTACTACCATAATTATAACCAAACCAGCCATTCAAATCGTTACTTCCATAATTTAACATTACAGATGGTGTTTCGGGGAAGCACCAATCAGGTGCCGACCAAGATAGAGCCACCGTGTTACCAAACACTGAAGACTCCAAGTCGTCGACAATGGGCGTCGAATAAGGAACGTTGAGCGTAGCAATATCCGAAGATTCCGATTCATCACCGAACGAATCGACACCTCTAACGAAATAGCTCAATTCGCCAGCTATTGGTCGATTGTCATAGAAAGACGTTTGGTCAACGCCATTCACCAAAACACCATTATTGCAATACACATTATAGGCTACTGCTCCTTCACAAGGCGTCCAAGTAAGCTGTACACCTCCATCAACCAGCACTGATGTTAAATTGGTGGGAGCGGGAAAGATGATAGTGACGGGTGCATAATTAGAAGGCCACGAAAGGATGCCATTCTCATCTAAACATCTGACGTAATAGGTTGTCGTACCATAAGCAATGTGAACATCTAGATAAGAAGTCTCGCTTCCCGATGATGTCGTATGAATCAATGTGCCGTTACGGTAGACTTTGTATGAAATGGCATTGTCAACTTGATTCCAATTCAACTGAGCATTTCTTACCCCTGGTTCAGTAATAAGACTTGCCGTAAGCACGGGTGCGTCTGCTGAACTTTCAGGACTAGGCTGGGCGCCAAATATTGCTTGTTGGTTATTGCTGAAATCTCCTACCGAACCCGAACCAATGCCTCCAGGACCTGGGGCAAGGTTGTTTAGGGAATAGTATTCGTCACAATAACCGCTCCAGCCCCAGTTGAAATGGAAATAATTACTGCTATTATAGCCATCGCAAACAAAGGCATGTCCACCTCCTGAACCATTTCCGCAATACCATATTGGATGGTATAGATTCAATTCGGCTTTCACCATATTAATCCATTCCGTTTCAGAATAGTTGGATCGGCTAAGCAATTGGGTATCAGATGAATAATTGAAATAGTTGATCAACGCACCTGCGGTTGCCGAAGAATATGCCCCACTTCCGCCCGACCAAGCCCAACCATAATTCATGTCGAGCGATACTCCACAATGAAACATCAGGGTTGCCACAGCCGTTCTTTGTGCTTCGGTGCTACTTCCACTATAGGAATTAAGCATATTGTCCCAGTCGTATGTAGTGTTTCCGAAATCAGCACTTACCGTTTGACCATTCCATTGATATGAGTGCATACCGATGCCAGTTTGGGGATAGTTCCAATATTTCATCACTTGAGCCAAGGCTGTTGCCGCACAGCCCGTTACCGTCCCGTCAGGGCAAAGGTTGTTGTATGGTTCACCTTGGTCCCATTGGGTTTGAATCAACGAAGCTACCACGGTAGTTGCCCTATTGAGGTTTGAGTTGCCTTCGGCCAAGTCACACCATTGTTGCGCCACTTCAGCCGAGGCTCTCATTTGATGCTCGATGGCATACTGGATTGCATCGCTATATCCTTGAATCCAAGCTCTTTTATTGGCAGGCATATTTTCGACATCGAATCGGCTCGTCAAAGAATAGCCAAGAATGGGCTGTACGCAATCGTCGGCGGCCATCAAAACAAAACTGTTGTCTGTTGTGAACACATACACATTTGAGAATCCAGCAGCTGATGAAACCTCTGTTAATCCTATAGATCGTGAACCGTTGCTGTTCAGAAAAGTAGTCGCAACTTGGCGAGCTCTTCCTGTTTCAACAGGATTAGCCTTCGCTCCCAAGGCGAGGAAGAGCAAAAGCATGACAAGCGGTAGCTTTTTTCCACACAATCTACTGCTTTTGTTCTTGGCATCATTCACCTTGTTTTGAAGTAATATTCTGTTTTTCATACGATTATTGTTTATTGTGAATATCTTTATTTTTGGTGGACAAATTTATGGTTTTCTCTTCTTATTTGCAATTACTTCCAGTACAATTATTGTTTTATTTCACATTTCGAACCAGTCACAAAAATAGGAAGCCCATAAGTTGGTCTCTCTATGGGCTTCCAAAAACAAATGTCAATAATAGTCGTTTACTTCACCACCAGTTTCCTGACAACCGTCCCCTTTCCTTCCACCGTGATGCGCAAGGTGTAAACGCCTGGAACATTCGGCGCAGTGATGGTTTGTACGGTCGGAGTACACACCGTCTCTATCACCACACGCAACGCATTGATGATTTCAACACAGACAGGTCTGTTCACATCCTCAGCAATGTTGATACTAAAGCATCTGCCACGGTTGACTGGGTTAGGATAAACCTGCACCCTATTGGCCAATTCGTCCACACCCGTCGTACCTCTGAAGTGGATTGTGTAAAGGTCTTCGGCAGCGCCAACGATGGCGTTGGCTACGAAGCTGAGGCTTTCCTCGGCATCATAGTATTCCATACCCGTCTCCGTGTCATAGAGCCTGAAGCTCAGCTCGGCGGCATCCTTGCCCGAAACAGTAAGGAAGGCCACGTGGCGGTGCAACGGCTCGGCAAATATGAGTCTTACGCTGCCTCGGCATTCGCCATTGGCGGCAAAGACAGCCAGCTCGTAGTTGTCGGAAGACAACTCCGTATCGCCCAGTTCCACCACCGCCATCACCGTCATGTTGTCGGGATAGGCATAGATGTTCGGCTTCCAGTGGTTGTGCTCCGAGGTGAGGTTGGCTTTCATCTCTCCTCCCCTGCCGTTATCGGGATAGGTGAACGTGACAGGATCTCCGTTCGACGAGTAGTACATCAGACCCGTACCCGGCTCGATGGTGTTCAGAGAACCGTACCAGCCGTAGTCCGCATAGAACTCCGAATAGCCTTCTTGTGACTTCAGCCTGTCGCCTACTGTGGCTTCCAAGCCAGACAATGCCTCGTTGATTTCCATAGTTGCCAACGGCACATAGCCCAGCCATGTCCAGCCATAACTGAGCGTGATGGGATGATGTGAAGGTACGGCCACCTGACCCGTCATGACGGCAGTGCAGGGCTCATTGGTATTGATCTTGTATGAAGATTCATTGTGGATGCCTGCCAGTGAGCCATACCAGCCATAGTCGGAATAATAATAGGCAAAGCCATCGGCTTGCGAAAGTATGCCGACTCCACTTTCACCAAGGCCGTTCTCCAATATACTCAGGCCGTCATTGCCCTCCTGCTCGATGTAGGTGCTCCACCAGTTCCAGCCTTGGGCGAAGTTGGTCTCTTGAATCACATCGCCTTGGTTTTCAATGAAATTAGCCACATAGGCTGCATTTTCGGTCACAACTATCTCAATGACCGAGCTGTTGGAAACCACGGTGCCGTCTTTCGTCCAGTTGACGAAGGTGTAGCCCGCATTGGCAGTCGCGGTCAAAGTGACTGACGTGCCGTATCCGTAGGTGCCGCCTTCCGAAACCGTGCCGCCTTCCGCCGGGTTGGCGGAGACCGTGATGGTGTAGCTGTCCGCGCTGAAGTGGGCAATGTAGGAAGCGGCTTCCGTTACAGTGAAGGTGTAGATAGGGTTGGTGCTCACCACTGTGCCGTCCTTCGTCCAGTTGACGAAGGTGTAGCCCTCATTGGCCGTCGCGGTCAGCGTGACCGATGTGCCGTAAGCATAAGTGCCTCCCTCTGACACCGTGCCGCCTTCCGCCGGGTTAGCGGAGACCGTGATGGCGTAGCTGTCCGCGCTGAAGTGGGCAACGTAGTCACCAGCTTCCGTCACAGTGAACGTGTAGGTGGAATTGGTGCTGACCACGGTGCCGTCCTTTGTCCAGTTGACGAAGGTGTAGCCCTCATTGGCCATGGCGGTCAGCGTGACCGATGTGCCGTAGCCGTAGGTGCCTCCCTCCGAAACCGTGCCGCCTTCCGTCGGGTTGGCGGAGACCGTGATGGCGAAGCTCTGCAAATCGAAGTTGGCAACGTAGTCACCTGACTCCGTCACAGTGAATGTGTAAGCGGCATTGGTGCTTACAACGGTTCCGTCTTTCGTCCAGTTGACGAAGGTGTAGCCCGCATTGGCCGTCGCGGTCAAAGTGACTGACGTGCCGTATCCGTAGGTGCCGCCCTCTGACACCGTGCCGCCTTCCGTCGGGTTGGCCGTAGTCGTGATGGTGTAGCTGTCCGCGCTGAAGTGGGCAACGTAGGAAGCGTCGCCCGTCACAGTGAACGTGTAGGTGGGGTTGGTGCTCATTACGGTGCCGTCCTTCGTCCAGTTGACGAAGGTGTAGCCCTCATTGGCCATGGCGGTCAGCGTGACTGACGTGCCGTATCCGTAGGTGCCGCCCTCCGAAACCGCGCCGCCTTCCGCCGGGTCGGCGGAGACCGTGATGGCGAAGCTCTGCAAATCGAAGTTGGCAACGTAGTCACCTGACTCCGTCACAGTGAATGTGTAAGCGGCATTGGTGCTTACAACGGTTCCGTCCTTCGTCCAGTTGACGAAGGAGATCGGAGGGGCGGCGGGTA
>JAEEGF010580495.1_pt1 | contig 27100 bp, 17 predicted proteins | sample 9134171 | NCBI WGS metagenome assembly JAEEGF01 (sample SAMN16246542, study PRJNA631951) | gut metagenome | biome: gut microbiome; feature: rumen; material: AP-attached | host: Bos | place: Iran: Karaj | collected 2018-10 | reverse complement strand
AGGCTTGCCGTTCTTCATAATGACACCAGAAATATCGTCTGCAAAAGAAGGAAAGCAAACCAAAGAAACCAACACTAAACCTAGAAACCTCTCTTTCATTGTTGTATATTATGCTTTTCGTCGTAAAAGTACAAATAAAAAAGAGAAAATAAAAGAATAAGACTATTTTTAATGAGTTGCTTTTTGTGCCAAATATTTTCTTAAACCCTCGTTACGCAGCTTGCACGAAGGGCAATGACCACACCCGTCGCCTTGGATACCATTATAACAAGTAAGTGTTTCGTTTCGTACTAAATCGAGTACCCCCAGCTGGTCGGCCAATTCCCAAGTCTGCGCCTTATCAATCCACATCAATGGTGTGTGTAACACAAACTGGTAGTCCATCGCCAAATTCAGTGTTACATTCAACGACTTGACAAACGCATCACGGCAATCAGGATAGCCGCTATAATCTGTCTGAGAAACACCCGTCACCAAGTGGCGGATACCTCGTTCACGAGCATATACGGCAGCGATGCTCATAAAAAACATATTACGGCCAGGCACGAAGGTATTTGGCAAACCTTTCTCAGGTACCTCTTGGTCCATCTCCATTGTGGAATCAGTAAGAGAGTTATGACCTAGCTGCCCCACTAACGGAATATCCATTACCTCAAAAGGGACATCTGCTTTTTCAGCAATCTTACGCGCCAGTTCTACTTCAATCTCATGTTTCTGGCCGTAGCGGTAACTCACGGCATACACTTCCTTAAACTCACGTTTTGCCCAAAACAAGCAGGTGGTAGAGTCTTGTCCACCACTGAACACCACCAAAGCTTTATCCTCAATCATAGTTAAATATCTTTTACGTTTAGAACATTATACGACACATTGTCATCATACACATCCGTGTCTTCCATCTTCTTCACGGCCTTCACTACGCGGATAGTTACAGGCAACACGATGATTTCATATAGGGTCTTGAGCACAATCTGAGTACCCATCATTATAAAAAGTTCTTTCCATCCTATCACCCAACCAAATGCTATGGGGAAAAATATCAGCGAGTCGCCTGTCTCCCCTACTATGGTTGACCAAATGGCTCGCCAAGAGAAATGAGCCCCTTTGCTCACAATTTTCATGCGGCTCATCACCCAGGCGTTGAGGAACGAGCCCACCAGATAGGCCAGCATGGAGGCACAAGCAATACGGGGTGCCATACCAAAAACAAAGTTGAAATGCTCTTCACCCTCCCAGAAAGGAGCGGCTGGCACTGCCACAGCAATCAAGCCTACGGCTACTATGAAGAAATTACTGATAAAACCACTCCAGATGAGTAGTCTTGCCTTGCGATACCCCCATACTTCTGCAACACAGTCGTTGATGATGTAGGATATTGGGAAAATCATCAGACCTCCTGTGACACTGATGCCAAAAACATTAATAAGTTTGGTGCCTAAAAGATTAGAAGCTACGAGACATACATTGAACAGTATGCCGAGCAACATGAATGTTACAGATACTTGTTGTTTCATATTTCCTGTTTTTTACGTGGTGTTCTGGAATACACGGCTGTTATTCGCAGCATCATATATTAAAATTTCGGCGCAAAAGTAGGCATAATCAACGAATTATGCAAACTTTTGCGTCGAAAAGAGTATTAGTCAAGAGTATTAGCTTTATATGCTTCTCTAGAAAATGTAGTCTATGCTTGCGCCAAATACTTTGTTGTGACGGCTATACACATTGGTACCTGGCAAGGTAGTACCATTATAGTTACTGCTCTGCTTGGTGTATTTATGATAATGAGTCCAAAAATAACCAACATTCACTTTCATGCGTTGAGAGAGGTGAATCACGCCACCCAAACCCACTGAGTAAGAGTCACAATAGAAAGATGTATCATACTGGAACTCATCGCTTAGACCATAGTCTGTAAGCTGATAGCCGGCACTGAGGGAGAAATACTTGTGTGCATCCCATTCTACACCTACCTGATATTCATTGGTCCCACGAGTCAGCGCCTTCTGTTTGTCGTTGGCCATTTCGGCGTCCTTGTCGAAAAAGTGGTGATATTCCACACTTGCACGCAAAGTTGGCAATATTTCATACATCACAGCACCACTGAACAGAGCAGGAACATCATTAGGGGTATTCACACCATCGCTATAGGCCGCCAACGCGCCATTAGGATCAGAATTCTCTTTTGTATCATTCTCGATATTCAGATTAGCTTTCAACTCATACTTCATGCCTATATTCCATTTGTTCAGTTTGATATGAGCGCCGATAATAGGTGCTACACCCCACCCCTTTTGGTCAACATCCAGCCTAAGGTCCACCAGAGGTTGATTAGCCAGAGCAGTTAGTTGCGGATTGGCAGCAGCTGCAGCCTGAATAACAGGATTCTGTAACAACTCAGGTTTTGCTGTGGCAGTCACATAGCCTTTATAGCCACCTACAAAATAGTTCATACGGGCGCCAGCATAAATTGACAGCCAGTCTGCAGCACGATAAGTCACACCAGCCTGAAAGGCGTAAATAAACTGGCGACCTTTCATGGATGTATTAATGTCATACAAGTCTGATGCACCCTGGGCTCCAGTGGCCTTCATTACTGATTGTACTGCAGGATTGGCAGCAATGCCTGCCATTACCATCGAGTCAAACATCGGGAGTCCTTTGCTATAGGAAGCTTCGCCTCCACCGCCTATCACGCCACCATAGGCAGAAATGGCCCAAGGACCATTTTTATAAGTCAGAAAGAGTGATGGAATAATAGGAGCCGAAGCTGTACCTTTATAAAAACGATGATTATTGGCTTCAGGAAATAAGGGGAAGGTAGCATCTATATTACGTTCCTGATATGCATTCTGCCAGTTAAATGACAAATGCAATCCATCTTTTTGCAAGAAGCCTAATCCTGCAGGATTGGAATAAGGGCCATCAGAATCTATCATAGCTCCACGAGTCATCATTCTAATAAATGCTACTGATTGGTTTGTATTGGTCAACACGCCACCAGCGAAAGTCACTGCTGAAATACCCAGCATAGCAAAGCTTAAGATTATCTTTCTCATCTTTTTACCTTTTTAATAAAAGTGGTTAATTTAACTTATTTTTTGGAGTATTTTCCATAAAACGGCTGCAAAGGTATAGTTATTTTCAATATTACGCAACTTTTTTGAACACTTTTTTGCACAAACAAGTTATTTTTGTGCAGAAGACGTAAGTTTCAAGGGCAAGGGAATACTACTTTGCGTTAAAAACTTTATCTTTGCATGACAGAAAAAACAATCAATAAGATTATGAAGAACACCATTATTATCCTAATCATTGCCTCCTTGGCTTTGACATTGCCCAAGCAAATGTGGGCACAGAAGAATGAAAACGCCCACCATGAGGACACTTATTATCTAAAAGGTGCCGTACCAGAAGAAAACGGCAAAGTGGTGTTTAAAAAAGAGTTCAACATTAGTGGCATGAGCAAGGGCGAGGTTTATGCCAAGGTGCTGGAGTGGATGAATGCTCGTATGCAACAAAATGAAAACAAGAGTCGTGTTGCTTACGAAAACGAAGATAAAGGACAAATAGCTGCTAACGGTGAAGAATACATTGTGTTCTCCAACTCCATTTTAGCACTTGACCGTACCAAGGTACTATACCAAATGATTGCCAACTGCGACGAAGGCAAGTGTGTATTACAGATCAGGAATATTCGCTATGACTATCCCAACGAGAAAGAGTTATTTTTAGCAGAAGATTGGATTGCTGATGATATAGCCCTGACAAAAGACCAGAGCCGACTGGCTCGTGGGTTTGCTAAGTGGCGTAGGAAAACGGTGGATTTTGTAGATGACATGAACGAAAGTCTACAAAAAGCTTTAAGTGGTTTTGCCATTGTGCAAAATGATGGTAAGCCAGAAGAGACGCGCAAATCTGACGCGATAGCAGTAGTAGGCAATCAAGTCACTACCGCAGAAGTCGTTAAGACAGAAGAAGTAGAGAAATCTGCAGAGTTAGCTAAGCCTGAGGTCAAAGCAGCAGTTCCAGTCATCAAACCAAACATTCCTGTGGCGGTAGTGAATGGTGAAGCCGAGGTAGTAAAGCCTTCCATTCAACCAATAGTGGAGGCAACGAAGGTTGTTGAAGAAACTAAGCCTGTTGAAATCACAAAACCTACTGAGACTCCCAAACCTTTAGTAACTACTCCAGCCGAGACTTTTCCAGAGTTAACTGCCGACAAGGTACAGGCTAGCAACGGTAGGTTAGTGATTATTATTATTGGTGACGACGAGTTCAACCGTACCACCATGACTGCCAATGCCGGAGGCTATCTCTCAACCAACAACGGCAAGAAATATATCAATACCATTCTTACACCAGAACAAAGCTATCAAACATTAGCTGAGGCCAAAGAGTATATGGTGGCTTTTTATCGTAACGGTGAGAAACAACCATCGGTAGTGATGAAATGTATCAATGCCACGAAAGAGCAGCCTGAGCCTGGTCGTGCCAACATCTTTATAGGCGAAATAACTAATGTTGAAACGAATTAACCACATCTAACTATGGCAGGAGAAGATATTGAAAAAATCATCATGCAAGGTGTTGTGTTCAAAGGCAAGAGCAGCAAACCCAAAGAAACTAACAAGATCAAGACCAAGGCAAAGAAAAAAACTTATATTACTGGGGCACACAAGTCTGCCTCTGCCAAGATGAAAGCCGATATACGTAAGCGACGCGCCAATCGTCCATCACAGCGTAAAGGGATATAAAACCTTTCACCAGAAGGGATAACTCTTTTGCGAGATGTTGTTCCATCTCTAAGAAAGTATCACCTGCCATTTCCGGTTTAAAGTGGTGGTCACACTTTCGGTGCTTCTACACTCTATCCCAGCAACTAAGTGCTCGGCAAGGCATTGACCCGCAACGGAATGCAGCACACTTTCTACGAGAGTAATGGTGGTCATAAGTGGAAGATTTATTTAGTACCGCTAAAGCCATCGTTTACTTCCTTTAAGCCGCCCTTCTGCTTACTCTTTTCTCCCACGTGAGGTTTTTATTATTTCCTCATGAGGTATATAATAATCTCTCTAGGGCAGCTATAATACGATAAAATAGTGTGCCAAATACGAACAACGAACAGTTGAACAGAAAAAAACGGGGATGATAGTGAACTTGATTGAATTAATTAAATCTTTAAACTTGTTCTTTTTTAGTGATAACCTATGTCTTAATCGTTAGTTTGACAAGTTTTAATATACTGCGAAGGTGTAATACCGAACTGTTCCAAGAATGCACGGCTGAAATAGGACTGAGAGCTAAAGCCTACAGCCTCGGAGACTTCATATACTTTCATTTCGCCTTTTTGCAACAGCTCTGCTGCTTTTTTCAGACGAATGATATTAATGAACTTATTAGGGGTAACTTGTGAAATTGCACTAATCTTCCTATATAAAGTCGGACGGCTTAGATTCATCATGTCAGCAATTTTCTCTACATTAAGATCCACGTCGTCTATGTGTTCGTTAATGATATTGTCAAGTTGAATCAGGAACTCTTCATCAGTCTTAGAGTATGCCATTGTCTTCACATTAGCCATTGGGGTATTGAGATAATACATCCGAATGTTATTGCGATTGTCAAGCAGGTTTTTAATTTGAGTCTTTAATAAGTCAATTGAGAACGGTTTGTCAATATATGCATCAGCTCCTAATGAAAGACCGTCTATTCGTGCTTCAAAAGTGCTTTTTGCAGTCAGCACAACGACTGGAATATGGCTGAATTCAATATGGGTTTTCACTTCCTTTAGTAATTCAAAACCATCCATCACAGGCATCATTACATCAGTAATGATTAGGTTAATGATCTGTTGCCTCAAGCATTGTAAGGCTTCTTTCCCTTGAGATGCAAGCACAATATTATAGTTTTCTTTCAGCATGTCAGCCACAAAGATTCGCATTTCCTCATTGTCTTCAACAATAAGGATAGTTTCCCTGGATTGTAATATGGGGTATGTGATTTCTGACTCTTGAATAGCAGGGAGCTCTTCTTCCTTAATTTTGAAACTTATTGCTTCGGGATGATTTGTTGGGAGCAATAAGCGGAATAGTGTCATACCATTGTCAGTATCTTCCAAAGTTAATGTCCCACCATGCATCTTAGCTAATGAAGCAGCCAATGGCAGCCCCAGACCTGTGCCTTGGCGACTTTCGGCATTCTCCGCTCGATAGAAAGGTTTGAATATCAACTCTCTTACTCCACTTTTGATAGGTTCTCCATCATTCATAATATCAATTGCAAAATGATTGTCGCTTGGGATAATGAACTTGATAACAACTTTCTTGTCAGCATACTTGATAGCATTGTTAAGCAGATTACTAATGATTTTTGTAAATGCTTCTTTATCTATATATGCATAAAACTCTTTGACAGGAGGAGTAAAGAGCATTGTTATTGATCGAGCCTCACTAGTAGTATAAAATCTTGCAAACATTTCGTCAATTATGGCTATAATATCATGATTCACGAAGTTAAGTTTATAGCCATCGGTTTCGGTCTTTCTGAAGTCAAGCAATTGATCTATCAAGTTATTAAGCCTGTTTGTGTTTTTTTGAATTACAGTTAGATATTTTTCTGCCTTCTTGGGTAGCTCAATATCATTTATCACTTTTTCCAATGGCAACTTGATGAGTGTTAAAGGCGTACGTATCTCATGAGCTACATTGATAAAGAAATCTATCTTTGATCGATATATTTCTTTCTCTTTTTCATTTTCAAAGCCATCTATCAGCATCTTCATTTTTTTACGATTTTGCCGTTTCAAGTTTAAGATAAACAATGAAATGACAAGAAGTCCGATAATAAAGTATGCTATATATGCTAAAGTAGTCTGATACCAAGGTGGGAGAATAACAATTTCCAGCATAGTAGGCTGATTGTTCCAATCATCGGAAAGATTTAAAGCCTTTAACTGAAAAATATATTTACCAGGAGGTAGCCCACTAAAATAGGCCTTGTTATTATTAGTTGTTATCCACTGCTCTGAACTGCCTTGCATATTGTATGAATAGGTTAATCGCCCCATTTTTCTATATTCAGGAGACACGAATTCAATATAAAAAGTAGAATTCTTATTCTTTAATGTAATTTGTTCTTGATTAAGCACGTTAATAACCGTTTCTTCATCATTGCCTTCATTCATGATGTGCAATTCTGTTATGTATTGCTTGGACTGGCCTGTAATCATACTTATGTTTTCTGGGTAAAAGCCAATCATTCCCCTCAATGTGCCAAAGTACATTTTCCCATCAGACATAGTAAGTGAAGAGTTATAATTGAACTGGTTAGTAGGCAAGCCGTGTTCTTGCCTGAATGTTTCATAGGTATTAGTTTTCGTATTATACTTGATGAGTCCGTCTGCAGTACTGATCCATAGTCTATTCTGACTATCCTCTTCTACACGATATGTAATTATATCTCTTATCTCTCTGTTTAGTTTGTTCGGTTTTACTTCATCTGTCTTAATATTGAACATATAAAGTCCTATAGACGTTGCAAGCCATAAATTCTGATTATGATCTTCAATAATATGGTTAATTGATGCTTTTGAATCAATAATCAGGCTATCAACAATAAAAGATTGAAAAGCTTCTTCACCTCTTCTTTTTCTGTTTAAATTTCCTGTTGTTGATCCGACCCACAAAGTTCCTTCATGGTCTTCGCAGATTGTTTGCACCCTCTCTGTGAAAGTTAGGTTTTGTATGTCAAAAGCATCTTTTTGCGGATTATATTTGTACAAACCTGACGCTGTTGCCACCAGCAATTCATCGTCAGTTGTCTTATACATATATACAATAATGTTATTGTTTCTCTGTCCTCCTGTCAGGTAATAATGTTTGACAATACGTCCTGTGGGAATATCTAACAAATCAATGCCATTCACATGCGTACCTACCCACAGCATCCTGCCAATGGGTACCAAACCATGTATACAGTCTTGTGACAGCCCATTTGAGTCATCAAAATATTTATATTCTCCTGTCGCAAGGTTATACTGGTTTACGCCTGAATCTTCTGTGCCAATCCAAATGTGACCATAATCATCTTGGCAAATATCATGGATGATTTCTCCATGAATTGTATTGCTTTGTGAGATTTCATAATATCGATTGAAGGCAGAATAAGCTGGGGCATAGTTAATACCGCCGTCATCAGTACTTACCCATAATCCATCTTCATCGTCAATAAAAATGGCACGAATAGCATTACTAGACAATGAGTTTTTATCGTTACGATTCTTTTTAATTACCTCTTCTAAATGGTTAGTCTCCAAATCATATATGTATATGCCATTACCCGTAGCACAATAAATTCTATTCTCACTGCGATAAAATGAGCGCGCATAAGTTGGCGTACTCTCTCTCTTTTGAAGTATATCTTGAACAATGCCAGCATCCAAATCAATACGTTTGATACCGTTCATTGTTGTACCTACTATAATGGTAGATTCATTGTCAGAGACCCATATGGCAGTAATATCCATAATATTTAAGTCGTTCCATGCAGGCATTTCTATTGGAACAAAGGTATTATTTTCTTCGTCAAAACATGCAATATTTCTCCTACTGCAAGCCCAAACCTTACCTTTTGAAGTTATATAGATTCGGGTTATATCCTCTCCATTAAGCTGATAAGTTATTGATAAACCTGTTTCTGTATTATATTTTACTAAAGAATAACCATTGATAGTAGTCCAAATGTTCTTTTTATTATCAAATAGCGCATTATTAACCCGAACTCCTCTCGTAAAATCCAGACAAACGAACATGTCGTTTTCATAGTCATAGCGTTCCAGACCTTGATGAGTACTGATATATAGTTCATTATCAGGGCTTAAAGTAAGAGCGTTGACTTGGCTATTGATTAGATTTCCTTCTTCATTAGAGCTATAGTATGAAATAAAAGAATTGCCATCATAACGATTTAAACCATTACGAGTGCCAATCCATATCATCCCATACTTATCCTGGATAATTGAGGATACATAATTATTGCTCAAACCACTTTTCATATCAAAAGTGGTAAAGTAGTGGGGTATTGCACTGATGTGTATAGATATCAGAGTGACTGCTAATATTAATATAATGTTTTTTCTCATATCGGAAATCATCTTTTTCTATTGCAAAGATAAAATATACATACGATTAAAGTTTGTATAATTGTCTCTCGATTGTTTCATTTTGTCTCATCAAATAATTTATTATGCAAATTAAAGGTTTTTTGGATTTTATTGAGTAAAAAAATAAAAAGAATGAGACAATAATGTTAGTATATTTAATATGCATTAATCTAATTTTGCAAGCAAACAAGAATTATTGGTAGTTGGTAACAAAAAAAAGGTGCTAATAATGCTCATATTTAAGAGTTAATAATTTTTGACAGAATATTTTTAACTATTTAAAATTTATTAATATGAAAAAAACTTTAGTATTAATTGGCTTAGCAGCATGGGCTTTCTCATCTGTTTTTGCACAACAACAAAATGTGCAACAAAATCAACAACAAAGAAGGAATGAGTGGAAACCTGAAAGTACAGAATGGTACACGCCGGTTCCTGCAAAAGTGACCCCTGGCTCAAATGGTTCAGCTCCATCTGATGCTATTATTCTATTTGATGGGAAAGACCTGTCTAAATGGCAGGCTCGCGATGGTTCTCCTGCTGGATGGACAGTCCAAAATGGGGAATTGATAGTAGCACCTGGAGCAGGGACTATACAGACTAAAGATTATTTTGGTAGTTGCCAGCTTCATATTGAATTCAAGACTCCAACTCCTGGGCCAGAAAACACGTTGCAGATGAAAGGCAACAGTGGTATTATGCTACAAAGCCGCTATGAAGTGCAGATTCTTGATTGCGACAACAACCCAACTTATGTAAATGGATATGTTGGAAGTGTTTACAAACAAAGTGCTCCTCTCGTAAACCCATTTACTGGAACTAATGAATGGCAGGTTTATGACATTTATTGGAAGGCTCCTGTATTTGGAACTGACGACAAGTTGGAATCTCCAGCAATGATTACGGTAGTCCTCAATGGTGTGGTTGTTCAAAACAACTATATTCTAAAAGGTAGTACCCCCTACACTGGTCTTCCTAAATATGTAGCTCATGGTAGAATGCCTCTGACCCTGCAAGACCACGGTGTTAAAGTAGCATTCCGCAATATCTGGATTCGCAATCTTTGATACTGTTTTCAATTCCATGAATTTTCTATTACCATTAAATTATATTACCATGAATCTTACAAGAAGAAATTTTTTAAAGAGTACATCCCTAATGGCAGCAGGCTTAGGCTTTTCATCGCTGGCTCAAGCATCTGTCACTAAGGGAACTGAGCAGAAAGAACAGATTAACGGTCGGGTAAATCTGGCAGTAATCGGTGTCGGTATGGGATGTGCAGACCTTCGAGGAGCACTGACCAATCCGTGGGTACACTGCGTAGGCTTATGCGATGTCAACAAGGAAAGACTTAACCAGCAGATAGAAGCTTTCAAAAAGGACTTTCCTGATCAGACAAAGGAGATGAAGGCCTATACAGATTTCCGCGAAGTGCTGAAGAGTAAAGAAGTGGATGGTGTCATTATTGCCACGCCAGACCATTGGCATCCTTATATCTTCCTTGAAGCGTTGAAAGCTGGCAAGGCTATTTATGTGGAGAAACCTGTGGGCAACTCTATCGCAGAGTGTAATGCCATGATGGATGCACAGAAAAAATATAAAGGTGTCGTTACTTGTGGTTTGTGGCAGACAAGCCAGCGTTATTTCGAGCAAGCTAAGGAAATCTTGAAAACTGGAGTCTTAGGTGATGTATATAAAGTACAGATTTGGCTTTGCCAAAGCACCATGCCTCGAGCAGGTGCTCCAGATTCAAATCCTCCTGCAACACTTGATTATGATATGTGGCTTGGCCCAGCTCCAGAACGCCCGTTCAATCAGAATCGTTTCCGTGGTTGGCGTGGTTTTTGGGACTATGGAGGTGGTCAGCAGACAGATTGGGGCGTACATTGGATTGATTCCGCTTTTGACGGCTTGAAAATTTTAGGCCTTTCTAACAGAGAATATCCAGAAGCTGTATTCTCAACTGCTTACAAAGATCCAAAATCATTTAATGAAACACCAAGTTGCCAAACAACAATTTTCCAGTACAAGAATTTCCACATTGAGTGGGCACAGCAGGTAGCATATCTTTACAACCGCAACCAAGGAGTAGCATGGATTGGTGATAAAGCTACTCTGGTTTGCAACCGTGAAGGATATGAACTGATACCAGAAAAGAACCGTAATGGAGAGTTGATGACTGACCGTGCTCAGTTGGTGGGCAAGTTTGAAGATGGAGGTATACCTGCTCATACCACAGATTGGTGCAAGTGCATTCTTAACAAGTCATCTGACACACACTGCCCTATTGAGAAGGGTGCATTCGCCACTATCTTAGCTCACATGGCCAACATCTCATTCCGTACAGGTACACGCGTTGTGTATGATCCTAATACTCGGAAATTTGTGGATAATCCTAAGGCTGATGCATATCTAAGCAAGACTTATAGAAGTCCATGGAAGTTTCCTGCAGTATAATATAAAAACTTGCATACGGTTAGTTCCCCTTTATATCCCTTTTCTATTGAGAAACAATAAAGTAATTATTCTTCTATTACATAACTATTAAATAAACAATTTTTAATGTCGAAGGAACTGACCGTATGCTTTTATGAAATCTTTTATTAATCTTAAATAAATATGTATCATGAAACAACTTGAAAAACATGTCTGGTTTAAGGTACTTCCCCTTTTTATGATTTGCACTTTACTATCATTCTCCATGATGGCTCAGACAATCAGTGTTAGGGGTATAGTAACGGAGGCATTGACTGGTGATCCTATCATTGGTGCTAATGTTCTTGTTAAAGGGACTACCAATGGTACTATTACTGGTCTTGATGGCGACTACCAACTCTCAAATGTTCCATCCAATGGTACACTGGTTTTTTCTTATCTTGGCTATGACTCTCAAGAAGTACAAATCAATGGGCGTACATCCATTGATGTTTCTCTGGAAGAGAGTGCCATTGGATTGCAGGAGGTTGTTGCAGTTGGTTATGGATCTCAAAGAAAAAAAGAAATTACTGGTTCTGTCGCAGGTCTAAAGGAAAACGACCTTATAAAGGGGGTTCAATCAGATCCTATGGGTATGTTGCAAGGCAAGGTAGCTGGTCTAAACATTTCTAAGCCCAATGCAGGTGACCCCAATGGAGATTATAAATTCCAACTTCGAGGAACCTCTTCTTTGACAGGAAACACTTCTCCTCTGATTGTTGTAGATGGTATCCCACAAGCTGATATTTCTGCTATTCCACAAGATGATATCGAGAGTATCGATGTGTTGAAAGATGGTTCAGCAGCAGCTATCTACGGTACACGTGGAACAAATGGTGTTATTTTGGTAACTACCAAAAGAGGTTTAGCAGGCAAGACTAGTGTTCAGTACAATGGCTACATTTCACTGTCTTCTATTTCTCGTAAGCCCGATGTAATGAACCGTGAAGAATTTTTAGCCAACGGCGGTAATGACCGAGGCTCAAATACAGACTGGCTTGACGAAATCACCCGTACTCCTATATCACATTCTCACAATGTGGCAATCACAGGTGGAACAAGTGCTTTTAACTATCGTGGTTCAGTATCTTACCGAGATTCAAAAGGTATTGCAAAGAAGTCAGGATTTGAAGAAGTTATAGGCCGCTTCTCTGCCAATCAAAACCTATTTGACAGTAAGATTCAGATTGCCTACGATGCAACCTATCGCCATGTCGATCGCGAGGGTGAGAACCAAAGCCTTGGCGACTACGCTGCATTCCGCCATGCGGCATACTATAACCCAACGGCACCCGTTTGGAATCTCAATGGAACTGTAAATGTTGACAGAGATACAGATGGCTACTATCAGCTCGATTTGCAAGGTTATACGCAGCCTGTTGCTTATCTTATGCAACGAGATCGCCAGACCACCAATTCAACTCTTCAAGGATCTGCACGCATCACTTGGAATATTATTAATGGTTTACGCGCACAAGTATTCGGCTCTTTAAAATACACTAATTACAACAGAGGCTCATATACTTCCAGAAATACCTATAATTCTTCCAACTTTGGTAGTGCTAGCAGAAGTTACGGATCTCGCAACAATAAGACACTTGAAACTACTATCGATTGGGTAAAGACCTTTGGGGAACATAATATTGTATTACTGGGTGGCTACGCATATGAAAAGAACTATCGTGAAGATGCCGGTTTCAATAATAGCAACTTTGACTCTGACGTATTTAAGTGGTATAACTTAGGTGCTGGTAGTAATTTGGTTAATGATCCTACTCAAGATATGATGAGTGGCTCTGTTTCACAAGATAACCTGGTATCATTCTTCGGTCGTGTCAATTATAACTACTCAAATCGCTACCTGTTATCGGCTTCTGTTCGTCGCGAAGGTTCAACTCGTCTGGGTAAAGACTATAAATGGGGTACTTTCCCTGCCATCAGCTTAGGCTGGTCAATTAAGAACGAAGCATTCATGCAAAGTTTAACTTGGCTTGACGATCTCAAACTTCGCTTTGGTTTTGGTGTGACAGGCAACATGCCTACGGGCAACTATTTATCCCTGCCGATGATGGGAGTGGTCGGGAAATTCTATGACAACACATCGGGTAGATGGCTGAATGCCTATGGACCTACACAAAATCAAAATAATAACCTGAAATGGGAGAAAAAAAGTGAATGGAACCTTGGCCTGGATGTTTCTACCTTCAAAGGCAGACTGAATTTAACATTGGACTTATATAAGAGAAAGGTAACCGATTTGCTGTATAATTATCGTGTACCAACACCTCCTTATCAATATTCTACAATGTTGGCAAACGTGGGTGACGCAACTTCAAAGGGTCTTGAAATCTCCATTTCAGCTACACCTGTAAAAAACAAAAACTTATCATGGACTAGTTCTGTTAACTTCTCGTTCAACACCAACCGTCTGGACAAGTTAAGCAATGAGACTTTCCATACCGATTGGCTGGAAAGCGGATATTTGACCGATGGTGACCTTGGTGGTCTGAATGGTATTGCGTTGCTGCGCATGGTTCCTGGTGGCAAAGTCGGAGACTTCTTCTTGCCTGTGTTTAAGGGATTCGACCCTGATGGTAAATGGATTTTCGAAGATATAAACGGCGATGGAGTTTACAAAGAAGCCGATGACAAGAAAGTGGTCGGAAACGCACAACCTGACTTCATTGCTGGTTGGACTAACGAACTGAAGTATCGCGACTTTGACCTCTCGTTTACATTCCGTGCTGTCGTGGGCAACGATGTATTCAATGTGGGTCGTTTGGCTCTGGAAAATCCTGGTCAAGGTGGTGATGAGAAGAATATGCTGAAGTCTGTACGCAACACTCCGCTGAATGACTCTGCACAGCCATCTACATACTATCTTGAAGACGGTTCGTTCGTGAAACTGGACAATGTGACGCTGGGTTATAACATGCCTACCAAAAACATTAGGGGCATCCAAAGCCTCCGTCTCTATCTGACAGGCCAGAATCTGTTGACTATTACTGGCTATAAGGGCGTTGATCCTGAAGTAGACATGGTGGGGTTGGACAATATGGGTATTGAGCGTTCTCGTTTCTATCCTACCAGCCGCTCATTCATCTTTGGCGTAAACGTTACATTTTAAATAGAATATTAACAACACAAGAGATATGAAAAAGTATTTATTTTCATTGATATGTCTCTCCATGTTAACATTTTCATGTACAGACATGGACGAGGATACCACTGGTCAGATGGTATCAAGCGATTTCTATTCTGATGCTTCTTTGATCTCAAAGGCTGTAGGTGCTGCTTATAGTGAGTTACAGTCTTACCAGAACCACTGGGGTGTATGGGGACTGAATACCGTGTCTTCTGATGAATGCGTTGTACCTACTCGTGTGCCTGGAAACGATTGGTATGACAACGGTAACTGGCAAGCTTTTCATCGCCAGAACTGGTCACCTCGCTTGGATGCACTGAATTCAAATGTATGGATTCCTCTTTTCTCAGGTATTACTACTTGTAACCGAGTAGTCAACGATCTGGATAGTTTCAAAGATGAGATGGAAATCGACACATATAACAAATTCCGTGCAGAAGTTATTACTCTACGAAGTTTTTACTATTTCCTAGTGCTCGACCTTTTTGGAAACGTACCATATGTGGATACATATACAGATGACGTAACTACCTATCCGCAAATCACTCGTTCTGAATTGTTCGACCATATTGTTAAGGCTTTAGAGGAAAATATAACATATCTGGATGCTAGTCCGAATTCTGAAAACTATGGCCGTTGCACACAGCCGATGGCTAATGTTCTGCTTGCTAAGCTCTATCTGAATGCCAAAGTTTACAAAGGAGAGTCTTCTTTCAATGCTTCAGATATGAATAAGGTCATTGAGTATACAGATAAGGTTATTAATTCTGGTGATTATGAGATAGTGTCAAATTTCTCTGAACCTTTCAAGGTTAAAAATGAAAATTGCCATGAAAATATCTTTGTCATTCCTTTCCAAAATGGTATTAGCAAAAATGGAGACTATCAGTTCCACTTCCACAAGTTCTCTGGTCACACTAATTTCCGCCAAATATATGGTTTGAATACTGGTGGATGGAATGGTGGTTGTGCAACCAAGTATTTCCTTGATTTGTATGATGACAGTGATATCCGCAAGCGTGCAACATTTAACTGGGGTATTCAGCATTATTACGGGACAGACCAGACAATTCCTAACAACGCCAACGACGGTTTGCCCCTCGAATTTACTCAGGAAGTAGGTAGCATAGAAGCAGCAACGAAATGGGCAGGTGCTCGCATTCAGAAATATGAATATGAAGTTGGTATGAGCGGTAATATGAACAATGACTTCGTGTTGTTCCGTCTTGCAGATGTTTACTACATGAAGGCAGAAGCCATTCTTCGCGGTGGTAACGGTTCACTTGCAAGCTTGCTTGCTGACCCACAATTCCAGTTGATACGTGAACGTGCCGAACAGCCAGTATACACTACTTCCACACTAACTCTGGACGAACTGATAATTGAGCGTGGACGTGAACTAGCTTGGGAAGGCTGGCGCCGAAATGATTTGGTCCGCTTTGACAAATTCTCTAAGGGCTCATGGGATTTCAAGGAGGCGTTTGCCGACAACCACCGTGACATCTTCCCTATTCCATACGAGCAGATTACAAAGAACCAATCTTGGACTCAGAATCCAGGCTATTAATAATTATCGTGATTAGATGATTATCTAAATGGATAGAAGTAAGAAACCAAAGCAGTTTCTTACTTCTATTCTCAATATCTATTTTCTAAATATTACTGAAGTATGAAAAGAAGAGATTTTATGAAAAATTTGGGGTTAGGCGCTACTACCCTAAGTATCGGTTCTTTGCCAGTTGTTCTTTCTGCTTGTGAAACAAATGATTCCAAAGGCAAAGAAGCTCAGGATGACGACCAAATCCTGTATATTGGAGACGATATAGCCATTGCTGACACCCAGTATGGAAAGGTTCAAGGTTATATTCTGAATAAAGTATATACATTTCTCGGAATCCCTTATGGCGCTGACACGGGCGGGAAGAACCGATTCATGCCTCCTCAAAAGCCAGAGCCTTGGACTGGTATACTGCCTGCTGTCTTCTATGGTAAAACCGCACCTCAGCGTATGGAAGAACGTTGGCCCAATGATTACACAACTTTTGCAGACCACTGGAATTACTGGGATGTTGGAGAAGATTGCTTACATCTGAACGTGTGGACTCCAGGGCTAGCAGACAGCAAAAAGCGCCCTGTTCTTGTATGGATGCATGGTGGTGGCTTCACTAATGGCAGTGGCATTGAGCAGGATGGCTACCATGGTGAGAATATCAGTCGTGAAGGTGACATTGTTTTTGTTTCAGTCAATCACAGGCTAGGCCCTATAGGTTTCTCTGATCTGTCTGCTGTAGGTGGGGAAAAATATAAGGACTCTGGCAATGTGGGCGTGCTAGATTTAATTGCTGCACTGGAGTGGGTACACAACAATATTAAGAACTTTGGCGGCGACCCAGATAATGTTACCATCATGGGACAGTCTGGTGGAGGTTCCAAAGTATGCACTGTAGCTTCCATGCCTGCAGCTGTTGGATTGGTCCACAAAGCTGTAGCTTTAAGTGGATCAACTATTGATGCATCCCCTCAAGATATTACTCGCAAAGTAGGAGAATATATCTTGAAAGAAGCAGGTCTCACGCGTAACCAAGTTGACAAGCTACAAGATATCCCTTGGAGAGAATATCTTGACATTGCTGACCGTGCCTGCCAGAAATGCTGGAAAGACAATGGCATAAATATTCGTCGTACCTTTGGCCCTGTTGCAGACGACCGCAACGTGCCATCGGGCATTTTCTTCACAGGTGAAAGCAAGTTGGCCTCTCCTTCAGTGCCCATGATTCTATCAACAACTTTCCATGAGCAGAACCCCAATCGTGGCGATGCCTCACTTGAAAGTATCACCTTGGAGGGAGTGGTTGAAAAAATAAAAAGTCAGTACGGAGACAAGTCGGAGAAGATTGTACAGGCATTTGCACATAACTTCCCTGACAAGAAACCTATCGAACTATGGGCGATGATACGTTCTACCAGAGAGCGTGTAATTGCTGCTGCAAATGCTAAGATACAACAAGGCCAGCCTGTTTATGTGTCATGGTTTGGGTGGTGTCCTCCCTTATTTAATAACAGAATGCGTTCTTTCCATTGCTCTGATATATGCTTCTGGTTCAAGAATACGGACCGGATGTTCACTCATACAGGCGGAGGAAAGATACCTCGCCAACTTTCAGATAAGATGTCGGGAGCTTTACTTAAGTTCATGCGAACAGGAGATCCGAATGGAGGTGAGCTTCCTCATTGGCCTCAATATACGATTGAAAATGGTGAGACTATGATTCTGAACAATATCTGCGAGGTACAGAATAATCCTGACAAGGAGGCCCGTGAAGCATTGGGCAGCTAAACACGCTTGCTATTTACATTGTTTGATAAAATAATAGGTCTCAATAGTTAAACAGGACTTGTACAACAGACACCTGCTTTTCTATTGAACAAACCATTAAACGGAACAAGAAAATGAACAATGAAATTTCCCGTAGAGAAATGCTTAAAGCGGTTGGCATGGTTGTCGCAGGAAGCATGATTGGGCTAAATTACTCATGTTTTTCCCCCCAAAAAAGTAATGAGGTTCAACTTGGTAATAACTCCTTATCGAAACCTTTTCGGATCTGCCTTAATACTTCAACCATTAGAGGCTATTCTCTACCTGTCGATGAACAGATCAAATTGTGTGCAGAAGCAGGGTTTGATGGTATAGAACTATGGGTAAGTGACGTGGATGCGTATATAGAGAAAGGAGGGGACTATGCTACATTGCGAAAACTCATAGATGATTCTAACTTGAGACTTGAGAATATGATTGCTTTCTCAACCTGGGCTGCAGATGACCCTATAAAAAGAGAAGAAGGCATTAAGACCATGCGTCACAACATGGAGGTCAGTGCATCCTTAGGAAGTCAATTTGTAGCAGCACCGGTACAAGGGGTTGACAAGTTTATTCCCGAAATGATACCTGAATATAGTAACCGTTTCCTTCGGATTTTAGAGATGGGTGAAGAGTATGGGGTTACCCCTCTGCTTGAGCCATGGGGGGCAGGAGTCATCAATACCCTTGACAAGGCTACAGCAATGGCTATGGGTACAGGGCATCCTAAAGCTTCTTTACTACTTGATTTCTATCATATCTATAGAGGTGGTAGTAGCTTTGAAAGCCTGAACTTACTTAATGTAGCCATGCTGCCGGTTTTCCACATCAATGATTATCCTTCAAACATCCATGTTACAGAGTTACGTGATTCTGACCGTATTTTTCCTGGAGATGGTGTCTGTCCGTTCAAATCCGTTATCCCTAAATTGCGAGAACAAGGTTTTAAGGGAGCATTCTCCATTGAAATCTTCAATCGGGAATACTGGGAACAAATGGATGAAAGAGAAATACTAAAGACAAGTTATCAAAAGGTAAAAGCTGTGATAGACCACAGTATTACTGTATAAAAAAACTATTAATCAAAAAAACAGATTGGTATGAATATGACTACTCGTATATTATCCATTGCGATAATTTTGATTTTAAGTGGCTGTAGCAAGCAGCAAGATAACAAGGAATCTGCTCTAACGTCAATTCAGCAGACCACTGTAATAAAATCTGCCTCATCACCAACTGGTTATGAGGTGAAATTCTGCTATCAGAATCCTGATGCAAAGCGCATACGTATTAAAGGTGAATGGCTTTTCTCTTCTTTGGCCGATGGTACTATGCGCACCAGCACCAATGCCACTCCATATGAATGGCAAAATGGTTACACCCTATGGGGTACCAAAGATTGGCCTGTTTATGAAATGAGCAAGGACCAAACCACAGGAATCTGGTCCATTACATTTCCATTACCCAGCGGGACCTATAAATATAAGTACTACATTGATGGCGACCAGACAGATGTAAACGATCTAACTGGAGCCATCGAAGCTTCAGATCCCGTCAATCCGCCCTATCACCGCGATGCCCCACTAAGTGATTTGAAAGGAGAGGATACTTATAGCAAAGTATATGTACCTTACGATTCTTTCAAGCAGAATCTGAGCCGCGACTCAAGTATCGAAGCTCCTGCCAAGCCAGAAGATCGTGGTACTGTGTCATTCGTAGAAGTTCCTTCAAATGTTCTCGACATACCCGTACACATGGCTGTATACTTGCCAAAAGGCTATGACCCCAATCGGGCTGAAGCTTATCCCCTATTATTCCTTCTTCATGGTGGTGGTGGCACAGAATCCAGTTGGCTCAATAATGGTGCAGCAAATATTCTTGACAATGTAATAGCGGAAGGAAAGATGGAACCTACTGTTGTTATCATGCCCAACGGAAGTAATTTCTCGTGGAAACGCGATAATATCGTAAATTCTATTGAAAACGAGATCCTTCCTTATGCAACAAATCATTATAACGTCTCTAAGGATGTCAATCGTCGAGCCATGGCAGGTCTCTCAATGGGAGGAGCTACTGTAATGTATACCCTCATTAACCGGCCAGAATTGTTCAACTACTATACAGCTATGAGCGCACCTTGGACCAAAGACATCACTCTTGATTTTTCCAATCCCATTTTGAAGCAAAAGAAAATCTTTGTTACTGCAGGTTTATATGACTTTGTCAAAGTTGAGGCTGTTCTTAATCCAGAATCACGACAAGCCAAAGGTGGCGAAGGGAGTTTTTATTCTTTTATATTCGGCATGAATGACGCAGGTGTTCCATTTAAGACTCAAGCAGAAGAACCTTTCGGGCACCAATGGGTATTCTGGCGTGAAGTTTTGGCACATATTTCTGAGAACTTCCTTTGGAAATAGAGGACATATATTTATTAATACTATAAGCACCAAGAAGTTGCTCTTCTTGTATTTTTCTAATAAAAATGATGAATTCTTTGAGGGTGTGATATCACACCCTCTATTTTTTCTACAAAGATTATTCCCTATCTAAACACAGGGACTGTCTGAGGTAATCTGTTATTCATAGTAAATAGGTTTAATGAAATTTTAATGACGGAATTTGTATTACACTATGTAATACTCAGGATGTGGAGTGTAATACATTTGAAATACACATTCTATAAAAAAGCCCCTTTACCGTTACAGGTAAAGAGGCTAAGTTTTTCCATAACAGCTTGTCTTTCAGTTATACTAAAGTTTCTATAACTTAGACTTAGTAGCCCGTTCAACTCTTTTGAGGTGCCTGGCGGATTCGAACCGCCGTGCATGGTTTTGCAGACCAGTGACTCAACCACTCATCCAAGGCACCAAGTTTTACTGAATGCGGATGCAAATGTACAACATTTTTTTGAATTGCCAACTATTCGCAACAAGATTTCTTACTTTTTTTATCGCCAAGGCAACAATTATGCATTTTCTGCTCATATTGTCGCTTGATGTCACAAGGCTGCGAACAGTGTGCACAGGGGTTTTGCCCATCTTGCTTTCCTTTCAAGAACATATTCCAGACACCCATTCCCACACGAGCCACACAGAGAACCACAATGAGTGCCACTAACCAGTCTTGCCACGAACCTATCATAACATCATAGCTATCTGATAAACTACAGCCGACACTAGCCAAGCCACGCAAGTTGTATAGATGGCAGCAAATGACGCCCACTTCCAACTACCTGTTTCATTCTTGATGGCCACAATGGTGGCTATGCAGGGGAAATAAAGCAATACAAAAAGCAAATAGCAATAGCCTGCCAAGGGCGTGATACCGTCGTCGATCATCTGCTGGCGCAATCGGGTGTATTTTTCACCATCGCTGCTGAAAGATTCATCATCAGCAAACGAATCGTCATCAGAATAGATAACGCCCAAGGTAGAGGCTACAATTTCCTTGGCACCTACACCTGCAATGAGAGAAACATCAAGTTTCCAATTGAAGCCCTGTGGCTTAAACACAGGTTCGATAGCCTTACCTAAACGACCAATATACGACTGCTCTTGTTGTTGCTGAGTGGTAATGTTCTCATCATGTGGGAAATATTGCAACGTCCATACAATAACAGAAGCTACGAGAATAATACCACCCATCTTCTTGAGATATTCCTTGCCTTTTTCCCAAGTGTGACGAGCTATCGCCTTAGCAGTAGGCATTCGGTAAGGAGGCAATTCCATTACAAAAGGTGTATCTTCACCTCTGATAATCAGTCGTGAGAAAACATTGCTCATCACAACTGCCACAAGGATACCAACAGCATAAAGTGATATCATTGCTAAGGAGCGATATTGCAAGGAAAAGAAGGTACCTGCAATCATAATATAGATAGGTAGGCGTGCCGAACATGACATAAAAGGCAAGATCATCATGGTAATAATGCGAGAACGACGACTCTCGATAGTACGAGTGGCCATTACAGCAGGAACATTGCAGCCAAAACCCATGATAAGGGGGATGAAGGACTTGCCATGCAGGCCCATCTTATGCATCAGTTTGTCCATGATAAAAGCTGCTCGCGCCATATATCCTGAATCCTCCATCAAAGAGATAAAGAAATAGAGTATCAATATCTGAGGCAGAAATACAATGACAGAACCCACACCTCCTATCACACCATCAACCAACAACGAGCGCAAAGAACCTTCAGGTAAAGCATTGCCTATCACATCACCTAGCCAAGCTACACCAGCATCTATCCAGTCCATTGGATATTGGCCCAGTTCAAAAGTTACCTCGAACATCAGGAACAACATCAGAAAGAAGATGGGAAAACCCAGCCATTTGTTAGACAAGATACTGTCTATCAGGTGAGTTGTTTTATAGGTGTCAACCACCTTGCCTTCAACGAAGCCAGCCTCTGATAAGGCACCATGAATGAAGCCATACTTGGCATCCATGATGGCCGTCTCGGCATCCTGTTGGGTGTCTTGCTCAATCTGGATAGCCGCTTGCTGCCGAGCCTCCATAATGGCATCGGCATTGGGTTGGTCAGCAATGATTCCCTCTACCGACTTATCGTTCTCCAGTAACTTAATAGCCAAGTAACGAGTGGAATACAGCTGGCGTAAGTGGTCGTTTTCTTTCAAAGGCATCTGAACGGTGTTGATACCACGCTCCACATACTGACCATGATTGACATGGATATGGCGATAGTAGTTCTTCAACGGCCGATTGCCATCTGCAAAGTCCTCGATATGATGACGAGGAGTATGACCGGCATATGTATCGTGCCATTCCTTAATTTCCTTTGCCACCTCAGGGTCGATGTTGCCTTTGTCATCGATAAAGTCGGCACCTTCATACATATTAATAATAATATGGAAAAGTAGATCGACATTCATGCCCGTTTTGAACGAGGTAGGAATCATAGGCACGCCAAATAACGAACTCAGAATCTCAATATCCACCTTGTCACCTCGTCGCTCAAACTCGTCATACATATTCAAGGCGCACACCATACGAAGGTTCATATCCACCAATTGGGTAGTGAGGTAAAGGTTGCGCTCCAGGTTACTAGCATCAATGATATTGATTACAATATCAGGACGCTTGTCAAACAGATGTTGGCGAACATACAGTTCTTCAGGACTATAGCATGACAACGAGTAGGTGCCAGGCAAGTCGGTGAGGTTGAACTCATAGCCTTCGAACGAAGCACGTGCCTCAGTAGCATCTACCGTCACACCAGCATAGTTACCTACCCTTCCATGCGCCCCACTGGCATAATTAAAAAGTGATGTCTTGCCACAATTCGGATTTCCAATCAGTGCCACATTGATGATGCGACGTTTCTGTTTTGCCAGTTTCAGTTTGTAGTCTGTAAAAAGGTTGCCTGAAGAGGGGGGCTCATCACCCAGCGTGTTATTTTGACATTCTTTCTCAATTTCTGCTTCTGAAATAATTTCTATCAGTTCCGCCTCATCGTGACGAAGCGATACCTCATAGCCCATTATCTTATATTTCACAGGGTCTTGAAGGGGGGCATTCAGCAACACCTCTACTTCCTTGCCCTTAATAAAGCCCATTTCAATCACACGTTTACGGAAACCACCGTGACCTAATACCTTCACGATGACTCCTTTTTCACCAGTCTTCAGTTCAGATAATTTCATGCCTTTTTATTTTCTTAGTGCAAAGATATAATTTTGTACAACAAAGCACAAACTATTTAGAATGCTTTTAAAGAAAACATTTTAATATACCTACTAATAGGTATAGGTGCATAAAAAACGCTAAAGAAGAGGGAAAGAAATAGAAGAATTTATATCTTTGTATCCACTATTATGTTGAAACGTAAAGTCAGACAGTTTATCGAGCGCGAGGATTTGTTGCAAAAAGGTGACAAGGTGTTGGTTGCACTGAGTGGAGGAGCCGACTCGGTGGCATTGTTGTGTGTGTTGTTACAATTGGGCTTTACATGCGAGGCAGCGCATTGCAATTTCCACTTGCGTGGTGAGGAGTCCAATCGTGATGAGAAGTTTGTCACGAACTTATGCCAGCAAATGAATATTCCGCTGCACGTGAAATGCTTCCAAACAAAGACATACGCCAAAAAACATGGTATATCTATCGAGATGGCTGCACGTAATCTTAGGTACAATTGGTTTGATAAGATGTGCAAGAAAACAGGTTGTCAAGTAGTTGCCGTTGCCCATCACCAAGACGACAGCGTAGAAACTTTCTTACTTAACCTAATCAGAGGCACTGGTATCAGGGGGTTACTGGGCATCCACCAAAAAAACAAAAATGTTATCCGTCCTTTATTATGTGTGAATCGTAAAGAGATCTTCGATTATCTGCAACACCTAAAGCAACCTTATGTTATCGATAGTACTAACCAACAAACAGACTATACCCGCAATAAGATTCGCCTCGAAGTGTTGCCATTGTTGGAAAGTATCAATCCTTCTGTAAAGGAGAGTTTGCTACGGTCTATGAGTCACCTAAACGAGGCACTCCTTATATATAATAAAGCTATAAAGGATGGGATGGCAAATGTGCTGGATGGGAAAAGCATCAACATTGAGAAACTGCAAAAAGAATCTTCACCACAAAGTTTGCTTTTTGAGATTTTATCACCTCTCGGTTTTAACGCTTCACAAATCAACGATATGATGGAAGCCTTGCAAGGACAGTCGGGCAAAGTGTTTGAAAGTAAAGAATGGCGTGTTGTGAAAGACCGTAATCACCTATTAATGGAGCCTATCAAAGCCTTGCCTACCCCTCCAAATCTAGAAACCAAGCAACAGCCATATACCCCTGAATTTGTAATTCCCAAGGACAAAGATACCGCATGCTTTGATGCCGACAAGCTAAAAGGTGACATCAATCTGCGCTTATGCCAACGAGGAGACAAGTTCGTCCCCTTTGGCATGAAGGGCCAAAAACTCATTAGCGACTTCCTCACTAATCTAAAAAAGAGTGTTATTGAAAAAAATAATCAGTACGTTCTTTGCTGTGGCGACAATGTAATTTGGGTTATCGGCGAACGCATAGATAATCGCTTTAGAGTGGATAATAATACAAAAAGAGTGGTTATCTTCAGAAAAAAGGCATAGGCTATAGCATTTTTTAAAAAAATAATAGCTATCTTTGCACCGTTGAACAAAAAGATACCCTTTCTTCAACATTTTTCCCTTAAAACACATTATTAAATTTCCATGTATAATATTGTTCAATTAAACGAAAAGTCATTAAGTGACTTGCAAGCCATAGCTAATGAGCTGGGCATTACCAAAACAGATTCCTTAAGCAAGGAGGATTTAGTCTACAGGATACTTGACGAGCAAGCTATTTCTAATGCAAATAGGATTGCTGCCAAAGACAAGCAGAAAGAAGAAAAGACCAAACGTAAACGTGTGACCGTTACCAATGGCAAGTTGAATAAAGTATTCTCTGCCAACAAGGAAGGCACCATCTCTCGAGAAGAGCAACCTATCTCTGTTGTACAGGAAAGGAAGGCGAACGAAAAGCCAGTAGAAGAGCCTGTTGAGGCAATGGCAGAGAAACCTGTAGAGCAACTAGCTGAGCAACCAGCTGCAAAAGTACAGAAGAAAGTTGAGAAACCTGCTAAGAAGCAGGTTGTAACTGAAGCTAAACCTACTCCAAAAGAGAAGTCGGCAGATGTTGTTGCCCCTACATCTGAAACCGAAGCACCTGCTGAAGCAGCTGATACTACACAAGGAACCAAACGCAGAGGGCGTCCTCGCAAAGCACTAGACGTTGAAAAGGTGTTGGAACGCTTACAACAAAAGAATGCTGCAAAACTAGAAGCCGAGAAAACAACTGAACATATAACAAAAGCACAACCAAAGGCTCAGGAGGCAGTTCAGGATAATCCTGCTTCTGCAGGCACATTCATTCCTATCGAAGACCTGCCAAGCGATAATCAGGAAGTTCCTACTGAACTAATTGGCAAATTCAATATACCAAAAACTGAAAATAATCCTTCAAAATCTCAGAATAACAGGTCTCACCAGCCTGCTCAGCAAGTTGTTCAACAGAGCAACGAGAATACTGAAAAGAAGCTGGTATTATACGATTTTGAAGATATCTTGCAAGGATGGGGCGTACTGGAAATCATGCAGGATGGTTATGGTTTTCTGCGTTCATCTGACTACAACTACCTTTCTTCTCCTGATGATATTTATGTTTCTCAGTCACAAATTAAGTTGTTTGGTCTGAAGACGGGCGATGTAGTGGAAGGTGTGATTCGTCCGCCGAAGGAAGGTGAGAAATATTTCCCATTAGTGAAAGTGAATAAAATCAATGGTCTGAATCCTGAGAATGTACGTGACCGTGTACCTTTTGAGCACCTCACTCCACTCTTCCCCGAAGAGAAATTTACGTTGTGCAAAGGCGATGGACACGACACCATCGATGCCCGCATCGTGGATCTCTACACACCTATCGGTAAAGGACAGCGTGCCTTGATTGTGGCTCAGCCAAAGACCGGTAAAACTATCCTGATGAAGGATATTGCCAACGCCATTGCTGCCAATCACCCCGAGGCTTACCTGATAATGCTACTTATCGACGAACGCCCCGAGGAAGTTACAGATATGGCTCGCACCGTTAAGGCTGAAGTTATTGCCAGTACATTTGATGAGCCGGCAGAACGTCACGTAAAAATAGCAGGAATCGTATTGGAGAAAGCCAAGAGAATGGTGGAATGCGGACACGATGTTGTTATCTTCCTTGACTCCATTACCCGTCTGGCCAGAGCCTACAACACCGTATCGCCTGCCAGTGGTAAGGTGCTGAGCGGCGGTGTAGATGCCAATGCCCTGCACAAGCCCAAACGCTTCTTCGGAGCCGCCCGTAACATCGAACACGGCGGAAGCCTTACCATCATTGCAACAGCCCTTACTGATACTGGCAGTAAGATGGACGAGGTTATCTTTGAGGA
>JAEEGF012443806.1_pt1 | contig 27109 bp, 15 predicted proteins | sample 9134171 | NCBI WGS metagenome assembly JAEEGF01 (sample SAMN16246542, study PRJNA631951) | gut metagenome | biome: gut microbiome; feature: rumen; material: AP-attached | host: Bos | place: Iran: Karaj | collected 2018-10 | reverse complement strand
GTACCACTGGTATGTGAAGTTGTTGTCCGCTCCCGTCGCCGTCACGCTAAGTTCGTCGGCATCCGTGCCGGAGCAGTAGTTCTTGTCCTCGCCTGTGCGGGTCACATTCAGCTCTGGCCACACGACTATCGTCACGCTTGCGGTGGCGGCGGGTGTACATACTGGGTCAAATGTACTAGTGGTTGTAGCGGTTATTGTGTATTCTCCCGCTGTTGTCGGCGTACCGCTTATCTTGCCTGTGCTTGAATTGTATGTCACGCCGGCGGGGAGCCCCGTCACTGTAGTTGTTCCATTAGCGCCCTCAACAGTCAGCTCGGTTATGGCAACACCTTTACATTTATATTGGGCATCGCTAGGTGTTATAGAGACCTCCGGCAACGGATTCACCACCACATTTGCAGTGGAGGTCTTTTCGCAGCCGTTCTTGTCTTCTACCGTCAGGGTATAGGTTACTGTTGTGGCTTCAGTCGGTGTGTGTGTTGCAGCGGTAGCAGCACCTGCTGGGGGTGTTGTACTTGCCGGTGCACTTCCGTTGTTGGCCGTCCACGTATATGTATATAAAGGTGTGCTGGCATTGGGGGTGCCGCCTGTAGCCTCAGGTGCACTCATGGTCACCTCGTTGCCGAGACAGATGGGACTATTGACCGTAATGGCCGGAGGCACAAGTTCTGCCGGCTGATATATGATTATCGACTTCTGATCAGTACACCCATACGTGTTCTTTAATGTAACATAATATGTGAGCGAAGAACCAGTTCCCGCACCTACATTAGTGAACGTATGACTTGGCGGAGTACCCGACGCTGCAACAAAGTCCCCATCACTAGGTGTGTCAGTTGTAGTTAAAGCGAATGAGAATGGAGCTTGACCAGCAGGCGATGTTGTATTGGCCAAAATACTCGTCACATCTCCATAGCACGAAAGATTTATCGCACCAGCAGGACTAACCGTCAATATTGGTTTTGAATGGATAGTGACATTGATATTTGCGATACCTGTACATCCCGCACCATCGGTGACAACTACCTTATATTTTACCTCACCCGATGTAGCCGTGGGCGTTGCTGTCGCTGTCAGATATGGAGCAGTAGGAGAACTTGGCGTTGGCTGCGCTGGATTTGCCCCCGCACCTGTAGTTGCAATAGAGCTCCATACACCACTATATCCCGAACCAGAACCTCCTGTAGGTGCCGTAGCCAGGACAACGCTTTCACCCGCACAGATTACTGACGGTGTTACAGTAAGGTGGGGATCTAGAAGTTCATAGACAACAACTTTTACAGATGCGGATGTATCCTTATTACAATCTGAGCCATAAGCTGCATCAGTAACGATGACACGATAGTACATAGTTCCATTGGATGTTGTCGGAGCATTGTAAGTACTACCCGTTGCCCCAGCTATTGTAGAAAAATCCGAGTTGTTTGTCGAAGATTGCCACACATAACTCAAATTTGTTGTATTACTGTAGTTAGTCACCGTAGGTGTTAAGGTATGTGTACTATTGAGACATATACCTTCAGTTGCACCAGACAATGTCACGTCAAGCGTCGGCCACACAACTATCTTAAATGTCTGCGGCGTCCCGTCACACGTCGTCCCGCCATGCGCGAAATGCGGCGTCACCGTGATCACTGCCGTGTCAGGTCTGCTTCCCGCATTCGCTGCCGTGTACGATGCGAAGTTACCGCTGCCGCTCGCTGCCGACGGCACCGCTGTCGTGTTGCTGTTCGTCCATGTGTACGTCGTGGTACCGACCGTGTTCGTGGTGCCGAACGTCACAGCCGTAGTGCTCGTCCCTGCGCATAACACCTGATCGTCAACTGCGTTGACCTGGGCTGCCGGGTTCACCGTGATCGTGAACGTCACAGGTGTACCGTCGCAAGTCACTCCGTTATTGGTCAAGTGAGGCGTTACAGTAATTGTTGCCGTCACAGGTGAGGAGCCAGTGTTGACTGCCGTGAACGATCCTATGTTGTTATTGCCCGATGCTGCAAGTCCTATGCTCGGCGTGTTGTTCGTCCATGTATAGGTTGTAGTTCCAACAGTATTAGTGGTCGTGAAGTTTACTGCAGCAGTGCCGCTGCCGTTACACACCACCTGATTGCTAGGCTGGTCCACCTGACCTTTCGGGTTTACGTAGATTGTAACCTCTTGCGTGGTTATTTCACAATTATGATTATCTCTTATATAAACCTTGTAATGTTTCAGGCCAGGGGTAGCAGGTGTTACGGTTATTGTTGACACAACACCATTTGCATCCGGATTAGCATCACCTGTTAGACCCGATGTGAGGCCCACGTCAGTTCTAATACCAGCAGTACCAGCAGTTTGGTCACTCCAAGCAGTTCCATTTGACGATCCGATCCATTCGAAATGGTACGGCTGAGCACCAGATGTTGTAATTTTGGCTTTGAGAATCTTGCTGCCACCCAAGCATATAGTAGCATCCTGGGCGTGGACCAGGGTGCCTAACGTCGTTGCCACTAACAGGAGCAAGGCTGCTGCTAATTTTCTTAACGATCTGACTGATGACTGGCGCGGGGGTTGGGTCGCGCGGTAGGTGTTATGTTGCATAGTCGATTTGTTTTCTTCACTCGATAGCTGAGTTGTCACAATGTCTTTTGTCTTCATCTCGGTACTGTTCGGGTAATACTGTTTCATAAGACGCGTGGTATATATTGTGTTGGTTTGGTTGCTTGAATGTTGATAGGCTTGATGGAGTAATATCTTAAATTGGTACTATAAATATTTAGTATCCGAAATGCCTTTTCTTACGGGTTGGAGATTTGGATAGTTGCATCGATTCCGCAGCAGAGGATAGTGACTGTGCCAACAGGTCCTGTGACAGTTGGAATGCTTGCGGTAATCTTAGCCTGTCCGTTGCCTTCACGAGAACCGTTGCTTTCAGCTGTTGCTGTCAGCGTACTTTTAATATACCCAGATCCACCTCCATGTCCTAGTACAAGTTCCGGTGCATAGGTATCACTATAACTTTGCATATTGCCGCCGCCATACCAGCCGCCGCCACCACCAGACGGTCCATATTTAAAATTGTATCCGGAAGTGTAACTCGCACCCTGACCAAATGAACCTCCATTCCCCGCAGTCGTTTGATTAGCTGTATATGCACCTGTGTAACCATTAGATGTTGTTCCACCACCAGCATACCCTACATATCCACTTGTCGAACCATTGTTATAACATCCGCCACCGCTACCGCCGCCTGCAACAATAAGGACATTGTCTTGTTGTGCGGACAAATCGCTTAGCAAACCAGTAGCCGTAGCTATATGTGTAGCACCACCACCACCCTGAGGCAAAGTCCAGTTGCTACTCCAGTAATGTACAACTGCGCTGCCGCCACCGTTGTAACCACCCGTAATCGTGGTATTCGTTGCAGCTGTTGGTATGGTTGTGTATGCAGTTGGCTGTCCGCCGACAACGATGTATAGCGTGCTGCCAGCCACAGGTGATGTCAGGGTGCCTTTCGAGTAGCCGCCCTTACCGCCGTAGTATGTGGAGTTGTAGGTTCCGCCTTGAGCGCCCCAGACCTCGAGAGTGAGCGATGTGGTGCCCTCCGGGATGATGTAGGTCTGTACGGAACCATCGGATCCTGTGGTTCCGTTATAATCGAATGTTTGAGTTTCAGTTGCTGCGGGCTTCTCCAAGCGGCACCACACCTGAGTGTTGATAGTGGCGGGATAGGAGAGGTATTGGTTGTTCGTGCCCGACACTCCAGAGGTGATTTCGGTGGTGCAGGTAGAGTTCGAATACCAATGGAATGTATATCCAGCAGGAATGACTGACGCGCTTGCAACGAGGGTTGCATTACCATTGCCACATTCCGGCAGCGGATCGTCGGTCTGCGTTATCGTCGGTGTCGGTGGTACCACATTTACCACACAGGTTGCCGAAGCGGGACAGTAAGTACCATCATAGGCACGCGTGTATGTGATGGTGGTGGTGCCCAAACTTACTGGTGTTACAAGGCCACCATCGCTGACCGTGGCCACGCCGGCGTCGCTACTGCTCCATGACGCAGCTCCTGCGCCATAACCGGACTCAACCGAGCCGGTAAGCTGCAGCGTCGTGCCGTACGGTATGGTGGCGGGACATGCAGGGTCGGAGGTGATGTCGAGGTGTCCGTCGCGATCAGCGCAACAGTCGATACAGAAACGTATATTTGGTCTGTAAGAAGAACTGGTGCCAGCTGCAGATGGGACATTGTCACCATTCAAACTTATCGCACTGCCGGAATAGTAGTAGTACCGGGCCCCTCCTGTTGTAGATGTGTAGTAGAAATAACGGTAGGTTGATGATGGTGGAGCGGTAGTCCTGACCGCCACGACAATGTTGCTTTCACCATCCCAATAGTATGGAGTTGTAAAATGTATGTTGCTCCATCCTGTGGAGAAAGTGACAGTTCCAGAATAAACAAGTTCGAGGTCGGCGTCTGAAATCCAGGCTGTTGCAAGTGTGGTTTGGTTTGTGGAACCCAGATAGACCTCCAGCGGCTGGTTATAGTCTGTCGCACTGTATCGGAATTTAATGTCTGTGATTGCGCCCTCACAAGCTCCCGCAATTTCGGAGGCTTTGTACAACTGCTGTGTATAGGAGTAGTATGTCGTGCTAGTGCTATATATAGGTGTATAGTAATTTGAATAGCCACCTGTGCCGACTGGTTTGCAATCGCTTGGCGTGACTGTCAGTTCATAAGTGGCAGTCTTTCCACAGTAGGTCACACCTCCAACAGTCCATTGTCCAACACTCGCCGTTATGGTTACAGAGCCTCCTGTGCTGATACCAGATACCACGCCGCTCGTCGATACGGTCGCCACGCCTGTATTGCTGCTAGTCCAGGACACAGATTGGCCTGTTCCGTTGCTCAGCAATGCTCCAATGTCAATCCTGCCATCGTCTGTTATGCTACCGCTTGTGGAAGAAAAACCAAACGCTGCAGAACTTTCGACACACTTCACTTCAATCTCACACGATTTCTTGTCGCAACACCATGCGCCATTTCTCACCGCTGCTGCCGTTATTGTTACCGTGCCTGGTTCTTTTGCTGTGACAACTCCACTGCTACTCACAGTAGCAATTGTTTCGTCGCTACTATGCCATGTTATGGTTGTTCCTCCTCCCGTGGGCGACACACTGGCACTCAATCCTGAATATGTGCTGCCACTTTCTATTTCGCTTGTCGGGCATCCCGTCAAAGTCACAGTCCTCGATGTCGTACAGCAGTTGTCTTGGCATATTTTAATCATTGGTCGATAAGTGGATACTGATTTGGAACCGCTGTACGAACCCATGTTGTTGATGTAATCCGTAGGGTTGTATGAATCAGAATACCCATATATGACAGTGTTTTGTGAGGTCTGCTCCCCGTAAAAAGTTGTCGAAGCCCAGTTGCTGCATGTACTCAAGAAACCTATTATCAGGTTCTTGCTGCAGTCGTTGTACTCAATAGGGGTGGAAAATGTAAATGTGTACCATCCAGCGCCGGTAATGGTCCAACTACCTGTTGTGTTGACAAGCGTCATTTCGCTTGCAGGGACGAAGTCGGTGTTATCAACAAAGTGGTCTTTATCGGTAAATCCAGCATAAACTTTGATACTACGCGTATAAGTGTTGGCCTCTTTCGACTTGAACGCAACACTTGTAATTCTGCAGTGGTCTCCAATCTCGTCAGCCGTGTATATCATCTCTACCCAGCTATTGTTATATAATCCATAAACAGGCGCAACACCTGTTGTGGTTGTGGTCGCATCGCTTCCACCCACGATGGTGCATGTTTGATTGGATATCGTAAATGAACATGTTAACGTCTTGGCGCAATAGCCGTTGGCGGCAGCCACTGTGGCAGTAATGGTCACGTTGCCAGCTGTGTTTGCCGTTATGGTGGGGGCGAGTGCTGTTGTTGAACTGAAAGTCACGGCTCCAGCAGGTGATACGCTCCACGTAACACTGCCACCATTGACACTCAAAGGTATAGTCTCACCTACGTTCACCGAAGCACTTGGACAGCCGCTTAGCTCAGGGTCTGTGCATGCAATACAATCCACGCAGAATTTTGTATAGGGACGCCACTTGCCATGTGTATCATAACTTACACCTGGATTTGCAGGATTTGTCACCTGGGTATCATCATCATAGTAGGTCAGCACTTTGTATGTATCTGTTGCATCAGCGTCATCAGCATAAAAATAGTATTCTGAAGCATCTGTTATATAACTGCCAGTTCTATCGTTTATAGTTACGACAATATTGTCACTTCCGCTGCATTCATAAGGGGTTGAAAATGTAATCCAGGTCCAGTTGCCTACAGTGAATGTAACATTTCCTGTAAAAACTTGTGTTAAATCTGATGTCTCCCATGCTGTCAGCTCGTTGTTCGTTGTTTCGCTTAGATAAATTGTTAGATTTCTTGTAATTTCATTATAGCAGTCATAGCCGTATTCATCATAACACTCGTCCCCCCAATATCTAAATGCTATTCCGTATATTTTGGGACTTGTGTTGCTGTTGCATATTTCACTTGGTTGGTATAATATTTGTGTGTATGAATATCTGTAGTATGGTCTTGTCACCTGCTCTCCAGCTCCATCCTCATTCCGCACTGCTTTCTCTGTATGAGAACAACCTGCGGAATTCGTATATGTCAGTTGCATCGCTGGACGATATTTCCTCATTGAGGAATTAGATATACCGTCATGGGGATAATTATTTGTACCTCCAGCATCTTGGTACCCTCCCCTTGCGACATCAGTAGAACTTGACTCCACGCAATAGTTGCCTCCATTATTTCCACCACAGCCATTATCATCTTTTGTCAAGCGGACTAAAAGATTGTTGTGTTCGGTTGAGTACATGAAATTTGATGTAAAAGTATATGTGTTCCAAGATGTGGTCCCTGTATTAATACTGCTGTATGCAATATTTGTCGGGCCGTAGCATGTCTGCCAACCCGTGGTGACCCATGCGGTCGTACTCCACGCCGCATTATTCAAGTCGATTCGAGAATTAGCCATATCTCTATTGGGCCTTTCTCGGCATAACAACCCCATTGCGCTGATTGTGGCGCCATTGTTAATGCCGGCAGCTGTCATCTCGTCGCTTGTTACCCGAAAATCCCAGCGTGAATCATTGTAGAAGTGATCATAAAATTCGTATGCATTACTACTAGTCACCTCTACTGTTCCCGACAATACTGTCACAGTGGGGTCTATAAACAGCGGAAAAGTACGCTCTGATGCAAGCATCCACTCGGCTGGAAGGTCGAACGAAACCGTCAAAGTGTTGCCCGACTGTGAAACGTTGTACAAAGCTTTGTATGAGTATTTCGCCATAGGGTCTTCGATGGGTTTGCCGTCCTTGCCTGTTTCATCTCCGACATGGCGTATCTCGGCACGCTTCATGATGTAGTCCATATCGACATGGGCGTCATAGACCACCACCGGCTGGAAAGCTATCCAGCTGTCGCGACCTGGAATCATCACCTCAAACTCGGAGGCGCTGAATGTTTTGCCTTGTTTTTTGCCGTCGGCCACCACGTATGCACCCTGCGGAAGTTCCACTGTCTGGCTTATCCTCACGGTCTTTGCACCGTCGACAACGGCATTGCGGCTCTTGACAGAAAATCCCGTCTCGACACCACGTCCGAGTTGGATGATGTTATAGTCGATATCACTATAAAAATTCCTGTACGACAACGTTCTGTAGTCGTCTTGATGTGCGCTCTCGCCGGTGCGTTGTTTGTCCTTGATGGCGTTGCCATGTGTGTCGAGAAATTCAAAGCGGTAGTCCTTGGCAAATACGAGGTTTTTGCCGAGATATTTCATCATTATGCCCTCGGACGGGGAGTCGGAATAGTAGGTCTGAAATTTGTTTTTGGTATTTGCGTAGCGGTAAGGACCGTTGTTGGTCTTTTCGATATTCACTTCGATATCCTGCCAGCTGCCGTTGGCGTCTTTGTAGTGCAGGTCGCCAATGTACATATATGAATAAGTGCCATCTCCATTATCAAAAGTCTTGGAGTGTTCGGTGCGGTATTGCTTCTGCTCCTGTTGCGGCGTAAGGCCAGCGTAAAGTCCCTGCGCAGACCATTTGTTGGCATGGTAACGCGAGAATATGCCAGTATTGTTCTTCCACGACTCTTTGAATTCCGGCAGGTTCTCAGAGTTTTGTTTGGCGGGCTTTGTTTGATTCCTCCTTGAGTCAGCGGATTTTGTAGCACTTCTCTTGACGTCTTCCACCATTGCCGCTTTTGCTTTAGCCGCTTTCTTGTCGGCTTTTGCCTGCACCGCCGTCGTTTTTGTAGCCTTGGCACCTTTGCTGTTTTCAGGTTTTGCCTGTCCCCAAGCGCTGTTGCCACTCAGACACAACGCCAGCAACATTATGACAATCGCAGCAATGTTTCTAATAGAGAATGCGTGAGTCTCCCCATACCGGTTTTGCTGGTTTTCATTCCCGAGGGTGCACCTCTCTGTGTTCGGTCGGTTCATAAGGCTGTTGGTGTAAAAATGTTTCATGACGCGGGTGTTATGCTTTGTTGTTGGTTTGGTGGTCTGTGTGTTGATAGGTTGATATGTTCGCTACGCTTGATGGATTGGTTAGATGGGGTAATGGTTAGATGGTTAGTTTTATGTGGATAGGTGGATAGGTTAGTTGTTCAAAATTCAAGGTTTTCGTTTTGCCGCCTTTCGGCGTCATTCTGCTTCGGTTCGGAAAATCAAGCGAGCTTGCTGTTCTCTCACCTTAATCGCAGAATTCGTTATCGTTATCGTTAAGGTTTTCTACTATGTAATGACCCAATGAAATGTTAAATTAGTCAGCGACTATGTTAAATTTTCTTATTTTTTTCGTTTTTTTTTGAGCTAAGGCTTGTTTCATGACTATACTACAACTATACCACGACTATACTACGACTATACTACGACTTAACCAAATGTTGAAATCCTTTTTGCTTTGATGGGTTATTTTTATGTTTTTCATTAATCACAGGTTGTCTAAAATAATTATTTCGGCGTCGAGTTGGTTCACTGTCACGGTGATGTTTTTTGCAGCGGCGCAGGAGGAAGGATAGATGGAATGGTCGGAGGTCTCTTTCATAACGTGCGTGTACTCTTTCTTTTTTGTTAGGTTTCGGTGGTTTTTATTTTGCTTTTTTCTTGTTTGGTTTGGCTTTTTATATTTTTTTCACATAATTTTATATTTATATATATCAATCAATCGCTGACAGGCAGGAGGTTTTCTGCCAGTATGGGCCTTTCACTAGAAACAAACAAATATACGAAAGTTTTTTAAACTGACATTTTTTTTTTGCAAGTGGTTGATTATTTTAAGTTTTGTTAGGATTTTCGCAAGTGGCCGGAACGTGACGGGGAAAGGGATTTTTTTTTGTTTTATTTCGAAAAAAGTTATTATATTTGTAAAATCGAATCGAAAACTCATAGAATTCCACAATGCTATATATATCAGCGAATTGAACAACACTCATGCAGTGCAGCCAAGCACAGCGGTGCTCAAAAATGGTTTTATAGCATACTGATAACCAACCACAAGTATCATTCCCCTCCGTATCGACAACGTATCTACGCAGTATCAACGCCGTATTTAGTACGTATCACCTCCGTAGTATCTTTATGTTACAATTAGGGTATCTTTAGGGCACCTTTAGGCTATCACCATGTTATCTATAGGTGAGCAGCGAGTGGCCTTGGAGCACGCTTTATGCAAATCCCCTCCCTACCCTAGCTTCACACGGATAGGTACCATGCAGGTGGAAAACAGCACATTATGCATATTTGTACACACAAGCCATGGACGACACCGGATAACAGGTGTCAGAGCCTGAAAGCAAAGAGATGAAATGGAAGTTCGGGAGTTGCAACTTAAACCATGTTGCCTATCTATATGAAAGCAGGCTGAAGTTGTCGGGGGACAGGAGCGAGGCGGCGGAGAGGAGGTCGTCGGGGGTGAGGGCGAGTATGTCGCGAGCCATCTCATCGACGGTGTCAACGCGGTCGTAGTTGAGGTAGGCCTTGCCGATGGACTGCATCTCGTTGAGCGACGAGTCGTTGTTGATGGCCATCTGACCGATATACTGGCGCTGAGCGGCGCGGAGCTGTGAGGCGGAGAGGGGGACGGAGGCCAGACGGTGGAGTTCGCGGAAGACGAGGTCGCGCGCCCGCTCGGCGGCGCCGTTGTCAACACCGGCATAGACGTAGAAGAGGCCTGTGTCGGTGAAGGGGACATACTGCGACTCGATGGTGTAGCAGAAGCCGTATTTCTCACGGACAGCCACGTTGAGGCGCGAGTTCATGGCGGGGCCGCCAATGATGTTGTTGAGGAGGGAGAAGGCCACCTTGCGGTCGTCGAAGAGATGAGGTGCGGAGCATCCGAGCAGGAGGTGAACCTGATGGGTGCGGCGATTGATGGTCTTGTCGAAGGAGGTGGTAACGGGAGGTTGTCTCTCTGACTGTTTGGGCTTTAGTGACGGAGACATGTAGGAGGCAAAATATCTTTCGGCCAGCCGTACAAGCTTAGCAAAGTCGATGTTGGCGACCACGGTAAGGACCATGCGGTCGGGGGTGTAGTTGCGAGCCAGGAAGTCGCGCAGGAACTGAGGCGTGAAGGCCTTGACGTTCTTCTTTGAGCCGAGGATGTTGTGTGCCAACGGATGGCCGGCGAAGAAGAGTTCCTCGAACTCGTCGTAGATGAGGTCGGCGGGCTGGTCGCGGTAGCTGTTGATTTCCTCTATCACCACATCTTTCTCGTTCTCAATCTCGTGGAGAGGGAACTGTGAGTTGAAGAGGACATCGCTGAAGAGCTCGATGCAACGAGGCAGATGCTCGACAAGCGACGAGGCATAAATGCAGGTCTCCTCCTTGGTGGTGAAGGCGTTGAGTTCGCCGCCGACTCCGTCGATGCGGTTGAGGATATGATAGGCGCGACGGTGGGAGGTGCCCTTGAAGATGGAATGCTCGATGAAATGGGCGACACCTTCCTCGGAGCCGCACTCATGGCGAGAGCCTACGTTGATATAGACCCCCGAATAGGCGACGGGCGAGCCGGTACGCCGAAAGACTAGGCGAAGTCCGTTTGGCAGGGTATGGTAGAGGTACATGGGATTGCGTTAAGGCGTTAATGTGTTATTGCGTTAGTGAGTGAATAGTGATTAGTGATTAGTGAGTGAATAGTGATTAGTGATTAGTGAATTGACAAATGGATCTTGATTGCGTTAGGGGGTTGTGGTGGTTGAGGTTTGGGACTTGGTGGGCTGGGTTGGGGAATGGGAGGTCAGGGAGAGGTAGAGAGCGGCGAAGATGGCGCCGGCGCAGGTCTGGAGCGTGTCTTCGGTGAGGCAGGAAAGCAGGACGATGGTGAGGCAGGCGACAAAGAGCGGCTTGCGCCACAGACGGCGCCGTATCACGGCCCAAAAGAGACATACGAGGAGCAATCCGCCAGCGATGGAGCCGAAGGTCATGAGAAGAGTGAGGTACTGGTTGTGCGGATTCTTGTGAGTGCCAGCAAGCGGCGAACGGTCGGCAGACAGTTGGTGGTCGAGAGCCGTCTCGACGCTGCCAATCCCCACACCATAAAGCCAATTGGAGCGTACAACCTCAGACGAGGCACGCCACAGTTCGAAACGCTGGAGCATGGTGAAGCCGCAGACAGTACGGTAGCAGCGGTAGTTCTCGTACTCGAACAGCATCACATAAACCATGCGTCGGAGGCTGGCCTTCTGCGAATAGACAGGATTGGCTATACCCTGCTCGATGGCAGCCACATCGGAGGGAGACAGCGAGGCGACACCAGCGCTGTCCTTGGTGAGGCCCATTGCATTGAGATAGCGTACCAGAGCAGGCAGCACGCTGTAGCCGACAGGTGTGATGGAATCGACGGGCACAGAACTCACCTTTGGCCACTCGGCACGCAGTTCAGACTCGCACACAAAGTCGTTGACATAACGACCACATTCGACAAGACCGTCGTGAGCAAAGGTGTAGGGGGTGCCGTTGCGGGTATAGCGCAAGCGGTCAACATGCGAGAGACGCGGAGTGTAGTAGTCGTTGACATAATAGGCAACAAGCCCTGCCAGCGAGGCGACGGAGAGCAGCGCAGCCAGCACCAGCACCCACCGCAGCGGACGCGAGTGCAAACGCCGCCAACCGAAGACGATGCACACCAAGACGGTGACAAGGAGTATGATAATGCCTGTATAGGACTGCAGGAGGAAGAGATAGAAGAGGAACCATACAGCCAATAGAAGCGCCGCAAAAGGCATCACGGGAGAAGACCATAGAGTATGCCGGTCGAAGGCTCTGAGGAATGCGAAAAGGAGCAGGCAGATGGCGAAAACGAGGTTGAGCGAGAAACGGATATGCGATATGAAGGGGACAATCTCCCTATAGGGGAGGTCGGGGATGGAGAGCCATCGGACAAAGCCAATGACAGAGACAACGAAGAGGGTGCCCACATAGCCGGTAATGACGATGCGCCACTGAACACTGGTGAGGGGACGCGAGGTGAGGACCACCATCGGAACGGCCACCACCGGGAGAACCTGACGCAAAGCGTCAAGACCATCAGGAAGGACGTCGGTCCAGATGAGAGAAACAGCGGAAAGAAGAAAATAGAGTATGGCGAGATGAAGAAGACCGTTGGACCCAAAGTCGGAGAACTTACGACGGAAGCCACGCTCGAAAAGCCAGTTGACAAAGAGTAGCGTCCAGGCCAAGTTCATCATGAAATTAGAACACACAGCACTTCCCGCAAGAAGAGTGAGAAGCAGTATATAGAGGAATCGGAATACCACTAAATTAATTGAAAATTGAGAGTTGAAAAATGAGAGTTAGCAGCGGTAAAGGCAGACAAGCGATTATTATTTGCCCGAGAGTATTTTTTTGTACTGCGATTTGTCAGTGAGTATCTCGACTGCTTTCAGGACATCCTTGTCGTGGGTGAGAGACCCCTCGACCCTGCCTTTCTGATAATAGTAGCGTGCAAGAATTTCGTTCTTGAGCATTTCGCTCACCTCGTCGCGATATTTGGCAAGGTCGCCGGCCTTGTCGGCCTTAAGCTTAGCCTCAAGAGCCTCAATGTCGGCCTTTACCGCATCGAAATACTTCTCTTCCTTGGCGATGGTCTTGAGGTCGTCGAGATACTTTTCTGTAGAGGTAGAGTAGCTGTAGTCCTTATCAGAGAGAAAGTTTCGGAAGTCATCATAAATCTCGTCGGTTATCTCGAACTTGGAAGGCGAGGGAATGGAGGCATGCTGCTTGACGAACTGAGTGGCATAGTCGAACACGAGAAACTTCTGGTATAACACCAGCGCGAGTGCAGACATATACTCCTGATCGACCTCGACGTCAGGCTCGATACCAAAGCCGTCGTAAACGGTACGGCCGTTGCGAGTCTTGAAAGCAGTCTTGAGCGAGTCGGGCACACGTGTGGCACGGCCGTTCTCATCGCGATGAGAGTAGTCGAGTGCCTGTATGCAGCGTCCCGACGGGATATAATACTTGGACACCGTCACTTTCATCTGGGTGTTGTACGACATAGGGAGTATGTTCTGGACAAGGCCTTTGCCGTAGGAGCGGCTACCGATGATGACCGCACGGTCGAAATCCTGAAGACTCCCGCTGACAATCTCGGAGGCGGAAGCACTGTAGCCGTCGATAAGTACGGCAACAGGAATATCGAGGTCCTCGGGGGCGCTGCGAGTGTAGCTCTTGACATTCTTTGACGCCAACTTGCCCTTGGTTTCGACAACCAATTCGCCACGCTTGACGAACATACCGACAATCTCAACGGCTTCGTTCATCAATCCGCCACCGTTGCCACGCAGGTCGAGAATGACACCGGGAAGGTCGGGGTTCTGCTTCTTAAGCTGACGGAAAGCGTCACGGACGTTCTTGGCGGCATCCTGGGTGAACTCGCTGAGCTTGATGTAGCCGATGCCGGAAGTAAGGATGCCGCTATATGGCACGTTGGGCAGCTTGATTTCCTGACGTGTAAGAGTGCAGTCGAAAGTGCGCCCGTCGCGAGACAGCTTCAGTTTGACAGCGGTTCCCGACTGACCGCGCATAGCACTGGAGACGTCGGATGTGGTCTTTCCTTCGGTGGAGACACCATTGACCTCCAGAATGCGGTCGCCAGCTTTAAGCCCCGCCTTGTCGGCCGGGAGGCCCTCGTAGGGTTCGGCCACATAGATGAGACCATTCTTCTGGTGGATGAGAGCACCAACGCCACCATATTCACCAAGAAGCTGCAACTTAACGTCCTCCATGTCGCTTTCGGCATAGTAGTTGGTATAGGGATCGAGCGAGGCGAGCATGGCGTCGATGGCAGTCTTCATGAGCTTGCCCGGATCGACATCGTCAACATAATTGAGGTGAACATTCTTGTAAACGTTAGAGAAAATCTCGAGGTTCTTGGAGATTTCAAAGCCTTTGTCCTGTGCATGCACGAAAGTGCATAGCGAGAGGGTCAGTATGATTACTATCTTTTTCATGGATATTGTAGATATTCTGATGATTAATATTCAAAGATTAGTCGTTATCGATGAAGTTCTTTAGCGACATTTCGTCGGGCGATACGAACCATACGATGTCACCACTCTGGAATACAGCGGAAGCCGGAGGGTTGACAATATAATCGTTGTCACGCTGTATGGCTATAATCATGCCGTGGTGCCGTTGCTGGAAGTCAGAATGAGAGAGTGTCGTACCGACGAGCGGACCGTTGTTGAACACAACATAACGGTAGATGTTGAGTTCATTGTCGGAATGGTCGCGTATAAGAATGGAGGGTTCGACCTCAAGGTCGGAACGGAAACGAGAAATCTGCTCCTCATTGCCGATGACGGTGAGTCGGTCCAACGGCATGATAACAGTATCCTTGGATGGAAGGTCATAGACACGTTCACCACGCTCGATAGAGACCACGTTGACGCCATAATTCTGACGGAAGCCAGATTCGAGAAGCGTAACGCCCACATATTTCGAGAATTGGGTAACGGTGACACGCTCCATTGAGAACTGATGTTCCATGGAAGGAGGTATCTTGAACGAAACCTGTGCCTGACGGGAGTTGAAATTGGAAAGGAAACGAGATTCGATATGCTTGTAGAAGCCGTTGACCTTGCCAGAGAAACGGACAACTATGAACACAAAGATGGCGATGATAAGGATGAGGCCGAAGGCGAGGGAAATGTAGCGGCCGATGGCGATGCCGAGAAGCAAGATGACAAGGAAGTAGCGAAGAAGGATTACAGGGATGACTACGGCTTGGCTGTATCGGTATTCCTCAAGGAGTTCTTTGACCTTTTTGCGGTTGAGGTTTTTTAGAGCCAGCGCCCACAGGAACGGAGCCATAGCGGAGATTGTTATAGCAAGGCCTATGATATTGCCCCATACCGAAGGCTCACCCGTGGATGTAACGAAAATCTTGTTAAGCAGCGGTTTGAGCAGGAGCATAGAAAGCAGGAGCAATGCAACACTGATGGCGCCATAGATGATAATTGGGGAGAATTGTTTTTTGAGGAACTGTCGCACCGGAAGTTCGGAATCGGAACTTTTTGACTGGGAGGCATAGCGCTCGAGAGCTTCATGCCAGCGTTGCGGGAGGCGGGGCCACACGAACTCATAGGCCGGCAGACCAGCCTTGATCATGTAAGGAGTGACGAAAGTGGTGATGATGGAGACGGAGACGATTATGGGGTAGAGCTCGCTACGGATAACACCGTAGGAGAGTCCGAGACCAGCTATGATGAAAGAAAATTCACCTATTTGACAGAAGCAAAAACCACTCTGCATAGCCGCCTTGAGCGGGCGGCCAGACAGGACAACGCCAAGTGTGGCGGAAAGAGACTTGAACAATACCACGGTAAGGGCTATGACCAAGACGGGAAGCCAGTATTTGGCAAGGACTGCCGGGTCAACAAGCATACCCACGCTGACGAAGAAGACTGCACCAAAAAGATTTTTCACAGGGGTGATTACGCGGTGGATGACATCGGCCTCAATGGTCTCGGCCAGAATGGCACCCATCACGAACGCGCCAAGAGCCGAAGAAAAACCAGCAGAAACAGCAAGCACAACCATAGCGAAGCAGAGCCCTATGGCCACCACACAGAGAATCTCTTCGGTCATGAAACGGCGCATCCAACGGAGGAAAGTAGGGATAAGAAAAATACCGAAGGTGAACCACACGATTAGAAAGAAGGCAAGCATGAGCATCTTCATGCCGAGTTCGCCACCGTTGAAAGTCTTGCTCACAGAAACAGTGCCGAGCACGACAAGAAGAAGTACGGCAATGAGGTCTTCGACCACGAGGACTCCCGTGACCGTAGAGGTGAACTTCTGCTGCTTGAGTTTCAGGTCATCGAACGACTTGATGATGATAGTGGTGGACGAGATGGAGAGCATGCAACCGAGGAACACGCCCTCCATAGTGGAGAAGCCGAGTATGCGTCCAACGACGTTGCCGATGAGGAACATGAGCGCAAGCTCTGTGAATGCCGTTATGGCACCCGTGCCGCCAACCTTCTTAAGTTTCTTGATACTGAATTCCAAACCGAGAGCGAACATGAGGAACACTATTCCGATGTCGCTCCAGAGTGTGAGGTTTTCATCGCCTTTGATGACAGGAAACCACGGAAAATGCGGGCCAATAAAGAAGCCCGCAACAATATAGCCAAGCACAAGGGGCTGCTTAAGCCTTTTGAAGATGACGGTTATAACCCCAGCAGTAACAAGGATGAGTGCAAGTTCGCGAAAAAGAGGATTCAGTTCGGCCATAGTTAGAGTTATAACGCCGAACAAGGCTGTTTATTATACAACGTGCATGATAAATCAAGGTCTGACACTATGGTCATAAACCAAGTCAATATATACAGGGAGATGGTCGCTGAAGCCGCCAAGGTATACAGGACCTCTGTAGGTACGGAAAGTACGGTAGGAGTGCGTTTTCGGTGACGACACTAGCAAGAAGTCGGGGCGAAACAGCGAGGCCGACGGCAGCAGGAAAGGCGAACAATGCGGTAGGCGTATGAGAAACTGGTCGAAAAAAGACCATCGGTCGGCATAGCAGCAAGACCCCTCGCCTTCAGCAAAGGCGTACATAAGTCCCACAAGTCCTTCGGGATTCACAGGAAGCAATTCGGCGGAATAAGCCTCCAGTTCGGGTGCATCGGGAAAGCCAAAGGCCGAGCAGAAAAGCGGTTCGCGGGGATCAGCATTGAAATCGCCCATAACCGCAACGGGGACACAGGGATGGGCAGACGCAAGAGAATCAACCAGCGAGCGAATTATGGACACTATACGTACGCGATGTCGGTCGGCAATGGCGCCACCCAACTTGGACGGCAAATGGCAGACGATGAAGAAAAGACTGTCGTCGGTGGAAGTCACCCCACCGACAAGCAGAAGGTCGCGAGAATGCCACAAAGAAGCACTGTCGGAAACATCGATCCGTGATGAAAAGAAAGGTTGGAACAACTGACGTCGGTAAAGGAGAGCGCAGTCAATGCCACGTGGGTCAGGCGAATCGAAATGGACAAACCCGTAGTCCAGCTTGCGGAGAGGGGTGGCATGGCAGAGCTGCGAAAGCACATAGGAGTTCTCCACTTCGGCCAGGCCTACAACCATCGGAGCATCAAGAGCCACGATAGTCTTGTAGATATTGTTGCACTTAAGCTGGAAACGCTTCTGTGTCCAATGATTGGCCCCGCCTGGAGTGAAGGCATCGTCGTTGGCCAGAGAGTCGTTGAGGGTGTCGAAGAAATTCTCGACATTCCAAAAGGCGGCCCTATAAGACTGCGCCGAGAGAGACACAGGCAGGAGCACCAAAAAGAGGATTACCAGATGACGACTCATCAGAGGACTTCTTCAAGGAGCCACATACGGTTGCTATTGGAGCCTTTTAGCAAGACGGACGCTCCCGAGAGTGGATTAGCCGCGAAATAGTCATGGGCGGACTGACTGTCTGGAAACCATAGCACAGCAGGGTCCGACGAGGCGAAAGAGAACTCGTCGCCGACAAGGACGACCAGTGTGAACGATAAAGACTTCACAAGCTGAAAGAGACGACGGTGCTCGGACTCCGACTCGGAGCCGAGTTCTCTCATGCCACCAAGCATAACGACCTTGCGGTCGGCCCTCATCTCGGCAAAGCTGCGGACGGCGGCCTCCATGCTTGTGGGATTGGCGTTGTAGCAGTCGAGCAACAGTTGGTTGTGAGCAGTGGTCTTAAGTTGCGAGCGGTTGTTGGAGGGAACGTATTGTTCGAGAGCCTGCTTTATGTCGAAAAGGTCCACCTTGAAAAAACGTCCAACGGCAAGTGCTGCCATAGCGTTGGCGAAATTGTAGCCACCAAACAACCGTGTCGAGATGTTGTAAACTTGGTCTCCATACTCGGTGTAGAACGAGAGGTATGGGTCCGAGCCGAGGTAAGTTCCAACAATATCGGCATCGGCAGTGCCATAGGTGACAACAGAGGCATTGGAACAACGGCCAGCTTCGGCGCGGAGAATCTCATTGTCGGCATTTACGAATATTACACCTTTTCTGGCATCGAGGCAACGGTAGAGTTCGGTCTTTGTGCGGACAACACCATCGAAACTCCCGAAACCTTCGAGGTGAGCCTTTCCGACACTGGTGATAAGACCGAAGTCAGGCTGGGCGATACGGCAGAGGGCATCAATCTCGCCCGGATGATTTGCTCCCATCTCAACAACGGCCACCTCGCAGTCAGCGGGGATGGAGAGGAGGGTGAGTGGAACACCCAAATGATTGTTAAAGTTGCCAGCTGTGGCATGGACACGGTAGCGACGTCTCAAGACTGCGGCAAGCAGCTCCTTGGTCGTGGTCTTGCCATTGGTGCCAGTAATGCCTATAACGGGAATGGAAAGATTGGCACGGTGACGGCTGGCCAAAGCCTGCAACACCGCGAGCACATCGTCAGCGACGATGCACTGTGGATTGTCAGAATACTGCGTATCAGAAGTGACGCAAAGCGCGGCACCCTGAGCCAAAGCCGAGGGGACAAAAGCGTTACCGTCGAACGTGGAGCCCTTGAAAGCAAAGAATATGCAACCCTGTGTTATGTTGCGGGAGTCGGTAGTGACAGCACGTGAAAGCAGATAAGCGTCGTAAAGGCGGTTTATTTCATTACACATAGACAAAGCCAGTTGATTTCAAGCACTTAAAAGTATTGTTATTTAACCGAATTATCTAACGCAAGGCAGGGTGGGATTATTGTATAGAAACACAAATAGCGGATTTCCATAGTTGTTTGTTGCGGTTGTTTTCAGTCTTTTTCACGAGAATTACAAGTACAATCATTAAAAGCAGTGTTGGTCAACAGCAGGCATACGAAAACCGATAGAAGGAATACGAGTAGAATAGTTCAAGGCATAATTGCAGATGAGGAACAACCATTCAGTCCATCGCTAACATTTTTTTTCGTACCTTTGCACAATAATTAGCTTTACTTATGGTGATGAATTTTATTTCCAATATATTTGCTGATGGCCGGCAATATTTATTGTTTCTTGCAATTTGTGTGACCGTTCCCGCTTTTGGGCAACAGGCTTGCAACGTGGTGGAGTATTCGTCAGAGTCGATGAATGTCGTCTTATCGGTGCCTGCCAAGCTGGAAGTAGGCACGGTGGTATTTGACAATACTATGTTCAACACAGTGTCAATTGATGGCTTCGACGTCTCGTCGGAGATTGGGAAACCATCGCTGCCATCGCTGCGCGAGTGGATAGAAATCCCCGTGTGCGCCAGAGTGAAGGTAGAGGTAACCTATGAGGAACATTTAGCCATTGACGGCGACTCTCTGGGAGTGACCTTGCCCCTGCTGCCGACACAACCGTCGGCAAGTAAGACATCCAGCCGCAACGCCGACGCACTTGTCATAGACCGTTCAACATACGGCAGCGACGAATTTTTTGGCGAAGAACTGGCGAAGGTACGTATGGTCGGTACTGCGCGAGACCGTTGTCTGGCACAACTGGTATTCTCTCCAATCAGATACAATCCCGTCAGCAACAAATTCTTGGTATATACACGAGTGGATGTGAGGGTAGTGTTCGAAGACATTGACACAAAGGCCACAAAAGCACTCTCGAACCATAGCACACCCGCCTTCTCCACTGGCATCAAAACCATCAACTCGAATAATCATGAAGCCAAGCAACCACAAAACCAGGCAGTCCGCATCCTAATCGTCTCGCACCCCATGTTCCGCACGGCCCTCTCGGAGTTTGTTGACTGGAAGCGTAGTGTTGGATATTTGGTTGACACGGTGTTCACTGGCACTCCAGAAGTTGGGACATCCTTCCGCTCAATAGCTTCGTACATTCGGAGCCAATACAGCTCTGCCACCGTAGAACGGCCAGCCCCCACTTACCTCATACTTGTCGGCGACACCGCACAATTGCCTACCGAGAAGTACTCGTACTATATGAACTACTATGGCCAAATGGACCATATATCGGACCTTCACTATGCCTGTATGACTTCGGGCGACAACCTTCCCGACTGCTACTACGGTCGGCTTTCGGCGCAGACGGTAGGTCAACTTCAGCCGCAGTTGCAGAAGATTCTCATGTACGAAAAATACGAGTTTCCCGACCCATCGTTTCTCGACCGAGCCTTGCTTGTGGCGGGCATCGACGGCGGCATGTCAGGCGACTACGGCTACACCCACGCCGACCCGGCAATGGATTATGCAGCCTCACTATATGTCAACGGCCACAATGGATACCGCTCGGTCAAAGAATTCAAAAACAACACGTCGATAACCCCGCATGTAGCCAACGTGTCGGTGCAGGCCAACGCCGCATACAACGAAGAGTACATCCGTTCGCTCTATTCAGAGGGAGCCGGATTGATAAACTATTCAGCACACGGCCAGTGGAATGGCTGGCACAGCCCTCGAATGAGCAACGAACATGTGTCGTCGATGAGCAACTCGCAGCGTTCCGGCGTCATGATTGGCAACTGCTGCCTTACAGGCAAGTTCGACGAACCGGTATGCTTCGCAGAGGCTCTCATGCGCGCAAACAGCTACTGCGGTGCAGCGGCATACATAGGCGCCAGCAATTCCACCTACTGGGACGAGGACTTCTACTGGGCGGTGGGAATACGGCCTTCCATAGGCGGCGGAATGCAACACGAATACCATCCTGCAAGTCGTGGTGCTTACGACTGGATGTTCCACACTCACAATGAAGACTTCAGCCAGTGGGCAACCTCTTTGGGTGCAGTACTTACGGCTGGCAACATGGCGGTGGAGCGCTCTGCAAGCAACCTCAACTCATACTACTGGCAAATCTACCACCTATTCGGCGACCCTTCCATGATGCCTTGGACGACACAAGCCAAAGAGATGCCGCTATCCTATTCTGGGGCCGACGAAGGTTCGACACAGGTCCATGTCAACACCGCACCTTATGCATACACCGCTGTGACCGATTCAAACAACAATCTTGTCGGCGCCGCCTTCGCCGATGGCGACGGGAGAACGACTATCGCGTGCAATATGCCCATTGAGCAGGGAAATATGAAGTTGTCTTCAATCGCTCAAGGATACAAGTCTCTGATAATGACAATCGACCGAAGTCAGCTGTTAGCAGTCAGCGAACAACCGGCAATAAATAAAGGACAGCTGTCAATCAAAATCACACCAAACCCGACTGCCAATATGGTCACCGTAGAGACAGCGTCCGCATCAGTTGCCACCCTTTTCAGCGCCACAGGCAGACCTGTTAAAACTTTCAATCTTGACGCAGGCTGCAACCGTATTGACCTTTCGGCCTTGCCAGTCGGAGTTTATTTTCTGAAAACCAGCGATGGTCGCATCGGTAAGATTGCAAAACAATAGTAACCCATTTTAGAATTCGCAACCCTACGCCCCTGAAAAAATAGCGGACACCCGGTCCGAGCTGGGTTGAATTGAGGATCAACACCATTTGTGTTGGACTGACCACTACTGTACAGGATAAAGAAAAATCAAATAGGATATTTCTTCCCCTACAGTTCGACAAAAAACATATCGTCGATTACACAACATTCACCAATCATCCTCCGTGACGGAAGTTAGGCACATCTTGGACGAACCCATCGCCACATGTGCGACATTCACCCCGCCACATTATCTTTTTTTTTCGTCCGAGACCTTACGTTTTCAACTTTATTTGTATCTTTGCAAACGATTTAACTCACTTGGTTTACCAAAATTTTCACAATCCAACCAAATCGGATTACCAAAATGAGAAACAAGTATTACGACTTAATTGACCAAACCTTCGACTTCCCGCAGGACGAATTCCGCACAGAAGAAGGCGAACTAATGTTCCACGACATCCCACTGATGGAAATCATCAAACAGTATGGCACCCCCTTAAAGATCACCTACTTGCCGAAGATAAGCTCACAGATACAAAGAGCCAAGCGAATGTTCAATGTAGCCATTGCAAAAACCGACTACAAGGGCACATACAACTACTGCTACTGCACGAAAAGCAGCCATTTTTCGTTTGTACTGGAAGAGGCCCTGAAGAACGAGATAAACCTGGAAACCTCGTCAGCCTTCGACATAAACCTGATACAGGAGCTTTACGAACAGAAGCTGATAGACAAGGATAAGTTCATTGTTTGCAACGGGTTCAAGAAGATACAATACATCGAAAACATAGTGGGGTTGTACAACGACGGCTTCCACAACGTGGTGCCAATACTAGACAACAAAAACGAATACACCACCCTTGACGAGATGCTAAAAAACCCGTTGGTACCAATGAAAATCGGCATCCGTATCGCCGCCGAGGAGGAACCTAAGTTCGACTTTTACACCTCTCGACTTGGTATTAGGTACAACGATATAGTAAGTTTTTATGAAGAGCACATCAAACCAAACAAGAAGTTTACATTCAAGATGCTGCACTTCTTCATCAACACCGGCATACGAGACACGGCCTATTACTGGAACGAATTGTCCAAATGCCTGAATGTATACTGCGACTTGAAACGTATATGTCCCGAACTGGATTCACTCAACATAGGAGGCGGCTTTCCGCTTAAAACATCGCTTGCCAGCAACTACGACTACGAGTATATGGCTGAGGAGATACTGAGCCAGATTAAGACCATCTGCACGAATCGCGGAGTGGAAGAGCCCCACATATTCACCGAGTTCGGCTCGTTCACGGTGGGAGAAAGCGGTGCCACCTTATACAGTATATTGGGACAGAAGCAACAGAACGACCGCGAGCTGTGGTACATGATTGACAGTTCGTTCATCACGACCCTGCCCGACACATGGGGCTTGAACCAGAGATTCATCATGCTCCCAATCAACCACTGGGATTGTGAGTATCAGCGCGTCTTCCTCGGTGGTTTAACCTGCGACAGCCAGGACTACTACAATGCCGACTCGCACGCCAATGCGATTTTCCTACCCAAGCTGCAGAAGGACGAGCCCCTATACATAGGCTTTTTCCACACAGGTGCTTACCAGGAATCCATCGGAGGCTATGGCGGAATACAGCATTGCCTCGTGCCCGCTCCCAAGCACATTATAATAGACAAGGACGAAAACGGAGAATACACGACAAAGCTGTTCGCCAAAGAACAGAGCCACAAGTCGATGCTGAAAATATTGGGTTACTAGGAGCCCGAATCCTAAACCTTGAGACCATAACTTTCACACACCGATGGAATACCCTCTATTCTGGAATTCCCGTCGTACCGATACCCACAAGGGCGACTACGGACATGCACTACTTGTTGCCGGCAGCTACGGCAAGATGGGCTGCGCCATACTGGCCTCGCGAGCCTGCATGCGCAGTGGCGTAGGGCTATTGACGGTACATGTACCTGAGAAGGGCCTGACTCCACTGCAGTGCGCTGTGCCAGAGGCAATGGCATCTATAGATCACGACGGACTTTTGTTTTCCACTCCTCCGACAAACCTTGCAAGGTATGACGCTTTGGCCGTAGGACCCGGCATAGGCACGGCCGACCGCACCTTCGTGGCGCTACGGGAGTTTCTCTGCGACTGGGGCGACCGTCCTCTTGTGCTCGATGCCGATGCAATCAATATTGTTGCCCTCCACCCCAAGGAGATGATGCCGCTTATGGGGGAGAACACGGTGCTGACCCCACACGATGGCGAGTATGAGCGCCTATTCGGGGATATGCCGACGGCGGAAGCTGCCGCCAAACACGGCATAGTCATTGTGCGCAAAGGGCACCGTACGAAAGTGCACGCCCCAGACGGGCGCCTGTATGAGAACACCACAGGCAACCCCGGCATGGCCACCGCCGGCAGTGGCGACGTCCTGACAGGCATCGTTCTTGCGCTTCTCGCCCAAGGACTTCAGCCGTTCGAAGCGGCCTGCCTAGGCACCTACATTCATGGCAAAGCAGGCGACATTGCAGCACAAAAACAGTCGCAAGCGTCTCTTATGGCGGGCGACATTGTCGAAAATATTTCATTTGTAAAATAACTAATAACAAGCAAGATACGATTATTTTACATTTAATCGGCAAAAGAAAAAACAAAAAATATTTGCCAAGTGAGAAAATATGCGTACTTTTGCACCCGATTTGAGTGATACAAGTCAACCTTCCTCAATAGCTCAGTTGGTTAGAGCACCTGACTGTTAATCAGGGGGTCGCAGGTTCAAGTCCTGCTTGGGGAGCAAGAAAGCCGCAGAGATGCGGCATTTTTTGTATCTGTTTTTATGCGTTTATTCATTGTGATAATCATAGCTGCTTTTGTTGCCGTCGGCCTTCTTATGCTTGGATTGGGGATAAAGGTCGTGACACGAAGGAATGGCGAGTTTAAACGCCATTGCGCATCGCGCGACCCATATACCGGCGAATCGGGCGGATGCGTCTGTGCAAATGGAACAGCTTGTGGAAAAAAGACTCGATACAACCCACTTGATGTAAATGAAAATACAATGAAGGAAATCAGCGGGCAGTAGCCGTCGTCCGGACACCTTTCAACGACTTTCAAATATTCAACCCATCAACATAAACCCATCAACATGAGTACCCACGTAGTGATAATGGCAGGCGGCATAGGAAGTCGCTTTTGGCCGATGAGCGTGCCCGAGTATCCGAAACAGTTTATCGACGTGCTCGGCCTAGGACGCACACTGTTGCAGATGACCGTTGACCGTCTGCTACCATTGTGCCAGATAGAGAACATCTGGGTGGTCACCTCCGAAAAATACATTTCCATTGTACGTGAGCAAATCCCGGGTTTGCCGACCGACAATATACTTGCCGAGCCAGAGGCCCGCAACACGGCTCCCTGCATAGCCTATGCCAGCCGCAAGATTGCAAAACGCGACGGGGATGCACGTATTATAGTCACACCGAGCGATGCACTGGTGATGAAGGCAGATGTGTACCGACAGGTTTTGAAGGAAGCGCTCGACTTCACCGATGCTCACGATGCCATAGTCACTATCGGCATTACACCAAGCCGTCCAGAGACGGGATATGGCTACATACAGTCGTCAGGCCTCACTATTGCTGGAAATGTAGAAAAGGTCGCAGCATTCAAAGAAAAACCAGATGCAGCGACGGCAAAATACTACCTCGAAAACGGTTCATACTATTGGAATGCCGGCATCTTTGTGTGGAAAGGCTCGACCATCGAACAGTCGATACGGAAGTATGCACCACAGATAGCCGGAGTCATGGACACTATAGAACCGTCGCTTTATACCGCCGATGAGCAGGCGACACTGAGAAAACTATTTCCCACTTGCGAAAAGATAAGCATCGACTATGCCGTGATGGAGAAGGCCGACAACATACATGTCGTCGCCGCCGACCTAGGATGGAGCGACCTCGGCACGTGGGGTTCCCTCTTACAGAACGCCCCTCGTGACGAACGGGGCAACGCTGTAATAGGAACCAACACCCACCTATATAACTGTGACGGATGCGTGGTGCATGTGGACGACATGCAGAAGGTAATAGTAGAGGGCCTCCAAAACTGCATCGTAGCCGTCAAAGACAGACGTATGCTAATCTGCCGTCTCAGCGAAGAGCAACACATAAAAGAGTTTGTGAATGCGTGAATAAAGGTTAAAAGGTTTACCTCGGCCGAAGGCTCACCAGTCAAAAATAGTACTGACACTTGACAACATACATCTTGCATCACACACTCTCTCGTCTGAACCCCAACATCACACTTGTCATTTAAGCGGGGCAACCTGACAGGCCAAGTGCCAATGCTGATATCAACTTTCAAAATCGACCTCGAGGCTAGTCTTTGATGTATTTCTCGGGATGACGGGCGGTGAATTGCTTGTAGTATTCTTTTATCTTCACCATGTCGGCATCGAAATCTCCGGTAGGATAGAACGTAGGACCAACGCCCATGATCCTTTTCTTATAGTCGCCATAGGTCAACACAATGGGTACGTTGGCTCGCGTGGCTATCTCATAGAATCCGCGTTTCCATCGCCGTACCGGCTTGCGTGTCCCTTCCGGGGTTATCACTATCACCTGGCGCTCGTTGTCGGCATAGAGCTTAACCGCTTGGTCAACCATGTGGTTGTTGCGGTTGCCACGATCTATAGGCACTCCTCCGTAATGGACAAGTATGCGGCGTGTGAAGAAATTGAAAAATTCTTTCTTGATGAACACCCCGTATTTCACTTTCAGCACCCAAAGGCAGGTGACTCCCAACAGGAAATCCCACACACTGGTATGGGGAGCCATTATGTAAACGGCGTGTTCTATCTCCGGACGAGAACCAGGTACGGGTACATCATACCTCCACCCAAAAAGCTTGACTAAGGCTATGCATATTTTTTTCATATAATGGTAACGTGCTTATGCTTGATTTATTGCAAAATATTGAATGACACCCAACGTTATTTTAGTATGAAACACAACATTGACTCATGTCCTCAATTAATGGAATACATCCAGGAGGTGGGATTTCTGCCACTGCTGAGCTGTGGCATTGACGGTTTCTCGGCCGAAGAGTCGGTCAGCTCTCGATGCAGCTACCATCTACTTGAGGATGGCGGCTGGGAGTGGCCTCTATGGAAATGGAAAAG
>JAEEGF010864755.1_pt1 | contig 27126 bp, 21 predicted proteins | sample 9134171 | NCBI WGS metagenome assembly JAEEGF01 (sample SAMN16246542, study PRJNA631951) | gut metagenome | biome: gut microbiome; feature: rumen; material: AP-attached | host: Bos | place: Iran: Karaj | collected 2018-10 | reverse complement strand
TGGCTTGGGAAGACCATTTTCAGCTCAAATGTAATGACACTGGATATTAGCTCATTGAATAAGATAAAAGAGAAACTGGACAAGCACTAAGATGAGCTTTGGGGGAGATTATGAACGAATTTGACGAGAGGTACAGCACTGTGGAGGATGCCATTTTTGATTCCTTCTTTTTGCTGTTAAAAGAAAAAGAGATAGATAAAGTTACGGTTTCTGATGTGGTGAAAAAGGCTGGAATAGTAAGAAGTACTTTTTATAACCACTACGAGAATATTCCTACCCTTGTTAATGCTGCGGAGGAAAAGACAATTGAGAAGATTTTTAATCTCATGGAGAGCTTCCATCCCAAGGATGACAGGGGAATCTGCAAATCATTTTTTCTTGCTATCTGTAATTACACCAAGGAGAATCCCTTTTTGGGGACTCTCCTTGATAGTACCAGAGGCGATGCTTTTTTTGAGAAAATGCTGCTGATGTTTGACCGCTATATGCGCACTGTGACTGATGATGAGGCCTATCAGATAAAAGACAGGAAGAGTGCCACCTACTATATAGCATCAAGCATTGGAAGTACTATAGGTGTTCTACATAAGTGGTCAACTACAGGTTTTGATGTGCCTGTGGATGAGATTGCAGACATCCTGACACAAGTCTTTGTAACAGGAATCCTGCCTGGACTAAGTAACAGAGCTTGAGAGCAATACGAGAAAATGGATTCTGAAAATTGGATTATGACTTAGGCAGGAACGTCTTCTGCTGCGTACTGTCTTAGGATTTTTCTTGTTGTATTGCGCCTGAATGGGTTTTCTCTTATAACAAGGTGCGCTATTCTTCTGTAGGAAGGCACACCACTATTGTATTCATCTATAATCTTGCGCAGTTTTTCTTTTATTTTTTCAGAGTCTAATTTCTTTTTGGCTATCAGCTCCTGATCTGGATATATTCTGGCAGTAAGGCCATTTCCATCTCCTGTTACTACGACTTCTTCGATTAGTGGATACAGGCAGAGCTTATTCTCTATTTCTTCAGGAGATACGTTTTCACCATTTGAAAGGATGATAAGGTTCTTGACTCGTCCGTTTATGAAAAGATATCCTTCTTCATCCATATAGCCCTTGTCTCCGGTATGAAGCCATCCATCTGAAAGTGCCTCATTAGTCTCTTTGGGCATTTTGTAATAGCCGGTCATAAGGCTGCTACTCTTAACCAGAATCTCACCATTTTTAAATCTGACTTCCGCGTTTTTCAGAACTTTACCAACGGAACCAGGTTTGTGGGCAGTTGGCGTATTTGTGCTGATAACAGGAGAGCATTCACTCATTCCATAGCCTTCATAAACATTCACGCCATATTCAGCAAATTTCTCAATATAAAATGGATCGAGGTGGGCTCCACCTGAAAAGACAGTAGTCAGACGGCCACCAAAAACCTTATTTGCCACAACCTTCTTGGGAAGGAGCTTTGCGGCGCCCTGAAGCTTTTTATATATGGTTTCAAGCATCATTGGAACCATCAGCATAACCTCAGGCTTAAAGAGCTGCATGTTCTTTACCATGTGAAGGAAAGAGTCGTTGATGCAGACCGTTGAGCCAAGGGATAAGCATTTAAGATAGTCCATTACAAGACAGAAGGCGTGATGTATTGGTAGTACACTTAAGACAACTCTTCCAGGAACTGACTCATATTCTACAGCTTCCACATTGCTGACAAGGTTCTTTTGGGTGAGCATTACGCCCTTGCTTTTGCCGGTAGTTCCTGAGGTAAAGATTATCATGGCTGTATTATCCCCAGAAAGACCAAATACATCTGCTGAATATGTTGATGAGTCTTTTAGACTATGAAGTGAGTCCAGGTAATAAGTATTCCTGACCAAAGGGCAGGAAGTGTGCAGCTTTTCAGATAGAGCTTTCTTGGAAGTGTCAAGAAAAACAGCGCTGCTGTCTGACCTTACGAGAAGATCAATGATTTCCTCATCAGAAAGAAGCGGGTCAATAAGAACTGCAGTGTTATCACCGGTTGTTATGGCAAAGAAGGCTTCAATCCAGCTTTCTGAGCTAAAACCTACGATTGCAATATGATCCTTACTAAGGCCATCCGCGCGAAGCCCTTTTCTTAACCTGGAAACATTCTGACCAAGTCCTGTGTAAGAAATTTCGGATACATCATTATTTACAGGCCATTTGAGTGCGGGAGTATCAGAGTATTCATTTACCATATAATCAAAGAGCTGTCGTATACTTTCCATAGTGATCTCCCTTTATAAGATTTTCTGTGCCATGCAGATAAGATCAAGAGCTTCGCCGATAGTGGTGATATTTCCAACATTGTCGAGATTGAGCTCCAAGTCGAAGTTGTCCTCCAGGTCTCCCAAAAGAGACATGAAGTCAAAGGAGCTAAGACCAAGATCTTCGCAAAATCTCATATCGTTCTTCATGTCAGCAGGTGCTACGCTGCAGTACTGTGCCAGAAATTCTTTGAATAGTTTTTCGTTTTTCATATTGTTTCTCCTCCGATTTATACACTTTCTATAATGCTTCCTATGGTTATGTCAGGGGTTTCTATACCCGCAAACAGTATTTTCATCATGTAATAGTAGAAAAGCTCTATATCTTTTTCCACAAGGTGCGCCGTCTGGTAATGGTAAGAAAAATTAAGGCCGCCCTCCGGAGTGTGGGTTACTGTCAGGTATACCTTCTTGGTGGCTGCGCCGTTTGCGTACCATTTGAAGTACAAAGGAATTCCGGAAAGGTCAAGGGTTTTATCTGTTATTTCCAGTGGCTGGTAGGTGAGGTAGCAGCTCTCGTAGGTTGTTCCATCCGGTGTGCCAAAGCGTCTTTTCATGGATGAATTTATCTTTTCCGGGTCGTAGTTACTGTGGATGTAGATATTATTCTGAGTGTTTTGTATCATAAGTGCTGCATCCATAAAGCTTACTTTGCCTCCAATTATTGTTCTGCAGGGGAACATGATGGTGCGGCTTCCTCCGCTGGTCCATTCATCGTGGGTGGAGCGTCTTGCGATGAAGTTTTCAATTGTGATATCTTCCTGACCATCGTTAACCTTGGATAAATAGGTTCGCATGGATAGTAGCAGCAGATTGTTAAAAGAAATCCTGTTTTTGCTGCAAAAATCCATCAGGCGTCTTGTTGGTTCTGGTTCAAGTTTATAGTTTTTTACAGCTACATACAGGTTTTGAGTCTCGATATCAGCACTTCTAAGATTTGGATTGTTGTGAGCCAGCCTTGACTTTTCAAGGACTTTTTTACCCTGAATATCGGAATATAGAGGCTCGCCATATTTATCGAGCTGTCCTTCAAAGAAAGCCATGTCCCTGGTCAGGCGCTTTTCGTTTGTGGATTTAGTAAGGTCGGATATCAAAACGTCTTCGAATTTGGCAAGTGCCTCGGGGTAAGACTTTCCAAAGGCGTAGTGTGCATAAAGTGCCATGATATCTTTTACCATAACGGCGAGTCCGCAGGAATCAATGAGTCTGTGATCGATATGTACAAAAAAGCCATTGAAACCATCAGGAAGCTTTACCATCAGGAATTCATACATTGGAATATCATCTCCATCAAAGGTTTCATAAGCCATGGTCTGCAGGACATTATCGGCTTCTTCAAAAGACATGGACGACAGATTTAGAATCTTGGTATTTCGTATTACTTTTCTTTTCAGGTATTGTCGTATCTGTCCGCTTTCATCAGGCTTGGTGAAGCGAAGATTTAGACATTCATATCTTTTGGTCTCTTCGTTGATACAGCTTTTGAGAAGTGCAAAGTCAAGCTCCAGCTGAATTGCAGCGACAATGCTGATTCCCGAAACCTGCTGGGTGTGATACTGCCGGATCCACTGATAATGCATGTTTTGGGCAGCAGTAAGGGGATATAATTTTTCCATAACGTTCCTCCCTGTTAGTATTCTCTAACTGCATGTGAAATTATCACAGAGAAAAGAAAGAGAAAATAGTGTTTTGGATTTAACATACACATTTACGTAAAGTGACCGAAACATATCGAACACTTGGGCCAATAATGTTTGATAACATGATTTGAAGGTCAGAAGTGCGGTTTAGATGCAGGTTTTGTAATAATAAGTTTTTTCTTGTGATACAATAGTGAAATCATATGAAGGAAGGGGAAAGCAATGAACTATTTTATTGAAGGCCTTCAGGGAAGCGGAAAAAGCACACTGGTAGGGAAAATATCCGAGAAACATCCGGAATGCAAAGTGTATAGAGAAGGAGACTATTCTCCTGTTGAGCTTGCATGGTGTGCCTATGTCACCAGGCAGGAATATGCAGACTATCTTGATAAATATGAGAATCTAAGAAGCGAGCTTGAGGAAAAGAGCCATGAAGAAGGGGATAAGGTGATCACCTGCTACACTCAGATAATTACTGATACTCCTGGCTTTCACAAAGATCTTGAACAGCATGAAATCTACAATGGCCGTGTTGATAGGGCTGAGTTTAAAGAGATTATTTTAAGACGCCTTTCTAATTGGCATGGGGATAATGAGATATTTGAGTGCTCCATCTTCCAGAACATTGTGGAGGATATGATTCTTTTCCAGAATGCATCTGATGATGAGATCATTGATTTCTACAGGGAAATCAGAAAAACATTAGGGGATAAAGAATTCAAGATTTACTATCTTAAATCTGAGGATATCGAAGGCAACATCGGTGTTATCAGAAAAGAGAGATCTGATGATAAGGGAAACGAAATGTGGTTCCCACTAATGATAGGATACTTTAACGAGTCTCCTTATGCAGTTAAAAATGGGCTCTCTGGGGAAGAAGCTCTTTTTGCACACTTTAAGCACAGACAGGAACTGGAACTACAGATTCTGGAGGAAGTGTTTGAGGGAAAGTATGTAGTGCTGAAGTCTAAGGGATATGAGGAGGTAGGATGAAAGAAGCTCTTAAACAGATCATTGACAATTTCCATAAATATAATTCTGAGCACATGGCACAGCAGGCCTTTGGACTTAGAGATGACATTGAATATGATGCCCTTGTGGTTGCACCGAGTTTTTCTCCATATAAGCTTCATTTAGAGGATAAGTACAAGGTTACAACAATGAAGGAAGGCGCCTATATTGCAGGATATCTGGTTGAGGTGGATGACCACAAGATCGCCTGGATCAAGATCGGCTCATCAGCTGGAAATCTGATAGATCATTTGGCTATCTGCGCTGAACTCGCTTTCAAAAAGGTAATCTTTATCGGAGCAGTTGGTGCTCTTAAGGAAGGCTTTGAGCTTGGTGATATCTGTACTCCATCCTATTCAATATCAGGTAGCAGCGCAGATGCGTACCTTATGAAGTCTTCCATCAGGGATGATATGCGTTTTGAGAAGGTTTATCCAGATATGGATTTTGTAGATAAGGTGGTTTCTTTTGCAGATAAGAGAGGGTATGAACTCAAGAAAGCTAGTGTTTTCTGCACTCCTTCAATTGCGCTTGAGTACAGCCATATAGACGAGATCAGGTCTTTTGACACGGATCTTATCGAGATGGAGACGAGCTCTTTTTACCTGATGACAGAACTCTTGGAGATTCCAGGTATTGCGCTCCTTGTTGTATCTGATAATTCAGCAACTGGCGCGGCGCTTGTGGGAAGGAATGAGGAGCAGCAGGCTAAATACGATAAGGGAAGAAACGAAGTGCTGCCAGAACTGACGGTGGCGTTGGCAATCAGTGAGTGATGCGCAAGAGTAATAAGTAGAATTAGGGGATTTACACAGTGGAGGTATGAAAAAAGATGATCAGAGCGGTACTTACAATAGATGATATTCCAACAATACACACGCCTGAGCTTGTTGATTATCTTAATGACAAGGGAATTCAGGTTGTGATGTTCGCAGTTGGACGCGACATAGAAAAATACCCTGAGCAGGTAATCTATGCTCTGCAGCATGGGATGATTGTTGGAAATCACAGCTATTCGCATATTAACTTTTCAGAAGTTTCTTTTGAAGAGGGAGTAAAAGAAATAGAGAAGTGCGAGGCGCTTCTTGATGATATTTATAAGAGAGCTGGAGTTGAGAGGAAATTCAGACCCTTCCGTTTTCCTTATGGCAACAAGGGCGGAGAGAACAAGGAAAAGCTCCATCAGTATCTGATTGATAAGGGCTTTACCAAGGTTGATGACAGGGAAATTAAGTATCCATGGTGGAAAGAGACAGGTCTGGACAAGGATATTGATACGCTTTGGACTTTCGACTTTGCGGAGTATCAGATTCGCCCTGATAGCGGTTTTACTCTTGATGATGTCTTTAAGAGAGTTCACGATGAAAAGCCTGCTTCAGGTGGGGCTTTGTTGGAGGATGGCAGCTACCATATTATCCTGTTGCACGATCATGACGAGACAAGAGAGATGGTTCCTGATTACTACAAGCTGATGCTTCAGCACGTAATTGATAATGGAGTAACCTTTGTGAAGCCAGGATTTATTTTGGAGGTGTGAACATGACTAAGTACGACTATGTGCTCTTTGATCTGGATGGGACTTTGACAGATTCAGGCCCGGGTATCATGAGCTCTTTTGCCTACGCTGTAGAGAAGATGGGTGATCCTGTAGAGGATAAACAGCAGTTCAGAAGATTTGTGGGTCCACCACTTAAAGATTCATTCGAGAAATCTCTTGGATATTCATCTGAGGATGCTGACAAGGCAGTTGCATTCTATAGAGAATATTATTTTGGCATGGGCGGGGCTCTGGAAAATACGGTATATCCAGGAATAGAAGAGCTGCTATCTGGCCTCAAGGCAGAAGGTAAGAAGCTTATTGTTGCCACATCTAAAGCGGAAAAGGGTACCAAGCTTGTACTTGAGCATTTTGGCCTTGATAAGTATTTTGATTTTGTGGCAACTTCCAATGATGCCAACAGGAAGTATAAGATTGATGTCATCAGATATGCCTTAGAGCAGTGTGGTATCAAGGACTTGGATAAGGCAGTCATGGTTGGCGATAGAGAAAATGATATCTCTGCGGCAGCAGAGGCTGGTATGGATTCAATCGGAGTTCTCTACGGATATGGGGATGAGGAGGAACTTACTACTGCAGGTGCTACATTCATTGCGGCTACAGCAGAGGACGTAGGGGAAATCATTAGGAAGAATAAGTAATCACAGGAAAATGCGAGTTGGAAAGAAAGAGATAGAAAGAGAAGGAAAGGGATAGAAAGGTATAGAAAGAAAGTATAGAAAGAGATAGATATAGACAGAAAGAGATAAAAGAGAAAGAAAGATATAAAAAGATAACTTGAGGAGAGAATATAAATGGAAAAGAGTAATGTTGAGATAGTGGCACTTCCCAAGGAGAAGTGGGAGGGAGTAACAATTCCCCTTGTTACCAGGAGTGACAGCTACTACGATGTGCAGATAGATCCGCTTGATGAAAAGGGATGCACAGTTAAACTTGTTAAGAAGAAGGCCGAGAAAGAGATTCTTCATACACCTGAAGAGTATGATTTCCCTGATTCTTTGTATCAGTCCCATTGGGTAGATGCGCAGGCTTTCGGAGTTGTAAGTGAATCAGGTGAGCTTCTTGCATGCATCGAGGTATGTCCAGAAGATTGGTCTAACCGTATGCTGGTAACAGAGCTTTGGGTTTCAGATGAGCTCAGAGGACAGGGGGTAGGTAAACGCCTTATGGACAAGGCCAAGGAAGTTGCTAGATCTCAGAACAGACGAGCAATCATTCTGGAGACTCAGTCCTGCAACACAAATGCAATTGGATTCTATCTCCATCAGGGCTTTGAACTGATCGGCTTTGATACCTGCTGCTACACCAATGCAGACATTGATAGACACGAAGTCAGGATCAATCTTGGATTTTTCTTCCATAGGGAAGCGGTAAGACGCTGATCTACATGGAAGTAATAAGTTGGAATACAAGAAAATTTGGTCTGGATTGGTCTGTTTTGCGGGAGTATCAATAAGATAGGTAAAAACAATCAATGTATCGTATAAATTTACGTCTATATTTTGAAAAATGCTAACCTAAGGGTAGGGGTATTTTTTTCTTACGTCTGAAATTAGAAAAATGAAGAATTGCGGGTAGTAAAAGAGAAAAAAAGGGTTCAATTTCGAAAAATGATTACGTCTGCCAGAGGAAAATAATGATTTTAGGCGTAAGCTTACGTCTAAATTGGAAAAATCTATCTGGGAGACGTAACAAAATAGCGAGCTGACTACGAATAAAAAAAGAAAAAATAAAATCCAGTGGTAATGAAAAAATATCGTTACCCCTGGATTTGTATTTTTCTCAAATAAGTAGTAAAAACAGTATGAAATGCCGTGAGATAGCGGTCACAATATCGACATTGTCCCTCAAGTCATCTATCAACAGCTAGCACCTGCCATGCAGTAATAGCCAGCTATCACGCGCTATCACCCACCATACAGCCGTCTTTACTCACCCAATCCCTCGAGAATCTTCTTAGCAGCAGTGATTCTTACGCAAACTGTGAAGATATCCATTGCTGTGCGGAGGTCTGCAAGAGAAGGATACGTAGGAGCAATACGGATATTGCTGTCGTGTGGATCCTTCTTGTATGGATAGGTTGCACCAGCATTAGTCATTGTAACTCCGGCCTTCTTGGCTCTGTCTACGATAGTCTTAGCGCAGCCCTCTGGAGCGTCAAAGCTGATGAAGTATCCACCGTTTGGCTTGGTCCAGTCGCCGATTCCGCAAGGAGTAAGGTCTCTGTCGAGAATCTCCAGAACTGCCTCGAACTTAGGTCTGATAATGTCTGCATGCTTTCTCATGTGAGCTTTCATACCATCGATATCACCAAAGAATCTAACGTGACGAAGCTGGTTAACCTTGTCGTGACCGATTGTCTGGTTAGTGAGCTGAGCCTTGATATCATCAAGGTTATTAAGTGAAGTAGCAAGAGCTGCGATACCACTTCCAGGGAATGTAATCTTGGAAGTAGAAGCAAACTTATAAACAAGATCAGGGTTACCAGCCTTCTTACACTCCTCAAGGATCTCGATAAGATAATCCTGATTGTTGTCGTAGAGGTGGTGGATACCATATGCGTTATCCCAGAAGATACGGAAATCCTTGGCAGCAGGCTTAAGTCTAGCAAATCTTCTTACTGTCTCGTCTGAGTAGGAATAGCCCTGAGGATTAGAATACTTAGGAACGCACCAGATACCCTTGATTGACTCATCAGAAGAAACAAGCTCTTCAACCTTGTCCATGTCAGGACCTGTTGGAGTCATATCAACGTTGATCATCTCAATTCCAAAGTATTCAGTAATAGCAAAGTGTCTGTCATAACCTGGAACAGGGCAGATGAACTTAACCTTGTCCAGCTTGCACCATGGAGTGTTGCCCATGATACCGTGTGTGTATGCTCTTGATACTGTATCGTACATGACATTAAGTGAGGAGTTACCATAGATGATAATGTTCTCTGGCTTGTTCTCCATCATGGCACCGATGAGAACCTTGGCTTCATCGATACCTGTAAGGACACCGTAGTTACGGCAATCTGTTCCATCTTCACAGGAAAGGTCAGCCTCAGAATTAAGGGCATCCATAAGTCCCATAGAAAGATCAAGCTGTTCTCTGCATGGCTTACCTCTAGCCATGTTGAGATTAAGATCCATCTCCTGGTATTTCTTGTACTGAGCCTTGAGCGCTACGATCTCTTCTTCAAGCTCCTGGCGGCTCATTTCTGCATATTTCTTCATAGTCCGTCTCCTCACTAAATCTGATATTTTATATGATTCTAGCCTATAAAAATTATGTCCAAAAAACACTATGACAATATTACAACGTAGCCCCAGGAAAATGCAACATAATTTATTACTTTAAAGGAGTAAATTTATGATTATAAGATTTCTATAAAATATGAAAAGATATTGATTATTGTTTAACAAATTGTAGTAAGATATATTTGTATAGATATGTGCGATATAACGATAAGGTGGCCAAATATAACAATTGCGACAAATACAATAAATTCGATATACTAGCTACCAATAATCAACCAAGAGGCCGGTATTATGTGGAATTACTCATATGTTTTTCCAAGTTTATTAATACTATTCATATTAGTCAGCTATTATTTTATGCTGCCACGAATTCCTATCAGAATGAATCGTACCTTCATTCATCTGATTGGTATTGAGTGCGTAGTTATGATAATGGATATCATATCCTCCTGGGCAGATATGAATTATCAGCTCTTCCCAAGTTGGGCGCTGTATGCCCTTAACAATCTGTATTTCATTGCATTCTTTGCAAGAGCTTTATTCTTCTGTGTATTTACCATAAGTGTTTTAAGACTGGAATTTCTCAATAACCACTATAAGTACTTTTTAGCTATGATCCCCTTTATTGTAGAATCTGTACTTGTATTGATCACGCCATTTACCAGGAATTTCTACTATATGGATGACACTGGCTATCACAGTGCGCCTTTATACAACACACTTTATCTTTTGTTCTGGCTGTATCTTGGCATCAGTTATTTTGCAATTCTAACTCATAAGGAAAGACCTAGGAGAAAAAGAGAGTTTAATGCTGCGCTCTGGATCAACACAATTCTTCTTATAGGAACTATATGCAGACTGGCTTTTCCACAGTATCTTCTCATGGATACCTTCTGCCTCATTGCGCTTCTTGTAAGCTATCTGTCCTACATGAATCCTGACTTTTACCTTGAGGGTAGAACCTGGATTTTTAATACCAGAGCCATAAGAGAGTACCTGGATGAGATAAATGGGCAAAAGAAATACCGGATATTTGCTTTTGTTATCCATGATTACAGAGATGTGAGAGAGCTGTATGGAATAAGACAGATGGATCACGGTGTTAACCTGATTTGCGATTATCTTAAAAAGACCTTCCCTAACAAGATTGTTTTCTATTATAGAAGCGGACGCTTTGGAATTGTCTGTGATGACAAAGATAATATAGATAAAATACATGAAACCTTGCAGGAAAAATTCAGCAAACCATGGGTTTCAGATGATGTAGAGCTTTATGTTGAGATAGGCTGCGCGCTCTTAAATCCCGGTAATAGGAAGCTTGATTATAACACCATGACACAGGTTCTCATGACTGCTTTTAACGAGGCTGATCTAGCTGAGAAGCATGAAGTCAGGATAATAGATGAGTTAGGTCTTCAGAAAGCAGAAAAAGAGCTGGAGATCAAAAGAGCTATCGAATATGCTGTTGATCATGATGCGGTAGAGATTTTCCTGCAACCTATTATGGATGCTGCTACAGGTAAGCTTGCGGGTGCAGAAGCGCTTGCAAGAATCAGAGATGCAGAAGGCAACATTATTCCTCCAGGCCTCTTTATTCCAATAGCAGAACACAACGGACGAATATCAGAGCTTGGAACCCAGGTGTTTATTAAGACCTGTAAGTTTATCAAGGAAAATAATACCAAAGAGCTGGGTCTTAACTGGATAAATGTAAATCTTTCGCCAATCCAGTTCATGAAGGCTGATCTTGGTAATAACCTTATGCACTACATCAAGAAATACGACATTGACCCCGGATTCATTCATCTGGAGATCACTGAGGAAGCCATGGTCGACGATCAGCTCCTTGTTTATCAGACCAATATGATAAAAGAGATGGGCTTCCACTTTGTGCTTGATGACTACGGCAAAGGCTATTCCAACCTGACAAGATTAAAAAGATGTCCATTTACTAATATCAAACTTGATATGAGCATAGTTTGGGACTACTGCAGAAAGGCTGATGTTATGCTACCTAACATGGTCAAAACCTTTGCAAGTATGGGCTTTGGCATAACAGCTGAAGGCATTGAAAGCGAATATATGGCTCAGACTATGGTTGCACTTGGATGCACATATTTACAGGGTTACTACTATTCAAAGCCTATTTCTGTTGATGAATTTATCAAAAAATATTCACAAGGGTAAAGCTTTGTATTAATATTATAAGTAACAAAAAGAGTAGTGGCGGCGCTACTCTTTTTAATTGTGATGAGCAAGACGTGCTATGGATGTGCATTTACGAGAGGTGACAGTGTGAAAAAAGGGCTTGTACTTGAGGGCGGCGCTATGCGAGGTATGTTTACCTGCGGCGTTTTGGATGTTTTAATGGAGAACGATATTTCTTTTGACGGGGCAGTAGGAGTGTCGGCAGGAGCTACCTTTGGCTGCAATATCAAGTCTCATCAGATAGGTCGTGCCTACAGATATAACAAGAAATACTGCACAGATCCCCGCTATCACAGTATCAGATCACTTATCACCACTGGTGATATCTATAACGTGCCATTTTGCTACGATGAGCTTCCCTACAAGCTTGATAAATGGGATACCAAGGCTTTTGCAGACAGCCCAATGGAGTTTTACTGCGTGGTTACTGACATTAACACAGGAAGACCCGTTTATCACAAATGCATTGATGGACAAAAAGAGGATATCACCTGGATTCAGGCGTCAGCTTCTATGCCAATAGTTTCAAGGCCAGTTCACATTGACGGCGGAGTGTATCTGGACGGTGGAATCTCGGATTCAATCCCTCTTAAATTTATGGAAGATAAGGGCTATGACGACATACTGGTCGTAGAGACCCAGCCAGTTGACTATGTCAAAGGCAAACAGAAATACATGCCAGTTGTCAGATGGTCACTCAGGAAATATCCCAACATGATTAAGTGCATGGAAGAGCGCTATATTATGTATAACGAGGAAAAGAAATACATAAGGCAGCAGGAGCTTGCCGGTAAAGTACGAGTAATAAGGCCCAAGGAGCCACTTAATATAAGCTCGATAGAAAAAGATCCAGCCCAGATAGAGAGAGTTTATAAACTGGGAAGACAGGCGGGGGAGGAGTACCTCGCAAAGGAGAGGCAAATATGAAGAAAGAATATGAACCACTGTTTACGCCCTGGAAGATTGGAAATTGCGAGATCAAGAATAGAATAGTCCTTACTTCTATGGGTGGTACAGACCTCTTTGGATGGATGGAAAAGAACCATTTCGATAAGGCAGGAGCAGACTTTATTCTGGAAGTTGCAAGGAACAACGCAGGACTTGTGCTTCCTGGATGCCAGCCGGTTTACAATCCAATGTTTGGTCAGTGGCTTTATACCAATAAGAAAATGTATCAGGACCTTGCTGAGTGGATGAAGGAGTTCCACAAGACAGGAGCCAAGCTTTTTGTGCAGCTCACTGCCGGCTTCGGACGCTCTTTTACCATAAGTCCTATGATGGAAAAATTATATACCAACAAGGTGCTCAGAGTCCTCAGCAAGCCTGTAATGGACCTTGATAAGATCACAGCATCAGCCAGCGAGTCACCTAACCGCTGGTCAGACGTGGTGCCATCAAGAGCCCTCACTGTTGACGAGATTCATGAATATGTAACTGCCTTTGGTAAGACTGCAGAGCTTCTCAAGAAGGCCGGCGTTGACGGCGTTGAGGTTCATGCGGTTCATGAAGGATACCTTCTGGACCAGTTCACACTTGATTATGTCAACAAAAGAACTGACGAATACGGCGGAAGCTTCGAGAACAAGTACCGTTTTGCCTGCGAGATAGTTCAGGAGATCAAGAAAAAATGTGGTAAGGATTTCCCTGTTTCCCTTCGATACAGCGTAATCTCCAAGACAAGAGGCTTCAGACAGGGAGCGCTTCCAGGGGAAGACTACGACGAAGTTGGACGTGACTTTGAAGAGAGCAAAAGAGCTGCCAAATACCTGCAGGATGCTGGCTACGACATGCTCAACTGCGATAACGGAACCTATGATGCCTGGTACTGGGCACATCCTCCTATCTATATGCCAGAGAACTGTAACCTTGAGGATGTTGCAAACCTTCGTAAATACGTGGACATTCCAGTTGTCTGCGCTGGCAGAATGAATCCAACAGTGGCAGCAGAGGCTGTTACAGCTGGAAGAATTGACGGAGCAGGCTTTGCAAGACAGTTTCTTGCTGATACAGAGTGGGTAACCAAGCTCATGGCAGACAAAGAGGAGGATATCAGACCTTGTATCCTCTGTCATAACGGCTGCTTTAACATGTGCCACTACAAGGGAGTTCCTAATGATCAGGACCTTTCAGACAGTCTGCACCTTGCAAGATGCGCAGTTAATGCCGAGACTATGCAGAAGGATAAACATCACATAAAGAAGACCAAGCACCCTAAAAAGGTTATCATCATCGGCGGCGGTATTGGTGGTATGGAGGCTGCAAGAGTACTTAAGCTTCGTGGCCACGAGCCTGTTATCTATGAGAAAACTGATGAGCTTGGTGGAACATTCATTGCTGCAAGTGCAGAATCCTACAAGGGTAAGCTCCGCGATCTTCTTGCATGGTATCGCAGACAGATGGAGCAGCTGGGAATCGAGATTCACTTTAATACTGAGATAACCGATGTCAAAGAGTTTGGTAAGCACGACATTATCATTGCTACTGGCGCTGTTCCCAGAAAGCTTAAGAGCGTTCCAGGTCATGAACTCATGATAGAAGCCTGTGAATACCTTAGAGGCAAGGAAGTTGGCGATAAGGTTGTAGTAGTAGGCGGAGGCCTCACTGGCTGTGAGATTGCCTATGAGCTTGCACTTCAGGGCAAGAAACCTGTCATTGTTGAGATGAAGGACGACATCATTTCCCAGAAGGGTGTATGCCTTGCAAACAGCTCATATCTCAGGGAATGGTTTGACCTGTACAGAGTTCCAGTTTACCTTGAGACCACTCTCAAGGAGGTATGGGAGGACTGCATCGTCTGTGTCGACAAAAATGGCAAGGAATTCACTATTGACTGCGACAGCGTCATCAGTAGTGCCGGTTATATTCCTAATCCTGTTGTCAAAGAAAATGAGAGAGAGAGCAACATGGACTACATCGGTGACTGCAAACAGGTAGGAAATCTTAGAAGCGTAATATGGCGTGCATATGAGGTAGCTATGCGCATCTGACGCAGAATTAATTTACGACATAAATTTAATCCAAATTTAATAATAGTTAATACTTAATATAGAGCATTAATTAACGGTAGAGTGCTACAATTGATTGTGTGGCACTCTATTTTTATTTAATTTATAAAAGAAACAGGAGATCAGAGAACTATGAATATCTTTTACGGTAAAAGCGCTTCTGGCAGAGTTTCAGAGGCTGTTAGCGGACTAGGAACAGCAAAGCTTATTATCATGACTAGTTCTGCAGATGATTTTGAAGAGAATGTTCAGGCACTTGAAAAGCTCTATCCTGGCGTGCCAAGCATTGCGTGCGTAGGTATGGGCTATGACACAGCCATTCTTGAAAAAGGAACCTTTGTTATGGCCTTTAAGGATGGTGTTTCAGTTGCGACAGGAGTTCTGGAGAAAGTTTCTGTATCTCCTGCAAGATATATTACCAGGGTAGAAAAAGATATTGAGTCTGTTCGTCCGGGAAGAGAGAACACAGCTATCATCGATTTCTGCACAGGTAATGATGCAGCAGTTCTCACAACTTTAAGCGCTCTTGTTGATAAGTTCAACCTACAGGTAATGGGAGCAACAGGCGATGCTGGTAAAGTTGCTGTAAATGGAACGGTTTATCAGGATGCCATGGTATATGCTGTTATCAAGAATGAGGGAGGTAGAGTTAAGACCTATAAGGAGAACATCTACGAGCCTAAGGATAACAAGCAGCTCATAGCTTCCAAGACAGATAAATCCAAGTATTATCTAGGAGAGCTCAATGGTCGCCCGGCTAAACAGCTGTACATGGAGCTTACAGGTGCTGCGGAGAATAAGGTTGTAGATCAGACCTTCAAAAATCCATTTGGTAAGATGATGGGTGATGATGTCTGCATCGTTTCCCTCAAAGATGTTTCCGGAAATGGACTTATCCTATACAGACAGATCAACGACTCAGATATCCTGACACTTCTCGAAATGAGAGATCCAATGGAAATCGCCCAGTCCACGGTCAATAAGATCAAAAATGATTTCTCACATATTTCTGCTATTTATTCAGTCAACTGCATATTCAGATATTTGGTATTAAAAGACAGAAGCGAGCTAGGAACATATCTTAGCAAGATAGGAACACTTGGAACCAGCTGTGGTCTTGTTGGATTTGGTGAGCATTACAACACTCAGTTTGTTAACCAGACAATGACCTGTGTAGTATTCGAATGATGAGGAGATAGAAATGTTTGAGAACATATTTGGAAAAAAGAATGAGCAGGAACCTGTAGCTGTTCAGGCTAAGCCTGATAATAGTTTTGAAGAGCGTTCCAGATCACTTGTCTATATCGCAAATTCCATCAAGGACTGCCAGAAAAAACTGGTAGAAAATGAGGTTAAATCCCTTACAGAGATCCATGATATGGGAGAAGCTGTAAATGACGTTATGGAGAGTAACACACAGCTTCGTGATGATATGACAAACTTCAACGAGATGTTCGAAGCAGTTAACCAGAGCGCTTCCAAGTTCGAGGACGTTAAGCAAAATATCCTTAACAGCGTTCATAACGCTCAGGGCAAGGTAGAAGAGCTTAAGACAAGTTCAAATGAAGTAAGATCCAGCTTTGATGAGATGTCCAGAGGTTTTGAGTCCTTCAAGGAATCAGTTGATCAGATCTCTGATTACATGAAAAAGATCATCAGCATCGCTTCACAGACTAACCTCCTTGCACTTAATGCTTCTATTGAGGCTGCAAGAGCCGGAGCAGCAGGTAAAGGCTTTGCCGTAGTTGCTACGGAAGTAAGAGAGCTTGCAGATGAGATCAAGACTATGATCGATCAGGTTAATGCTTCAATTGCCAATGCAGGAGAAGAGAGTGAGAAGCTCTCAGCCAGTATGGAAAACTCAATTGCAGCCATGGATAGGAGCCTTCAGGAAGTTGAGGCTACTCATGCTACCTTTGATGAGATCATTGAGAGCACAAATGGAGCTAATGCAGTTCAGCAGGAAATCGCAGATACTGCGGACATAGCTTCTGATGAGCTCAAAAAGATCGGCAGTAAATTCGATGATGTTAACAGGAAATTTGATGATCTGGCTGTTCAGCTGGATAAAGTTAATTCCATGGGAACTACCAAGAGTAGCGTATTCGAGAACATCGACAACCTGGTTTCCCAGATTGAGCCAATTGTAAAAGAGAAATAATAAAAATTTCAATACTAACAATGAGAAACTATCAGTGGTAAAATACTGATAGTTTCTTTTGTATTAATTGTATTAATGACAAATGAGGAGAATAAAGTATGGTATTTGAATGTAGAGATAACGCACTTTGCTTTAAGAGGCAGGGAGAAACAGTTTTGATCGAGGCTTGGGGAGAGGATTCCCTTCGAGTTCGTGCAACTATGAACAGGAACTTTACTGGCAGAAACTGGGCTCTTACAGAGGCAGTAGCTCCTACTAAGGCAGAAGTTAAGACATATATAGTTCCAGAGAAAACAGGTGAAGGAACTATCCAGGATAACGAGTGGGCCAGCATCACAAATGGTCGCATCAGAGCAGAGGTCAACTATGCGGGAGTGATTTCTCTTTTCCGTGATGACAAGCTCTTTTTACGTGAATATTTCAGATCCTACGGTGGCACTATCTCCAAGGAGAGCAGATGCCTTAAGCTCGTAAACAGAGAGTGGAAGGGCCTTTACGGCGGAGATAACTATTCTCTTAAGGTTCGCTTTGAGAGTAACGACGGCGAGAAGATCTTTGGTATGGGACAGTACCAACAGCAGCAGATGGACTTAAAGGGCTGCACACTTGAGCTTGCCCAGAGAAATTCACAGGCTTCAGTTCCATTTGCAGTTTCTAACCTTGGATATGGACTTCTTTGGAATAATCCAGGTGTAGGTCAGGTTACCTTTGGTGGCAACATGACTCTCTGGGATATGAGATCAACCAAGGAGATGGACTACTACGTTACTGTAGCCGACACTCCTAAGGAGATTGTGGCTAATTATACTAAGGCTACAGGACATGCTGGCGAGTTCCCTGAAGAGCTCATGGGACTTTGGCAGTGTAAGCTCAGATACCGTACACAGGAAGAGGTTCTTTCTATCGCCAGAAAGTACAAGGAGCTCGGTATTCACATCGACCAGATCATCATCGATTTCTTCCATTGGACCTATCAGGGCGACTGGAAATTCGATACCAAGTACTGGCCAGATCCTAAGGCTATGATTGATGAGCTTCACAGCATGGGCATCAGAGTAATCGTATCTGTATGGCCATCTGTAGACAGAAAGAGTGAGAATTTCTACCCAATGCTGGAAAAGGGCCTTCTTATCAAGACAGAACGCGGTGCACTTCAGACCTACGATTATCAGGGCGACTGTGTAGAAATAGATGCCTTTAATCCTGAGACAAGAGATTATGTCTGGGAGATTTGTAAAAAGAACTACTATGACTTTGGAATTGATGGCTTCTGGCTTGACAATTCAGAGCCTGACTATGGTGTATATGACTTTGAGAACTTCCGTTACAGCGAAGGAACAGCTCTTGAAGTATCCAACATGTACCCACAGATGTATTCAAGGGCTTATTATGACAAGATGAAGGACCTTCGCGATGGCAAGGTTGTAAACCTTCTTCGCTGTGCATGGGCAGGAAGCCAGAAGTATGGCAACGTTGTATGGTCAGGTGACGTTCCAAGTACCTTTGAATCTCTTCAGGATCAGGTACAGTGCGGTATCAACATGGGTCTTGCTGGTATTCCATGGTGGAATACTGATATCGGCGGCTTCATGACAGATGATGTCAACGATCCTGATTTCAGACAGCTCCTTATCAGATGGTATCAGTTTGCTGTATTTACAGCAGTTATGAGACTTCACGGAGATCGTGGCCCTTACAATATTCCAGCTCTTGATGACAGAGACTGGGGCGGCGGATATCTTCACACAGGCCAGGACAACGAGATGTGGAGCTATGGCGATGACAACTTCAAGATCATGAAGAAGTACTATGACATCAGACAGGAGATGAAGCCTTATATCAAGCAGCTCTTTAACGAGGCTTCTACAAACGGCTCACCTCTTATGAGAGCTATGTTCTATGAGTTCCCTGAGGATGAGAAGTGCTGGACTATCAAGGATCAGTTCATGTTCGGTGACAAGTACCTTGTAGCTCCTATCCTTCACCTCAATGAGTTTGAGAGAGAAGTTTACCTTCCAAAGGGTGAGTGGAAGCTTACAAGCGATGGCACAAGCTACGCTGGTGGCCAGACTGTTAAGGTTAAGGCTCCTATTGAGTACATGCCTGTATTTGAGCGTATATAAGAATCCAAGTATGAGTGATAAAAATGCTCGCCCGTATATACGCGTAATTGTTAAGGAGACAACATCATGCCCAAGGGTGCAGGACAAAAACTTAAGCTCTACCATCTAAGTCAGATCATGATTAAGAAAACTGATGATGAGCATGCGCTTACAATGCCTCAGATCATTGAGCTTTTGGCAGAAAAAGGAGTAAGTGCCGACAGAAAGAGTATTTACGACGATTTTGAAGCGCTTAGAGACATAGGTCTTGATATTATCGGAGAGCAGGTTGGAAGGGGCTACTACTATCATGTTGGAGGCAAGAGGTTCGAGCTTGCAGAGCTGATGCTCCTTGTAGATGCCATTCAGTCTTCCAAGTTCATAACAGCCCGGAAATCAAGCGAGCTGATCAAGAAAATAACTGACCTTGCAAGTGAGCATGAAGCCAAACAGCTTAAACGTCAGGTGGTGGTTCAGGGCAGGATCAAGACCATGAATGAGAGTATCTATTACCTTGTTGATGATATTCACAGAGCTATGGTGGATAATAAGAGCATCACCTTCCAGTACCTTCAGTGGAATCTTGATAAGGTCATGGTTCCGAGAAAAGATAAGCTCTATGTTACAAGTCCCTGGGCTCTTACCTGGGATGATGAGAACTACTATCTTATCGGCTATGACCCTGAGGCTGGCAAGATCAAGCACTACCGCGTAGATAAGATGAAGGACATCAGATTAACTGATGACAAGCGCGTAGGTAAGGAAGAATTCGAATCCTACGACATGGGATCATATTCCAAACAGAATTTTGGAATGTTTGGTAAAAAAGAAACTACAACCGTTGATCTTGAATTTAACAATTCTTTTGTTGGAATCATGATCGACAGATTTGGCAAGGAAATGCCAATAAGAGCTGCGGCCAAAGAGGGCTGGTCCAGAACACACGTCGATGTATTTATCAGTGACCAGTTCTACGGCTGGATATTTGCCATGGGGGGCAATGTTCGCATTACAGGTCCGCAGAGGATTGTAGACGAATATAGGGGAGAGCTGCAAAAGCAACTTGATGAATAAGGTATTTTCAAATTTGATTGGGGAGAAGACTTATGTCAATTGTGGGTGCGTTCATGGTTCCGCATCCTCCGCTGATCGTTCCACAGATCGGCAGAGGCGGCGAAGCTCAGATTTTAGAGACAACAAATGCATATAATATTGTGGCGGACATGGTGGCTGAGCTCGAGCCTGAGACTATCATTATCACCAGTCCCCACGCTACTATGTATTCAGATTATTTTCATATTTCACCAGGAAATGCTGCCACTGGTTCTTTTGCCCAGTTCGGAGCAGACGGGATCAAATTCCTGGAAGCTTACGATATGGAGCTTGTAAGGCAGATTGAGAGTATCGCCAGGAAACAGGACTTCCCTGCAGGAACTCTTGGTGAAGTCGACAGGGATTTGGACCACGGAACTATGGTTCCTTTGTGGTTTATCAGACAGAAATATAAAGGCGGGAATATAGTCAGAATAGGACTTTCCGGCCTTCCATTAACTGACCATTATAAGCTTGGTCAGATTATCCAGAAAGCTGTTGATAAGTGCGGCCGTAAGGCTGTAGTTATCGCAAGCGGCGATCTTTCCCACAAACTTCAGGAATATGGGCCATATGGCTATGCTCCAGAGGGGCCAGTCTATGATCAGAAGATAATGGATGTGTGCTCCAGAGCTGCTTTTAAGGAGCTCTTTGACTTTGAAGAAGGTTTCTGCGAGAGGGCAGCAGAGTGTGGGCATAGATCTTTTGTCATAATGGCTGGATGCCTTGATGGTGTCAGAGTTTCTGCTACCAAGCTGTCACATCAGGACGTAACAGGTGTAGGCTACGGAATCTGCACCTTTATTCCAGGGGACAAGGATTCCAAGAGGTGCTTCCTCAAAGAGTACTACAAGGACCTTGAGAGAAATATGGAAAAAGAGCTTGAGGCTTTCAGTAACAAGCCTGATCCTTATGTTAAGCTGGCCTATCAGACAGTCATCAACTATGTTATTAAGGGCAAAAAGATGTCTTTGCCTGACTATGTCACCACAGAGATGCTCAACATCAGAGCAGGAGCTTTTGTGTCTATCCACAAAAATGGAAGACTTCGTGGCTGCATCGGAACAATCGCCCCAACCAGAGACAATGTGGCACTTGAGATCATCGAGAACGGAATCAGTGCTGCCACAAGAGATCCAAGGTTTTCGCCTATAGCACCGGAGGAACTCAAAGAGCTTGAGATAAATGTAGACGTTCTTGGAAGACCACAGGATATTTCATCTATAGATGAGCTTGATGTGAAAAGATATGGCGTCATCGTTTCAAGTGGTATGAAGAGAGGACTTCTTTTACCTGATCTGGAAGGTGTTGATACGGTAGAGGAGCAGGTGGCTATTGCCATGCAAAAGGGCGGTATTACTGAGGATGACGAAATCAAACTTCAAAGATTTGAGGTTATCAGACATACATGTTAATATATTACCTTATGTAATAATATATTAATTTTTGAGGTTTGATATGAAAGAGAGAGAAACACTTGGCAGCAGAATGGGATTTATTCTGTTGTCTGCAGGTTGCGCTATAGGAATAGGAAATGTGTGGCGCTTCCCATATATGGTAGGAGAGAACGGAGGAGGCCTTTTCGTTCTTGTTTACGTTCTATTCCTGCTGATCCTTGGTGTACCTATTATGACAATGGAATACGCCATGGGACGTTCATCCAGAAAGAGCATTCTTTTAGCTTACAAGCAGCTTGAGCCTAAGGGCACCAAGTGGCATATATTTGGATATTTTGCTATCGCAGGTAATTACCTTCTATTGATGTTTTATTCGGTTGTTTCAGGTTGGATACTGAGATACTTTGTGCTGTCAGTTATGGGAGCCTTTGAAGGCCAGATGCCTGAGCAGATTGAAGCGCTATATCAGGAGATGATGAATAGTCCTGCTATTCTTATTGGATTTATGGCAGTTACTATGGTTATTACTATCGTAGTTACATCTCTTGGCCTTGAAGCAGGTGTTGAGAGGGTTACCAAGATCATGATGGTGGCACTTATCATTATTATGATAGGCCTTGGAATAAGATCACTTACACTTCCAGGAGCTGGAGAGGGTGTCAGATTCTACCTCATGCCAAATGCTGAGAATGTGCGCAAGGTTGGACTTGGAAATGTTCTCTATGGCGCTCTTAACCAGAGCTTTTTCACACTGAGCCTTGGTATCGGCAGTATGGAGATTTTCGGAAGCTATATCCAGAAGGATAGAAGCCTTGTTGGAGAAGCACTTATTGTTGCTGGTCTTGATACTTTCGTAGCTATAGTAGCAGGCCTTATTACTATTCCAGCTTGCTTTGCCTACGGGGTAGCACCAGACAAGGGACCAAGCCTTATTTTCTTAACCCTTCCTAATGTGTTTGCATCCATGAAGGGCGGAAGAGTACTTGGCAGTTTATTCTTCTTATTTATGTATTTTGCAGCTCTTTCTACAATGATCGGTGTATTCGAGAACGATGTAAGCTTTTCAATCGATCTTTTCGGAAGCTCCAGGAGAAAGGCTTCATTCATAGCTGGTCTTGTGATCACACTTGGATCTATTCCATGTGCACTTGGCTTTAACGTTCTTAGCTTTTTCCAGCCACTCAAGGCAGGAAACACAGTTATGGACTTAGAGGACTTTATTGTTAGTAACCTTCTGCTCCCTATTGGTGCTCTTATTAGCTGCCTGTTCTGTACCTGTAAGTATGGATGGGGCTTTGATAAGTACATTGAAGAGGTCAACTGCGGAGAGGGCATTAAGGTAAGCCGGGGGCTTAAGTGGTATTTTAAGATCGTACTTCCAGCAGCTCTTATATTCCTTGGTGTTTACGGACTTTGGAGCTACTTCGCGTAATTTTTACAATAGAGGTATTTATAATGAATAAAGATATTGTACCTGAGAATTTTACTATGGGACTTGCGCTTTTTGACGCAGTCCCAGTTATTTTGTTTGGAATTGCCACCTTTCTTTTGTGGCAGAATATTGGAGGATTATTCCTTCTATTGGGCGCACTGGTATGCTTTGTATCAGGAATGCTCAAAGTATTATGGAAAATAATAGTAGTACTTCGCCACAAGAACGTATGGCCCTTGTTCCTCCAGATGAGAATCGGAATGCCAGCAGGATTTGTTCTTCTCATCATCGGCTTTATCGTAGCCGGCATAACAGGAAGGCTATCCGCCTTCGTCTCCGGTCTTCTTCATCCACTGCCACTACTATTCATGTTCATCATTATCGCCGGCATGACAGGAATGATCATTTGCGGCTCCAAGCTCGACTCCTCCGACGTAAAAGCCAACTGGATCGAGCAGACCTGCAACACCATCGCCCAAGCCAGCTTCCTCCTCATGACACTACTCGCGCTATAACCCGCCATTTCCCGGCCACCACCGCGAAACCTTTACACCCGCCGCCCGGCCCGCGAGGGCTTTCGCTCGTTCAAAAGGTTTTTTCGTCGGTTCCAGTTTCGGGGATTCATGGCCTCCTAGATGCGGCTAAGAATTCTTTGGCTCAAAACTCGCACCTAAGCAGCCTGGGCCGAAGCTGCCGATTTTCCACGGCGAGTCTTAGATGGCAAATGCGATTTTCTAATGTTTCCATAGCAGCTTTTCCCGCGCATGCGAAACGATGTCTGAAGCAGGACGGACGTAGCAGTATATTCAAGAAAATGCCATTGCTCGCAAAGCGAGCATTAATAAAAAGGAGAAATCAACTTCTTCAAGCTAGCTTGGAAGATTGATTTCTCCTTTTTTATTAGGTGCTACGCACCGTAATGGCATTTTCTTTTATTTATCTTGTTTCCGTCCTGCGAGTTGCAGTTGAGCATGCGTATTAAAAGAAAAGCTGCGGAAACATCTGAGAAAATCTGCATTTGTCAGTGACGAGCACGGGAAATTGGCCGAGGCAAAGGGCTGCCAAGGTGCTCAGACATGTTGAGCCAAAACAGAATCCTTATTGCCGCATCTAGGAGGCTCATGAATCCATCCTCACTTACTCAGAACGAAAAAATCCTTGGTTGAACATCGCTTCGCCCTCGCGGGGCGGGCGGTGGAGATACATTAAAAAACGGCAGGTGACCGGATATATGATCTGGTCATCTGCCGTTGTATTTAAAACCTTAAGGAGAAAGGTTTTGGCTGAATTTATTATGCTGAGATCTGCTCGAGTGAGAAGTACTCCATCTTCTCGTTGAGTGTCTCTGCCATGTTGCGGAGATCTGCAGCAGCATCGCTGATAAGAGCGAAGGTTGCGTTGAGCTCTTCCATAGAAGCGTTTGTCTCCTCTGTAGAAGCTGCGTTCTGCTGTGAAATAGCTGAAAGCTCTGCCATGATGTCAGCGAAATTGCTCTTGAGCTCGTTAAGTGTGTTAAGCTTGTCAGCGATCATTTTTGTTGAATTGTCTACGTTGCTAACATTTATTACAACAGCATCCATGTCATCCTTAGTAGATGTGAGCTGGTTGTTCTGTGCCTTCATATCCTCGCTGAGCTGCTCGATAGTCTCAACTGACTTCTGTGACTCGCCAACAAGAGTCTCAACGATCTTCTTGATTGATACAGCTGCTTCCTTAGACTGGTTAGAAAGGTTACCAATCTCTGTAGCAACTACTGAGAAGCCCTTACCATACTCGCCTGCTCTTGCAGCCTCGATAGAAGCGTTAAGAGAAAGAAGATGTGTCTGCTCAGCGATAGCTGTAATTGCATTTGAAGCCTCAGCGATATCTTTTACTGAATCATTTGTAAGGCGGATCTGTGCATTGATATCCTGCATAGAATTCATAACGCCCTGGTTAGTTGTCATAAGGTTGTTAAGTGTCTCAACTGTACGGTTAGCACCTGTCATCATATCACTAGCTGCAGCTGTAAGCTCACCAACTCTCTCTGTGATATCGTCAATGCTCTCGCCCATCTCGTTTGTATTGTTAACTGAATTCTCAACGCTCTCAGCCTGAGAAGTTGCGCCACGGCTGATATCTTCAACAGCGCTTGTTACCTGCTCAGCTACGTTTGAAGCTGTCTCTGCTGAAGTTGCAAGGCTTACACCAGACTTAGTAACGTCAGCTGAAAGCTCTTTTGTTGTTCTGATAACATCCTGAAGCTTGTCACGAACCTGTGCTGTACTGTTAGCAATTGTTCCAAGCTCATCTCTACGGTTAAATGTACGATCATCAATGTAAAGGAACAGATCACCATCCTCAAGCTGCTTAAGTCCAGTGATGATGTCGCGGATTGATCTTGTTGATCTTGTGATGATGATACGTGCTACGCCCCAGTTAAAGAAGAAGAAAATCACAAATGTAAGGATGATAGCGTTTGCAGCCTTCTTAAGGTTTGCCTCGACGATTGATGTGTCACGACCTGCAAATACCATACCAACGACAGTGCCATCTGTGTTCTTAAGTGGAAGATAGTATGTATACCATTCCTGACCTGCCAGTTCAACATTCTCTGCAAGGTACTCATTTCCACCCTTTAATACCTCAGAGATAACTGTATCTGAAGCCTTTGTTCCTTCCAAACGCATACCTGTTGTAGCATCTGTAAGAGAAGTAACATAACGTGTATCACCATAGAATAATGTGAAGTGCATTCCTGTTTTCTGATTAAGATCATCGAGCTGACCCTGGATCAAATCATGGACTTCCATATCGCCCTTTAAGAGCTGACCATCTTCAGATACTGACCAGTCACCCTCAACCTGATGAGTAACCTGATTATCAAGAAGAACTGCTGCTGCGCGAAGTCCCTCTGAGAATGATGTGTAATAAGCTTCCTTAATGTGGTTGTATCCGATTACACCGATAAGTGTGCACATAAGGCATGCAAGTACGGTAGCTATCAAAATGATAGTGCGGACCATGTTTCTTTTTCTTTTCATTTTTTTCTCCTTCCTTTTCCGATTGCAACATCGCAATCTATAAAACTAACTATGAAACGATAATATAGAGCATAAAAAAAGCATGGGCAGTCATGTCCATGCTTCGGATAATCTTAATAAACGTGAAAAATAAGATGCAACTGGCTGACATGTTAAAGTCCCTATAGCTTTGCGCCACAAGCTTTCGCTTGCTTTGCCCGATATTTATTCAAACCAAAGGAGATTATATGGAAGCGCAAATTAAAATGCAATAACTTTTTGTATGCAATACAAATGTTCTTGCACTGTGTGGTAAAGTGACAAGAAATCGAATTAAAAATTATGTATTTTGCACAAAAAAGGGTTTAAGTTTTTGAAACCGCTTACTTGTAGATATATAGGGAGCACTTTAGTATAATGTCCCTATGAACATAGAGAAAAAGGCAGTTTTTCATCTGCCAGGGCTATTTGAATTTTATGAACTGTACAAGGTGTTCCTACCTCTTTACCGTGAACATAGAGAATACTTCTATGATTGGTGCGAGATAGGCTCTATTTATGGTGCGCCTGCGGACTGCATCTGGGGCGGCGGAAGAGTAGGCTTTGGTGAAGCAGGTTCTACGGAAGTAGCTGCGCTTATGAGAGAGTATGGCATTTCAGCAAGGCTGACCTTCAGCAATTCCCTGATTCAGGAGAGCCATCTTATTAATAAGAGATGCAACGCTCTTTGTAATCAGTTTGAGCATAATGGCGACATACAGAGTGGCATTATCGTACATTCCGACATGCTCCTTGACTATATTAGGAACAGATACCCTGACTTTTATTTTGTATCTTCCACCACCAAGGTGTTAACTGACTTTGATGATCTTGTGGAGGAGCTTCACAGAGAAGAGTTTAGCTATGTAGTTCCGGACTTCAGGCTTAACAGAGAATTGGATAAGTTAAAAGAGCTGCATGATGACCTTAAGAATAAGGTGGAATTTCTCTGC
>JAEEGF011770773.1_pt1 | contig 27136 bp, 19 predicted proteins | sample 9134171 | NCBI WGS metagenome assembly JAEEGF01 (sample SAMN16246542, study PRJNA631951) | gut metagenome | biome: gut microbiome; feature: rumen; material: AP-attached | host: Bos | place: Iran: Karaj | collected 2018-10 | reverse complement strand
AGGTTCACGGTGCCGGTGCTTTTGCCCCCGCCGCCCTTGCCGGAAGCGATGCCGATGATGTGACCCACCTCCCGCAACTGCTCCAGGTTGAACTGGATGCCCTTCTGCGGCTTGGCGGGATCCTTCACAACGGTGTCCACCGCTATCTCCGTTCCGCCGGGTGCGTGCCGGTAAAGACAGGCCTGCACGGCGCCTACGAGGTAGTTCTTCAGCGGATCCGGCCGCTTGGGAAAGGCCAGCGTCACGTGAATAGCGTTGTCGGAGGTCTCAATGTGATCGACCATCCCCAGCGCCACAATGCTCTGGTCTCCCTTGGCCGGATGCTGCACCTCCTGCAGCCACTCTAGAATTTCGTTCATTATCTAATTTATTGATTGTCAATATGTTTATTGGTTTTCTTTAGCCTCTGGAGCCTAAAGAAAATTTCTTTTTACGCTGAATATCAAGCACTTGCACGCACAGCAGAATAACCAACAGCAGGAGAAGGCCCAGGGAGGCGATGGCCGATACCAGCGCGCCCACGCGGTAGCTTTCGGGGAGGAAGGTCATCACCAGTTCGTGCTCTCCGGCGGGGAGGAGGGCGGCGCGGAGGGTCCAGTCGGCGCGCAGCAGGCCGATGGGTTCACCGTCCACCGTAGCGTGCCAGCCGTCGGGGTACCAGATTTCGCTGAACACGGCCAGGCGAGGGGCCGATGCCGAATAGCGATAATGCAACTCGTTGGGGGCATAGGAGGTCATCTCGATAGATTCTTCGTCGCTTCGCTCCTCTGAATGACAAGCCCCCCCCTCTATCATCCTGAGCGACAGCGAAGGATCGGTCACCACGGCCTGGTGCCTCAGGTCCACGGCTCCCACCAGGGCAATCTCTTCGTCGGGCGATGACGCCTCTACCACGGAGTCCACGAACCAGGCGGCGCCCAGGGCGGCCTCGTTCACCAGCGGCGAGTAGTTGCCGTCCAGAATCACATACCGTGTATTCAGGGCGTTCAGCACCGGAGTGCCGGTGGCCATCCAGGCTTCCACATCCTCCAATTCTTCGGCGGTGTTCAGCTGCTTGTAGATGCCGTTGATTTCACCGGTAAGATAGTGTTCAATGAGGTCCTGGTAACGCTGCAGCTTGGCCGGGGAATAACCGCCCACATTCTTGTGGTGGTAGGAGGGAACGGAAGAGTTGAACACGTTCACCGTGAGGTCCAGTACGCGGTACTGGGGGTCGTCATCGGCCAGAATCATCTTATCCACGGGACGCTGGGCGAAGGGCTTGTTGAAGTCCTTGGGCGTGGTGAAATGGTCTGCGTTCAGGTAACGTTTGCCCACGGCGAATAGGTCCACCAGCACCAGCAGGCCCACGGCCACCGCCGCCACCTGCTTCCGGCTGAAACCGGCGAACGCTTTGGTTGGTCCCTTGGGCAGGAAGGCCCAAAGGAGCAGCCCGGCCGATGCCAGGATGAGCAGGAAAGAGCGCATGGAGTCGGCCCGGAAAAGGGCGATACGGTCTTTCACCAGAGCATCTAACAGCACGTCCTGCATCTGGGCGTCGGAGGCCGATGTGAAGCTGCCGAAGAGGCCGGGAGCCAGCCAGGCCACCAGGCAGAAGCCGCCCGTGAGGCCAAAAGCCCAGCACAACGCCTTGCGAATGCGTATAAATTCATACTCGCCCCGCATCAGACGGTCCAGGGTAACAAAACCCAGCAGCGGCAGCGCCACTTGCAGCACCACCAGCGCCATGGATACCGTGCGGAACTTGTTATACAGCGGCAGGATGTCGAAACACAACTTGGTGAACGCCATAAAATGGCTGCCCACAGCCATCAGGATGGCCAGGATGGTTACAGCCAGCAGCCACCACTTCTCCCGGCCCTTATACAGGCCCAAGCCCAGGATAAACAGGAAGATGGTGATGGCACCCATATACATGGGACCGGCCGTGAACGGCTGAGGCCCCCAGTACAGCGGCAGCGCCTTGGCGGTTTCCTTCAGGTTTTTCTGGCCCGCCCGGCGCAGCAGCTGGATGGTCTCGCTCTTGTCCGGATTCACGGCACCGGAAGAGGAGCCGCCGTTGAAATCCGGTATCATCATGTTGGGCAGTTCCTCCCAGCCATAGCTCCAGGAAGTGGCATAGTCCAGGTCCAGGCCATTGGCATTGGCGCCGTCCTTGGTGAGTTCGGAGCCGCCGCGCATGGTATTGGGCGTGTATTTGGCCAGCGGCAGCAGTTTGTTCACGTTGGTGGCGATACCTGCGCCACCCAGCACCAGCAGCAGGGCCGATGCCACCAGGAACGGCTTCCACTCCTTTGTGCGGATGGCCTGTACCAGTTCCATCACCCCGTAGGCCAGTACCATAATGGCCAGGTAGTAGGTAATCTGCTGGTGGTTGGCCTTGATTTGCAGGCTCAGCGCCAGGCCGAACAGCACGGCGCCCAGAATCTTTTTGTTGGAACGATACGTAAAGACCAGCGCGGCCAGTACCCAAGGCATAAAGGCAATGGCCTGCATCTTGGTGTTGTGGCCCACCTGGATAATCTGGAAATTGTAACTGCAGAACGCTACGGCAATGGCACCCGCCACGGCCAGGGGTACGCTCACCCCCATGGCCAGGAACAGCAGGAAGGCACCCAGCAGCGCGATGAACAGGTAAGTGGCCGGCCTCTTGCCCGTGAGCAGCAGGTCATAGATCCACTGCGTGTAGTCCCCGCCGTTCTGTGTGGAGATAGCCGTGGTGGGCATACCGCCAAACATGGAGTCCGTCCAATAAGTAGGGTTGTCGGGGTGCTCCTTGTTCCACTCGTTCATCTCGTGGGACATGCCCACATAGCCGGAGATGTCGCTCTGGTTCACAATCTTCCCCTCCAGCACCTGCGGCACAAAACCGTAGCTGAGTGCCAGGAACAGTGCAACAATACCCAGGGCAATGCCAATTTTCTTGAGCAGTTCTTTATTCATCTTTACTTACTTTTTCCAGAAGTTGCGCCAGGGCCTTGGTAAGGTTGCGGCGAGTGTAGGGGCCGATGTCTCCGGCGGTGGCAGGAACGCCGCCTTCCCGGAACTGCGCCCACGCGGTGCCGATGAATTCCTTCATGGCAGCGGCATCCGCCCAGTCGGCGGTGATGCCGGCCTGCGTGGCAGTAAGCACCCGCGCCATGGCGCCGTCGGGCTGGCCGATGCCCAAAACGGGCCTTCGGGCCGCCAGGTACTCGAAGAGTTTCCCGGGCAGGATGGGCCGATACTCAGGGTCGTTGCGCAGCGGCAGCAGAAGGATGGTAGCGCTGCGCTGTTCGCGCACGGCTTCGGCGTGGTTTCGGGGGCCGACGGCCACGATGTTATCGGCCAACCCCTCCGCGGCAATGGCGTCCAACACCTCCCGGTCCACTTTTCCTACCAACCGCAGGCGGAGGGCGTCGCGGAAGGAGGCGTCTCCGGCGGCCATCTGCCCCAGCACTTTCCAGAGGGTGAGCGGGTTACCGTCGGCCGCAAAGAGGCCGGTATGGGTGATATTGAAATGACCATCCCCCTCCGGAGCAGGACCCGTAAAGTCTTCTTCGTCAAAGCCGTTGGTGATGCAGGCGACGGGCGTCTTGGTCTGCGCCCGGAACTCCTCCTGCACCAGCGGGGTGCAAGCTAGCACGGTGGTGCTTTGGTCCAGCACTTTCTGCTCCAGGCGGCAGAGTTTGCGCCAGGTGGCGGGCGTCATCGGCAGATATTTCAGATAGTACATCCGGCTCCAGGGGTCCCGGAAATCGGGAATCCACGGAACGCCCAAGGCCTGATGCAACCGAAGCCCGATCAGGTGTACCGAATGCGGCGGACCAGTGGTGACCACGGCATCTACGGGATGCTCCCGCAAATAGGCCTTGAGGGTTTTCACCGACGGTTTCACCCAGCCCACGCGCGGGTCCGGCACAAAGAGATTGGCCCGGATCCACAGGCTCAGGCGCTGCTTCCAGGTCTTTTTTCCGCTGCTGATTTCCGTCACCTGCGTACTCTTGGCCCCGGTGAGTTTCCGGTAGGCGGCATAGGGTTCCCAGATGCGGCCCCTGATTACCTCCACATCGGCCGGCACTTCGGCCTGGAAGGAAGGATCCAGCGAAGGATAATCGGCATTGAGCGGGGCGAACACCACCGGCTCCCAGCCCTCTGCGGGCAGGTACTTTACAAACTTCACCCAGCGCTGCACCCCGGATCCTCCGGACGGCGGCCAATAATACGCTATGACCAGTACACGTTTCATAAGCGTACAAAGATACAAAAAAAAGAGCGGTATTTTGGCCTCCGCGTAAGTGTTTGATTCTCAGCGTCGTTTGGAATTTTCTTTAGCCCCAGCAGCCTAAAGAAAATCCGAAACACCGCTGACAGTCAGTCAATTACGCATTAAGCGGAAAATTACTACCTTTGTACTATGAAGCTTTTTATCAGAATTCTGGGCTTTCTGGCCCTTGTAACCGCCTGCACAAGCCGCAGCGGCTGGACAAAGTGGGAGCAGACCGTCATTGAGCAGTCGGACTCCGTGATGTATGTGGCCGTAATGCCGGCCGACAGTGCCATCCCGCGGGCGGTGTCCCAGGATTTCGGGCCCAAGGAACTGGCGTCGGAGCAACTGCAAACCCTTATCCGGAAGATGTACCGCACGCTCACGGACCCGTCGCAGGACGGCGTGGGCATTGCCGCACCGCAGGTGGGCATCAACCGGCGCCTGGTGCTGGTGATGCGCTACGACAAGCCCGGCCAGCCCATTGAACCCTACCTCAACATCCAGATTGACAGCTTGCTGGGAGAACCCGTTCCGGGACCGGAGGGCTGCCTGTCCGTACCGCCTTACCGGGGCGTCGTGAAGCGTTCGCCGCGGGTGCAGATTTCCTACCTGCAGCGGGACGGCACCCCCGTCACCGAACAGGTGGAAGGCTACAGCGCCGTCATCTTCCAGCACGAATGCGACCACCTGGACGGCATCCTGTACACCGACAGGGCCGACACCGTCTATGTAAACGAAGCCTGGGCCGCCGAACGGGAAGCCTTCACCTACCCCCGGCCGGAGTGGTGGAATTCCCGCTAACGACTATCTTGCTAAATATCAATGTTTTACATATTTTTCTTTAGGTCAAACAGCCTAAAGAAAATTTTATAAGCATTTAATAATCAAGAACTTAGCACAGTAGCAACAAAAGCCAAAAAATTAGTATATTTGTACTCCCATGGCAAAAATGGCGGAAGATACTCCCATGCTCAAGCATTACTTCGAGGTGAAGGCACAGCACCCCGAGGCCCTGTTGCTGTACAGGGTGGGAGACTTCTATGAGTGCTACTCGGACGACGCCATTACGGCCGTGCGGGTACTGGGCCTGGTGCAGACCAAGAAATCCAACGGAGAAAAGGGCCCTGTGGCCATGGCCGGTTTCCCCCATCACGCCCTGGAGAATTACCTGACCAAACTGGTGCGGGCCGGATTCAAAGTGGCCGTATGCGACCAGTTGGAGGATCCCAAGTTTGCCAAGAAACTGGTCAAGCGCGGCGTGACAGAAATCGTTACGCCCGGCATCTCCTTCGGGGAGAACATGCTGGAGACCAAGGAGAACAACTACCTCTGCGGCCTTACCGTAGAAAAGGACCAGTGCGGCGCCGCTTTCCTGGATGTATCCACCGGTCAGTTCCAGGTGGCGCAGGGTTCGTTGGACTACATTGCTACCCTGGTGGGCTCCCTCAAGCCCAAGGAGCTGGTGGTCCAGCGCGGCTATGAAAAAGGCCTCAAAGAGCGCCTGGGAGACATTTTCACCACCTCCATCGACGAATGGGCCTTTGTGTACGATGCCGCCTTGGAGCGCCTGAAGCGCCAGCTGCAGGTAGACAGCCTCAAGGGCTTTGCCATCGACCCCTATCCGCTGGGCATCTGCAGCGCCGGCGCCCTGCTGGTGTATTTGGAACAGACCCAGCACACCGGCCTCAAGAATATCTGTACCATCGGCCGCATAGACGAAGCCCGCTTCGTGTGGATGGACAAGTTCACGCTCCGTAATTTGGAAGTATTCCAAAGTGCGTCGGGGGCCGATGGCGTTTCCCTGGTACAGACCCTGGACAAGTGCTCCAGCCCGATGGGTGCCCGTATGCTGCGCCAATGGCTGGCGATGCCCATCATGGACCTGAAGGAGCTGAACGCCCGTTACGATATCGTACAATACTTCACCCAGAACCCGGAAATCCTAGACGAAACACAGATAGACCTGGGCAAGCTGGGCGACACGGAGCGCATCCTGGGCCGCATTGCCACCGGCAAGGCCAATCCGCGCGAAGTGATGCAGCTGGGCCGCGGCCTGGCGCTCACCGGCCCCATCAAGGAGCGGCTCACCGGAAACGAGGCCCTGGAAAAATTGCTCAAAGGCCTTCGCAACTGCCAGAAACTGCTGGCCGAAATCCAGCGGGTGATGGACCCCGAACCGGCCATCCAGATTGGCAAGGGCCCGGTCATCGGCACGGGGGTAAACCCCGAACTGGACGAGTTGCGCGCCCTGTCCTCCGGCGGCAAGGATTACCTGCTGCAGATGCAGCAGCGCGAGGCCGAAAGGACGGGCATCTCCTCCCTGAAAATTGCCTACAACAACGTTTTCGGCTACTATATCGAGGTGCGCAACGCCTACAAGGACCAGGTGCCGCCGGAGTGGATCCGCAAGCAGACGCTGGTGAACGCCGAGCGCTATATCACCGAGGAACTCAAGCAGTACGAGGAAAAGATTCTCACGGCCGAAGACCGCATCTACGCGTTGGAATCGCGCATTTACGGGGAACTTATCGGCCGAATCCAGCAGGCCATCCCGGACATCCAGTGCAACAGCCGCATCCTGGCCAAACTGGACGTTCTGGCCGGCTTCGGCCAGCAGGCCCTGGAGCACCATTACTGCCGCCCGGAGATGAACGACGGCAAGGCGCTGGATATCAAGGAAGGCCGGCACCCCGTGATCGAGACCCTGATGCCCGCCGGGGAGGAATACATCCCCAACGACGTCTTCCTGGACACCGAAAAACAGCAGATCATCATCCTCACCGGTCCCAACATGGCCGGTAAGAGCGCGCTGTTAAGACAGACGGCCCTCATCGTGCTGATGGCCCAGGCTGGTTCGTTCGTGCCCGCCAGGGAGGCCCATATCGGCTGGTTCGACAAACTCTTCACCCGCGTGGGAGCCACGGACAACATCTCCCGCGGCGAATCCACCTTCATGGTAGAGATGCTGGAGACGGCCATGATCCTCAACAATCTGTCGGCCCGTTCCCTGGTGCTGCTGGACGAAATCGGCCGCGGCACTTCCACCTACGACGGTATGTCCATCGCCCGCGGAATCGTGGAATACATCCACGAATACGGCAAGGGCGCCAAGACCCTCTTTGCCACGCATTATCACGAGCTCAACGACCTGGAAGGCCTGTTCCCGCGCGTGAAGAATTACCACGTGACAGTGAAGGAAGTGGGCCGCGAGGTCCTGTTCCTGCGCAAGATCAAGGAAGGCGGCACGGCGCACAGCTTCGGTATCCACGTGGCCCGCATGGCGGGTATGCCGTCGGCCGTTCTGGAAAGTGCCGAAAGAACCCTGAAGGCCCTGGAAAACAGCGAAAAGCTGGAGGCTATCGGCGCCCTGACCCCCGTGAAGCCGCACACCACCAAGGCCGGCAAAGTGGAAAAGGACGGCTCCCTGCAACTGTCCATGTTCCAGCTGGACGACCCCCTGCTGGAATCCCTGCGGGACCGCCTCAAGGCCGTAGACCTGAACAATTTAACCCCGCTTCAGGCTTTTGACCTCTTGCGGGGCATGAAAGAGGAGCTGGGAATTTAAAAATATTGGCTATATTTGTATTACCAAAAATAACACAAAACACAACTATGGGTAAATTTGTCATTACGCTCCGCAAGAACGGAGAATTCCAGTTTAACCTCCAGGCTACCAACGGCCAGGTCATTCTCACCAGCGAAGGATACACCACCAAGACCGCCTGCCTCAACGGCATCGAGTCCGTGAAGAAGAACGCCGCCATCCCCGAGAGATTCGAGGTAAAGGAGGCCAAGAACGGCAAGCCTTTCTTCAACTTGAAAGCTTCCAACGGCCAGGTAATCGGTGCCAGCCAGATGTATGCCAGCGAGGCTACCTTGAAGAACGGTATCGCTTCCGTCGCCAAGAACGCCCCGGACGCCCCCATCGTGGAAGAACTGTAAGTTGCCCCAAAGTTTGAAAAAAGCGGTGGTTTCCTGTTTGGATACCACCGTTTTTATTTATCTTTGCCCTACCTAAATCCTGTCATATGTCCATCCAATCGATGCCCCTCGGGAAATGGATCCTGCTGCTGATAGCGTCCTTGTTCCTGTCCATTCTTCTGTATGCTTTCGCCGGCATTCCCGGTATGACAATGAGCGGCTGGTCCGCCTGGATTGTCAATGTGGTCACGGCAGTTGTGATGCTGCTGCTATACAAGGTTTTCGTGAAATGGTTCGAGAACGAAAAGGCCAGGGATCTGCCCGCAAACCGCATGGCCGGCCATACGGCCCTGGGTATGGGTGTGGGCTTCTTCTACTTCGTGGTGGTAGTGGGCATAATGATGGCCGTCAGCCTGTACAAGATTGACGGCTATCAACTGCCGTGGGCCCGGTTAGCCGATGCCTTCTTCAATTTCCTGATTGTAGCTATCGGAGAGGAAATCATCTTCCGCGGCGTTCTTTTCCGCTGGATAGACGAGCGTTTCGGCTTCTGGTGGGCCATGATTGTTTCCGGGCTCATCTTCGGTCTGGTGCACCTCACCAACGACAACGCCACTCTGTTGGGCGCCATTGGCATCGCGTTGGAAGCCGGTCTGCTGCTGGGCGCCGCCTACAAATGGGCCGGCACCTTGTGGCTGCCTATCGGCATTCACTGGGCCTGGAACTTTTCCCAGGGCAATATCTTCGGCTTTGCCGTATCCGGCAACAACGCCGGTGATTCCATCATCCAGGCCACCATTGACGGCCCTCAGTGGCTCACCGGCGGTGCGTTCGGCGCCGAAGCCTCCGTCATCTCCATGGTCGTGGGCCTGGCGGTTACGGCCGTGTTTGTGCGGAGGATTATGCTCTCTAAATAATTATTTCGTCTTCGTAAGTTCGGCCCTCAAGCCCATGCCGGAAATGGCGGCATAGGCCAGTTTGGTATCTACCACAGCAAAGGCGCAGACCAGGGTCATGTCACCTTCGTCTACAAGCGGTCCCTTGTAAGGACGCTTGTTGCCTTCCCAGTCCTCTACGGTCGTGGACCAGTCTCCGGTAATGTCTCCGGTGGCCTCATCATAGTCCATGTTACCTTCACCGGCGTTTCCGTGAGGAATACGGGAGGTCAGGCACTCGTTCACTTTCATCGTGGCATAGCCGTCCTTGTAGGTGAAGGTACCCTTGTAGCGGTCTCCCCAGACGGGAATGATAAGATCGAAGTTGCTGCCACTGAAAACAAAACGGATACGGGGCATGCCGGGACCGAAGGCAAACCAATCCCAGGTGCCCTGAAGAACGCTGGCATCACTGGCGCTGCTCTTGCCTTCCTTATAGAAGAAGACCGTGTAATTACCCAGGTCGTCATCGGCTTCCTTCATTACAAGCACAGACTTGCCGTTATACAGCGATGCGCTGAATTTTGACTCCTGGCCTTCCGCCTTAGCGGTAAGGATGCCGTTTTCATAAGACCAGGTGCCTGTCGTTTCCCACTGCCCGGTTTCATGGTTATACGACTGGCCTTTTCCGTCGGCCAGGAAACCCGCGCCCATGATTTCCCCTTTGAGCTGGATAAACCACTTTCCCACGAAGTCATTGCTGGTGACAGGGCCATCATCTGCATTGTTTTTTCCGCAGCCAACTGCCAGAAGGGCCAGGGCGGCGAGACTCATTGCGAATAATTTTTTCATACCGTTAATCATTTTTATTGGACAAAGAAAGCAGATTGACCGCATTCAAACAATAGAAAAACAGCACTTTAAAAGAATTGTGAGTGTATTTTTTATGAAATGTAAGATAAAATGTGTAAATAGCGGTGTAAATTTGGGACAACCAGCATTTTATAAATGAAAAAAGCAGCCTTCCTACTCTGTTTAGCCGCCCTGGCCATCCTCTCCTGCGGGCCGCAGGAGCGGCCCCTCGCGGCCCCGGTGGAGGTGAACGGTGTCCCTTTTCTGGAAATGCCCTTCGAGCGGCTTCCGGATATGAACATTCCCCGTATGGCCCATTCACTCTGCTATGTGAATGAAGAGGTCACCGCCATCGGCGGCCACACCACGGGATTCATTCCCACCAAAACGGCGGAATACTTCAAGGGAGGCAAGTGGCATCTGGCCGAACCTTATTATATACATGACGACGGATTCGGCCTGGTCTTGAGTAATGGAAAAGTAATGGTGGGCGGCGGCTATGCCGGAGACTTCGGTATCGGCCAAAGCTGGGGCACCGAGCTCTACGACCCCGCTACGCACAGCTTCTCCCACCTTCCCATCCTGGACCGCAAGCGAACCCATGCAACAGCCCTGGAACTGGACGGAGGGAGGGTGCTCATCGCCGGAAACTGGTATGCCCCGGACCAGCTGGAAATCTACACCCCGGAAAGCGGTTTTCAAAAAGAGAAAGAGGTTTCCCAGGCGCGCAGTTTCCCCTATATACTGCGCTCGGGGCAGGATAATGTGCTCATCTTTGCCGCTTGGGACAACTATGGAAACGAACTGAATCCCATCCTCATCGACCGCCTGGAAGGAGAGTCGTTCAACGTGCCGCTGCTGGAGCAGTGGCGCCCGGTGGTTCCCGGCGACAGCGGAATCCGGATGAACCAGTTTGAAGTAGGGAACTACTCCTACCTCATTCCGGTCATGGGCGAGGATGGAACCCTTGCCGCCATGCTGGTTTCCGGAGAAGTGTTCTCGCTCATGGAACTGGAGCAACCCATTCCTACGGAAGGCCCCTGGGGCCCCATTCAGTACAACGACAATTTCTATACAGATAAAGAAAAGGGCATTGCCTGGCTTCTGGGGGTCGATACGCACGAACGCCTATACCTGCTGGAACTGTGCTACGGAGCGGCGCTCCGCGGAGGGAAAGCCCCCGTCCAAGTGCATTACACCCAGCCTGTTGAGGGCCTGAAAGCCGGCGTACAGGGTAACGAACGGGTGGAAAATCCCATTCCTATGCCCGAAGGCCTTCTCCTGCCGGACGGACGCATCTTCCTGGCCGGCGGCGCAGGCGGCCATTCCTATTACGACCCCACGCCGGTAGTGTGCATCCTCTCCCCCGGAGAAACGTTCCGCCGGGCCGGAATGCCCTGGTGGCCGTTTGTCCTGGCCGCTGTCCTGGCAGTGGGTGCGGTACTGCTTCTTGCGCGCAGGAAACCGGCCCCGGTGGCCGCCACGGATACCCCCTCGGCCGCCCCTGAGGACCTGATGACCCGCCTGACAGCGTTGATGGAAAAGGAGGAATACTTCCGCCGCAAGGACGCCCGTCTGTCCGATGTTGCCGCCCGGCTGGGCACCAACACCACTTATATATCGGCCATGGTAAACGGCACCACCGGCACAAACTTCCCCTCCTTCCTCAACGGTTATCGTATCCGCTATGCCCAGCAGATCATGCGCGAACATCCGGACATGCCGCTGCATATGGTGGCCGAAGAGTCTGGCTTCCCCAACGAGACCACCTTCCTCCGCAACTTCAAGGCCCAGACCGGCCTCACGCCCAGCGAGTGGAAGAGGGGGTAATTCGGCGTTTTTTTCTTATATTTGTAAGAAATAACGCATAAAACCATGGCCATCAGCAAAGAACTCTGGGGCAAAGCGCCCGACGGAAAAGAAATCTTCCTCTATACCCTCAAGAACGCCTCCGGCGCATATGTGCAGCTGTGCAGCGTGGGGGCCGGCATCGTGTCCATCGTGGTACCCGACAAGCAGGGCAAGCTCTCCGACGTTGTCATCGGCTACAAGAAGGCCGAAGACTACTTTGCCGACGGCCCCTGCTCCGGCAAGATTCCCGGCCGGTATGCCAACCGCATCGCCAAGGGCAAGTTCACGCTGGACGGCGTGGAATACACGCTTCCCGTGAACAACGGCCCCAACCACCTGCACGGCGGCCCCGACGGCTTCCAGAACCAGGTTTGGGACAGCCGCATCCAGGGAGATGCCGTAGAGTTCATGTACTTTTCGCAGGACGGTGAGGCCGGCTATCCCGGCAACCTGAAGGTGGTGGCCCACTACACCTGGGGAGAAGACAATTCCCTGAAGCTGATTATGACGGCCGAAACCGACAAACCCACGGTCCTCAATCTTACCAACCACGTCTACTTCAACCTGGACGGCGAGGCCGCCGGCTCGGTGCTGAACCATCGGCTGGAGCTGAACGCCTCCCAGTGGCTGCCCACGGACGAAACCCTCATCCCGCTGGGTGCCCCGGAGGATGTGGCCGGTACGCCCATGGACTTTGTGGAGGCCAAGCCTATCGGCCAGGATATCCAGGCCGATTTCCCGGCGCTCAAATACGGAAAAGGCTATGACAACTGCTATCTCATCGACGGCGCCATGCCTGGCCAGCTCACTCCGTGCGCCGATCTCTGGGCGGCGAAGAGCGGCCGTCATATGGAAGTGCTCACCACCCAGCCCGCCGTGCAAATCTACACCGGCAACTGGCTCAAGGGCTGCCCTATGGGCAAAACCCGCGCTTACGAAGACTACGACGCCGTGGCCATCGAATGCCAGCATGCGCCGGATTCCCCCAACAATCCCGACTATCCTTCCACTGTGTTAAGACCCGGGGAAGTGTACGAGGAAGCTATTATCTGGGCGTTTGACGCTTAAAGCTACATCAAAAGATTCGTGGCAAAAACAACCAGAATGCCCACGGGGGCCACAAAGCGCATCAAGAAGTAAACCACGCCGAACAGGCGCACGTTCACCGTGCCGCCGTTGGTGAATTCGTCCCGCACGGCAGGTTTGGACATCTTCCAGCCCACAAAGAGGGTGAAGACCAGACCGCCCAGCGGCATCAACCAGATGGAGCAGAGGGTATCAAGGGCGTCGAAGAAAGTGAGGCCAAGGATTTTCACGTGGGACAGCGTGCCGAAAGACAGGCTGCACAGGATACCCAGCACCCAGCACAAGATGGACAGCAGCAGCGTGGCGCGCCGCCGGGGCATCTTCTTTTCGTCGGCCAGGAACGTCACGCCCACTTCCAGCATAGAAATGGCCGATGTGAGCGCGGCCGCCAGGATGGTCACGAAGAAGACGATGGAAATGAGCGTACTCAAAATGGGCATCCCCTGGCCCATCTTGTGGAAGATGAAAGGCAGGGTCTCGAACACCAGGCCGGGACCGTCTCCGGGCTGCAGGCCGGCGGCAAACACGGCCGGCATCACGGCGCAGGCCGCAATGAGGGCGAACAGCAGGTCACTCACCGCCGTTCCCATTCCGGAAACCAGCAGGTTCTCTTCCTTCTTGATATAGGAGGCATATGTGAGGATGGTACCCACGCCCAGCGACAGGGAGAAAAAGGCCTGTCCCAGCGCGGCGGCATAGGCATCGGGCGTGAGACGGGAGAAGTCCGGCTTCACCAGATACTCGATGCCCCTGAAGGAACCCGGGAGGGTAAGGGAGTACGCCATAATGACCAGGATAAGCACGAAAAGCGTGGGCATGGCCACCTTGGAGAACTTCTCTATCCCCTGTTTCACGCCGCCCAGCACAATGGCTGTGACCATGGCCATAAAGGCCGTGTGGGCCAGGATGGGCTGCCAGGGCGAAGTAATGAAGCGGGAGAAGAGGGAAGGGATAACTTCGGCCGGAATATCGGTGAAACTGAAGGAGAGAGACTTGAAGAGATACTGCACGCTCCAGCCGCCCACCACGGAATAATAACCCAGGAGCAGCAGCGGAGTAATCACGGTGAGCAGGCCCGCCCAGCGCCACGGGGTGCCGGGGGCCAGTTTACTCATGGCACCGAAGGTGTCGGAGCGGGCGTTCCGGCCGATGATGGACTCGGCAAAAAAGATGGGCAGCGCCAGCACCAGACCGGCGATGATGTACACGATGATGAAGGCCGCGCCTCCGTATTGCCCCAGGATGTAGGGGAAACGCCAGATGTTGCCCAGGCCCACGGCACTGCCGGCCAGGGCGGCGATTACCGCAAAACGGCTGCCGAAATGTTCACGCTGCTTCATAGGACAGAAGAAGCAATAAGGATAAGGATGCCGATAGGCGCCACATAGCGAAGCAGGAACAGGACCACCGGGAACAGACGGACGTTCACGCGGAGGGTGCCGCCGTTGGTGAGCTCTCCAAAGAGCACCTTACGCGGCATCACCCAGGCTGCCAGGACAATGGAGACAAGGGCGCCGGACACCATGAGCACGTTGGAGGCGGCGCTGTCGGCAAAGTCAAAGAGATTCAGCCCCAGAATGTGCGTTCCGGACAAGGGACCGAAGGAAAGGCTGCACAGCGTGCCGAACGCCCCGCACAGCACAAACAGCAGCGCGCAGGCCCATCCCCGTTTCATTCCCCGGTTCTCCGTGAGGTACGCCACGCCCACCTCTACCAGAGAAATGGACGATGTGAGGGCCGCCAGGAGGATGGCCAGGAAGAAAAGGACGGAAGCCACGGCGCTCACCACAGGAGCCTCCTGTGCCAGACTGGAGAAAATAAAGGGCAGGGTGTCGAAGATGAGGGTGGGGCCGGTTCCGGGCTCTATCCCTGCGCTGAACACAGCCGGAAGAATGGCAAAGCCTGCCAAAAGGGCAAAAAAGAGGTCGCTGATGGCCGTGCCGGCACCCGCCGCCATGAGGTTCTCGCTCTTCTTCACGTACGAGGAATAGGTAATGTTAATTCCCATTCCCAACGACAGGGAAAAGAAGGACTGCCCCAGCGCATCGATGAAAGTATGGGCCGACACCTTGGAGAAGTCCGGCTTTACCATATATTCCACGCCCTTGAAGGAGCCGGGAAGCGTGAGGGAATGGACAGCAATGACGACAACAATGATAAACAGCGCGGGAATGGTCCATTTGCAGAAGCGTTCTATACCGCCCTTTACGCCAAAGACCACCACGATGAGGGTGGTGCCCAGGAACAGCAGGTGGAAGAGCACCGGGCCCCAGACCGAGGCAATGAAGCGCTCGAAACCGCCCGACACCTGGTCCGGGGGCACGCGTACAAAGTCCAGGTGGCATGCCTGCACCAGATAGTCCAGCGACCAGCCACCCACCACGGAATAGTAAGAGACAACCCAAAGGGGCGTAAATACCAGCAGTAATCCAAATATACGACCCACGCGGCCGGGAACCAGGAAGCCCACGGCAGCCCGGCAGTTAGCCTGGCAGCTGCGCCCGATGGCGCTCTCGGCCAGGAAAACAGGCAGCGAAAGCACCAGGGTAAACGCTATATATATAAGGATGAAGGCCGCTCCGCCGTTCTGTCCCACCAGATAAGGGAAACGCCAGATGTTTCCCAGGCCGATGGCGCTGCCGGCAAACGCCATGATTACGGCCATGCGGCCGCCGAAGTTTTCTCGTTTGGGTTTCATTAAGTTCGTTTTCCGTCCTTATCGGCGACGGTATACCACAAATTCAAAACTGTAACCGGTTTCGGGGTCTGTATGTGTCTCGGAAGTACTTTCGCGTTCCCAAACGGCGGGGTCAATCTCGGGGAAGAAGACGTCGGCGTCTGTAAGGGTGGTATGAACGTGAGTGATATAGAGTTTGTCCATATCCGGCATGGCGGCCCGGTACACGGAGGCGCCACCCATCACAAAGCATTTGTCGGCCCCGGTGGCGGCGGCTTCGGCATAGGCTTCGTCGAAAGAATACACGCAGGTTACCTCCGGAATATCCTCGCCGCCCAGGTTCAGGACGATGTTCTTGCGGCCCGGCAGCGGGCGGAAGGGCAGGGAGAAATAGGTGGTGCGGCCCATAATCACCGGGAAGCCCCGGGTGGTGGCCTTAAAGTACTTCAGGTCCTCTGCAATGTGCCAGGGAAGCTGGTTTTTGATGCCGATGCCCCAGTTGTCGGCGACGGCTACAATCAGACATTTTTCCATATGCTATACGGCCACGGGGGCTTTGATGGCAGGCCACGGGTCGTAGCCTTCCAGGGTGAAATCTTCGTATTGGAAGTCAAAGATGGATTTGACGTCCGGGTTCAGTTTCATCACGGGGAGCTTGCGGGGCTCGCGGGAGAGCTGGAGCGCCACCTGCTCGAAGTGATTCCGGTAAATGTGGGTGTCGCCGGTGGTGTGAATAAACTCACCGGGCTGCAGGCCGCACACCTGGGCAATCATCAGCGTAAGGAGCGCATAGGAGGCAATGTTGAAAGGCACCCCCAGGAAGACGTCGGCGCTGCGCTGGTACAGCTGGCAGGAGAGTTTGCCGCCGGCCACATAGAACTGGAACAGGCAGTGGCAGGGAGGCAGGGCCATTTTGTCCACGTCGGCGGGGTTCCAGGCGGTAACCAGCATACGGCGGGAATCCGGATGATTCTTAATCATATCCACCACCTGCGACAGCTGGTCGATGACGCGGCCGTCCGTTGCCTGCCAGGAGCGCCACTGATGGCCGTACACGGGGCCCAGGTTTCCGTTTTCATCGGCCCACTCGTCCCAGATGGTGACGCCGTGGTCCTGCAGGAATTTCACGTTGGTGTCGCCGGCGATGAACCACAAAAGCTCATAAATGATGGATTTGAGGTGCACTTTCTTGGTGGTGAGCAGGGGGAAACCATCGGCCAGGTTAAACCGCATCTGGTAGCCGAATACGCTCTGCGTGCCGGTTCCTGTGCGGTCTTCCTTCATGACGCCGTTGGTGCGGATATGTTTAAGTAGGTCCAGGTATTGTTGCATAGACTGCAAAGATACGGAATAATTTAAAAATCTACCCCGAAAATGAGCGAGAAGGAGTAGGGTTTGCTCTTCTCCAGGTACGGGAGCAGGGTGCCGCCCAGGTAGGAGAAGGATACGCCGATGGAAGCGTCGAACGGAATCACGAACAGGCGCGCCAGGGAGGCGGACAAATCGGCCCCTATGCTCCACAGATCATAATTATAGGTACCGTACACGAGGCCCGTATAGTCTGCATGCGGCGTAAGGAGGAAGTTCTTGATATACGCTACGGCCGGGATGGAAATCTCTCCCACATAGATGGGGATGGCATAGTCTCCGGTGATGCGCCACTGCTGGGGGAACAGCTGGCCCACGAAGGAGCGGTCCACGGCGTCGAAGCCACGGGGCAGGGTGTTCACATACATCTCTCCCAGCAGACAGTTCCGGGTCCAGGACTGTGTCATCAGCGTGAGTTTCAGGCCCTGTGAACGGGTAAAACCGGGCAGGTAGCCGTAAGCATAGCCGTAGACGTTGGGGGCGTAATACTGCCCCAGATTGGGACGGAAGCCCACACCGCCTTCCAGGCCGATACCCCAACGGGGATAGGTCTGGGACCGGGCGCGGGGCGCCATCAGGTAGGCACGGAGGGAGGCCGACAGGAACTGCGTGAGCGGACCCTTCAGATCAATCTCCTGCGATGCGGGCCGATAGTAGGCGGGCAGGCCCTGGAAGCGCATCGGCACGACGTACTGCACCGGCTGCGTGGCGAAGGAAGTATTACTAACGCTGTAACTCACCTGCGGGGTGAAGCCGAACAGGCGGCCGCCCCTGGAGAAGGACAGCGGGATATAGCTGCGGATGCTGGCCGTCAACTGCGGGAAGTCCTGCCGGGCCGATGCCACCTGGTAGGAGATGCTGCCGCCGTCGTCCATCCGCCGGGGGAAGTACTGGCGGGCGGCGGCGTCACCCAGCCTGAAATTGGCCTCGATGACGGGAAACAGGCCCGTATACACCGCCCGCACGTGCAGGGCGTTGCGCCATCGGCCCTGGATATCGGGATCCGGATGCAGGGAGTAGCCCACCATGCCGGAGAAGGTTCCCAGGGTGTTCTGGAAATAGCCGCTCAAGCCCAGGGAACCCGTCTCGTAGGACAAGTCCATGCTCCCGCTTTTCACGGCGTCGTAGTTCACATAGAAGGGCAGCCAGGAGTGCAGGCGCAGCGGATGCGCCAGCTTGGAATAGCGTACGGGGCTGCTCATGGGCACTTCTTCCTCCAGGTTGGCCGCGGCCCCCAGGGACTGCTCCTGCGCCGTCATCTTGTCGGCCACGGAGTAAGTGTAAACATCGGCAAAGGAGACTTCGCGCGGCTGCAGCGCTTCCAGGGGCGTGCTGAACACCGGACGGCCTTCCAGATCCTGGCTCACGGAATAGAGATTGCCGTTCCCCACCGTGAAGTCCGTGGCGCCGTAACGGGTGCTGGTAAGTTGCAGCAGGCGGCCCTCGGCGGGATAAAAACGGTACAGTTCATTGACGCCGGTGCGGTCGCTCACCCACTCCAGGCAGTCTTCCCCACCGCTGAGCTTACTCACTTTCTGGGCCGATGGCTCCAGCACGCAGGTCCACGCACCGTCCGGGGAAAGGCGGTAGATGCCATAGCCACCCACGCTGATGCCGCTCACGTAGAGGTCTTCTCCCAGCCAGGCCTGTTCACTGCCCTGCACGCCTTTGGGATGGGCCACGCGGCGCAGCACACGCCCGGTCTGTGCATCCAGCACCACCACGTAAGAACCACCTTCCACGGGGAATTCAGTCACGGCCAGGCGTTCGCCGTCCTCCGTGGGCTGCGGGTTGTAATAGCGGGTGCCGCGGGTGAGCCGGTGCATACGGCCATTGTTCAGGTCATAGTAACAGATAACTGATGTGCCGGCCAGGCCCCAGCGGGGGTGATTCCGGGTTTCCGACCAGAACAGGCGGTTCCACCGGGCGTTGTAGTGCAGGGAAGAGGTATGGGAGGCAAAGGAACGCAGGCGGCGTACTTTCCCGTTCTGTACCAGCACCAGTTCCGTGGGACGCTGATAGCTTTCCCGCAGGGCGATGAAGCCGTTTCCCACCCACTGGGGAGTGCTGTACTGGGTGGCATAGGATGCCTTGGGCGTAACCTGCTCCAGGGGCATGAAGGGGCCGCGGGCTTCGGTATCGGCCTTCCATTCCTCATTGAAAAGGTCCAGGATATCCCGGAAGGACGCCTTGAAGGACTTGCCGGAATGCTGCTTGATGACCTTCTGGGTATTGTAGGGGGCAATGTACCAGGGCTTTTTCCATGCCAGGTCAATGGCCTTACGCATAATGAACGGGTCGTCGTACAGGGCGCGGGCGCCGCCCAGGGTCACATAGCCCAGGGCGTAATGGTCCGGCGTGTAGTGCTTGAAGGAACCATAGCGCCACTTATCCCAGCTGCGGTAATCCCCCTGGTCCAGGGCCACGCGGTAGAAGTTCAGGAAATCGGCCGTACGGGCACGCGTTCCGGTCATCAGGCCGGTCTCGCCCACCACGGCGTCTCCTTCGGCCAGGCCCTGCTCTATGTACAGCTGCCAGTACACGGGCGCCCACATCTCTCCGGTGAGCCAGGGGATGACGCCCCGCATGCCAAACTGTAACTGGGCCTGGTGACGGGGCTCGTGGCTGGCCAGCTGGAGGTGCCAGGGAACGGGATCGGCCTCATAGGTTTCGGGATGCGTGTACAGGTCATAGCGGCTGGGGGCCCAGCCCACCGATCCGTTGGAATAGGCATAGTGCGTATGCAGTACCACGGGCATTTTTTTGCGCCGGCCTTCGCCGGGCGTCATACCGCCCAGGCTCACGCCCAGCGGCACGCGGAACTGCTCCAGGGAGCGGCCGTACGTGCGGGCCAGGGAATCGGCCCCCTGAGGGAAAATGACCCGGTAATGAGGGGTTTCTATCTGGTACCACTGAAGGCGGGCGGGGTCGTCCCCAGTGAGGTAGAACTGGGCACGGGCGGGGAACAGGCAGGCCGTCAGCAGGATGAAAAGCAGGGCAGTTTTACGCATAATTGCGGTTTCTTGATGCATTTCCACAAATTTAGGAAAAAAAGGATTAATTTTGTGTATGATGAAAGGACTTAGAACCCTATTTTGCGCCGGACTCCTGTTGCTGGCGGCTTGCGGCCCCAAGAAAACCAAGGCGCCGGTGGTACTTACCCGGGACTTCCCCGTGGCGGAAATCCCCATGATGGTAACCGATCCCCAGGAACGGATGGTGTGGCTGTGCGATCATTTCTGGGACCGTTTTACGGCTACGGACAGCCTGTATTACTGCGACTCCGTCACCGTGAACGGCGTTCCCATCCTCAAACTGGAAGAACAGGTGGGCACGTTCGCCACCCTGTTGGACCAGGTGCCGCTCAAGCAGGGTATGAGGTCTATGGAACTGTTCTATGACCGTCTGGAGGCCTTCCAGCAGGCCAAACCGGCCGGGAACGTGTTGCCGGAGACCGTAGCGCTGGCGTCCCGCTATTTCTACGACCCCAACTCCCCCGTGCGCAGCGAAGACCTGTACCTGCCCTTCGTGAGCCGGCTGGCCCAGTCGGCCCTCATCCGGGAGGACTACCGCGCGGGGTACGCCTGGGACGCGCAGATGTGCGCCCTCAACCGCACGGGTACCCCGGCGGCCGATTTCGTCTTCATCGACACCGCCGGCAAGCGCCGCACACTGTACGGCATCAAGGCAAAATATACCCTTCTCATCTTCGGCAACCCCGATTGCCACGCCTGCAAGGAACTGCTGGAGACCATGGAGAGTGTGCCGGAAATATCGGCCCTCATCGCCGACGGAAGCCTGCGGGTGGTGGACATTTACATTGATGACGACATTCCCCTGTGGATGGAGCGCTTGGCTTCCTATCCCAAGCAGTGGATCAACGGATACGACCCTGACCACACCATCCGCGAAGACCTTATCTATAATGTACGCGCGGTGCCGTCCCTGTATCTGCTGGATGCAGGGAAGACGGTACTGTTAAAGGATGCGTTGCCGGAAAAGGTGATAAACGCGCTGCTGTACTAGCGGAAAAACTGTTCTATCCAGCCGGCGTCCACGGTGGCAAAGCCGTCGGGCGCCTTCACGGAAGGGTTGCGCTGCAGAATGCCGCGGGCGTCTTCGTATACATTGAAGCCGATATTCACCAGCTGCATCTGCCCGTTCAGGGGGAAGGCCATCACCAGCTCGTTGTCGGCCCCTTCCGTGCGCAGGAAGCGCAGTTTGGCGTCAATGGCTTCGGGGTTTTTGTCGGCCAGTTCCCGCCGGGTCACCCATTTGCACATTTCCAGGACGGTGTCGTCCAGGCCGGCGTCGTGCAGGTTCACTTTCTCCACCAGGTCCCCCGCTTCCCGCACCAGGCGCAGGGTGTAGCCGTCCAGTTCCTTGACGGCCTGGGCCACCTGCTGCGGGGGCTCCGCGTTGCCCGGAAGGAGCCATACCATCAGTTTGGCGTCGGGGTCGTGGTACAGCGTCTGGTACAGGGCCAGGTTGCGGTGGCCGCAGTAAGGGCACTCCCACACAAACAGAGAGCCGTCCTTGACCCGGGGTTTGAGTTCCGGATCAAGGGCGACGTTGATGCTGGGACGGATTTCTACCTCCGTGGATTTTCCGCAGTGATTACAGTTTGCGAGCGCCATCGCTGATGACTACATTATAAACCTTGGGGGCGTGACCGAACTTGGCTTCGAACTGCTTTTTGGCCTCGGCGATGAAAGCATCGTACAGCTCCTCCTTCACCAGGTTGATGGTGCAGCCGCCGAAGCCGCCACCCATCACGCGGGAGCCGGTGACGTCGCACTTGCGGGCCAGTTTGTTCAGGAAGTCCAGTTCCTCGCAGGAGACTTCGTAGAGCTTACTAAGGCCGAAGTGGGTCTGGTACATCATCTCGCCCACCGTCTCGTAGTCGTCGCGCTCCAGGGCGTCGCACACGTCCAGCACGCGCTGGACTTCGCCAATCACGTATTCCGCCCGCAGGAAGTCCTCCTGGGAAATCTGGTCGCGGACCTCGTCCAACCATACGCGCTTGGCGTCGGAGAGGAAGTCCACCTCCGGATGGTTGGCCTTTATAGCTTTGGCTGCCTTTTCGCAGGATTCCCGGCGCTTGTTATAGGCGCTGTCGGCCAGCTGGTGCTTCACGCAGGTGTCCAGCAGGACCAGCTTGTAGCCCTTGGGGTGGAACGGGAAGTACTTGTACTCACCGGTTTTGCAGTTCAGGCGCATCAGGGAGCCTTCCTTGCCGAAGATGGAGGCAAACTGGTCCATGATGCCGCACTTGACGCCGCAGTAATTGTGCTCCGTGCTCTGGCCGATCTTGGCCAGTTCAAACTTCTCGATGCCGTTTCCGTTGATTTCGTTGATGGCATAGGCGAAGACGCTTTCCAGCGCCGCCGAAGAACTGAGGCCGGCGCCCAGGGGCACGTTTCCGGCAAACACGGCATCAAATCCCTTCACCTTTCCGCCGCGCTTGATGGTTTCCCGACACACGCCGAAAATATAGCGGGCCCATTGCTGTTCCGGTTTATCCTCTTCCCTGAGGCCAAACTCCACCAGTTCCTCAAAGTCGAGGGAATAGACCCTGACCTTGTCTGTTCCGTTGGGCTCGATGGCCGCCATGATGCCAAAGTTGATGGCACCGGGGAACACATAACCGCCATTGTAGTCCGTATGCTCGCCGATGAGATTGATACGGCCGCTGGACATATAAAGGGTCCCTTCCTTTCCGAAAAGGGTCCTGAACTTTTCCTGAATCTTTGTTTGCATATGAGGGTTTAATTGGTTATTTCTTACAAATATAATCATTTTTTGTGGCTTTTTTAGCCTGCAATGTAACTGCCTCTGTTTCAGTTGTTTTGTGGGTTTTCTTTAGCCTCCCGAGCCTAAAGAAAACTCATAACAGTATTGATAGTCAATGCTTTAGCGGAATAGTGGCCATAACAGGACAATGATCCGAGACGCCACCCAGATAGCGGGGACCGGAGTAGGTTCTCAGGGGTTTCGTGCCGGCGTGGGTGGCGTCGCGTGTCATCAGGAAGGGAATCTGCAGGATTTGCATGGGGCCTGCTCCGGTGGCCGATGAGACAAAGATCATGTCGATGAGTTCCCAGGCACCGTCGTACTTGATGGTTCCCTCTCCTTGCCGATAGAGGGGCTCGGCCAGGTTCATCAGCGTAGGTTCCAGTTGCCGATAGACGGGGTTCGCCGGGGTGTCGTTCATATCGCCCATCGCCACGATGCGGGTGATGCCCAGGCCTTGCAGGGAATCGGCCAGCTGTTTCAGACGCTGAACGGCTATCTGCCTCCTGGCTTCCGACACCGCCGCACCGCCATATTTGGAGGGATGGTGGTTCACTAAAAAGGCTATGTCCGGGTCCTTGAACCGCACCAGCAGGATATCTCGCGTGGCCAGCACGGAGGAATCGGCCGCGAACAGGTGGCAGGGTTTGGCATCGGCCAATATCAGGCGGGAACTGCGGTACAGGAGGGCTACGTCGATGCCCCGGGAATCCGGTGAATCGAAGTGCACTATCTTATAGTCCATCTTTCGCAGTGCGGTTTCCGCGAGCAGGCGCTTCAGTACGAAGGCATTCTCCACTTCGGCCAGGCCGATTACATCCGGCGCTCCGGCCCAGAGGAGCCCCTTGGCAATGGCGTTGCTCTTGGCGTAGAAGCGCTTCCGAGTCCATCGGCGAGCTCCAAAGGAAGAGAATTCGGCATCGGCCACACTGGTAGAGTCGTTGCGCCAGTCAAAGAAGTTCTCCAGGTTCCAGAAAAGCACCTTCAAACTGTCGGCCGGCGGGTTCAACGCCAAAAAAAGGCATAAAAACAACGTTTTCATGCCCAAAGATAAGTTATTTCAATGAGTAACAGTTTTCTGCCTATGCCGTAACTATCTCATTATCAATGTTTTTATTAATTTTCTTTAGCCCACCGAGCCTAAAGAAAAACATAAACAACATTGATAGTCAATGAGTTAAAAGTGCGGCTACACGTTAAACAGGAAATGCATTATATCCCCGTCCTGGACTACGTAGTCCTTGCCTTCGATGCCCATTTTGCCGGCGGCGCGTACGGCGGCTTCGGTCTTGTACTGGACGAAGTCGTCGTACTTGATGACTTCGGCGCGGATGAAGCCGCGTTCGAAGTCGGTGTGGATGACACCGGCGGCGCGGGGGGCTTTGTCGCCGGCCACGATGGTCCAGGCGCGACATTCGTCGGCACCGGCGGTGAAGAAGGTGCGAAGGCCCAGGAGCCGATAGGCGCTCTGGATCAGGCGCACCACGCCGCTCTCCTGCAGGCCCATCTCTTCCAGGAACATCTGGCGGTCATCATAGTCTTCGATCTCGGCGATTTCGGCCTCGGTCTTGGCGGCGATAACCAGAATCTCGGCGTCCTCACCGGCCACGGCGGCGCGTACGGCGTCCACATAGGCGTTGCCGCTGGCGGCCGATGCCTCGTCCACGTTGCACACGTACATCACGCGTTTGTTTGTCAAAAGATAGAGATCCTTGGCCATCTGCTCTTCCTCGGCGTTCTCCAGAGCCACGCTGCGGCAGTTGCGGCCCTGCAGCAGGGCTTCGTGGTAGCGCTGCAGGAGACCTAGCAGTTTCTTAGCCTCCTTGTCACCGCCCGTGGTGGCCATTTTCTCCACCTTCTTGATGCGGTTCTCCACCGTCTCCAGGTCTTTGATCTGAAGTTCGGTATCCACAACCTCCTTGTCACGCACAGGGTCCACAGAGCCGTCCACGTGCACGATATTGCCGTCGTCAAAGCAACGCAGCACGTGCAGGATGGCGTCGGTTTCCCGGATATTGGCCAGGAACTGGTTGCCCAGGCCCTCACCCTTGGAAGCGCCCTTCACCAGGCCGGCGATGTCCACGATTTCCACCGTGGCGGGAATGGTGCGCTTGGGCTGGCAAATCTCTGTGAGCACCTCCAGGCGTTTGTCGGGCACGTTGGTAGAACCCACGTTGGGGTCAATGGTGCAGAAAGGAAAATTGGCGCTCTGGGCCTTGCCGGAGCTGATGCAATTAAACAAAGTAGACTTGCCCACGTTGGGCAAGCCTACTATTCCACATTTCAAAGACATCGTCTCAAACTATTAATAGAAACGTGCACGGTTGTCCTTCACGGTGTTCTCCATCAGCAGAGGCAGCAGCATCTGGCCGTGGTAGTTCTCGATGCGGCTCTGGTAGGCCTTGGCATCGTCTTCCGTGTAGTAGGAACCGGTTTCGCGACCGTTCACCTGGAGCACATAGGTGCCCATGACGCCGGCGACGGGGCCGGTGATTTCATTCTCCTTGGCAGCTGCCACGGCACCCACGAAAGCGGGCTCGGTGGTAGGAGCGGAGTTGGTGGAGAAGGTGACGTCGGAGAGAGTGGAAACCGTGGAGCCCAGCTTTTCGGCAATGGCATCCAGGCTGGTGAGACCCTCGATCTTAGCGGCAACCTCTTCCTTGCGGGCCTGGGCGTACTTCTCACGATAGAGCTGGTTCTTGATGTTCTCGGAAACCTCCTTGACATCGGCGTAACCCTCTTTGTGAATGCCCTTCACGGCAACCACGAAGAAGTAGTTGTTGTCCACGGTGATGATGCCGGAAACCTTTCCGGGCTTGTGGTCGAAGGCCCAGCGGGTAACCTCCTTGGCGTGGCCGATGGCACCGTAGCTGTCCGTGCCCTCGTTGATGGTGAGGGAGCGGGAGTAGATACCGGTAGAATCGCAGGCGGCCTTGTAGTTGTCGTACTTGCCGGCGGAACGCACAGCCAGGACGTTGGCCTGGTTGTACACGGCGGCGTAGGTCTCCTTGCTGGGAAGGGTGGCTTTCTCGAAGACGGCCACTTTCTTCTTGGCAACGGGCTTGGTGGCCTTGGTCACCTCCACGATGTGGGTACCGTACTGGGTGGTGATGATGTAAGGCTTGCCCACCTTGGCGGTGAGAACGGACTCGAAGCCGGGGATCATCATGTTCTGGGTCATCCAGCCGATGTTACCCTGCTCGCCGTCGGTGGCGTTACCCTTGTCGGCGGAGTAGAGGGTGGCCAGGGCGGCGAAGTTGCTGCCGCGCTTGCCCAGCACCTCCAGCAGGCTGTCGGCGGTGTGGCGGGCGTCGGTGCCCTGGAACATCATGTGACGTACGTACACGGAATCCGGCACGTTGGCGTTCTCCATGATACGGGCGGCATAGAAAGTGTCTCCGTTCTTGTAAACAGGGGAAACACCAGTCTTGTTGGCCGTCACGAAAGCATCCACGTCGCGGTTCACGCTGCGCAGGTCACCGTCCTTGTACCAGGTGTCGGTCCACTGGCGGTCGCTGTTGCGCTGCAGGAAGGCGCGTACATTCTCGGCCGATGCAAACTCATCGTACAGGGAAGCGAAATCGTCGTTCTGGGCAGCGATGTCGGCGGCAGAGGGCTTCACCTCATACACCACATACTCGATGTCGCGGGTGGCGTCCTGCTTGAAGTTCTCCTTGTGGGCATCGTAGTACTTCTTGATTTCGGCCGAGGATACCACGATGGAGGAATCCACGGGGAAATAGGTGGTGGGAGCCAGCACGAAGTTCACGTTGGCCGTGGTGTTGTTCTCGGCGATGGCGCGCTGCTGCTCCAGGGAGTTCACATATGCGCTGCTCAGGAACAGGGACTGATACTTCTGGTTGAACTGGTTGGAACGCACGGCGTTCATCAGGTAGTTCAGCAGAATCTGGCCGCGGCCGCTTTCATCGGAGGCAACATTGTCCATGAACGTGCGTACAGCGGCGGCGGAGTAGTTGCCGTTTTCGTCGTTGAAGATACCCAGGGAAGTGAGCACCGGGGAAGGGTTTTCACCAATGAACAGGTCGGTCTGCTCCTGCTTGCCCACACGCACGCCGGCGTTCTGGATGGTGGGAATCACCAGGTATTCATCCACCAGGCTCTGCCAGGCCGTTTCGCGGGTCTGGCGCTGGGCTTCCTCGCTGGAAGCGGAAGTGCCGGTGAGCATTTCGCGCACCTCGGACAGTTCCTTGACTTTCTGGTCAAAGTCCTGATAAGTGATGCGCTTGCCGTTGATGTTACCTACGTCGTACTTGGTGGATGCAGACTGGATGGTCTGGATGATGTCCGACGGATTCACAAGGAAGAGTAACAGACCGAAGGCAATGATGAGGGAAGCACCAATGCCAAATTTTGTTCTGATGGTCTCGAGAGCTGCCATTTTATTATAGTTTTTTTAATTTTTCGAATAAGGGGTGCAAAAATACGAAAATTCTTCCAAACAAT